>Ga0137415_10003083_pt1 | contig 16519 bp, 15 predicted proteins | sample CZODoug3_1_1_16f_FD_183082 | JGI IMG/M metagenome (GOLD analysis project Ga0137415, IMG submission 183082) | Vadose zone soil fungal communities from Angelo Coast Range Reserve, California, USA - CZODoug3_1_1_16fungal (Hybrid Assembly) | ecosystem: Environmental > Terrestrial > Soil > Vadose...
CCTTCTCACGATCGGATTGGGACGCGCTGGCTCAGCCCGCTTCGGCGTCCAGCTGTTCGGCGAGGGCGGCGACGTGCTCGCCGGGGGTGCCCAGCAGCTGGCCGCTCGCGCGGGCCCGCTTGAAGTAGAGGTGGGCATCGTGTTCCCAGGTGAATCCGATCCCCCCGTGGAGCTGGATCGTCTGGGCGCTGACCCAGTTGTAGGCGTCCGCGCAGGTGATCGCCGCGATGCGGGCGATGCGAGCGAGATCGTCGATGTCGGCGGCCGCGGCGGCGTAGGCGGCCGAGCGGGCTGATTCGACCTGGATGAGCATCTCCGCCACCCGCTGCTTGACCGCCTGGAAGCTCCCGATCGGTCGGGCGAACTGGATTCGGGTCTTCGCGTATTCCACGGTCAGGTCGAGGCAGTGCTGAGCGCCGCCGGTCTGTTCGGCGGCGAGCAGCGCCCGGGAGACGTCGCTGCTGCGGTCGATCGCCTCGGCCGCGGCCGCCGGCCCGACGGCGACGGCCGGCGTCCGCTCGAACGTGAGTCGAGCTTGTTTGCGGGTCTGGTCGAGCGTGACCAGCTGCTCGCGTCGCAGCCCGGACGCTCCGGCGCCGACGGCGAACACGGCCGGGCCGGCGTCCGAGGCCGCCACCACGAGGACGAGGCCCGCGGTCGCGCCGTCGACCACGTAGTTCTTCACCCCGTCGACGACCCAGCCGCCACCGGCTCGGCGCGCCGTGGTCCGCAGCTCGTCCACGCTCCAGCGCCCGTCGTCCTCGGCCAAGGCGACGGTGGCCGTCAACCGGCCGGCGGCAATGTCCGGGCCGAAACGCGACAACGCGTCCTCGTCGGCGCACGCGAGCAGCAGCGGGACGGCGAGCGCGGCCGTCGCGAACAACGGCGCGCACAGCAGCGCCGCGCCCGCCTCCTCCATGACGACAGCGAGTTCGGCGCGACTGAACCCGGCGCCGCCGTGGGTGGCTGACAGCATGAGTCCAGGCAGGCCCAGCTCGCCGGCCAGCCGGGACCAGACGTCGTGGTCCCAGCCGGTTGCCGTCGCCATCAGCCGGCGGACGTCGCTCGGCCAGCTCAGCTCGCCGAACGCGTCGCGCACGCTCGACCGGAGCAGCTCGGTGTCCTCGGCGGACACGACGTCGCTGGTCATACCGCCCCCGTGTCGTGGAGTTGGCGGATCTCGGTGTCGGTGCGGCCGAGCTCGCGCAGGATCGCGTCGGTGTGTTCGCCGAGGGCGGGGATCGGCGTCAGCGGGGTGCTCCAGGTCGAGCTGATGCCCGGCGGCAGCAGTGTCGGAATCACGCCGACCGGCGAACCAACGGTTGCCCATCGTTCGCGCTCGATCAGCTGCGGATGGGCGGCGAGCGCCTCGACGGTGTTGATCCGGGCGCAGGCGATGCCGGCGCCGGTCAACACGGCGACCGCTGCGTCCAGCGACAGCCGGCCGAGCACCTCGGTGAGCAGGTCGTCCACGGCGGGCCGATTGCGTACCCGGGCGGCGTTGGTGGCGTACTTCTCGTCGGTTGCGAGGTCGGGGCGTCCGAGGACCAGGGCGGCCAGCCGGCCCCACTCCCGGTCGTTCTGCACGCTGAGCACGATCCGCTGACCGTCGACGGTCCGGTAGGCGTCGTAAGGGGCGATCGCCGGGTGGCTCATGCCCCGGCCGAGCGACGGGGTGCCGCCGTGCGCGCTGACGGTCAGCGGATAGCCCATCCACTCGGCGACCGCATCGAGCATCGCCACGTCCAGGACGCAGCCGCGGCCGGTGCGGTGCCGGGACAGCAACGCCGCGAGCACCGACGAGTAGGCGTAGCACCCGGCCGCTATGTCGGCCACCGCGATCCCGGGCTTGATCGGGTCGTCGACGCTGCCGGTCACCGTGACGACGGCCGCCTCGGACTGGACGAGCAGGTCGTAGGCCCGTCGGTCGGCGTACGGTCCGCCGGCGCCGTAGCCGGAAATCTCGCACGCGATCAGGCGCGGATGTCGTTCGGTCAGCGCGGCCCCGTCCACCTGCAGCGCGGCTGCCGACCCGGGCGCGAGGTTGTGCACGAAGACGTCGGCCCGGGCGAGTAGATCGAGCAGGACGTCGTGCCCGCCCGGGGTCTTGACGTCCAGGGTCAGCGACTCCTTGCTGCGGTTCAGCCAGGTGAAATGGGCGCCGAGGCCGCTGGCGAGGGTGTCGAAGTGCCGGGCGAAATCGCCGCCGTCCGGACGCTCGACCTTGATCACTCGCGCCCCGAGATCGGCCAGCTGCCGGGTCGCGAACGGGGCCGCGACGGCCTGTTCCATCGCGACGACGAGAACGCCGTCCAGCGGCGGGGGTACCTGCACCATGCGTTACTTCCGGCTGAATCGGTCGATCGACGCGTCCAGCGCGCCGGTCAGGTCGGTGGCGTCACCGACCGGTCGGGGCAGGCGCACCGGCCCGTGCTCGCGGCTCGGCATCAGGATCGTTGCCGTCGCGGGGGCGGTCACCTCTCCACGCTGGTTGCGGGCCCACAGCTCGAGGTCGACCGCGGGTCGCTGCCCGTCCGATCCCTCGAGCAGGTACTTGCGGGTGATCCGTCCGCCGAGCCACTGCACGTCGCCGACGTAGTTGAACTTGCGGAACTCCACCCGCAGTCGCCACAGCCAGGCATCGTCGCCCATCCAGTCGGTGCACAGATGGATCAACCAGGTCTCCCGCATCCGGCCGTAGTCGAACGTGGTCGGATTCCCCGAGCGGCGGGCGAACTCGGGATCCCAGTGCACCCGCTGCATCACGTCCCACCCACCGAGCTCGTCGCGCTGGTAGAACCGCGGGATGCGCCGGCGGTTGCGCCACCCGAGGCGCAACGGCGCCACCCCGTAGACGCCCATGCCCATGCCCACGTGCCAGCACACCATGTCGGTCACGGTGAGCGGCCCCTTGACCATCGGGGCGATCTCGTCGCCCTCGTCGACGTCCTCGAACCACCGCGGTTCGGCGCCCCGGGGCGCCTCGGCCGCGTACTGCTCGTCGACGGCGTCCAGGTCGCTCTCGGCCCAAGGGTCGACCACGACGTCGGCGTACTTCTGGCGGCTGCGGGCCTCGGTGCGTTCGGTGCGCACCATGAGGCGGTACTGACCGGCGAGCAGTTGCCCGGTGGCGTCCTGGAACACGTGCGCGGTCCACTCGTGCGCCGCTCGGCCGCTGAACTCGCTCGGCTTGTCCAGGACGGCCACGAGCGCGTTACGCCGTCGGACGGTCTGATCCGCCCGCAGCGGCGCCCACCACTCACGTTCGCTGGCCGCGTAGAAGGCGTGCACGCCACGCAGCGGATCGCCCTTCAGCTCGTGCTGGCGAGCCAGGTCGGCGTCGGTGAGCACGTCCTCGCCGATGAGGCTGTCGCCGCCGACGAGGGGAGGGGGCGCGATGGGTGCGCCCCATCGCGACCGCGTTGCGTAGGCCGGGTCGCACCACAGCGGGTTGTCGTCGCCGTAGGACCGAGCGACGATGCGGAAGGCGTCCGCGCCGGGCTGGTAGTAGTGCGGCGGCACGGGATTGGGCTGGGCGATGCCGATGCGTTGGCGCAGCTTCGCGATCCCCTCGTCGGTGATGCGCGCTTCGTCGACGTGCTGTGCAGACGCCATCGTCCGTCCATTCCGTTGGGCGGTTCTTTCTTTGCTATCTTATAACTTCTAGCTATCGCAAGGGAAAGGGTGGCTGCCGTGACCTCGGCCGGACTGGCGATCGAGCGCCGTGGCCCGGTGGGCTGGCTGATCTTCGACCGCCCGCAGGCCGCCAATGCCATGGATGCGGCCGTGCTCGCCGCGCTGCCGCCTGCCTGGCGGGAGCTGGACGCCGACCCCGAGGTCGGCGCCATCGTGGTCACGGGGCGCGGTCGCGCGTTCCAGACCGGCCTGGACCTGGCCGCCCTGGCGCACGACCCGGCCAGCCTGCGCGAGGCCAGTCGCCGGACCCGGGATGCCGACCTCCAGCTGACCGGCTGGCACCTGGGCGTGCAGACCCCGGTCATCGCGGCCGTCAACGGGGTCTGCGCGGGCGGCGGCCTGCACTTCGTCGTCGACGCCGACATCGTGATCGCCTCGACGGCGGCGTCGTTTCTCGATCCGCACGTGAGCGTCGGCCAGGCGAGCGCCTGGGAGGCCGTCGGCCTGACGCGCCGAATCCCCGCGGCGATCGCCGCTCGGCTCGTGCTCGTCGGCCGGCACGAACGCCTCGACGCCACCCGAGCACTGCAGATCGGCCTGGTGAGCGAGGTCGTCGAGCCCGGCGATCTCGAGGTGACGGCGCAACGGATCGGCGAGTCGATCGCGGCCGCCGATCCCCGGACCACCCAGGTCTACAAGCGCGCCTTGTGGGCCGTTACCGAGATGGGCACGAGCTCGGCTCGGCAACTGGCCGTCGCGGCCGCGCGTGACGTCACCGAAGGGGTTCGTCGTGCCGGAACAGGATGATGCGGAGCTCGCCGAGCACGCCGGTCCGCAGACGTCCCCGGACGAGGCCGTCGCCGTGGTCCGGGACTGGCTGGCCCGTTCGGTTCCGCCGGCCTGGCGCGAGGCGGCCGAGCGCGGTGGGCCGACGGCGGTTCGAATCGTCCGTACGGCCGAGGAGTATCGCGAGTGGTATCCCGTCTACGGACGCTCGGGCCTGGTCGCGCCCGGCTGGGACGTCGACTACGGCGGGCTGGCCTGGGGGCGCGAGACGGTGCGCGCCGTCGAAGGAGTGACGAGCAGGTACCACCTGCCCCGGCTCAATCCGCTCGGCCTCAACCTGGCCGCGCCCGCGCTGTTCGCCCACGGATCCGAGCAGCAGCGCAAGCGGTTCCTGCCGCCGATCGTGCGCGCCGACGAGATCTGGTGCCAGCTGTTCAGCGAGCCGGGCTCCGGAAGCGACCTCGCCTCCCTGTCGACGCGGGCCGAGCCCGACGGTGACGAGTGGGTGATCACCGGTCAGAAGGTGTGGACGACCTGGGCCGACCGCGCCGACTTCGCCGTCCTGCTCGCCCGTACCGACCCCGACCGGCCGAAGCACCAAGGCATTACCTACTTCCTGCTGCAGATGCGCCAGCCCGGCGTCGAGGTCCGGCCGCTGCGTCACATCGGGGGAGAGGCGGAGTTCTTCCAGGTCTTCATCGACGGCGCGCGGATCCCTGACTCGCAGCGCGTCGGCGAGGTCGGTAGTGGTTGGCGAGTCGCCCAGGCGACGCTGAGCGGCGAGCGCCAGATGGTGTCCGGGGCGGGCTCGGGCGGGGTCGACCGGATCGGCGGGGCCAGCACGGCGCACGTCATCCGGCTGGCCCGGCAGCGTACCGCCGACGGTCGGCCCGGTGGATGGAGCGAGCCGGCCGTCCGCGACCGTCTCGTCCGGCTCTGGTGCGAGGAGCAAGTGCGCGCGTGGACCAACCAGCGGGTTCGGGCCCGGATCGCGAGCGGACGCCCGCCCGGGCCGGAGAGCTCGATCGGCAAGGTGCACGGCGCGGATCTCAATCAGCGCGTGCAGGCCGCGGCCGCCGACCTACTCGGTGCGGGCGGGATGGCGTGGCCCGGCGATCCGGCCGATCCCGACGACTACGCGGCCAGCATGCCGGCGGAGGTCCGGGGCATGTTGCGCAGCCGGGCCAACACGATCGAGGGTGGGACGACCGAGGTGAACAAGAACGTCCTGGCCGAACGGGTTCTGGGACTGCCGAAGGACGTCGATCCGTGGCGCGGCCAGCCCTGGCGCGACCTGCCTCGCGGCTGACTAGTGGTCTAGGAGGATTCGTGGACGACGCCGATCTGGAGACCGTCCTGACGACGGTGCGCCGTCTGGTGCGGGAGCGGGTGATCCCCGCCGAGTCGTCCATCGACGAATCGGACGAGATGCCGGCCGGGCTGCGGGACGAGGCGGCCGCGATGGGATTGTTCGGCTTCGCGATCCCCGAGCAATACGGCGGACTCGGCCTCACCATGCACCAGGAGGCCCGCCTGGTCATGGAGCTGGGCTACACGACCCCGGCGTTCCGCTCGATGTTCGGCACGAACAACGGCATCGCCGGCCACGTGCTCCTGGAGGGGGCCGCCGACGAGCAGCGCAAGGCGTGGTTGCCGAAGCTGGCCAGTGGCGAGTGGACGGCGGCGTTCGCGCTCACCGAGGACGCCGCCGGTTCGGATCCGTCCGCCCTCGAGACGACGGCGACCTCGACCCCTTCCGGCTATCTGCTCAACGGGGCCAAGCGCTACATCACCAACGCCCCGGTGGCCGACGTCTTCATGGTGTTCGCCCGTCACGCGGACGGTGCCGCGCAGGGGGCGGTGTCGGTGTTCCTCGTCGAGGCCGGCACCGAGGGGCTGACCGTCGGACCCCGCGACGCCAAAATGGGCCAGCACGGCGCGTGGACCGCCGAGGTGTACCTCACCGACGTTGCGGTGCCGGCGGACGCCCTGATCGGCGTCGCCGGCGAGGGCCACCGCACAGCCATGCGGTGCCTGGCTCACGGCCGCCTGCACATCGCCGCGCTTTGCGTCGGCCTGGCGCAACGGATGCTGGACGAGACGGTCAGCTATGCACTGCAACGGCGTCAGGGCGGGCATCCGATCGCGGAGTTCCAGCTGATCCAGGCGATGATCGCCGATTCGCAGACCGACGTGATGGCCGGGCGCGCGCTCATCCTCGCCTCGGCGACCGCGTTCGACGACGGCACCGACCGCCGCCTCGCCCCGTCGTGCGCCAAGTACTTCTGCAGCGAGATGGTCAGCCGGGTGGCCGATCGGGCGGTCCAGGTACACGGCGGCGCCGGCTACATGAGAGGTGTCCCGGTCGAACGCTTCTACCGAGACGCCCGTCTGTTCCGGATCTATGAGGGCACCAGTCAGATCCAGCAGCTGGTCATCGCCAAGCAGACGCTGGCGCGCGCTCGATGAAGTTGGGCTATTCGACGACGGCCTGGGGCGCCGGGCCGCCGCATGACGCCCTGGCCGGGATCCTCGAGGCGGACCGGCTCGGCGTCGACTCGGTCTGGACCAACGAGTCCTACGGCGCGGATGTGCTGACGCCGCTGGCGTGGTGGGGCAGCCGAACGTCTCGGGTCCGGCTCGGCACGGCGATCGCCCAGATCTCGGCCCGGCCGCCGACATCGATGGCGATGGCGGCGTTGACCCTCGATCATCTCAGTGGCGGACGGCTGATACTCGGGCTCGGCGCGAGCGGGCCCCAGGTCGTCGAGGGCTGGTACGGACAGCAGTTCGCCCGGCCGCTCGAGCGCACGAGAGAGTACGTGGCCATCGTCCGCCAGGCCCTGCGTCGCGAGGAACCCGTTCACTTTCAGGGTCGTCACTACTCCGTGCCGATCACGGATGGCACGGGTCTCGGCAAGCCACTGAAGCCGATCGTCCATCCCTACCGCACCGACCTGCCGGTGATGCTGGCCGCGGAGGGCCCGCGGAACGTCGCCCTGGCCGCGGAGCTAGCCGACGGGTGGATACCGATGTGGTTCAGCCCGAAGGCGAGCGGGTGGGCGCAGGCCCAGCTGGCCGAGGGATTCGCCCGGCGCGCCGGCTCCCCCGACGGCTTCGAGGTGGTCGCGCCGGTGCTGTTTCGCGTGGACGACGACGTCGAGGCAGCGGCCGACGCCCTACGACCCACAGTCGCGCTGTACATCGGCGGGATGGGCGCCCAAGGGGCCAATTACCACCTGGACGTGTTCGCGCGTCTCGGCTGGCACGACGTGTGCGTGCAGGTCCAGAAGTGCTACCTGCGCGGCGACAAGCGGGCGGCGATCAGCGCCATACCGATCGAGCTGGTCGAGGACGTGGCCCTCATCGGCCCGCTGGCCAAGATCCGCGAGGACCTGGCCCGGTGGCGCGACACCGTCGTGACCACCCTGGCCGTCAAGTGCGGGCCGGAGGATCTCGCGGGGATCCGTGACCTGTTCGACTGATGCGGCCTAGACCTTGGGCAGGCCGAGCAGGCGCTGGGCGACGATCGAGCGCTGGATCTGCTGGGTGCCGCCGTAGATCGACTGCGCCCGGGAGAAGAGGTAGTCGCCGAACGCCTCGGCGTCGTTTACCACGACCGCGGGACCCATGAGATCGGCGACGGTCCGGTAGACGTCCTGTTCCACTCGGGTGGCGAGCAGCTTGTCGAGGGAGCCCTCGGACCCCGGCGCCCGGTACTGCCGAGCGGCCAGCGACCGCTGGACGTGCCACTGCAATACCTGCACGCCGACCCAGCTCTCGGTCAACCGGCGGCGCATCACGTCGTCGGCGGCGACGCGCCCGGTTCGCACGTCGTTCTGGGCCCGGGCCAGCGCCCGACCGATCCGGCCGACCCAGCCCATGTCGGCCGGCCCGCGTTCATAGGACAGCATCCCCATCGCGATAGCCCAACCCTGTCCGCGCGGGCCGACCAGGTTCGCGGCCGGAACCTCCACGGCGTCGAAGGACACCTCGGCGAACTCGCGGCTTCCCGTCGACATGGTGATCTCGCGGCGGTCGACCCCGGGGGATTCCAGGTCGACGACCAGCATGGACAACCCGCGGTGGCGGTGCTCGTTCGGTTCGGTGCGGGCGAGCAGCAGACACCAGCGTGACCACATCGCGCCGCTCGTCCAGATCTTGCGGCCCGTGACCCGGAAGCTCGCCCGGCCGGGTTCGGTCGCGACTGCGGTTGTGGTGAGGCTCGCGAGATCCGAACCGGCCTCGGGCTCGCTGAAGCCCTGACACCACGACTCGGTACAGCTGAGCAGTCCGGGCAGGAACCGGCTGTTCAGCTCAGGAGTGCCGAAGTCGGCCAGCGCGTGCGCGATGTGCCCGAGCGGCGGTGGGGGTGGCGCGTCGGCCAGCGCGAGTTCCTCGTTGACGACCGCTTCGAAGATGTCGGGCCGACCGCCGCCGCCGTACTGCGCCGGCAGCGAGACCGCAACGTAGCCGGCCGCGGCGAGCGTCCGGTACCACTCCAGTGTTCGCGCCACCGGATCGGCGTCGACCCGTTCGCTGTGGCCACTCAGGTGGCCACTCAGATTGTCCCGCAGCCACCCCCGCAGCTCGGCGCGAAACTGACGGACGTCGTCCGCGTCGGTGTAGTCCATTCGCGATCAGTCCGTCCGGTCGTTCGCCGAGTCGCCGAGGTGCGCCCGGGCCAGCTGCTCGTACTGGACGTTCTCGTCCCCGAAGAGCCGGCGGTTCACCTGCGCGCGCCGCAGCCAGACATGCGCACGTGACTCCCAGGTCATGCCCATCCCGCCGAGGATCTGGACGGCTGCCTCGGTGACCTCCACGCCGGCGACGGACGCGAATGCCTTCGTCGCGCGGGAGGCCATCAGGGCCTGCTCGGCCGGGAGCTCGTCCACCGCCCACGCCGCGTACCAGACGGCGCTACGCGTGGCTTCGATCGAGACGAGGCACTCCGCCGCCAGGTGCTGGATCGCCTGGAATGATCCGATCGGTGCGCCGAACTGGGTGCGGGTGCGTGCGTGCTCGACGGCTGCGGCCAAGGCACCTTGCATCACGCCCAGCAGGTCGGCCGCCACGACGGTGAGCGCGAACGCGCGCAGCCTCGGCGCGCTGTCCGGCTGGACCGACGCGTCGATCCGGATCGGAACGAGCGGGCTGCCGTCCAGGCGGGCGAAGGCGCGGGTCAGGTCGACGGTCGAGCTGACCGGGCCGAGCGCGTATTGCTCTGCGCGGTCCGCGACGATCACCCCGGCGCCCGCACCCGCGCAGTCCCACGCCCTCGCGTCGACGGGCGATGTCGCGAAGTCCCGCAGATCCTCGGTCAGGACCGGACTCAACCGCCTGCGCCCCGTTGCGACGTCGATCAGGACGTCCGGATCGGCCGCGCGGACACGCAGCTGCTCCAGGAGCAGCAAGGTCCCGAGCACGGGTGCGGGCACCGCGTGGCGGCCTAGCTGCTCGCTGAGGAGGCACACGTCGAGGCAGGTCGCGGCGCTGCCCCCGAGCTTCTCGTCGAGCCGGAGGGACAGCAGCTCGGCGTCGGCAACCAGTTGCCACGACCGCGCCGGCGGCCCGCTCGGGTCGACGCTCTCGGGACCTCGACCCAGCTGCCAGTGAGACGCAATCTCGGTCGCGATTCTGTTCGCTGCCTCGACGAACAGCACCTGCTCCGCGCTGAGCCGGATCTCCACGGCACCTCCCGGCTGAGATGTCTCGAGTCTTGCAACTCTTATATTGTAAAGATAGATTGATAGCGCTCGGGAAGGAGACGCGCTCACCTTGACGACGATCTGGACGGGCCTGTCGGTGGGTGCCGTTTACGCGCTCGTAGCTCTCGGCTACAACGTCGTCTTCCTGTCGAGCGGTGCGCTCAACTTCGCCAATGCGTCCCTGATCATGGTGGGAGTCTTCATCACCTACTGGGCGGTGGAGACCGAACACCTGCCGTTCGGCGTCGCCGTGCTCATTGCCGCCGCGGCCGTGACGGTTGTGGCAGTGGTGCAGGAGCGGATAGCCGTCCGTCCGGTCACCTCGATGGACGGGTTGCTGGTGACGACCGTCGGGTCGGCGACGATTCTCAGTGGCGTCGCCCAGGTCATATGGGGCAGCGACCCGCTGCACGTTCCCTTCGTGGGATCGCCGAACGCGATCAAGTTGCTCGGTGGTCGGGTGCTCGCTGACGAGTTGTCCCTGATCGTCGTGGCCGTGGCGCTGAGCGTCGCGGTCTGGGTTGCGCTGCGACGAACGATGATGGGACTCGCGTTCCTCGCCGCCTCCGAGGACCAGGAGGCGAGCATCCTGCGCGGATTGGACGCGCGTCGGCTCAGGCTACTGGCGTTCGCCGCCTCCGGTCTCCTCGCCGGAGCCGCGGCCGGCCTGATCGGTCCTAAGACACTCGCCTATCCCGGCCTGGGGTCGGCCCTGGCCCTGAAGGGTTTCGCCGCGCTCGCGCTGGGCGGTTTCGGAAGTGTTCTGGGTGGTCTCGTCGGCGGCTTGGCCGTCGGTCTGATCGAGTCGGTCGTGGCGAGCCGGTTCGGCGGCTCCTACTCGAGCATCTTCGTGCTCGGCGTGCTCCTTCTCGTCCTACTCGCACGACCCACCGGCTTGCTCGGCCGTACGAGAGAGCGGGTCGTATGACGGACGCTCGGCGACGGTCGCTTCCCTGGTACCTGGTGCCCTTGGCCGGCGCGCTCGTCGTGGTCTTCTTGCCATTCCTCGGCGGGGACGCGTTCGTGACCCGGCAGGTGTTGCTGATCGCGGTGCTGAGCATGATCGTCAGCAGCTTGAACCTGAGCTTCGGGTACGCCGGCGAACTCGCGCTGGGTCAGGTTGCGGTGTACGCGGTGGGCGCCTATGTGGCCGGCTATCTAGGACTGCACGGTCACGACGACGCGGTCCTGCAGTTGGCGGCCGGCGGTGTCGCAGCGCTCGTCGTCGGACTGCTCGTCGGGGTACCGGGCCTTCGCTTCGGCGGATGGTCGCTCGCCATGTCGTCGTTCTTCCTGGTGTTGATCATTCCCAACATCGTCGGCCTGCTCGGCGACCGGATCGGCGGATTCGCGGGCCTGGCGGGCATTCCGACGTGGACGCTGCTGGGGCACGACCTCGGCGTCCGCTCCACCTACGTGCTCATCGTCGTCGTGGCCGCCGCCTGGTTCGTCGTCTTCCGCAACATCGTGGCTTCACGATTCGGGAACGGCCTGCTGGTGATGCGCCAGAGCCCGGTGCTGGCGTCCTCGATCGGCATTTCGGTGTATCGGACGAAGCTGCTCGCGTACACAATCGGGTCGGTCCCGGCCGGTCTCGCGGGCGTGCTGTTCACCCAGGTCGACGGCTTCATCGCGCCCTCGACCTTCAGCTTCGACCTGGCGATCGCGGTCCTGGCCGGATCGGTTCTGGGCGGGCAGCGCAGCGTCTACGGGGCGGTGTTCGGCGCGACGCTGTTGCAACTGGCGCCATTGGAGATCACCTCCTTCGCCAAGTACTCGACGATCATCTACGGAGTCTTCCTCGTCGTGTTCGGCGTCCTGCTCGCCCAGGGCTTCGCGGGCATCCTCCGCCCGTACGTGCATCGCTGGGTTCCGGGCGCCCGTCCGGCGATCGTCCCGGTCACACCGGCCGCCGAGCCGGACACGGTAGCGCGGCGCGACGGACTGGAGCTCGAGGTGTCGTCGGTCTCGATGAGATTCGGTGGGATCGCTGCGCTCGACGGGGTCTCGCTCAGCGCGAAACCGGGCCAGGTCACCGCGCTCATCGGCCCCAACGGATCCGGCAAGACGTCCTTGCTCAACGCGGTGTCCGGGTTCTACCGGGTGAGTGGCGGGACGATCTGCCTAGCCGGCCGTCCCATCCACTCCTATCCGGCGCACCGCATCGCCCGCCTCGGGATCGCGCGCACGTTCCAGACCCCGTCGATGCCGGAGGGATTGACGACAACCGAGGTCGTAGCCTCCGGTCGCTTCGCCCGGGCCAAGCCGTCGTTGCTGTCGACGATGGTGCGACTGCCGAGGCATTGGCGCACGCGCCAGGCGGATTCGCGAGCCGCCGCGGACGTCCTGGGGCTACTGGGGTTGGCCGGGTGCGCCGACCGGGAGGCGGCGTCGCTGCCGCTCGGCACGCGCCGACTGGTCGAGGTCGGGCGGGCACTGGCGGCCGGGGCGCAGGTGCTGTTGCTCGACGAGGTCGCCTCCGGGTTGGACGAGGACGAACTCGATCACCTGGCCGATGTGCTCCGGGCGATCCGCGCCGCGGGAGTCACGGTGGTGCTCGTCGAGCACAACTTCGATCTCGTCCTCAGGCTGTCCGACGTGATCTACGTGCTCGCCCAGGGTGAGGTGATCGCCGTCGGGACGCCCGAGCAGATCCGGACGAACGTCGAGGTCGAACGGGTCTATCTCGGACGCACGCCCGACGACACGCGGCGGAGCTTCGGGTCGCTTGCCGACGAAGCGCAGGCGGCAACCGATCTGGACCCCCAGCGGGCGGAGGTTCAGTCATGATCGATCGCGCAGCGACTCCGCTGCTCGAGGTTGACGAGCTGGCCACCGGCTACGGTGATCTGCGCGTCGTCTGGGACGTCTCCTTCTCCGTCCCCGCCGGTCACATCACGGCACTACTGGGTCGCAACGGCGCAGGGAAGACGACGACCTTGCGGGCGATCGCCGGCTTGAACCGCGTGGCGCACGGGCACATCACGTTCAAGGGCGACGACATCAGCCGGATGTCCACGCACCGCCGGATCAGGCACGGCATAGCGTTGGTGCAGGAAGGGAAACGTATCTTCCACCGCCGAACGGTCGAGGAGAACCTCTTTCTCGGTGGTTACCCGCTCGGCATCGGGCGTCGGCGCCTGTCGAGCGAGGCCGACCGCATCTACGAGTTGTTTCCGGTACTCGCCGCCCGGGCGAAGACCGTTGCCGGACAGCTGTCCGGAGGTCAGCAGCAGATGGTGGCCATCGGCCAGGCCCTGATGGCCAAGCCGTCGTTGCTGATGCTGGACGAGCCGTCGAGCGGGCTGGCCCCGTCGATCGTGGCCGAGGTCATGAGCGCCGTGTCCTCGCTGACCAAGGACGGTCTCGGCATCGTCCTGGTCGAGCAGGCCGTCGAGGCAGCGGTGAGCGTGGCCGACGATGTCGTCGTGCTGGATGTCGGACGGGTCGTGCTTCGCCGTCGCGCGTCCGAGGTCGACGACCTGGAGATCCTGCGTGAGGCGTACTTCGGCCGGGCCCCTCAGCCGGACCGCTAGCCGAGCGCCTCCGGCGGTCAGCCCCGATACGTCAGGTCCGACCAGCTGACGGTGCGCGCCACCTGCCGTGGATAGCCTTCCGTCAGGCGGTGGCGGAACTCGACCTCGAGCTCGCGCATCGCGGTCGATGCGGTGGCCGGATCATGGCGCTGCACCGCGTCGTGGATCGTCCGTAGTCGGCGAAGCAGCTCCTCGCGGTAAGGCTCGTTCGGCACGAAGCCGGCGCTGTTGACGATCGCCCGCAGCGCCGGGCTCAGAAATGCCAGTAGCGCGTTGTGCGTGCTGCCGGCGAGATGCCGCCAGTAGGACAGGTACGCCGTGGAGAAGGCCCGGTAGTTGCCGATGTCCGCCGCAATGGCGTCCAGATCAGCGGCCATGGCCTTGAGGTCGTCAGGCGTGGCATTCATGGCCGCGAGCTCAGCCATGCCCGGCTCGAGCGCGACCCGTGCGTCCAGAATGGTCTGCAGGCTGGCGCCCGCGAACTGCAGCAGCAGCGCGATGGTCGAGGCGAGATGTGCCGCACCGGGTTGGCTTATCTCCGGGCCACCGCCCGGGCCGGACCGCATGACGATGACGCCGTGGTGCTCGAGAAAACGCAACGCCTCGCGGTAGGTGCCGCGTCCAACGCCGTGCCGGCGGATGCCCTCGGCCTCGGACAGATACCGATCGCCGGGCTGCATCCCGCTGTCGTACATCGTCTGGACGATGTCCCGGGCGAGCAGCAGCGATGCCTTGGTGCCCAGCTGCCCGTCCGTATGTGCGGAGGTGTCGTCGGGCAGCCTGCGCGGCGGACCGGTCATACCCCATTCCTACTGCATCTAGTGCGGGGAGACGCTGACCGCCTTGGTCACCGAGTGCGTGCCGCCGAAGCAGAATTGGCTCCGGCCGGCCGACGCGCCCACGACGAAGAACTCGAAGCATTCCGGCGACGGATTGACCGTGACCAACGTGTCAGGTGCGTCCAGCAGCCAGAGCAGCTCGGGATGCGACGCAACGAACGCGTCGGGCGACTGGTTGAGCATGAGCTGGCGGAACGAGAGCGTGGTCTGCCGGTGGATCGCTTGCCGGATGTTCTCCGGCGACCAGCCCGCGTCCGCGAACACCGCGGCGTGATCCGGCGCCATCAGCAACAGATTCGAGAACTTCCCGTGGAACGGATAGCCGGCCGACAGCGGTGCGTCCTTCTTGATGAGCCACGCCCCGGCCGACGGAGTTCCACACGTTTGGGATGTCAGAGTCGCCCACGTCTCGATCAACAATTCGGGATCGGAGTTCTGGAAGTCGAAGAATTCCGTCATGCCGTAAGGGACGTTGACGGTGACCGTCGACTGATCCAGCCCGAAGCCCTGCTGGACCCGCCATGGCTCCCAGGGCGTACGGGCCTCGTTCTCGGCGACGCACGCGGAGAACTTCATCGGGGTGCCGATGGTGTCCATGTCGGAGACGCCCGGGTAGGACAGGCCGACGTTCATCATGATCAGCCGAAGCGCCCGCCCGATCGCGACGTTCACCTGCGAGACGGAGCCGGGGCCGAGCGCGCAGACCCCGTGGTTCATCCCGATCTCATCGGCGATCGGGCCGGAGACCAGGACGATCGGCGCTTGCGGTCCGGTGGACATCGCGAACGTGCGCAGCCCGATCGACGGATCGAGTATGCACTCGACCATGGCCATGACGACGGGCATCGCCTCCGGCCGGCATCCCGCCATGACCGCGTTGGCGGCGATCTTCTCGACCGTTCCCACGCCGAATCCGGGGGCGAACAGTCCGACGACCTCGTCGTCTTCGCGGCCGGACGCCGCGATCATGGCCTGCACTTTCGCCCGAGTGGGCGGGATGAGCGGCAGGCCGTCGCTCCACCGGTTCTCGACGAAGCGTGCTTGCATGGCATCGAATGCGTCGATGAGGTCGGCTGCGTCGAAGTGCAGTTCCAGCGCGCCGTCGAACACCATGCTGTCGAAGGGCGGCAGTTCGCCGATGGCCGAGCGCGGTGTGGTCAGGCCACCGATGACGGTCGGCATCGCGTCGTCGACCATCTCCTGGATCTGGGCCGTCGTCTTGTTCGAGAAGCATTCCGGCACGATGATCGGGCAGGCATCGGGAACGCCGAACGTCTCGATGCTGAATCGGGCGTCTTCCTCGAAGATCGCCGCCGTATAGCCCACTGCGGGTACGCCGTGGCGCTCCAGCTCGCACAGGTCGCGCATGAGCCAGGAGCAGCAGCTACCGCAGTCCGCCGTCGACGCGACCACCGCATCGGCCCGCTCGGCCAGCATCGTGACCTGACCCTCGGAGAGGTAGCGGTTCGTTCCCCCCAGCTCGCCGATCAGCTCGATGAACCTCACGTCGTCGAACTTCCCGGACAGCAGCTCCTTCGTGCGGGCGAGCGCGTCGAGGCCGCGTTGCTTACCGTTCCAGTACAGGGCGACTGTACGTCCGTCCAGCGTGTTCGGGCGGGCCGCGGCGGGCGTGCGTTCGGCCTTGTCGGCCCGGGACTCGGGCCTGGCTACCGGGTTGACGACGGACAGGCGGGCTGTGGACGTCACCGCTGCACCTCGACCTGCACACGGAGGCCGGCCCGGCGCCGAGACGCCGTCTCGGTCATCAACTGCTGTAGCTCCTGCTCGGGCAGGGAGCAGCTGCCATCGGCGCAGTCCGGGTCGGCGGCCCCGGGCCGGTAACGGACCCGGATCAGGTCACTCTCGGACGGCAGCAGGGTCAGCTCACCGCCGTCGCGAGCCACCATCCGGCGGAACTGTTCGACCAGGGAGTCGGCAACACTGGGCATCGAGGACGCCTCCGGGCAAGAAGAATAAGTAGGAACCTATATTCCCGTCGACGCTGTCGTCAAGA
>Ga0137415_10003084_pt1 | contig 16516 bp, 14 predicted proteins | sample CZODoug3_1_1_16f_FD_183082 | JGI IMG/M metagenome (GOLD analysis project Ga0137415, IMG submission 183082) | Vadose zone soil fungal communities from Angelo Coast Range Reserve, California, USA - CZODoug3_1_1_16fungal (Hybrid Assembly) | ecosystem: Environmental > Terrestrial > Soil > Vadose...
CTCGTTCGCGAAGGGGTCAAGATCGTGTTCGGCCTGCCCGGCGTGCAGCTCTACGGGGCGCTGGCGGGGCTGCGCGACGAGCGCGTGCGCTTCATCACCACGCGGCACGAGCAGGCCACCACCTACATGGCCGACGGCTACGCGCGCGCGGGCGGCGGCTTCGGCACGGCGCTCGTGGTTCCCGGGCCCGGCCTGCTCAACGCGGCGGCCGGCCTCTCCACGGCGTACGCGGCCAGCTCGCCCGTGCTGATGCTCTGCGGCCAGGTGCCGAAGCGGAACATCGGTCGCGACGTCGGCGTGCTCCACGAGGTCAACGACCAGATGCAGGCCATCGCCCCGGTCACGAAGTGGCGGCGCCGCGTGCTCGAGGTCGGCGACGTGCCGGGAGCGGTGCGCGCGGCCGTGCGCCAGCTGAAGACCGGCCGCCCGCGGCCCGTGCATCTCGAGTTCCCGCCCGACGTGCTGGAAGAAGAGGGCGAGGCGACGCTGCTGCCGCCGGCCGAGACCGACCGCGCGGCGGCGCCCGAGCCCACGATCGCGCGCGCGGCGCAGATGCTGCTGGCCGCGCAGCGTCCGGTGATCTACGCGGGTGGCGGCGCGGTGACGGGCGATGCGCACGAGGCGCTCGGCGCCATCGCCGAGCAGCTGCAGGCGGGAATCGCCACCACCGCCGAGGGCAAGGGCGTGATCAGCGACGCCAACGACCTCTCGCTCGGCGCCGGCCTCTGGCCCAAGAACCCGCTGCGGCGCTGGCTCGACGCCGCCGACCTCATCCTCGTGGTCGGCTCGCGCCTGCAGCTGGCCGGCTTTCAGCCGAATCAGCAGGTGATCCAGGTCGACATCGATCCCGACGAGATCGGCCGCAACCACGGGCTGACCTTCGGCCTCGTGGGCGACGCGCGGCTCACGCTCGAGCGGCTGCTCGAGCGGCTGCGCGCCGCCGCCCCGCGGCCGTCGCGCAAGGCCGAGCGCGAGGCGCTGCGCGCGGAGATGGCGGCGCTCGACACCACCGAGCCCAACGCGCCCATCTTGAAGTCGCTGCGCGCGGGCACGCCGGAGGACGCGATCGTCATCGCCGGCATGACCCAGATCGGCTACTACTCGCGGCCGTTCTGGCCGGTGTTCCGTCCGCGCACCTACCTGAACTCCTCGTACTCCGGCAACCTCGGCTTCGAGTATCCGACGGCGCTCGGCGCCAAGGTCGCGCAGCCCGACCGGCCCGTGGTCGCCATCTGCGGCGACGGCGGCTTCATGTACAACGCGCAGGAGATGTCGACGGCGGTGAAGTACGGCATCAACGTCGTGGCCGTGGTGTTCAACGACGAGGCCTACGGCAACGTGGCGCGCGACCTCGACGAGGCGTGGGGCGGCGCGTGGGAGGCGGATTTCCGCAACCCCGATTTCATGAAGCTGGCCGACGCCTACGGCGTGGCGGGCATCCGCGTCGAGAAGCCGACCGAGGTCGGCGACGCCGTGAAGAAGGCGCTCGGCCTCAACCGGCCGGCGCTCATCGAGGTGCGCGTGGGCCGCATGCCGCGCCCGCCGTTCTTCATGCAGCTCAAGGCGCCCGACAAGTACAAGAAGTGATGGACGCGCCGGAGCGCGTCCTCGAGCTGATCGGGCGCGCGATGGGGCGCTTCGCGATGCTGCGTCCCGGTGACCGCGTGGCCGTGGGCGTGTCGGGCGGCAAGGACAGCCTCTGCCTGCTCGACGCGCTCGTGGCCTATCGGACGCGCGCGCCCTTCGCCTACGACGTCGTCGCGGTGACGATCGAGCAGGGAAAGTTCAAGAGCGACATCCGCGCGCTGGAGCCCGCCATCCGCGACATCGGTGTGCGCTGGGTCGTGAGGGACGAGCCCGCCACGCTGGCGCTCGTGAAGGACGGCATCGGTCACGGCTGCGACGTGTGCAGCCGTCACCGCCGCCGCGCGCTCTACCGCCTGGCCGCCGAGCTTCAGTGCACCACGCTGGCCCTCGGCCACACCGCCGACGACTGCGCGGAGTCGCTCCTGCGCAACATCCTCTTCAACGGGCGGATCGCCTCGCTGCCGCCCGTGGCCGTCTCGCGCAAGGGCACGCTGCGCCTCGTCCGGCCGCTGGTGTTCGTGACCGAGGACCTCACCGCCGCCTACACGCGCGCGCGCGGCCTGGCGACGGTCGGCTGCGCGTGCTCGGACAAGCCGAGCGTGCGGGGCGAGATCCGCGCGTTCCTGACGACGCTGCGCGCGCGCCATCCCGGCGTGGCGGATTCCGTGACGGCCGCCCTCGGCAACGTGAACCCCTTCACCCTCTTCGACCCGGCGCTCGAGAAGCCGGGCGCGGACCTCTCGCCGGCGTTCGAGTCGTAGTCGTTGGCCCCGCCCTTGCGGCGTGAGGGCGCATCCGTCCGAAAGGGGTGCGCCATGGCCAAGGAACCGAGAGAGCAGCAGGAGACGGACGCCGATCGGATCCCGGACTCCGGTCCGGGCGAGCTCGACACCGACCGTCTGAAGCAGCGCGAGCCGCTGGAAGCCGACGCCGGCGACGACGACTTCGACGACGAGGTCGATGACGAGGTCGACGACGCGGAGGACGACGAGCAGCCGGTATGACGACGGGGGCGCCCCGGGTCGGCCCGGGGCGTCGCTCGACCGCCGTCTGACGTCCGCGGCGATCCGCGTCTCCTGCCTCGTGTTCCCGGCTGCGCCGCGGTAGGCTGGGGCCGGATGTCCCGCTGGGCCGTCCTGGTGCTGATCACGCTGGCCCATGCGCTCGGCGCGCTGGCCGTGCTGTCCGTCGCACCCCTCTCGCCCTTCCTGCTCGACGCGCTGCACCTGAGCCGCGCGCAGGTCGGGCTCCTGCTGCCCGCCGTCTATCTCGGCGGCGTGCTCATGTCGCTGCCCGCGGGCTGGCTCACCGATCGCCTCGGCGTGCGGCTCACCCTCGGCGCCGGCCAGGCCGTCATCGGCATCCTCATGCTCGTCGCCGCGCTCGCGGGCAGCCTCCGCACGCTCCTCGCGTGCCTCGTGCTGGCGGGCTTCGGCTTCAGCGTGCTCAACCCGTCCACGGGCAAGGCCGTGCTCGAGTGGTTTCCGCCGCGTGGACGCGGCCTGGCCATGGGGATCAAGCAGACCGGTCTCACGCTCGGCGGCCTCGTGGGCGCGCTGGCGCTGCCGCCGCTGGCGGTCGTGGCCGGCTGGCGCGCCGCGCTGGCGGCGGGCGGCGCGCTCGCCCTCGTGTCGGCGACGCTGACGCTGATCGTGTATCGCTCACCCGCAGGTGCGAGCGGCGTGGCCGCGGCGGCGTGGCCGCGGCTCGGCGAGCTGCGCGTCTTCCTGCGCCGGCCCGGGGTGATCGTCGTCTTCCTCTCGGGGCTCGCCCTCTCGGTCGCTCAGTCCTCGGTGCTCGCGCATCTGGCCATCTACGCGCGCGAGACATTCGCGCTCTCGTCCGTGGCCGCCGGCCAGATGCTGGCGCTCTCGCAGGCGGGCGGCACGGGCGGCCGGCTCGCGTGGGGCGTGATCAGCGACCGGTTCTTCGGCGGGCGCCGGCGCCCCGGCGTCGTCGTCAACGCGCTGATCGGCGCCGGCGCCTATGCGCTGCTGGCGCTCGGGGACCGGCTGCCGCTCGCGGGCCTGGTGCTCCTGGCGCTCGTCGCCGGCATCGGCGCCTTCGGCTGGGTCGGGCTCTACTTCGCGCTCGTCGCCGAGATCGGCGGCGCGCGCTATGCCGGGCTGCTGACGGGCGTCGCCGTTGGGTTCGCATGGAGCGGTGTGCTCATCGGGCCGCCCGTCTTCGGGCTGCTGGTCGACCGGACGGGCTCGTATGCGTGGCCGTGGCTGGCGCTGGCCGCCGTCGGGCTGGGCGTGGCGGCGACGCTGCCGCGGCCGGCGCCGCTGGTGCAGCGGGAGCCAATCGGGTGACGATCGTCGACATCGTCGTCGCCCTCCTGATGCTCGCCGGTCTCGTCGGCGCCATCCTGCCCTTCCTGCCCGGCGCGCCGCTGATCTTCGCCGGCGCGCTCCTCTATGCCGTCGCCACGGACTTCACCGTCATCGGCGCCGGGCGACTCGCGATTCTCGCCGCGCTCGGCGTGCTGGCCTGGGCCCTCGAGCACGTCGCCGGTATCGTCGGGGCGCGGCGCGCCGGGGGCAGCCGCGCCGCCGTCGTCGGCGCGCTGCTCGGCATGCTGGTCGGCGTGATGGTGGCGCCGATCGGCCTGCTGCTCGGGCCGATCATCGGCGCGATCGCCGGCGAGCTGCTCGCGGGCCGCAAGCCCGACGCCAGCGTGCGGGCGGGCATCGGCGCCGCCCTCGGTGTGCTCACGGGCGTCGTCGCGCACTTCGCGCTGGCGCTCGTCATGGTCGCGCTCTTCGTGTGGTGGGTCTGGCAGGGTTAAGGTGAGAGAGGGGTGGCCATGAGCGTTCGGCCCGACGAGGCGCGCGTGCAGGAGATCGGCCGCGACCTGTTCGAGCGGGTCGCCGCCGAGCGCCAGGCGTTCTACTCCGCCGATCGCTGGACGGCCGCGCTGTTCGCGTGGTCGCTTCAGCACGAGGACGCCAAGCTGCAGCTCTTCCGCTTCGTCGACGTGCTGCCCTCGCTCGACAGCAACCGCGACCTCGTCCGCCACCTGCGCGAGTACTTCGAGGGACGCGACGTGCCCTACGCCGGGCTCCTGCGCACGGCGCTCGGTGTCGCGCGCGTGGCCGGCCGGCTCGGCGACGCCGTGGTCGGCGTCATGCTGCGCGAGACCGTCCGCCGGCTGGCGCGACGCTTCATCGCGGGCGGCACACCGGCCCAGGCGCGGCGCGCCGCGCTCGACGCCCGGCGTGCCGGGCAGGCGTTCACGCTCGACCTGCTCGGCGAGGCGTGCCTGAGCGACGCCGAGGCCGACGTCTACCAGGCGCGATATGTCGATCTCGTTCAGACGCTGGGCCGCGAGGCGCCCCACTGGCCGTCGGCGCCGCGGCTCGACACGGCGCCCTGGGGCCCGCTGCCACGCGTGAACGTCTCGGTGAAGATCTCGGCCCTCCATCCGTGGCTCGAGCCCGCCGATCCCGCGGGCTCGGCGGCGGCCGTGAAGACGCGGCTGCGCCCCATTCTCCAGGCGGCGCGCGCGTGCGGCGCGCACATCCACGTCGACGTGGAAGACCGCCGCCTGCGTGAGCTCACGCTGAAGACCTTCATGGAGCTGGCCGACGAGCCGGAGTTCCGCCGCGAGCGCAACCTCGGCATCGTGCTCCAGGCCTACCTCAAGGATGCCGAGGCCGACGCGCGGCGGCTCATCGCGTGGGCGAGCCGGCGCGGCACGCCGGTGAGCGTGCGCCTCGTGAAGGGCGCCTACTGGGACTACGAGACGGCGCACGCCGAGCTCGAGCACTGGCCGGTGCCCGTCTTCGAGACGAAGCCGGAGACCGACGCCTCCTTCGAGCGGCTCACGCGCCTGTTCCTCGAGCACGCGGAGGCCATCGACCTCGCCGTCGGGAGCCACAACATCCGGTCGATCGCCCACGCCCTGGCCGCCCGCGAGGCGCGCGGCCTGCCGCAGGGCGCCCTGGAATTCCAGGCGCTCTACGGCATGGCCCAGCCGCTCGTGCGCGCGCTGACGGAGCGCGGCGAGCGCGTGCGCATCTACATGCCGTTCGGCGAGCTGATCCCGGGCATGGCGTACCTCGTGCGCCGGCTGCTCGAGAACACGTCCAACGAGTCGTTCCTGCGGCGCGGCTTCGCCGAGCACGAATCGCCCGAGGCGCTGCTCGCCGATCCGGAGCGCATCCCCGTCGCGCCGCCGCCCAGGGTCGCTCAAGATTTCGAGAACGAGCCGTACGCCGACTTCACCCGCGCGGCCGTGCGCGACGACTTCGCCGCCGCGCTGGCCGCGGTGCGCCCGCGCCTGGGCGGCGACTACCCGCTGGTGATCGACGGCCAGCGCGTGCAGACGACCGAGCGCCTGGTCTCCGTCAACCCATCGCGCGCCGGCGAGGTCGTGGGGCGCGTGGCGGCCGCCGGCGCCGGCGAGATCGACCGCGCGGTGGCGGCGGCGGCCCGCGCGTTCGCCGCCTGGCGCGACGCCGGCGTCGAGGCGCGCGCCGCGGCGCTGGGACGCGTGGCGGCGGGGCTGCGCGAGCGCCGGTACGCGTTGGCGGCGTGGATCGTCTTCGAGGCGGGCAAGCCCTGGGCCGAGGCCGACGCCGACGTCGCCGAGGCGATCGACTTCGTCGAGTACTACCGCGCCCAGGCCCGGGAGCTGCAGCGGCCGCTCACGCTCGGCCGGCGCCGCGGCGAGGTCAACCACTACACGCGCGAGGCGCGCGGCGTGGTCGGCGTGATCGCCCCGTGGAATTTTCCGCTCGCCATCCTGACCGGCATGACCTCCGCCGCGCTGGCGACGGGCAACACGGTCGTCATGAAGCCGGCCGAGCAGACGCCGGTGATCGCCGCGCAGCTGATGGAGGTGTTCGAGGCGGCGGGGCTGCCGCCCGGCGTCGTGAACTACGCGCCCGGGCGCGGCGAGGTGGCGGGCGATCGTCTCGTGAGGCATCCCGACGTCTCGCTGATCGCCTTCACCGGCTCGCAGGAGGTGGGCACGCGCCTCTATGCGACGGCGGCGGCGACGCCGGGGACCCGGATGCTCAAGCGCGTCGTGGCCGAGATGGGCGGCAAGAACGCGATCATCGTGGACGACGACGCCGACCTCGACGAGGCCGTGCAGGGCATCCTCGCCTCGGCCTTCGGCTACGCCGGCCAGAAGTGCTCGGCATGCTCGCGCGTGATCGGCGTCGGCCGCGTCTACCCGCGGCTGGTCGAGCGGCTGGCCGAGGCCGCGCGGACGCTGCCCATGGGCCCGGCGGAGGCGCCGGGCACGATCGTGGGCCCGGTGATCGACGAGGCATCGCGCGAGCGGATCCTGTCCTACATCGACCTCGGCAAGCGGCTCGCGCGTCCGGTGCTGCTGCGCGAGCCGGATCGGGCGCTGGACGCCCTCGGCGGCTACTACGTCGCGCCGGCGATCTTCGCCGACGTGCCGCTGACCTGCGCGCTGGCGCGCGAGGAGATCTTCGGGCCGGTGCTCTCCTGCATGCCGGCCGCGACGTTCGAGGAGGCGCTGGCGATCGCGACGGGTCTGGACTACGCGCTGACGGGAGGCGTCTTCTCACGGAGCCCGGTGCGGCTGGCACGCGCGCGGCAGGCGTTTCGCGTCGGCAACCTCTATCTCAACCGCGCCACCACCGGCGCCCGCGTCGGCCGCCAGCCCTTCGGCGGACGGCAGCTCTCGGGTATTGGCTGGCAGGCGGGCGGGCCGGACTACCTCGTGCAGTTCATCGAGACGCGCGTGGTCACCGAGAACACGCTGCGCCGCGGATTCGCCTCGAACGAACTGGCGTAGCGAGCGTCGTGGGGTTTAGAGGAGCGCCACGGCTTTCGCCGGGGCGCTCCGAACGCTGGGGGGTTTGGGGGCCATTTCGGGGCCCCCATGTTCAGGGTGACTCGTCCCTTGCCCGTGCGAGCCACCGTTTTCGCGGGCCGCGCGCCGAGCGCGCGATCCGGATTAGGCGCGCGCTCGGGTTGGACGGAGCGCAGGGCCCATGCGTCGCGCAACCGTGGTCGGTCTCGCCTGGCGATGGAACAGGGCGCACCAGCGGCGGTTGTCTTCGCCGCCGGCCTCACCGCTGCCAGCTGGGTAGCTTTCCATCGCAACGGCCTCGTCGTCGAGGCCGCCCGAGGCCGGAGTGTGCGCAGAGCACCAGCGCACGTCGAGAATCTCCAGACTCGGATCGGTATCGGGTTCGCAGGCGGGACAGTACGGCCGAGCGACGGAGGGTGTATCCCTGATGGGCTCCGTCAATGAATCATGGCGATGATGATCACCGTCGCCATCTCCTATCAACCACCATAGCAAACATTCGCGCTCGAACGTTAGTACGAACTGCGCTCCTATCGGTGCAACGGCTTCCCCGTGGTCGGCGTTCCCGGTATCCTCTCGGCCGTGACACCCCGCTGGGGACTCACGGTCCCCCTCAACGGCATCCCGCTGGCGGCGCACGAGGCCATCTATCGCGAGGCGGAGGCGCTCGGGTATACCGACTTCTGGTCGGCGGAGTCCGACGTCGATCCGTGGATCGTGCTCGGGCTCGGCGCGGCGTGGACGACGCGCGCCACGCTCGGGACCGCGATCGTCGGCGCGTTCACGCGCGGCCCGGCGATCATCGCGATCGGCGCCGCGGCCATGGGCGAGGCCGCGCCCGGACGCTTCGTGCTCGGCATCGGCTCCGGCTCCAACGTGACGGTCGAGCGCTGGAACGGCGGACGCTTTGCCAGGCCGCTGACGCGCGTGACGGAAGTGGTGAAGGCGGTGCGCCAGGCGCTCGACGGCGAGGCGATGGCCGTGCAGGGCGAGACGCTGAGCGTCTCCGGCTTCAGGCTCGGCCGCCCGCTGCCGGGGCGCGTGGCCATTTACGTGGCCGCGCTCCAGGAGCGCATGGTCCGGCAGGCCGTGCGCGTGGCCGACGGCGTCATCACCAACTGGCTCTCGGCCGACGACGTCACGCAGGTGGTGGCGGTCGTACGCGACGAAGCCCGCAAGGTGGGCAAGGATCCGGACACCTATCCGATCGTCTGCCGCATCACCGTCTGCCCGACGATGCAGTCGGGCAGCGCTACGGGCAGCCACACGCGCGCCCGCGAGCAGTTTCGCCGCGCGGTCACCGCGTATCTGAACGTGCCCGTCTACCGGCGCTTTCACCAGTGGCTCGGCCGCGGCGAGGCGCTCGCGGAGATGAACGCGAAGTGGGACGCGGGCGATCGCAAGGGCGCGCTTGCCGCCGTGCCCGAGCGCGCGATCGACGATCTCGCGGTGCTCGGCCCGCCCGCGCAGTGCCGCGAGACGCTCCGGCGCTACGTCGCCAACGGCGTGACGGTGCCGGTCCTGAACTTCATGAATCTCGAGACGGATCCCGCGGCGCGCGCGGAGGAGAGCCGCGCCTTTCTGAAGGCGCTCGCGCCGGGCGTGTCGCCGAGCTAGCTGCGGGCGGCCTCGGCCAGCCAGCCCTCGACGGCGGCGGCCAGCGCGTCGGCGCGCGCGTCGAGCTCGGCGGCGGTGAGGTTCGCGATCGGGTGCGGCGTGTCGAGGAACGCGTAGTCCGGCAGGCCCCAGCTGCGCGCCATCGCCTCCCCGGTGTTACGGAACGGCGTGGTGACGATCGCGATGGCCGGCACGCCCTGCTCTTCCATCAGGATGGCGTCGAGCACACTGCTCGACGAGCAGGACCCTCAGTCGCCGATGCCGGAGACGACGAGATCGGCCTGGCTGCGCAGCGCCTTCACGGCCGCCTCGTCGATCTCGTGGCTCGGCGAGCGCTTGCGGCTGGTGAGGGTCACCGTGGCGCCGTGACGGCGGCCGAGACGCTCGGCGAGCTTGTGCAGCAGCGTATCGGAGTTGAACTTGGTGTTGTCCACGAGGCCCAGCCGCAGCCCGGCCAGGCTCGGCGGCCGTGCCGCCGGCTTGAGCGAGCCGCGCGGCGCCGGGCCGGAGGTCGGATCGAAGAGCTTCATCGCGTCTCCTCGACGCGCGTCGTCACCGCGCGCGTCCACTTGTTGCCCCACCCCGGAAGGCACGCCGACCAGCTGCCCGCGCGCCCGCCGGCACAGACGATCAGGATGTCATCGGGCGACTCGAACACGTAGCGCCACGTCGTCTCGTCCGCCGGCTCGACGGCGCCGGGCAGCCGCGCCGCGCGCTTGAGGTCGGCCACGCGGTAGCGCGTGTGCTCGAGCAGGAAGCGCTGGACGTCGGCGCGGCGCCAGCCGCTCGCTCTCATGATTTCCGCGTGCTCGCCCGCCAGCACGACCAGCGCCTGGTTGAAGCCCTTGACGTTCGGCGCGCCGAGGTTGCCGAGCGCGCCGGCGATGCAGGTGAGCAGCGGCTCCGGCGCCGCGGCGAGCTGGTTGTAGACCTGGTAGAGGCTGTTCGACGCGTACACGGTGACGGTGCTGTCGCCCGGCGCGAAGCCGCGCGCGACGTGAAACGGCTCCCACGGCAGGTCCTCCGGATGCTCGGCGAAGCAGAACGAATACTTGCCGGGATTGCCGAGCGTCGCGCGGTCGAGGAAGCCGGGCCGCGTGTTCATCACGTTCATCATCGTCAGCCGCACGGCGCGGCCGATCGTGGCGTTGGGCCGGTGACCCTGGCCGAAAGCGTTGTTGCCGGCGTTGATGCCCAGCCGCTGCGCGACCGGCCCGTTGACGATGAGGACCATCGCGGAGCCGCCGGTGCTGCTCGCGGGGCCGTGATACGCGAAGTCGGGATGACAGAGACCGCGCACGGCGGCCACGACGACCGGCAGGTATTCGGGCCGGCAGCCGGCCATGACGGCGTTGATGGCGACCTTGTCGGCAACGACGACGGTGTTGCGGCCGGCGATCTCGCCCAGGACTTCGTCGCCGCGCAGGCCCGCGCCCTTCAGCATGTCGGCGATCGACGCCTCGGTCGGCGGCACCACCGGCAGGCCGTCGGTCCAGCCGGCGTCGTAGTACGCCTCGATGAGCGCGGCGGGGTCGGTCGAAACGCTCGCGCCGGACGTCGCCTCGTTCGTGCGGGCCATCGCGGAGGCGAAGCGTAGCACAGTCGCCGTCGCTTGACGGGCGCTCGAACGATCGTCTACGTTCGCCCCGTGTCCGCGATCTCCGTCCGCGGCGTCAGCAAGGCGTGGGGCACGACGCGCGCGGTGGACGACGTGTCCTTCGAGGTTGGCGTGGGCACGCTCGCCGTGCTGCTCGGGCCGTCGGGCTGCGGCAAATCCACGACGCTGCGGCTGATCGCCGGGCTCGAGCAGGTCAGCGCCGGCCGTATCCTCATCGGCGACGTCGACGTCACCGCCCTGCCGCCGGTGCGCCGCAACACCGCCATGGTGTTCCAGTCGTACGCCCTCTTTCCGCATCTGAGTGTCGCCGAGAACATCGTCTTCGGCCTGCGCGTGCGTCGCGTGCCCGCGGCCGAGCGCGCGCGCCGGCTGGCGCGCGTGGCCGAGCTGCTCGGCCTGTCGTCGCTGCTCGAGCGCAAGCCCTCGCAGCTCTCGGGCGGCCAGCAGCAGCGGGTGGCGCTGGGCCGCGCGATCATCGCCGAGAAGCCCGTGTGCCTCATGGACGAGCCCCTGTCCAACCTCGACGCGCAGCTGCGCGTGGAAATGCGGCGCGAGATCCGCGCGTTGCAGCAGAAGCTCGGCATGACGATGGTCTACGTGACGCACGATCAGACGGAGGCCATGACGATGGCCGACCAGGTCGTGCTGCTGAAGAGCGGCCGCGTCGAGCAGGACGCGCCACCGGCTGAGATGTACGCGCGGCCGGCCACCGCGTTCGCCGCGCGCTTCATCGGCACGCCGCCGATGAACCTGCTGCGTCTGGCGGACACACCCGCTCGCCTGGTGGGCGTGCGCCCCGAGGACGTGCGGTTCGCCGACGGCGGCCTGCCGGTGCGCGTCACCAGCGTGGAGTACCTGGGCGCGGACTCCCTCGTCGCCTGCGCGGCCGGCGCCGAAACGCTGACGGTGCGCGTCGCCGGTCGCGTCGAGCTGGCCGAGGGCAAGAACGCCTGCGTGGCGTGGGCGCCCGAGGCCCAGCACCTGTTCGACATCGAAACGGGGAGGAGAATCCCATGACATTCGCGAGAGCGGCGGCGACGGCGCTGGCGCTCGGGCTCGCCCTGCTGGCCGGCGCCGCCGTGGCCCAGCAGCCGACCGAGATCACCTTCTATTACCCGATCGCCGTCGGCGGGCCGATCACCAAGATCGTCGACGGCTACGCCGAGCAGTTCGGCAGGGAGAATCCGGCGATCCGGGTGAAGCCCGTCTACACCGGCACCTACCAGGAGAGCATCGTCAAGGCGCTCACCGCACACAAGAGCGGCGAGCCCCCGACGACGGCGATCTTGCTGTCGACCGACATGTTCACGCTGATCGACGAGGACGCGATCGTGCCGTGGGACGAGCTGACCAGGGCGGCCGCCGAGCAGGCGTGGATGAAGTCGTTCTTCCCCGCCTTCATGAAGAACAGCCAGACGGGCGGCAAGACCTGGGGCATCCCCTTCCAGCGCTCGACGATCGTCCTTTACTGGAACAAGGAGCTGTTCAAGGAGGCCGGCCTCGATCCCAACAAGCCGCCGGCCACCTGGGCCGAGCAGGTGGAGGTCGCGAAGAAGCTCACCAAGCGCGACGCGAGCGGCAACGTCACCCGCTGGGGCGTGCAGGTCCCGTCGTCCGGCTTTCCCTACTGGCTCTTCCAGGGCTTCACGACGCAGAACGACGTGCTGCTGATGAACGAGGCCGGCACGCAGACGCAGTACGACGACCCGGCGGTTGTCGAGGCGCTCCAGTACTGGGTCGATCTCAGCCAGAAACACAAGGTGATGGCCTCGGGCGTGATCGAGTGGGGCACCACGCCGAAGGACTTCTTCGAGAAAAAGACCGCGATGATGTGGACGACCACCGGCAACCTGACCAACGTCCGCAACAACGCGAAATTCGAGTTCGGCGTGGCCATGCTGCCGGCGGGCAAGCATCGCGGCTCGCCGACCGGCGGCGGCAACTTCTACGTCTTCAAGAAGGCGCCGGCGGCGCAGCAGCAGGCGGCCGTGAAGTTCGCCAGGTGGATGACGTCGCCCGAACGCGCCGCGCAGTGGGGCATCGACACCGGCTACGTGGCCGTGCGGCCGGACGCCTGGCAGACGCCCGCGATGAAGAAGTACGTCGCCGACTTCCCCGCCGCCGCCGTCGCGCGCGACCAGCTGCAGTACGCGGTGGCGGAGCTCTCGACCCACGAGAACCAGCGCGTGACCAAGGCGCTCAACGACGGGCTGCAGGCCGCGCTGACAGGCGCCAAGACACCGGCCCAGGCGATGAAGGACGCCCAGGCCGAAGCCGAACGCATCCTGAAACCATACCGGCGCTGATGAACCGGAACGTCACCGGCTGGCTGTTGCTGCTTCCTGCGGCCATCCTCCTGGTGACGTTCACGCACTATCCGGCGCTCGGGACGCTCTATCACTCGCTCTTCTCCACGCCGAAGGCCGGGCGCGCGTCCGTCTGGGTGGGCCTCGACAACTACCGGGCGATGGCGGCCGATCCCGTGTTCTGGCAGTCGCTCCAGAACAACCTGCTCTTCGCGCTGGGCACGATCCCGACCTCGATGGCGCTGGCGCTCGCGATGGCGCTGCTGGTCAACGGCAGCCTCCGCGGCCGCGCGTTCCTGCGCCTGTCCTACTTCACGCCGACGGTCCTGCCGATGATCGCGATCGCCAACATCTGGCTGTTCTTCTACACGCCGGGCTACGGGCTGCTCGAGCAGATCACCGGGCGGCTCGGCCTGCCGACCCACAACTGGCTCGGCAGCCGCGACACGGCGCTGGCCTGCCTGATCGTGGTGACGATCTGGAAGGAGGCGGGGTTCTTCATGATCTTCTACCTGGCGGCGCTGCAGTCCATCGCGCCCGTGCTCGGGGAGGCGGCCTCGATCGAGGGGGCGGGGCGCTGGTACTTCTTCCGCCGGGTGACCTTTCCGCTGCTGATGCCGACCACAGTGTTCGTGCTGGTCAACGCCATCATCAATTCGTTCAGGCTCGTGGACCATATCGTGGTGATGACGCGCGGCGGCCCCGACAACGCCTCGCAGCTGCTCCTCTATTACATCTACGACGTCGGCTTCAAGTTCTGGGACACGGCGTACGCGGCGGCGCTGACCATGGTGCTGCTGGTGATCCTGGCCGCGTTCGCGCTCGGGCAGTTCGTGCTGCTCGATCGCCGGGTCCACTACCGGTGAGCGCCGCGCGTGTCGTCGAGACGCTCGCCGCCTGGCTGCTGGGCGCCCTGTGGCTGCTGCCGCTGGCCTACGCCGTGTGGACGGCCTTCCACCCGCGCGAGTACTCCGCGCGCTTCGTGCCGACGGCGCCGCTGACGCTGATGAACTTCGTGGAGGCGTGGAACGCGGCGCCGTTCGCGCGCTATCTCGTCAACACGGTGGTGCTGGTGACGCTGATCCTGGCCGTGCAGCTGGTGCTGTGCACGCTCGCCGCGTACGCCTTCGCGCGCTACGAGTTCGCCGGGCGCGGTCTCGCGTTCCTGCTCGTGCTGGTGCAGCTGATGATCATGCCCGACGTGCTCATCGTCGAGAACTACCGCACCATGAACCGCCTCGGTCTCGTCGACACCATCGTGGCCATCGGCCTGCCCTACATGGCCTCCGCCTTCGGCATCTTCCTGCTGCGCCAGACGTTCAAGACGGTGCCCAGAGAGCTGGACGAGGCCGCGCGCGTGGAGGGCGCGGGGGCGCTCGAGACGCTGTGGAAGGTGTACGTGCCGCTCGCGCGGCCGGTCTACGTCGCCTACGCGCTCGTGTCCGTCTCCTACCACTGGAACAACTTCCTGTGGCCGCTGATCGTGACCAATTCCGTCACGTCGCGGCCGCTCACGGTCGGCCTGCAGGTCTTCTCCTCCACCGACCAGGGCGTGGACTGGTCCATCATCACCGCCGCCACCCTGCTCACCTCGGCGCCGCTACTCGCCGCCTTCCTGCTCTTTCAGCGGCAGTTCGTGCAGTCGTTCATGCGCGCCGGGATCCGCTAAGTCAGCACCGCGGTTTTCTTGCGCTCGATGAGCGGAAAGTCGATGGCGGCGCCGAGGCCGGGGCCCTCGAAGGCGTGCACGAGGCCGTGCGGATCCACCTCGATGTCCTGGGCCAGCCCGTATTTCTGCGCGCCCGCCGGCAGCAGCACCTCGAAGAACTCGCAGTTCTTGATGGCCATGATCACGTGCAGGTTGGCCACGTTGTTCAGCGAATTGCCGCCGTGGTGGACCTCGTAGTTCATGTGGAAGGCCTCCGCGAGGTGCGCGGCCTTCACCAGCGCCGAGATGCCGCCCTTCACGGCCACGTCGCCGCGCAGGTAGTCGGTGGCCTGGTGCGTGAGCCACGGCGCATACGCGGTGAGGCCGCCCGGCGCGTACTCCGTGGCGAGGATGGGGATCGCGAGGTGCTGCTTGAGCTTGACGTAGCTGAGGAGATCGTCGTCGGCCAGCGGGTCCTCGTACCAGTAGAAGCCGAGCCCCTCGGCCACCTTGCCCACGCGCAGCGCCTCCGGGTACTGGTACGCCCACGTCGAGTCGAGCATCACGGTGAAGCCGTCGCCGACGGCGCGGCGCACGGCGCGGCAGACCTCGATGTCCACGGCGGGATCGGTGGGTGGATGGATCTTGTATGCCGTCCAGCCGTCGGCCTTGAAGCGCGCGGCCTCCTCCCCGTACGCCTCTTTCGACGGCAGCACGGCCGACGACGCGTACGCGGGCACACTGGTGCGATACGACCCGAGCAGCTTGTGGATCGGCAGGCCGGCGATCTTGCCCGCGATGTCCCACAGCGCGATGTCCATCGCGCCGATCGCGCGCAGCGTGGTCTGGCGGCTCTTCTGCCACATCGCCTGGTAGAGCCGTTCGCGGTCGAACGGATCCTGGCCCAGCACGAGCGGCTTGAGATAGTGGATCAGGGACTGACCATCCATCTGCGCGCCGCGCATCGCGGAGCCGAGGAACGCGTGGCCCTGCACGCCCTCGTCGGTGCCGATCGTCAGCAGGCCGAGCTGGCTCGACCCGCTGAACCGGCCGGTGTGGCGTCCGTACTGCGTGGCGGGGATGTCGTCCCAGGCGAAGAGGGTGAGGCTGACGTCGGTGATTTTCATGGTGGGGCGGATGCTACCATGCGCGCCAACGCACAGGAGGATCGCCATGCCGCAACAACCGCTGCCGACCGAAAAGGAAGTCACGTCCTGGATCCGCGAGCGCCGCAACTGGGGCCGCTGGGGCAAGGACGACCAGAAGGGGATGATCAACCTCATCACGCCCGCCAAGCGCGTGGCGGCCGCGCGGCTCGTCAAGAGCGGGCGCAGCGTCTCGCTGAGCCGGCCCTTCCCCAAGGAGCCGGGGCCGAACAACGCGCTGCCCGCGCAGCACTTCATGAAGACGGCCCAGCGCGGCAAGGGCGGGTTCTCGGCGGACTACTACGGCATCTTCTATCACGGCGTCGCCTCCACCCACATCGACGCGCTCTGCCACACGTGGGACGATGAGGCGATGTGGAACGGCCGCGATCCCAAGAAGGAGATCACGTTCGACGGCGCGCGCTTCGGCGCCATCGAGCACTGGCAGGACGGCATCGTCGTCCGCGGCGTGATGCTCGACGTGCCCCGCCACCGCGGCGTGCCGTGCGTCACGCAGGAGGCGCCGGTGCACGGCTGGGAGCTGGACGACATCCTCACCCGGCGCAACATCCGGCTCGAGCCGGGCGACGCGGTCTGCGTCTACTCCGGCCGCGAGGCGTGGCAGGCGCAGGATCCCGAGCGCCCGTACAGCCGGCCGTTCGGCCCCGTGGCCACGCTGCAGCGTCCGGGCCTGCACGTCTCCTGCCTGCCGTTCCTGCGCGACCACGACGTGAGCGTGCTCGTGTGGGACATGCTGGATCACCTGCCGATCGGCTACGACATTCCCTGGGCCGTGCA
>Ga0137415_10003086_pt1 | contig 16514 bp, 13 predicted proteins | sample CZODoug3_1_1_16f_FD_183082 | JGI IMG/M metagenome (GOLD analysis project Ga0137415, IMG submission 183082) | Vadose zone soil fungal communities from Angelo Coast Range Reserve, California, USA - CZODoug3_1_1_16fungal (Hybrid Assembly) | ecosystem: Environmental > Terrestrial > Soil > Vadose...
CCCCGACTTGATGGGCGGAAACTATCACTTACCGGGACTTCGAAAACTTAAGATTTTCTGAAGATTTCATTAACGAGCTCACCGATGTGCAATATCGGCGTGCAACGGCAATGGGAGCTTGGATTAAACGAGAGCTTGTCTTAGTGAACGATGGTCCTTCAACCAGCAGGGTTCGAGGAAGCCAGGGGAAGACGAATCCAGAACGTACATCCACCTTCGGGTGCAGTCGAAAGTCCGATCTCGCCGTCATGTGCTCTCGCTGCCCATTGCGCAATCGACAGTCCCAAGCCGGCTCCTTTATTTTCGCCGCTGCGAGATGCGTCCACCCGATAGAATCGATCAAATACTTTCGCCAGATGCTCGGTCGGAATGCCTGGACCATCGTCGGTAATGCTTAATAGGATACCGGAGCCCTCACAACGGACGCGGGCGGATATGCTGCCTCCTGCTGGAGTAAACTTCACGGCATTGTGAAGAATATTGACCGCTGCCTGACGGAGAATTAATCGGTCTCCGCGCACAAGAGCATTTTTTTCGCCTTCAAAGCTGAACGTCAGCCGTTTTTCTTCAATAAGCACATCCAGCAGACTGGCAGCTTCCTCCATAATCTCCGCGACTGGAAATACTTCTAACTTCATGGGAATCTGGCCTGCGTCCGCCCTGGACAGTGTCAGCAAACTATCAATCAGACTCGTCAGCCGGTTAATCTCCTCAAGCATGCTGCCGATGATGTCCCGATATTCTTCAGGGCTTGCATCTTTTTGAAGTCCGACTTCCCCGACGCTCCGGATGGATGCAAGAGGTGTTCGAAGTTCGTGTGAGGCATCCGCAGTGAATCGCCGTAGCTGCTCGAATGACTGCTCGATTCTCGATAGCATTTGATTGAATACGCGGGCCAAATGCCCGAGTTCATCATTGCTCTCAACCGGCAAACGATCGTGCAGGCGCTCTGTCGTGATTTGTTCAGCTCGCTGTGCCATCTGTCCGATTGGATCGAGTGCTCGATCCGCCATCACGTAACCAGCAACGGCTGCGGCTGTGAGAGTTAACGGCAACGCCAGCAGAACGATCATCAAAAACTCCTTCAGATGGTCCCAGATTGGCTGCTGGCTATAAGCCAACCGAATTAGAATTGTGTGGCCATCTAACGAATGCTGGCGACTCGCGAGTATCACGGCCGTTCCGTCCGACGCACGGATGGAACGCTCTGAATATCCTCCAACTCCTTCTCCCGTAAATGGCGCGCCGCCAATCGTTCGCATGCCGAGCCGGTCGTTACGGTAGAGAATTGTTCCGTCCAGGGAGAGAACTTCGAGCAATCGATCCTGAACTAATTTTGATTCCGGATGGTTGTGATACTCCTCATTAAAGCGCAATTGCTGGCCACCATTGAAATACAGCAGCCCTTCCACCGTTTCTAGATCTTGGACTGCCTGGCGCTTCAACTGCGTGCCCATATGCCTGACAATAACGAAGCTAGCGCCAGCGATGAACACGACGAAGAAAGCGGCAAGAAATAACACATACCATAGCGTCAAGCGCGTCCGTACGAGTTTGAGACGAGGCCACGTCATCATGTTTCTTCTCGCAGGACGAATCCGACACCACGCACGGTGTGCAAGAGTTTCTTTCCAAAGGGTTCATCCAATTTTTGCCGCAAGTGGGCTATGTGTACATCGATCACATTGTCCAAGGGCGTGAACCGCCCGGTCTCATTCCAAACATCCCGGGCGAGCATTTCTCGAGAAACAACGCGGCCTTGGTGGCGAAGAAGGTACTCAAGCAACTCAAATTCGCGCGATGTAAGCATCAGCTCGTGCCCTTCTCTTGAAGCGGAATGACGGAGTACGTCCATTTCAAGGTCCGCGAGTTTCATTGTGGGTGGTTCTTCGGCCCTTTTAGACCGCCGGGCAATTGCCTCAACCCGTGCTAGCAATTCTGGAAAAGCAAACGGCTTCACCAGATAATCATCAGCGCCAGCTTTCAGGCCTCGCACGCGGTCTTCTACCGCATCCTTCGAAGTCAGTATTAAAACAGGTAGGGCGAAGTCCTTTTGCCGCAGTGCTTTTAGAATATCAAGACCGTCGCGGCCCGGAAGCATGATGTCGAGAAGCAAAAGGTCAAAATGCTCAGTGGAGACAAGGAAGAATGCTTCCTCTCCGGTATGGACCACTCGCACTAAGTACTTTTCGGCTTCGAGCCCCTTTTGCAGAGCGCCTGCGAGCTTCTTTTCATCTTCTACAACGAGGATCTGCATGTTCCGCCTCTATCAGCAAAACGTCCATTCCTTGCTTCCAAGACGAGTTAAAGAACAGTCAGTCCATAGATTATATGGCTGTCCCTACCAATGATTCTATCCGCATTGAAATCACTGCTGCCAGTGGCTTCTGGCTGTTACTCTGTCACCCCATGAAAACCATGTTTATCGCTTTCATTCGAGTCTTGCGGTCGTGTCTCCGGAGTAGACTCGCCTTACAACCAGAGAACATCGCCCTACGCCATCAGATTACGGTACTGCAGCGTAACAGGAAGCGCCTTCGCTTGAATTCTGGTGACCGCTTCTTCTGGGTCTGGCTGTCCCGCATCTGGACAGATTGGCGGTTGTGGTGGCGAACGGAGCGACCAGCGTTTTGCCCTCGCCGGTGTCCATCTGAACAACGTGATCTCGTCTCGGAATGAGAGCTGCCAAGAGTTGACTGTCATATGTGACGAGGCCGACCTTGCGTTCAGCGGCAACTTTAATGACAGCAAACAGACGCGCTTCCAAGCTCTTAAGAGATGTGCCGGAATGGGCAAGCGTCTGAAGGTCTGAAAAAACCGAGATTAGTTGTGGATCAGTCAGGTCGTGAAATGTTCGGTATAGTTCGTCGATTTGCGGGAGCTTGTGCGCGAGGCGCTGGATTCTTGAGTGGCCGCGCAGAAGAAGGGCGGAGCGAAGGGCGCGAGGAAATGGAATCATAGGACTGTGAAGCGCAATCAGTGTACGCGATCCTGATTTCGCGTTGCCATTTTGCACGATCACGTTCAGCAGGTCAAAACCAACGATACGAGCTTACGCTAAGTCATTGAAAACAGTTAGCGACCACGTCCGAAAACGAAGATTTGACGTCGAACTACTGCAAGGAGAGTTGGCATAATCTCTCTCATTCGCCGTGGTACAAAAACTCGATCAGGTCAAAATTAAGACGCGCTGTAGACGATTTTGTAACCGCTCATGCGCGTTCACCTAGCCCGAACTCTTTATTTTTCGCGGATATTCGCGCTAGAACACCTGGGCCGAAACCAGAGGGCTGAGTTTGGGGCCGTGCTGAACGGCATATGTCATTGAAAACAATTGGTCGGGGCGAGTGGATTTGACCCACCGGCCTCCTGGTCCCGAACCAGATGCCAAGCCTTGTTGAACCCTGTAGAACTCTGTGGATTCTAAGTGATTCTTGTTGAACCGTTTGCGGCCTGCTTGTTGAACCCTGTTGAACTCTGGTGCTTTCGCAGTCACAAAATTGACTACAGTAGGAGCGAATACAAGGCGAATATGCGAAATAATGGTCAGCGCCGTCTTAGGAGCGTTTGAGGCCCTCATTGTGGACTCTAATTGTGAGATTTGGTCCAGTGCTCATCCCACTCTCTAAAAAGGCCGGCAAGGAATTTATTCCAAGGAGCCGTTCGAGTCGGCTTCTCGATTCCTGATCTTCGATCGGGACGGCAAGTATGGATCGGAGGTCCCGGCAGCGGTGCGATCCCTGAAAATCACCTCGGTTCGGACCTCGTTCGAAAGTCCTTGGCAGAATAGTGTCGCTGAGCGTTGGGTCGAGAGTTGCCGCCATGATCTGTTGAACCACATCATTGCAGTGAACGAACGCCATCTGAAGCGGCTGTTGTCCGACTATGTTCGCTACTACCATGAGGATCGGACCCACCTCGGTCTAAGAAAGCAGACTCCAGGTGACAGAGTCCGATCTACCATTCGTGGCACCGGGCTCTCCCGACCGAGGTTGGGCGGCCTGCACCACCGCTATGATCGAGCTGCCTAGAGTTCGAACCCGCTAAGCGAAACGCAGTGCAGAAAAATAGTGGTGCGCCCTGATGGGTATCGTCATGGCTGGCTATTGGCAACACCACTTCTATTCACCGCATCCTTAATCATCGTCTGATTCAAGCAGCATTGGTTATGGGCGCTTTGGGACGTGGACAGAGTTTTGGCGAGGGACAGGTGTATTCAAGTCGTTCGTTGCCGCAGGGGAAGCTTGATCAGGGTAGCGGGATTTGGAAAAGATTCCGGTGCACGATCGTCCTTGCATAAGCAAACGTATCGATAGCCGGGCCAGGAGCGACATTAGATCCGAAGCGGCTCGGATTGAAACGGGACATTTCAATCACTTTACTTCCCGGCAAGGCAGCGGAATCCTCTTCGGAGCGGATCCCCTGAACGGGCAGATCTGGGAGTGACTTTCCTCTTGGCACCGGGAGAACGACGGCATTGCCGCCGCGCGCGCCTTGCAGAACCTGTTGCACGTAAAATCGCGTTCCATCCGAAGACCATTTAGCCATGCATGCAGCGGGACAGATCCGCCTCAGTGAGCCGCCCTGAACCGGCACAGCGAACACTGCTGTGCTGGGTACCTCATCCACTGGCAGCGTGGCCACCGCCCACCGTCCATCCGGTGACGTACCGCCTATGTTGATAATCGGGCCGGACATCACTTTAGTGCGCCCGGAACCATCTCTTTTCATCCGGAAGAGATAATTCTGCTTGCCTTCCGACATGCGGAAGATTACTTCGCCGTCCGGACCAAAAAAAGGCGAATCTTCCCCCGAGAAGGCCAGCATCCGAGGCGGGAATAGGCGGTCGAGAGAGGCCAGCCAAAGTTGAGTTTGGCGATCGGGTGGATTCATCTCGAAGACGACTTCCTTTCCGTCGGAGGAGACGTCATAGCGCCTGACAGAGAATCCTTGTACGACCGGCTCGCTTTTGCCCGAAGCGATCTCGGTCACCCAGAGCTCCTGAGGCGACTCCGGCGATTCCCGCCGTAACAGGTAATAGACACTCCGGCCGTCCCGCGAGAACGAGGGAAGCGAGGCGTAACCCTCGGAGGAGATCAGGCGATCGCCGCGGGAATCGTGAAGCCAGACACCGCTGTCGTTCATACCAACCGACGAGATGACGGAGCGGCCATCCCGGCTCACGGCTATGCCGGCTTCGTCGGCGGGACCGGAGGTAATCTGCTCGGCTCCGCCATTGGGGAATGGCTGGCGCCACAGGTGGCTGGAGCCTTTGGCATACGCGCTGAAGTACATCCAACTACCGTCCGGAGACCAGGCCGCAGACGTGCACGGCCCCGGCGGTCCGACCGGTGACCCTGCCGATCTTCCATCTAGGGGAAGCAATCGGCACCGCTGCCAACCGCCGGTCTGGCCCATCTCCACGATCAGAACCCACTTACGATCGGGCGAAGCGTAAGAATAGTGCACCATGCCGCGCTCGTGTGCAGGAAGATAGATGTCCCGCAATTCCGAACGGTCGTCGGTGGACGTCACCAGACCCATGTGAAGCCCGGTCTTGATTTCGGAAAACAAGACATGATGCGCGTCCAGCCATGTCAATCCCGCGGCGTTAGAAAGTAGGAGGCGCGGCTCGCCGCCCAGCGCGGATATTGTAACTACGCTCCAGCCATGGGCCAGATCGCTAAGCGTGTAGGTGATCTGCGACCCGTCGAGCGAAAAGGAAACGCCGTATTTAGGCAACGAGTCGTGCGTCAGCTGCACAGGCTCTCCATCGGGAAGCATCTTGATGTAAATTTCCCCCAAGGTCGGAAACGATGTGTCACTTCCGCGGATGAATGCGATCATGCGGCCGTCCGGCGAAATAGCGGGAGAAAATACCACATCGCTGAAATTGGTGACCTGCGTGTAGTTCACAGGCTTTGGAGCCGCGGTCCTGGGGACGCGCGCGCCGAACACGGCGGCCAGCGCGGCGACTCCCGCGGCGTAAATGGCGATCCGCGGCCAGATGCGGCGCAAAGGGGCGGTAGCTTTGGCGTGATCCCCGCTTGCTTGTGTGTGATCTGCTTCGTGCGGCCGATCCTCGGAACTCGCTCCATTGCTCTTGGACCCGTTGACCGGGGCCAGAGTCACCCGAGCCGCCAGCAGCTCCTCGACAGGAACGATAAACCTATAGCCGCGCTTCGGAAGGGTCTCGATGAAGCGGGCGTTGTCGGCTGAATCGCCCAGCGCCTCGCGGATGCGGCCGATGGCGTTGCTCAAGCCGTGGTCAAACTCGACGAACGTATCTTCATCCCAGAGACGCTTGCGCAGGTCCTCCCGCGCGACCAAGTTTGGGGAATGCTGCAGGAGGAAGGTCAGGACCTGAAACGGCTGCTCCTGCAGCTTGATCTTCAGGCCGTTCTTGCGGATCTCACCAGCGCGAAGGTCCACCTCGAAGACACCAAATCGGTAACCCGAGAGGCTTTGACTGGGTTCTTGCATCCGACCACCTCAATCGCGGGACGTAGGCGGAGTATACCCTGAAGGTTATGACGTCGCAACATAGCAGTTGACTCGAGAAGCGTCCAGGTAAGTCCCATAACGAAAATGAGTTATCCAGAGAGAGAGAGTTGAGATTTGCAAGAGGGGCCGTGCATTGACTCATGAGTGCCTCGGGTGCGAAGGTGCCGTGCATTCCGGAAGCTCGGGCAGCTGCGCAACGAGCAATTCGGGATGGGCACTTTCATTTTTCGATGTGTCACACATCTAAAGGAGAACTGAGATGATGATTCAAAATGCGACAAGGAAGGACTTGGCAAGAACGTTGTTGAAGTCGGCGGCCGCCACACTGGGACTCTTGGTGTGCGCGACCGTTTTCATACAAACGGCCCGTGCCGATTGCGGTTCCTACACAAGTACGGGCCAGAAGCTGATGCCTGCTCTGGCGCAACGGCCGCTTCTGAAGCCGGCCGCGTACAGACTGGCAGCTCTTGCGGTCGCCGCCCGCGATGACGACAACGATGCCGCGATTGTGGGCATGTGGAAGGTGCAATTTGTGTCTGAAGGGACCAATGGAATACCGGACGGGACCATGATCGACTCGGCCTACGCCCAATGGCATAGCGATGGGACGGAAATCATGAACTCCGGGCGGCCTCCAATAACCAGCAGTTTCTGCTTGGGAGTTTGGAAGAAGACCGGGGAGTCCACGTACAAGCTGAATCACTTTGCGTTGAGCTGGGATCCGACCGGGACCGTTTTTGTGGGCCCAGCCAATATTCGCGAGAACGTGACGCTGAACGCTCAGGGAAACAGCTTCTCGGGAACATTTACGATCGATCAGTTCGATACGAACGGAAACACGCTCGCTCACATCGTTGGGAAAATCAATGCGCAGCGTGTCACGGCGGATTGAGGCATCTGGCGTCATAAGCAGGCGACTGCGGGGGCGCCGTTGCTACCGTGCGCTCCGCGCCTCCCGCGGCAGTCCTGCGGACGGAGACGACTTAATCCGCAACCTCGGAAGCCTGCGCCTCTGTGAGCCGCAGGGCCGGCTTGCCAGTTTGAAGAATTGAACAGTCGCGTGCCTACCTTCGGAAGCGACGCCAGGCAAACGAGATATAGTTTTTGACTTCATCTCTCATAACCCGAAGGTCGTCAGTTCAAGTCTGACCGCCGCAACCGGGTCTGTAGATAATTTTGTGAGAGTCTCCGTACACCCTTACTATCAAATCTGATTAGTTTGCGCGGGATTTGTTGTAGAGCACCTGGACTGAAACCAGAGGGGCGACTTTGAGCGGTCGCCAATCCTCTTATCTAGTTGAAAAAAATGGTCGGGGCGAGTGGATTTGAACCACCGGCCTCCTGGTCCCGAACCAGGTGACAGAGCTTGTTGAAACCTGTGGAATCCTGTGGTTTCTAAGTGATTCTTGTTGAAACGTTTGCGGCCTGCTTGTTGAACTCTGTTGAAACTTGTTGAAGTAACCGGACCAATGCCCGGATGGGTCATCAGCAGCACCGCATCTTCACGACGATTTGCTTCTTCCATAACCGCGCGATCCAACTCGGCGATACCAGGTTCGAGTTGGTCGAGCAATTTCAGAAGTTCTTCGCGCCGTCGGCTGGCCCACGGCGCTAGCCCCAAGTGAATCAGCTCCACCCGGCCTTTTTTGGTGAACAACTTTTTCTTGCGGCACAAACCCTCACTCATGGCCAGGGCGTGCAGTTGGTTGCCCAGCATCGTACGCAGGCAGACCAGCTTGTGACGATGCCAAAGCAACTGCCGCAGGTCGCGTTTGGCCGGTGTGGGAACCCAGATCTTCGGAGAGCGTTTCGCCAGCAGGAGATCCAGAATGAACATGACGTCGCGCTCATCGGTCTTTTGTTTGCGCACCTCGCTGGCGCGAATCTTCGCGGAGTCTCCCATCCAAAGTTCGTGACCGAGTTCTGCCTGGAAGCGCTCGAACCAGCGAATCGGACCCGTCGCTTCGATGCCCACGCGCACTGGCCCCTGCAAATTGCGATAGAAGGCCTGGGCCTCCCCGCTCTCATGGTCCAGCCGTCGCTCGATCCGCTCCCCAGTAGCTTCGTCCATCATGGCAATCTGTTGATAGCGTGTGTGAAAATCACATCCTATAATCAACATTGCTCGGCTCCTTTCTTCCGAGCCTTGGCCGTCTCACAGCCACCAAGTTTACTCGGAAGAAGGAGCCGACAACATCATCTAATCAGCCTTCACGAATTCCTCGAGCCTCGCAGATCTCAACCAAAGAAACAAGCGCCAGAGGTTTACGTCGTTCTGAAGGTAGCCGATTGAACTTGACATATTTTTCAGGGGGGTGTATGGAAGCGGCATACTTCGGTTCCTAGGTTTTCCTGTCGGGTGTCCGCGATCGAGAGCAACTCTAACAGCAATTAATAAGTTAGAAGTTTTCAGTTGTTCTCTCTGGACTCATGAAGAGCATCTGGCCTAGGAGGCACCCATGCAACCCAACGCAAGTAGAGAAACTGTGAATAGTGCTCTATCTCTGTTCATGATTTTGGCCATCAGCATTTTGGGAGCCGGTCACGCGTATGCGCAGGTTGCAGGAGCAACGCTCACCGGCACGGTGAAGGATTCTTCCGGCGCGGTCATTCCAAACGCTCAAGTCCTCATAACAGAAGTGGCCACAGGAGTGACCCGTACCGTTTCGCCTGTTGCCGCGGGACTTTACACAGCACCCAATCTGTTGCCCGGGTCTTATGATGTCCGTGTGTCGGCGACGGGTTTTAGCACCCAACTGCAGAAAGGCGTCACGCTGACGGTCGGGGCTCAGCAGGTGCTTGACTTCACGATGAAGGTTGGGCAGATGACTCAGACGGTTGAAGTCACCACGGAAGCGCCCACAGTCGAGCTGACTTCGTCCGAGCTAGGCGCCACGGTAAACTCGACGACGGTGCGCGAGTTGCCTCTGAACGGCCGCTCCTGGACCGAACTTGCCAATCTCCAGCCTGGAGTGGTTGCGGCAGAGACCCATGCTGCCGTGAATGTGAACCGCGGCTACGGAGCGCAATTGAGCATGTCCGGCGCGCGCCCTCAGCAGAATAATTACCGACTGGACGGCATCAGTATCAATGATTACTCGAACGGCGGTCCAGGGAGTGTGCTCGGCCAAAACCTGGGAGTGGAAGCCATCCAGGAGTTTAGCGTCCTGACCAGCAACTATTCGGCGGAGTACGGTAAGACCTCTGGCGGAGTGGTGAACGCCATTTCGCGCTCTGGAACCAACCAGTTCCATGGCTCCGTCTATGAGTTCCTGCGCAACAGTGCTCTGGATACCCCAGGATATTTCGAGGGGGGGACCACGCCACCCTTCAAGCGCAATCAGTTTGGCGCCTCTGCTGGAGGCGCTATCCGCAAGGATCGCACGTTTGTCTTTGGAGACTATGAAGGCATACGCCTGTCGAAGGGAACGGCATCACCTATCACGACGATATCCGCGCCAGCACGGCTGGGGATCCTCCACGACAAAAATGGCAATCCAGCCTGCGGGCCGGGGTCAGGACCGCCAGTGGTCGCGTGCCAGTCGGGCCCGTGCCCGCAGGACCCGAACGCCGTCCCCGGCACGCACTCAACAAACCTGGCCCCCACACAGGCGTCCGTTTGCGTCGATGATAAGATCGCGAAGTATCTGCCTTTTTTCCATCTGCCTACCGAAGTCCTCCCTGGCAGCAACGGGGATAAGGAAATATACAAATTTGTAAGTCAACAGGTCGTAAACGAAAATTATTTCACCGTTCGAGTCGACCAGAAAATTTCGGCGAAGGACAGCCTCTTCGGGACGTATGTGTACGACTACTCTCCCTTGACACAACCTGACGTACTTAACAATATCTTGCTGCAGTCCGTCGCCAAGCGGCAAATCGCCGCCTTCGAAGAAAACCACACCTTCAGTCCGACTCTTCTCAACAGTTTCCGGCTGGGCTACAACCGGGATTATGCGAATGCCAATGCCCCGCTCAAAGTCCTCAATCCTGTGGCAGGGGACACTTCTCTGGGGTGGGCGCCGGGGCTGGCTCCGCCCCAAGCGAGGAATCCGGGTGCTAGATCTGCTCCCGGTCTCGCTCCTCCGACATTTTCAGATGTTTGGAATGCGTATCAGCTCTATGACGATGCCTTTTTGACCAAAGGGCTCCATTCCCTAAAATTTGGGTTTGGCTACGAGCGGGACCAGCTCAATGAAACCACAACCTCGGCCGACTACCTGGGCACTTTTGCTTTTGGATCGCTCCGAACGTTGCTCACGAACAATCCTAAGGCTGTTCAAGGCGTTCGTCCAGGTGGAATCACTCCGCGCTATATGCGCATATCCATCGTTGGCGCCTACGTGCAGGACGACTGGCGCTTCCGCCCGAACCTGACGTTGAACCTGGGCCTCCGCTGGGAGATGGCAACAGTTCCGATAGAGACAAAGGGAAAGCTCACCAACCTTCCCACCATAGACGCTGCGCTACCCCTTTGCGGGACACCGGACCCGGAGTGCGCCGGCGTCGCGCCTTACTTCTCGAATCCGACGCTTCGCAATTTTGAACCCCGGGTGGGATTTGCCTGGGATCCCTTCCGGACCGGCAAGACCGCTGTGCGCGGTGGCTTCGGAATGTTTGACGTCCTTCCCATGCTTTATACGACAATCACTTTGAACGGCCGAGGAGCCCCATTCTTTAAAATCCTTAATTCGACCAAATTACCCCAAGGGTCATTCCCTGATACTGCGCGTCAGTCTATCGGCGAAAAAGGCCTGGAGTACGGCTACGTTGAACCGCACCCTCACCGTAATTACGTGATGCAATGGAACCTCAACGTGCAACATCAACTCGGCCCTAGCTTGACGGCGATGGTTGGGTATGTCGGCTCGCATGGTGTGCACCAGGCGCTCCGCACAGATGACTCCAGAATCATCCTCCCAACCAAGACCTCGGCGGGCTATCTTTGGCCCGTGGTGGCGGACGACAACGGCGCACCAAGCCCCGGCGGCACCCTTAATAATACAAACAAAAATGTGGGAGACATCCGGCTCCTGGCTTGGGCAGGAAACTCCTCCTATCACGCACTACAAATTGGGGTAAAGAAACAAATGAGCCATGGCTTGCAAATCCAGGGGTCCTATACCTGGGGCAAGAGCATCGACATTAACTCAGGAGTGATTGCAGGCGATACGTTTGCGAATGCCATCGCCAGTCCCCACTATTTCGATTTGAGCTTGAGCCGTGCGTTGTCCGACTACAACATCGGCCGGGTCCTGGTAATCAACGGAAGCTGGCAACTCCCGACGAGCAAGTCTGCCAGTCCATTGCTGGCCCGGGTCACGAACGGTTGGGAGGTCGGGGGAATTCTCAAGGTCAACGACGGCCCACCTTTCACTCCGTTCTTCGGGACCGGCGATGACCCTTCGCTCTCAGGCACCACCGACGACTACGCCTTCCCGAACCGCGTGACAAGCCCAGGGTGCCAGTCGCTTGTGCATCCCGGCAATCCCAACCACTATATCAAGACCGAGTGCTTTGTGCTCCCAACCGCACCGGCTTCGTTCTTCACCCCAATAGCTTCCGCGCCGATGTGCAGCTCGGACCCGATCTTTGGTGATAATGTTACTGGTAATGCTATCGGCGTTCCGCCCCAATGTTTCAATTTGAGAGGAAACGCCGGTCGAAACATTATCCCCGGACCGGGACTTGTGAACCTTGATCTGTCGTTTTTCAAGAACAATCCCATCCGAAGGATTTCAGAAAACTTTAACGTGCAGTTCCGAGCCGAGATTTTCAACATTCTCAATCGCGCGAACTTTGCGCTGCCCTTTAATCCTGACAATATGGATATTTTTGATTCAGCGGGGAACCTCAACGGCAGTGCGGGCTTGATAACCTCGACAACAACCGAAGCGAGGGAAGTCCAATTCGCGCTCAAGGTGATCTGGTAACGAGAACGCAATCGCGAACACGCAAGCAGGATCACGAGAGCTGGAGCGATGACGCTCTCAATATCATGTACGTAGATTACCAGTTGACCGGAGTACCTAAGGATCGTCCCGGAACGGGCAGGCCTGACAAGAACGGTTTCATTCGGCTGGAGATGGGTGGTGGTTTAGCGAAGCTAAATCCAGAAACTGGTGAATTGAAGGTATTCCGATTGGATGATCCGACGCGGCCTTCCATCCATGAAGTTTTCCCCACCTCAGATGGCTCGTCGGTATGGCTGACCGTACAGGATCAAAACCCCCTGGTGCGGTTCGATACACGCACAGAAAAATTTGACCCCGTCTATAAGGATCAGTACGAAGGGCCGAGGCCCAGGCAAACCAACACGATTGCTCCGTGGCCCCAGTTCCGAAACAACGACACGGAGACCATTGGCAGCGCGCCTAGGACTCATACGGCGGTTGCAGATCCGGCAGGAAATATCTGGGCGTCCGGCCGACCACTTAAAAAATTCGATATCGAAACGAAAAAATATACCAACTTCCCCAACGTTCCCGACACATATGGAATTGCGGTGGACAAAGAAGGAAACATTTGGGCTAGAGAGTTTACTGCCAGAGATTATCGGAAGCTGGTCAAGGTGGACTCGAAAACAAATAAAGTTACCAAGTATCTTCCGCCCAATACCGATGACCAATTAAATGGCGCCCCGCGACGCGTAAAAGTAGATTCCCAAGGATACGTATGGTGCGCGGATTATTTCGGCGGCAACCTGACGCGATTTGATCCCAGGACCGAAACCTTCAAGATATTCAAGATTCCGGGTCCAACCGCGACGCCTTACGGAATGGGCGTCGATCACGATGATAATGTTTGGTATACGTCGTTCTACACAGACGTCACCGGACGGCTCGATCCCAAGACGGGTAAATTCACCGAGTATCCTTCGCCTTACGGAGAAAGAAGTACAAGGGACCTGAACGAGGATTCCAAGGGAAGAATTTGGTACGGGGCGGAAAGCTTATTCAGAGTGGGTTACTTTCGACTGCGAACCACGTCCGAGATGGCAGCGGTGCAAGGCATTAAATAGCAGACCCTCAATTTTTGAGATCCGCTCATTCACAGAGTCCTAATGAACGGGATTATCGGTAACTGAGTGAATTGCACATGTAAGTCGGGTGAACGCCAAAGCTGGATTGACGGTGACACTGAGTGGTAGTATCCAACCTTAGACAACCACAGAGCTTGGCCGAAGCCGCTGACTTCTGTGAACTCTTCTCGGTCTAGGGGAAAGTCACCATGCGCGAACGTGACTCCTACCCACGGTTTGGCGCCGCGCGAATCTCCACACAATTGGGAGGCGCTAGTCATGCTTTCAATCAGAGTAAATAGGAAAATGTACTCCGTAGACGTGGAGCCGGAGACACCTCTGCTATGGGTGATCCGCGACACCATCGGTCTGACGGGAACGAAGTTTGGATGTGGGATCGCGTTGTGCGGCGCTTGTACAGTACACGTGAATGGAGAGGCGGTGCGGTCCTGTGTGCAGCCGGTGAGCCAGGTTGTAGGGAAGGATGTAACCACAATCGAGGGGCTGTCGCCGGACGCGCAGCACCCGCTGCAGGTAGCGTGGCGGGAGGGGGACGTACCGGAGTGCGGGTATTGCCAGCCGGGACAGATCATGGCCGCTGCGGCGCTGATGGCTAAGAACGCGAATCCAACGGACGCGGACATAGACCGGAAGATCAGGAACCTATGCCGTTGCGGTACCTACACGCGGATTCGACAGGCAATTCACCGAGCGACGCAGCTAGCGGTAAAAAGTTAAGTAGATCATTGGAGGGGCCGATGGCAGTGATCAAGGGAATGGACCGCAGAGAATTCATGGTGACGACGCTGACGGTTGGCGGAGGCTTCGCACTGGCGCTGACGTTTCCGCGGATTCGAGTCGAGGCGGCCGCCAAGGTTGCAAAGATTCCCGACAAGCCGTGGGAATCGCTCGTGGGGAGGGGCGAGACCGAGATCAACCCTTGGCTCGTCGTCGCACCCGACGATACGGTGACCATCCGTGTTGCCCAAAGCGAAATGGGGCAAGCGACATTTACTTCCTGTTCGAAGATGGTCTGCGAAGAGCTCGAATGCGACTGGTCCAAGGTGCGCGCGGAATACGCGTCCGCCAATCGCCACTTCCGCGAGAATAAAGTTTACGGACGCATGGCAACGAATGCGAGTGGTGGGGTTCGCATGAGCCGCCAATACTTGCAGCAGGCGGGAGCAAGCGCGCGGGAGCGCCTGATGGCTGCGGCCGCCGACGTGTGGGGCGTGCCGCGCCCGGAGTTGACGGTTAAGGACGGAATCATCACCCACATGCCGACGGGGCGAACGCTTCGCTACGGCCAGGTAGCCATGAAAGCCGCTGCGATCAAGCTGCGTGAAGAGCCGAAAATCAAGACGCCGGACCAGTTTACCCTAATGAACAAGCCCACCCAGTTCCTCGAAACACCTCTGCGGGTAGACGGCAGCGTCACGTATGGAATTGACGTGCGCCTCCCAGGCATGCTCTATGCCGCGGCCAAAGCGTCCCCGGTCTTCCTTGGGAAGGTAAAGATGTACGACGACGCGGGCGTCAAGAACCGCCCGGGTGTGCATTCGGTGGTCGAATTCAGCGGTCCGGATATCGAAGCGGGAGTCGCGGTAGTGGCCGACAGTTACTGGCATGCCCAGACCGCTTTGGACCTCCTCCCGATTGAGTGGGACGAAGGCGCACACGGTGACGACACTTCGGAAAAATTTCTCAATATGGCCCGGGCAGCACTGGATGAACCGGGCGCCCAAGTCGTCGTGAAGAAGGGCGACCCTGATGTGGCGCTCAAAGAGGCCGCCAAGGTGGTCGAGGCGGTGTACGAGTTGCCGTATTTGGATCACGCCTTTATGGAGCCGATGAATTGTACCGCTCACGTCACTGCTGATCGAGTGGACGTTTGGGTGGGTACGCAGAAGCCGGATGACGCGCTGCTGGATGCGGCGAAATTAACCGGTGTCCCCCAAGAGAACGTTTACATCCACAACTGCTTTATTGGCGGTGGATTTGGCCGCCGCAACTACAACGATAACGTGCGGCAGGCAGTGATGATCGCCAAACAGGTAGACCGTCCTGTGAAGGTCGTCTGGAGCCGCGAGGAAACGACGCGCCACGGCTACTATCGCCCGATGCGCGTGGCGAGAATCCAAGCTGGCTTGGGGTCTGACGGCATGCCCGTGGCCTGGATCAACCGTGTCATCGGTATCGACCAAAATCCGCCACAGGACACTGCTCAAACCGTTAGAGGCTTGCACCAGATTCCCTATTCGATCCCCAACCAACGGTTCGACTATCATCTGCGACAAACGCACGTTCCTACCGGCGTTTGGACATCGGTCGGCCGATCGCAGAACGAGTTTTACCTGGAAAGCTTCATGGATGAGCTTGCCCACGCGGCCGGGAAGGACCCCTACCAGTACCGGCGCGCTTTGATTGATGGCAACGCGGATTTCCCGCGCGCGAAGAGCTGGGTGAAAGTGCTGGATACAGCCGCGGAGAAGTCCGGTTGGGGAAAGAAACTACCCGAAGGAACTGGCATGGGTATTGCCATCGGGGATGGCCGGCGGCCGGGCGTCAAAGAGGTCACCATTTGCGCGGTGGTCGCCACCGTGTCAGTCAGCAAGAAAGGCGAGGTTCGGGTGGAACGGTTCGATGTAGCGATGGACACCGGACAGTTCCTGGTGAATCCGCTTGCGGCGGAACGCCAGATCGAAATGCAAATGGTGATGGGGCTTGCGGCGGTACTGCGCCAGGAAATCACGGTGGAGAAAGGGCGCGTCGTGCAGAGCAATTTTCACGACTATCCCCTGTTGCGGGCGACGGAAATGCCGGAAATAAGAATCCATTTTGTCCGCGCGACGGACGAACCGATTGTCGGGATCGGCGAAGAAGCTCTTGGGTGGGTTGCCCCGTCTGTGTGCAATGCTATTTTCGCCATCACGGGCAAGCGGATTCGTTCGCTGCCCCTCAAGAATCACAACCTCAGTGTGGGTGCTGC
>Ga0137415_10003087_pt1 | contig 16514 bp, 10 predicted proteins | sample CZODoug3_1_1_16f_FD_183082 | JGI IMG/M metagenome (GOLD analysis project Ga0137415, IMG submission 183082) | Vadose zone soil fungal communities from Angelo Coast Range Reserve, California, USA - CZODoug3_1_1_16fungal (Hybrid Assembly) | ecosystem: Environmental > Terrestrial > Soil > Vadose...
ATCTCGTCGGCGAGCACGAAGTTGGCCACCACCGGGCCGAGCTCGACGTCGAACTCCTCGCGGCCCTGCCGGTAGATTCGGGTGCCGAGGATGTCCGCCGGCACCAGGTCAGGGGTGAACTGCAGCCGCGAGAACGACCCGCCGACCACCTTCGCCACGGTCTCCACGGCGAGCGTCTTGGCCACCCCGGGCACGCCCTCGAGCAGCAGGTGGCCCTTGGAGAGCAGGCCGACCAGCATCCGCTCGACCAGCCGATCCTGACCGACGATCACCCGCTTGACCTCGAACACCGTGCGCTCGAGCAGCTCGCCCTCCCGCGCCGGGCTGGGTATGCCGCTCTTCGCCGCCGGGCTGGGCGCGCCGCCGCTCTTCGCCGGGCCGGGCGCGCCGGGCGGCGTCGCCAAGCCGGGCGCACCGGGCGGCGTCGCCGAGCCGGGCGCACCGGGGGGCGTCGCCTGGCCGGGTGCGCCGCTCTGCTCGGCCGGTCGGCCGCCTGCCTGCTCAGCCGCCTGGCCGGCCGGCCGCGCACCGCCGTCAGCGCCCGCCTGCTCCGGGTTGGTCACCGTCGCGTCTCCCTCCGCCGGAGCTGTGCTCGCCTCCGAGCCCGCCTCCGAGTCTGCACCCGGCAGCCAACCGGTCCCCCCGTATGACCACCGTGAAGCACGCTGAGCCCGAGCTCAGGCGGTGACCCGGGACGCGGCTCAGGACGTGGTAAAGCCGGCGGCGCTGACCTCGGCGGAGACGGCGGCGATCAGGGCGGCGGCGGCGGACACGTCCAGCTCGGCGTGGCTGCCGAAGTCCACGCCGAACGGCCCCGGCGCGGTGCGCACCCGCCGGCGCGGCGCGGCGTGCACGTCGGCCGCGCCGGTGGCCCGCAGCACGGCCGCCGCGTTGTCCGCCCGCACGCCGCCGCACGCAGTGACCGCCAACCGCCCGGCCGCCACCCGGACCATGTCGGCCAGCGCGGCGGCACCGTCCTCGGCGTGCACGGCCTGCCCCGAGCTGAGCACCCGGCGCACCCCCCACTCGGCGAGCTGGTCGACGGCGTTGAGCGGGTCCCGGCAGACGTCCAGCGCGCGGTGGAAGCAGACCGGCCGGCCGTCGGCGGCGGCGACGAGCTCGGTGACGGCCGCGCGGTCCGGGTCGCCGCCCCGGGTCAGCGCGCCGACGACCACCCCGGCGGCGCCGGCGGCCACCGCGTGCGCCACGTCGGCGGCCATGGCGTCCACCTCGGCCGCCGTGTAGCCGAAGCCGCCCTCCCTGGGCCGCACCAGCACGTGCACCTCGGTGCGCGGGCAGCCGGCCAGCACCGCGGCGAGCAGCCCCGGCCCCGGGGTCAGCCCGCCGAGCGCACCGGCGGAGCACAGCTCGATCCGCCGCGCGCCGAGCACGTCGGCCGCCACCGCGCCGGCCACGGTGTCCACGCTCAGCTCGACCCTGGCGGGGCTCACAGCAGCTCGGGCACGAGCGCAGGGTCGGCCATGTCGGGGTCGAACGGGAACATCGGCCGCTCGATGCCTCGGTGCCCCAGCCGCAGCAGGTCCTGGTCCACGCCGCCCGGGGTCAGCGCGAGCCGCCAGTCCGCCGCCATCTGGTACAGCTCCGGCTCGAGGTAACCGATCTTGACGATCACCAGGTCGGCCTCGCGGGGGCGCAGCCCGAGCGCGGTGAAGTCGGACTCCAGGTGGTACGGCTTGCGCCGGGCGGTGACGATCACCCGCAGCCCGCCGACGCCGAGCACCACGGCGGTCCCGGCGACCGGGTCGTGCTCGTCCACCGCGACCACCTGGCCGGTCAGCTCGACCGGGCCGCACGGACCCGAGTCGATCTTGCCGCCGAGTGACACCCGCACCTGGGCGCCGACGCCGGCCACCACGGCGGCCTCGGTGGCCTCCGGGTCCACGATCGCCGCGTAGATCGTCTCGACGCCCGCCCCGGTGAGCTCCGGCAGGCGCAGCAGCTGGTCCAGGCTCCACGACGTGTCCCCGGCACCGCCCGCGGTGGGGTTGTCCCCGGAGTCGCTGATGAAGAACGGCCGCGCGGTGCTGGCCAGCGCGGTGCGCACGCAATCGGTCAGCGAACCGGTCGGCGCCACGAAGCTGAACTCGCGGCGGGCGTCCCAGTACTGCTTGGCCAGCCGGCCGGCCCACCAGGTGATCGCCTCGACGTCGTCGCCGGCCACCACCACGGCGGCCTGGCAGCGGGGCTCGTCGGCCCAGGCGTAACCGACCCACAGCGCCGCGTCCAGCACGCCCTCGGCCGCCTCCGCCCTGGCCACCAGCTCGTAGAGGCCCCGCGCCGGCTCCAGCCGGGTGCTCGTCTTCTCGCCGGGCAGCAGCACCGGCACCGGCACCCACGCCTTCAGCGGGCGGCCGCCGTCGCGCAGCCGGGCCACCAGGTTGGCGGCGGCCCGCTCCCTGGTCTCCCAGGTGTCCACGTGCGGCGCCGTGCGGTAGCAGGTGACCAGGTCCAGCGCGGCGGCCAGCCGGCGGGACACGTTGCCGTGCAGGTCCATCGACGCGGACAGCAGCACGTCAGGGCCGACGATGGCGCGGATCTGCTCGACCAGCTCCGCCTCCACGTCGGTGCGCCCGACCACGCTCATCGCGCCGTGCAGGTCCAGCAGCAGGCCGTCCAGTGGGCCGGCGGCGCGCGCCAGCCGGCAGATCTCCTTGGCCAGTCGCAGGTAGCTGCCGTCGGTCACCGCGCCGCCGGGCAGCGCGACCGCGTGCAGCAGCGGCACCCATTCCGCCTGGTGGACCAGTGGCTCGCCCGCCCTGAGGAACGGGTACCGGGCGATCAGCTCCTCGCCCCGGCTGAGCCGGAAGTCGGCCACCGTGCTGCGGTGCGGCGAGAACGTGCTCGACTCGATCGCGATGCCGGCGATGCCGATCCTGGGCAATCGATTGCCCGCACCAAAGGCGGGTCCGTGGCCGTTCGCCTGCCCACCCGGCCCGTGGCCGTTCGACTGGTGCGCCGACCCGTTGCCGTTCGACTGGTGCGCGGACCCGTTGCCGTTGCGGGTCGCGCGGCCGTTGCCGGGACCGCTCGGCCGACCGAACCCGTTCGGCCGGCCGGGCCCGTGGGACGGCAGGGGCTCCCCTCGCCCACTGTTCACCGCGCCGCCCTACCGATCGTGCCGACGACCCGCCCCGGTGCGGCGGCGGGCGCGGCGGCCGGCGCCACCGGGTCGAAGACCTGATCCAGCGCCCAGGTACCGGCGCCGATCAGGCCGGCGTCCGCACCGTCGGCCACCCGCTCGATGCGCAGCTGCCGGGTGGCCAGCGGCAGGCAGCGCTCGTAGAGGGCGCCGCGCAGCGCGGCCATGTACACCTCGGAGCCGGCCAGCGCGCCGCCGAGCAGCACCGCGTCCGGGTTGGCGAAGTTGACCACGGTGGACAGCACCTCGCCGAGCAGCAGGCCAGCGGCCCGGACCGCGGTGGTGACCGTGGGGTGGGCGTCCTGCGCCGCCGCCATCACGTCGGCGGTGCTGTTCACCCGCACCCCCTGCGCGCGCAGCGCGGTCACGAGCGCGGCGCCGCTGCCGACGGTCTCCAGGCAGCCCAGGTTGCCGCAGCTGCACGGGTGGTCGGCGCCGGCCGCGATCCGCACGTGGCTGATGTCGCCGGCCACCCCAGCCCGCCCCCGGTGCAACCGCCCGTCCACCACCAGCGCGGCGCCGATCCCGGTGCCGGCCTTGACTACGACCAGGGTCTCCCCCGGCGGGCCGCCCCTGGCCTGGCCGAGCGCCAGCACGTTGGCGTCGTTGTCCACCTCGACCGGCTGCTCGAACCGCCGGCGCAGCGCGTCCCGCACCGGGAAGCCTCGCCAGCCGGGCATCCGGGAGGGCAGGGTGACCGAGCCGGCCGCCACGTCGACCGGGCCGGGCAGCCCGACGCCGACCCCGAGCCAGCGCCCGGGCAGCTCGGCGCGGCCGGCCAGCTCGTGCACCGCGTCGGACAGCTCGGCCAGCACGACCTCCGGGCCGGCCGCGATGCTCAGCGGCCGCTCCCAGGCGCCGAGCAGGGTGCCGGCCAGGTCCATCGCGCCGAGCCGCATGTGCCGGCCGCCGACATCGACCGCCCAGACGTGCCCGTAGCCGGCGTTGACCGCGAGCAGCCTCGGCCGCCGGCCGCCCCGCGAGGGGCCTTCGCCGTGCTCGGTCAACACCCCGGCGGCAAGCAGCGTCTGCACCCGCACCGACACGCTGGACTGCGGCTGGCGCAACAGCGTGGCCAGCTCCATCCGGGTCACCGCTCGGCCGCCGGCGATCAGCCAGAGCAGTCGCATCGTGCTGACGCTCTCCGAGTCCGGCATGTCACCCCGCTTCTGACAGTCCTGATATAAGCCATTAAGGAAATCAATTGTTACGATTGTGACTGCCGCAGCTTTTTGCTGAGAGTGTTTCAGCCTTCTCCACCATAAGTGGGAAATTCTCCTGGTACAACCCTGTCATAACAGCAAGGGAATTGCGGTGGGCACTTTTACCAACCTTGAGGAAAGTGGGGGCATGAGCGGCGGACGAGGGCGCCGGCGGGGGCTCGTCACCGACGCCTGCCTGCTGCTCGGGGTCTGCCTGGTGCTGGCCGGCTGCGCCGGGGTGCGGCAGCGGCACGGCGGTGGCCAGGGGCGCCCGGTGGACGGGGGCTCGGCGAGCTTCGCGCTGCCGCCGGCCACCGCGCCGAACTGGCTGCTGCCGATCTCGCTGCCCGGGTTCACCGCCGGCTTCAACTCCGGCCTGCGCAACCAGCTGTTCGTGCCGCTGTACCTGTACAACAACTCCTCCGGCGCCCTCGCGCTCGACGTTGCGGGCAGTGCGGCCGACCCGCCGGTGTACGCACCCGACGGCCGCTCGGTCACCATCACGCTGAAGCACCTGACCTGGTCCACCGGGACACCGCTGACCAGCCGGGACGTCGAGCTCTGGGTCAATCTCGTGCGCGCGAACAAGGACCGGTGGTCCCGGTACAGCAGCGGCCTGATCCCGGACAACATTGCCGCCTTCCGCCCGGTGGACGACCACACGTTCACGCTCGAGCTGGACCGGGCCTACAACCCCGACTGGTTCACCGCGAACCAGCTTGCCCGGATCGTGCCGATGCCCCAGCGGTCCTGGGACCGGACGGGACCGGACGCCCCGGTCGGCGACGCGGACCGCACCGACGATGGCGCCAAACAGGTCTTCGACTACCTGGTCGAGCAGGCCAAGGACCTGGGCAGCTACTCGACGAACCCGCTCTGGCAGGTGGTCGACGGGCCGTTCACGCTGCGCTCGTTCGACCCGTCCGGCCGGGTCGTGCTGGCCCGCAACCCGCGCTACACCGGGCCGGACCCGGCGCACCTCGACACCGTCACCTTCCTGCCCTTTACCAGCGGCACCGCCGAGTACAACGTGCTGCTGGCCGGCGGGGTGGACTACGGCTACCTGCCGGCCGCCAACCTCGGCCAGCGGGACAAGCTGCGCGGGCGCGGCTACCGGATCGAGCCGTGGCAGGGCTGGGCGATCACCTACCTGCCGTACAACTTCGGCAACCCGGCACTGGGCGCGGTGTTCCGGCAGCTGTCCGTACGCCAGGCCATCCAGCACACCGTGGACCAGCGGGCCATCGCCGACGTGATCTGGCGCGGCACCGCCGCCCCCGGCTACGGGCCGGTGCCGCAGATCGACGACGACCGGTACCTCTCCCCCCTCCAGCGCGCCAACCCGTACCCGTTCGACCTGGCCGCCGCCGCCGCGCTGCTCGACGGGCACGGCTGGCGGCCAGGGGCGGACGGGATCCGGGCCTGCGCGGCCCCCGGCACCGGGCCGGCCGACTGCGGCGAGGGCGTCGCGGCCGGCACCCGGCTGGCCATCACCGTGCTCGCCGAGTCGGGGTCCGACGAGACCGACGCCACCATGGCCGAACTGAAGTCGGAGCTGTCCAAGGCCGGCATCGAGCTGACGATCGACAGCCAACCGCTGAACACCGTGCTGGCCAACAGCTCCGGCTGCACGCGGCGCGGCCCCTCGGCTGGCCCCGCGGCTGGCCCGGACTGCGGCTGGCAGCTGTCCTACTTCGGCACCCAGGGCAGCTGGTACTTCGACGCCAACCCCAGCGGGGAGGACCTGTTCGCCAGCGGCGCCAGCGCCAACTTCGGCGGCTACAGCTCCGCGCAGGTGGACGCGCTGATCACCGCCAGCACGACGTCCCGCAGCGCGGACGCGATGCGGGACTACAGCACCCTGCTGACGGAACAGCTGCCGGTGATCTGGCTACCCAATCCGCCGTACCAGGTCTCCGCGATCGACTCCGCGCTGCGCGGCGTGGTCCAGGACCCCCTCGGCGACCCACAGCCACAGCGTTGGTACTGGACGAGGTGAGCCGATGACCCGCTACATCGCGCGCCGCGTGCTGCTCGCCGCGGTGGTCGTGCTGCTGGTCACCGTGGTGACCTTCGTGCTGCTGCACCTGCTGCCCGGCGGGCCGGCGCGGGGCGCGCTCGGGGTCAAGGCCACAACCGAGCAGATCGCCGCCTTCAACGCCGCGCAGGGCCTGGACCGGCCGCTGCCCGTGCAGTACTGGCGCTACCTGAGCCGGCTGCTGACCGGTGACCTGGGCCGCTCGTACACCCTGAACTCGCCGGTCAGCACGCTGCTCGCGGAACGGCTGCCCCGCACGCTGCTGCTCACCGCCGGCTCCACGCTGCTGGCCGTGCTGGTCGCGCTGCCGCTCGGCGTCTGGCAGGCGGTGCACCGGGGCAGCGCGCTCGACCACCTGGCCACCGCGTGCGCGTTCCTGCTCTACGCCACGCCGGTGTTCTTCCTGTCGCTGATCCTGATCATCGTGTTCGCGCAGGCACTGCCGGTGTTCCCGGCCCAGGCCGCGCAGGGCGACTCGCTCGGTGAGCTGCTCGCCCAACCCGGCTCGCTGGTGCTGCCGCTGCTGGCCGGCGGGGCCGCCACACTGGCCGCGTTCAGCCGCTACATGCGCGCGGCCACCCTGGACAATCTCACCGAGGACTACGTGCGCACCGCGCGCGCCAGGGGCACCCGGGAGCGGGAAATCCTCTGGCGGCACGTCTGGCCGAACTCGCTGACCTCGGTCGTCGCGATGCTCGGCTACTACGTGCCGGTGATCTTCGGGGGCGCGCTGGTGGTGGAGTCGATGTTCAACTACCCGGGCATCGGGCTGCTGTTCTGGTCCTCGGCGCGCAACGCCGACTTCCCCGTGCTGCTCGGCGTGGTGCTGGTGATCGGCGTGGCCACGGTGGCCGGCGCGCTGCTCGCCGACCTCGCGCAGCTGGCCATCGACCCCCGGGTGCGGGTGCCGGCGCGCCAGGCCAGGGCGGGGGCCACCGCATGACCGGCGTTCTGATCGGGGTGCCGGCGTGAGCGTCGTCGGGCCGCTACTCACGGCCCCCCCGGAGCCGGCCGAGGCGCCGCCGTCGAGCACCGTGCTGGCCCGGTTCCGCGCCGACCGGCCGGCGGTGGCCGGCGCGCTGGTCCTGCTGCTCGCCGCGCTCGGCTGCTGGCTCGGGCCGCTGCTCTACCACACCGACCAGGTGCACACCGCGCTCTGGCTGGCCCGGCTGTCCCCCGGCGCCGGCCACCCGCTGGGCACCGACGACCTCGGCTACGACGTGCTCGGCCGCCTGCTCGCCGCCGGCCGCACGTCGCTGCTGATCGGCGTGCTGGCCGGCCTGCTCGGCACCGCGATCGGCGCGGTCTGGGGTGCGCTGGCCGGCTGTGCCGGCGGCTGGGTGGACACCGTGCTGATGCGGGTCGTGGACACCGGCGTGGCCGTGCCGGCGCTGTTCCTGCTGCTCGTGGCGGCCACCCTGGTCACGCCGAGCGTCGGCGTGCTCGCCGTGCTGATCGGCTGCGTGTCCTGGCTGGTGCCCGCCCGGCTGATGCGCGCCGAGACGGTCACCCTGCGCGAGCGCGACTACGTGCGGGCCATCTCGGTGATCGGCGCCGGCCCGCTGCGGGTGGCGTTCCGGCACATCCTCCCGAACGCCATCGGCACCCTGCTGGTCAACGTCACCTTCCAGATCGCCGACGCGATCCTGCTGGTCAGCTACGTCAGCTTTCTCGGCCTCGGCGTGCCGGCGCCGACCACCGACTGGGGCGCGATGCTGAGCAAGGGCCTGACGTACACCTACGACGGGGCCTGGTGGCTGATCCTGCCGCCCGGCATCGCCATCGTCGTCGTGGTGTGCGCGGTCAACTTCGTCGGCGACGGGCTGCGGGCCGCGTTCGCCGCGCGGGGGCCGCGATGACGGCGCATGGCGACGGGGCCTCGGACGCTCCGGTGCTGGACATCCGGGACCTGCGGGTGACCTACGGCGACGGGCCGGGGCGGGTCGCCGCCCTGGACGGGTTCAGCGTCACGGTGGCGCCGGGCGAGGTCGTCGCGTTGGTCGGCGAGTCCGGCTCCGGCAAGAGCACCGCCGCGCTCGCCGTGCTCGGCCTGCTGCCGGCCGCCGCCCGGGTGACCGGGACCGTCACGCTGGCCGGCCGGGACATCGCCGGGCTGCGCGGCGAGCCACTGCGCCAGGTCCGGGGCCGCGACGCCGGCATGGTGTTCCAGGAGCCGATGACCGCGCTGAACCCCCTGCTCCGGATCGGCGTGCAGCTGGCCGAGGCGATCCGCAACCACGACCCGGCGCCGGCCAAGCTGGCCAGCTACCAGCCGGCCTGCGCCGCGCTGCTGCACCGCGTCGGCGTGCCCGACCCGCAGACCCGGCTGCGGCAGTACCCGCACCAGCTCTCCGGCGGCCAGCGGCAACGGGTGATGATCGCCATTGCGATCGCCGCCCGGCCGAAGCTGATCGTCGCCGACGAGCCGACCACGGCACTCGATGTGACTGCGGCGCAGCAGATCCTCGACCTGCTGCGCGACATCACCGACACGGAGCGCACCGGCACCCTGCTGATCACCCACAACATGGGCGTGGTGGCCGACCTCGCGGACCGCGTGCTGGTGCTGCGCGCGGGCCGCCTGGTGGAGCAGGCGCCGACCGACCAGCTGTTCGGCGAACCCAACGCCGGCTACACCCGGCAACTGCTCGCCGCCGTGCCCCGGCTCGGCCAGCATGCCGCCGCCCCGTTCCCGGCCCCCCGACCGCCGGCGACCAACAGCCCTGCGACCAACAGCCCTGCGACCAGCAGCCCTGCGACCAACGACCCGGCGATCACGGGCCCGGCCGGTGCGGGCGGCGCGGCCGAGCCGGCGCCGGTGCTCTCGCTGACCGACGTGGTCGTCGAGTTCGGCGGCCGGCGCGCGGTGGACTCGGTGACCCTGGCGGTGCGGCCCGGCGAGATCCTCGGCCTGATCGGCGAGTCCGGCTCCGGCAAGACCACCGTGGGCAACTGCGCGCTCGGGCTGGTCGCGGCGAACTCCGGCCAGGTACGGGTGTTCGGTGGGCCGCTGCCCCGGGGCAGCGGCCGGCGGGCCCGCGCGGTGCGCCGCCGGATCGGTGCGGTGTTCCAGGACCCGGCGTCCTCGCTGGACCCGAGGATGACGGTGGCGCAGACCGTCGCCGAGCCGCTGGCCGTGCACGCCTGGACCGACCGCCGGCACCGGCTGATCAGGGTGCGCGAGCTGCTGGACGCGGTGGAGCTGCCGGCGAAGCTGCTCGGTAGGTACTCCTACGAGCTGTCCGGCGGGCAGCGCCAGCGGGTCAGCCTGGCCCGCGCGCTGGTGCTGGACCCGGAGCTGCTGATCGCCGACGAGCCGACCAGCGCGCTGGACGTTTCGGTGCAGGCCTCGGTACTGGACCTGTTGGCGAGGCTGCACCGGGAACTGGCATTCAGCTGCTTGTTCATCAGTCACGATCTGGCCGTGGTGGACCACCTGTGCGACCGGGTCGCCGTGCTGCGGGCCGGCCAGGTCGTGGAGCAGGGTCCGAGGACCGAGGTGCTGCGCGAGCCGTCGCACCCGCACACCCGGCAGCTGCTGCTGTCCTCCCCCGTGCCCGACCCGGCCCGGCAGCGCGAGCGGCGGCTGCGCCGGCTGGCCGAGGCCGGGGGCGCCGGCCCGTCCGGCACGGCGGCGTGAGCGAGATGAGCGGGAGGTACGACATCGGCGAGGCGAGCCGAGAGCGCCACACGGCTGACGGCGGCGGGGCGACCGGGGCTGACGGGTCCGGCGGTACAACCCGGACGGAAGACAGGCGCAGGACCGGTGGGGCCGGGCTGCGCGCCGGCGTGGACATCGGGGCCACCAAGACGCTGACTGTGCTGCGCGACGAGCGGGACGCCGTGCTCGGCGAGGCGGTGGCGCCGACGCCGGCCCGCAGCGGCGGCGAGGCGATCCTGGACACGGCCGCCGGGCTGGTCCGCGACCTGCTGGCCGGCGCGGGTGCCGACATCGGCGACCTCACCGGCGTCGGCGTCGGCGCGGCGGGGGTGATCTCCGGCGACGGCGTGGTCACCGCCGCCGGCGGTTCCTTCACCGGCTGGGTCGGCACCGAGATCGACCTCGGACTATCCGGCCGGCTGGGCGGAGTGCCGGTGTACAGCGCGAACGACGTGAAGGTGTTCCTGCTCGCCGAGCTGGCCGAGCTGGGCCTGGACAGCCCGCGCCAGGCGCTCGCCGTCGCGCTGGGCACCGGGGTGGGCGGCGCGCTGCTGGTCGACGGCCAGCTGCTGAACGGCGGCGGTGCCGGGGCCGGCGAGATCGGGCACGTCGGCGACTACGGCGACGCGCCGTGCTCCTGCGGGCGGCACGGCCACGTGGAGGCCTACGCCGGGGGCTGGGCGCTGGCCCGCCGGTACACGGCGGCCACCGGGCGACACTGGACGACCGCCCGGGTGGCCGAGGCGGCACGGTCCGGCGACCCGGTCGCGGTCGCGCTCTTCGAGAGGGCCGGCCAGTGCCTCGGTCAGGCGATCGGGCACACCTGCCTGCTGCTCAGCATCGACCTGGTAATCCTCGGCGGTGGGCTCCTACGCGCCTGGTCGCTCCTGGAACGTCCGCTGCTGGACCGGCTGCAGCAGCACCCGCCGCTGTCCTGCGGGCCGATCGAGGTGCGGCTGACCCAGCTCGGCGACCGCGCGGTAGCTCTCGGTGCGGCCGACCTGGTAGCCCGCAAGGCCTGACCCCGCCGCCCCTGGCCGGCCGCGCCCCGCTCCTGGGTGGCCGCGCCCCTGGCCGCCGGACTCCTCCGCCGAGTTCAACCACACTGGCGTTCCCGGCGATCGGAGGCCGTTGTGGTTGAACTCGGCGAGATCGGGTAGCCGACGCAGCCAGGCAGGAACGGACGGCCTGCACGGAGCCGTCCCGGCGCGGCGTCCGAGCGCGGCAGACCGAGCGCGGTGATCCGGGGGCGGCGATCCGGGGGCGGCGATCCGGGGGCGGCGAATCCGGGCGCCTGGAGACGTGGTCCGAGCCGCGGCGGCATCACTCCCGGCTCGCTGACCAGGCCATCCGACTTGTCGCGCGAAATAGACACGACAACTCGAACCTGTCGCGCCTAATAGCCACGACAAGTGGGACGGACGCGAGCTCGCCCGCCGAGTGCAACCACCACACCTGGCTGGCCAGCCCGTCCGCCGAGTTCAGCCACAGCGGCGTTCCCGGCCTATCCGGAGGCCGTTGTGGTTGAAGTCGGTGTGGTCGCGGGTCCCCGGGGTGGGGGGAGGTCGCCGGGGGCAGACTGGGGGTGATGCGTCTGCCGGCCGACCTGCCCGACCTGCCCGTCCGAGGAGTCCTGGACGCGGTCACCGACGCGCTCGACGCGCACGGCGCCGCGGTGCTGGTCGCGCCCCCCGGCACCGGCAAGACCACGCTCGTACCGCTCGCGCTCGGCGCCCACTACCCCGGCCGGATCCTCGTGGCCGAGCCGCGCCGGCTGGCCGCGCGCGCCGCCGCCGCCCGGATGTCCGCGCTGCTCGGCGAGCCGGTCGGGCGGACCGTCGGCTACGCCGTGCGCGGCGACTCGAAGACGTCGGCCGACACCCGGATCGAGGTCGTCACGTCCGGTCTGTTGCTGCGCCGGCTGGCCGCCGACCCCGAGCTGACCGGGGTCGCCGCCGTGCTGCTCGACGAGTGCCACGAGCGCCACCTCGACGCCGACCTGCTGCTCGCCCTGCTGCTCGACGCCCGCGCCGGGCTGCGCCCCGACCTGCGGCTGCTCGCCACCTCGGCCACCGTCGCCACCGAACGGCTGGCCGCCCTACTCGGCGGACCCGACCCCTCCGGCGACGGAGCCGCCAACCCCTCTGGCGACGGAGCCGCCAACCGGACCGACGAAGTCGGCGACCGGCTGGCCCCGGTTCTGGAGGTGGCCGCCCGGATGTACCCGGTGACCGTGGCACACCTGCCGCCGGCCCGGGGCGAGCGGATCGAGGCCTGCGTGGCCCGCGCCGTGCGCACCGCGCTCGCCGAGGGCACCGGTGACGTGCTGGCGTTCCTGCCCGGCGTCGCCGAGATCCGGCGCACGGCCGCCGCGCTGTCCGGGCTGGACGCCGACGTGTTGCCGCTGCACGGGCGGCTGCCCGGCGCCGAGCAGGACGCCGCATTGCGGCCGGGACCCCGGCGGCGGGTGGTGCTGGCCACCGCGGTCGCCGAGTCCAGCCTGACGGTGCCCGGGGTGCGGGCCGTGGTGGACGCGGGGCTGGCCAGGACACCGAGGGTGGACCACCGCCGGGGGCTCGCCGGGCTCGTCACGGCGCGGGTCTCGGCCGCGGTGGCCGAGCAGCGGGCCGGCCGGGCCGGGCGGGAGGCGCCGGGGCTGGTGTACCGCTGCTGGCCGGCCGGCGAGCTGCTGACCCGCTACCCGGAGCCCGAGATCCGCACCGCCGACCTCACCCGGCTCGCGCTCGACCTCGCCTGCTGGGGCACCCCGGACGGCACCGGCCTGCGCTGGTGGGACGCGCCACCGGAGGGCCCGCTGCGCGCCGGCCAACAGGTGCTGCGCGCGCTCGGCGCCGTCGAACCCGGCACCCCCGCCGGCAAAACCGACAGCACCCCGAACGACTCCGGCGGCCGGGTCACCGAGCGCGGCCGGCGGATGGCCGGGCTCGGGCTGCACCCCCGGCTGGCCAGGGCGCTGCTGGACGGGTCGGAGCTGGTCGGCGCCCGGGCCGCGGCCGAGGTGGTCGCGCTGCTGGACGACGACACGCTGGCCGCCGGGATCGAGGTCGACGTGGAGCTGGCGCGGCTGCGGTCCGGGGCGGCGCCGGGGGCCGGGCGGTGGCGGGGCGAGGTGTCCCGCCTGGCCGGGCTGCTGCGCGCCGGCGGAGCCCGGCGCCCACGCCGACCCGACGCCGGCGGCACCGACACCGGCACCGGCACCGGCACCGGGGCGCTCGTCGTGGCACTGGCCCACCCGGAACGGCTGGCGCGGCGCCGGGCGGCCGGCTCGCCGCTGTACCTGATGGCCGGCGGCACCGGGGTGGAGCTGCCGGCGGGCAGCCCGCTCGGCGCGGCGGAGTGGCTCGCGGTGGCGGTGGCCGACCGGACCCCCGGCGCGGAGAACGCCCGGGCCCGCCTCGCGGCCGCCGCCGACCGGGAGCTGGCCGAGCTGGCGGCCCCGGCCCTGCTCGGCGAGGCCGACGAGGTCTACTGGCAGCCGGGCGCCCGGGACGTGGTGGCCCGGCATGTCCGCCGGTTGGGCGCGATCGTGCTCGACGAGCGCCGGCTGGCCACGCCGGACCGGGCCGCCGTGCGCGCCGCGCTGCTGGACGGGCTGCGCACCGAGGGCACCGGGCTGCTGCGCTGGACCGACGGCGCGCGCCGGCTGCGCGACCGGCTGGCCACGCTGCACCGGGTGCTCGGCCCGCCGTGGCCGGACGTCTCCGACGAGGCGCTGCTGGCCGATCCGGACCGCTGGTGGACGGGTCCGTTCGGCACCGCTCGGGGCCGGGCCGACCTCGGCCGGATCGACGCCACCTCGGTGCTGCGCGCGACCCTGGACTGGCGCCAGCTGGCCGCCCTCGACGAGCTCGCGCCCGAGCGGATCGCCGTGCCCACCGGCTCCCGGATCGCGCTCGACTACTCCGGTGACCAGCCGGTGCTCGCGGTCAAGGTGCAGGAGGTGTTCGGCTGGACCGCGACGCCGACGGTCGCCGGCGGCCGGTTGCCGGTCGTGCTGCACCTGCTCTCCCCCGCCGGCCGCCCCGCCGCGGTGACCGCCGACCTGGCGTCGTTCTGGGTCGGCGGCTACCCCCAGGTGCGCGGCGAGCTGCGCGGGCGCTACCCGAAGCACGACTGGCCGGAGGACCCGATGGCCGCCACCCCGACCCGCCGCCCCCGCCGGCGCTGAACAGCAAGACGGCGCCTGAATAACAGACGGCGCCTGAACAGCAAGACGGCGCCGAGACCAGCCGACCCTGCGTCGGGGCCGCTAGCCGACCAGGCGGGTCGCGTACGGCATCAGGCCGTCGCCGTAGCGGACCGGGGTGATCCGCACCGCGCCACCGGAGTACGGCGCCTCGACCATCTTGCCGTTGCCGATGAACAGCGCCACGTGGTGGATGTCGCTGCCGTCGGCCCAGAACAGCATGTCGCCGGGCCGGATCTGCGAGATGGGCACCTTCTTGCCGGCGTTGTACTGGTAGCCGCTGTAGTGCGGCAGCCCGATGCCCAGCGCGCCGAACGCGTAGAGCATCAGCCCGGAGCAGTCGAACCCCGTCTTGCGGTAGTCGCCGAACTGGTCGGCTACCCCGCCGTCGTGGATCCCCCGGGTGGGCCCCTTCGCGTTGCCGCCGCCCCACGCGTACGTCACCCCGACCTGGGACAGCGCCCGGTCGATCGCGCCCTTCACCCCGCCGGCGGCCAGTCCGGCCCCTGCTCCGGCCACCCGACCGGCAGCGGCAGCGGCGGCGGCCTTCGCGGCGGCGGCGACCTGGGCCTGGTAGTCCAGGTACTGCTGGCGCTGGGCGCGCAGGCCGGCGTCCTTGGCGGTCAGTACGTCGAGCTGGTGCTCGATGTCCGCGCGCTTGAGGTCGACCTGGTGCAGCTGGGCCAGCCCGGCGGACAGGGCGGCCTGTGCGCTGGCCACCGCGCCGTCGGCGGTCCGCTTGGCGCCAGCGGCGGCGTCCTGCTTGGCCGCCGCGCGCAGCTGGGCCGCCCTGGCCAGTGAGTCGGCGTTGACCTTGGCGATCCGGGCCCGCTGCATGGCCTCCAGCGCGGCCTGCTGCTGGTCGGCCACCGCTTGGGTGAGCTCGGCGCGCTGGACCAGGTCGCTCGGGTCGCCGGCCTCCATCAGCAGGCCGAACGAGCCGCTCTGCACGCCCTGCTCGTAGGCCACCGCGATGAACTCGTCCAGCTGCCGGTGCGCCTGCTCGATCGCGCCGGCGGCGGCCGTGGCCTCCACCTGGGTGGCCTGTGCCTCCTGGGCGGCCTGCTGAGCGGCGTCCTTGGCGTTCTGCAGGTCGACCAGTGCCTTGTTTGCGTTCTCCTGGCGGCCCTCCAGCTTGAAGCCCAGCTGGTCGGCCTCGGTCTGCACGGCGGCCAGCTGGCTGGTCAGCTTGCCGACCTGGCCGGCGGCGGAGGAGACGTCGCTCTTGCTCTGGTCCAGCTGCTGGTCCGACGGGTTGGGCGGCGGGGGCGGGGGCGGCGAGGGGGCGGCCATGGCCGGACCTGCGCCGGCGAGCAACGTGCCGATGAGCAGCGCCACCACTACCGCCGCCCGCCGGGCATGCACGCGCAGCAATGGCACGACCGAACCCTCCGAAATCAGCACGCGCTACGAGGCACGTCCGTGTTGACCCGTCGGACGGACTTTCTCACCCTGCGCACCGAAATCGTGGTACCGACACCACCTCCGACCCCAACTGTCACCGGGCGAGCGACGGGCCGGCGGCGGCCGGGAACACAGAACGAAACGGGCCCCGCTTCGACTCGACAGTCAAGCAGTACGCGCGTACTGTTAACTGTGAGGGTGCCTACCGGAGGCCCGTTTCACAACGTGCGACAGACTGCCCGTGACGCCCACACCACCACCGCGGTTCCGGCTCGACCGACCAGGCGGGACCGGCACTCCAGGAGAGGACGCGACGTGAGTTCCACTGACCCGGCTGACACCCGACGCGCGGCAGGACCGGACAGTTTTGGCGCGCGCGGCACCTTGAGTGTCGGTGGCCCAGGTGGCAGCACTGACCACGAGATCTTCCGGCTGTCCGCCGTCGAGGGCGCGGACCGGCTGCCCTACAGCCTCAAGGTGCTGCTGGAGAACCTGCTGCGTACGGAGGACGGCGCGAACGTCACCGCCGACCACATCCGCGCGCTGGCCGACTGGGATCCGACCGCCGACCCGAACACCGAGATCCAGTTCACCCCGGCCCGGGTGATCATGCAGGACTTCACCGGCGTGCCGTGCGTGGTCGACCTGGCCACCATGCGCGAGGCCGTCACCGAGATGGGCGGCGACCCCGCGAAGGTCAACCCGCTGGCCCCCGCCGAGCTGGTGATCGACCACTCGGTGATCATCGATGTGTTCGGCACCGCCGACGCCTTCGAGCGCAACGTGGAGTTCGAGTACGGCCGCAACAAGGAGCGCTACCAGTTCCTGCGCTGGGGCCAGGG
>Ga0137415_10003088_pt1 | contig 16514 bp, 20 predicted proteins | sample CZODoug3_1_1_16f_FD_183082 | JGI IMG/M metagenome (GOLD analysis project Ga0137415, IMG submission 183082) | Vadose zone soil fungal communities from Angelo Coast Range Reserve, California, USA - CZODoug3_1_1_16fungal (Hybrid Assembly) | ecosystem: Environmental > Terrestrial > Soil > Vadose...
CAGGGCGTATTCTTTGCCGCCCAGTCCTCGGCGGACTGCATCACCAGTATGGCCGGATTTGATTTGCGACAGGCACAGGCACCGAGAACTGCGATCATACCCAAAATCACGATCGCACCGGACCAGCGCAGCAGCACTTGGTGGAAATAATCCCAGGTCCGTCCCGCAGGCTGGATCAACACGCCGGCCTTGGTATCGGGAATATCGATCCGTCCTTCAACGCGAGGGACCTGCTTTAGCAAGGCCCGCTCCGGCGTCACACTCGCGGTTGGATTTGGAGCCCCATCGGGGCCGAGCTTCTGGGCGAAGGTTGGACAGGTCGCAGCGATTGCTAACAGGGCCAGCGCAATCATGACCAGGAGGATGCGCGCAAGAAAATTCATGACGATCATCCTCCTCACATTCCCGATATCCGGCTCGCCCCGTCACGGCGAGCGATCAGACCTCGACATCCTCGTGATAGGCCGTCTGCCAACCCCAGGCGCCGGAGCCGTAGCCGCGTTTCAATACGCGCTCCTTATAGATGCGGGCGATGATTTCGCCGTCGCCCGCCAGCAGCGATTTGGTCGAACACATCTCGGCGCACATCGGCAGCTTGCCGTCGCCGAACCGGTTGGAGCCGTATTTCTCGAATTCCTCGGCGCTGCCGGGCGCCTCCGGTCCGCCGCCGCCGGCGCAGTAGGTGCATTTGTCCATCTTGCCGCGCGAGCCGAAATTGCCGACGCGGGGGTATTGCGGGGCGCCGAACGGGCAGGCGTAAAAGCAGTAGCCGCAACCGATGCACAGATCCTTCGAATGCAACACGATGCCGTCCGCGTCCGAGAAGATGCAGGTGACCGGACAGACCGACGCGCAGGGAGCGTCGGTGCAATGCATGCACGCCATCGAGACCGAGCGTTCTCCCGGTTGGCCGTCGTTGATGGTGACGACGCGCCGCCGGTTGAGTCCCCAGGGCACCTCGTTCTCGTTCTTGCACGCGGTGACGCAGGCGTTGCACTCGATGCAGCGATCGGCGTCGCAGAGAAATTTCATCCGCGCCATGGCTGTCTCCTCAGGCCGCCTTGATCTGGCAAAGCGTGGCCTTGGGTTCCTGCATGTTGGTGACCGGATCGAATCCATAGGTCGTGATCGTGTTGGCGCTTTCGCCGAGCACGTAAGGGTCGGCACCGGTCGGGTACTTGCTGCGCTGATCAACGCCCTGGAACCAGCCGGCAAAGTGGTAGGGCATCCACGCCACACCCTTGCCGACGCGCGGGGTGACCAGCGCCTTCATCCTGGCCTTGGAGCTGTTCTCCGCGCCCGTCACCCAGACCCAGCCACCGTCCTTGATTCCGCGCTCGCTGGCGTCCGCCGGATTGATCTCGATGAACATGTCCTGGCGCAATTCGGCCAGCCATATGTTCGAGCGGGTCTCCTCGCCGCCGCCCTCGTGATCGACGAGGCGGCCGGTGCTCAGGATGAGCGGAAACTGTTTGGCGATTCCGCGGTCGACGGCCGCCTTCTGGACCGAGAAGCCGATGTTCGGCACGCGGAACTGTTTCGCGTCGGGCAGTGTCGGATACTTTGCCACCAAGTCCGCACGCGCCGTGTAGATCGGCTCACGGTGCACCGGCACGGGGTCCGGCAAGCTCCACGCCACCGCACGGGCTTTGCCATTGCCGCAAGGAATGCAGCCGTGTTCGATCGAAACGCGCTGGATGCCGCCCGACAGGTCGGTCGACCAGGACACCGCATCGGCGTTGCTGCCGCCGACCTTTTCGATGATCGCAAGCTCCGCCGGCGTGAGGTCCTTGTCCCAGCCGAGCTTCTTCAACACGGCCAACGTGAACTCGGGATAGCCGTCCTGAATCTCGGACCCGAGCGGATAGGAGCCTTCGGCCAGCAGGTTGGCGCCCTTGTACTCAACTCCGAACCGCGCCCGGAAGGCGCCGCCGCCGTCTTTGACGGGGAGGCTCGTGTCATAGAGAAGGGCCGTGCCCGGGTGCTTGAACTCGGGCGTGCCCCAGCACGGCCAGGGAAGCCCGTAATAGTCGCCCTTGCAGGGGCCGTCTTTTGCCCGCAACGTCACGACGTCGAAGTCTTTCTGGTTGTCGCGATGTGCCTTCAGGCGCTCGGGTGATTGGCCGGTGTAGCCGGTGCTCCAGCCGCCACGATTGATCTCCCGCAGAAGGTCTTCGGCCGACGGCAGATCGTTCTCGACCTTCACGTTCTTGAACAGGGGACCCTCGAAGCCGAGCTTCCGGGCCAGGCGATAGATGATCTCGTAGTCGGCTTTCGCCTCGAAAATCGGATTGACGACCCGGTCGTACCATTGGAGCGACCGGTTCGAGGCGGTGCGGGTCCCGGATGATTCGAACGCGGTGCCGGCCGGCAGCAGATAGGTGTCGTTCTTGCGCTCGGACAACACCGCCCAGGACGTCGGGACCGTATCGACGACGACCAGCAGGTCGAGCGCCTCGATCCCCTTTGCGGCTTCCGGCATGCGCGTGACGGTATTGCCGGCGTGGCCGAAGACCATCATCGCGCGCAGATTGGTCTGATCGAGCTGCTGCTTGGGCAACAGCGTTGCGTCGAACCATCGGGTCGACGGAATCCCCGGGCTCTCCATCATCTTCTTGGACTCGAAGCGCGAAAGCATCCATTCGTAGTCGACGTCCCAGACGCGGCACCAATGCCGCCACGCATCCTCGGCGAGGCCGTAATAGAGCGGCAGGGTCGTCACATCGAGCCCGACGTCGGTCGCGCCCTGAACATTGTCGTGGCCGCGGAAGATGTTCGCCCCGCTGCCGAAGCCGCCCACATTTCCGGTCGCCAGCAGCAGGATGCAGCTCGCGCGCACATTGGCGGTCCCGACGGTGTGCTGGGTCTGGCCCATGCACCAGATCAATGTGGCTGGCTTTTCGGTGGCGAAGATTTTGGCGACGTGCTCGAGCTGCTCGCCGGGTGCGCCCGAAACGCGTTCGACTTCCTCGGGCGGCCATTTCGCAACTTCCTGGCGGATTTCGTCCATCCCGTACACGCGCTGTTGGATGAACTCCTTGTTCTCCCAGCCGTTCTTGAAGATGTGCCACAACATGCCCCAGATGACCGCGATGTCCGTGCCCGGTCGGATACGCACATAGTCCGTCGCGTGCGCGGCGGTCCGCGTCATGCGCGGATCGATGACGATGAAATTGGCCCGGTTGACCTCCTTGCCGGTCAAGAGATGCTGCAGTGAGACCGGATGCGCCTCCGCCGGATTGCCACCCATGATCAACAGCGTCTTGGATCTGCGGATATCGTTGTAGCTGTTGGTCATCGCGCCAAAGCCCCAGGTATTGGCCACGCCCGCGACGGTCGTCGAATGGCAGATGCGCGCCTGATGGTCGGCATTGTTGCTCCCCCAGAACGCCGCAAACTTGCGGAACAGATACGCAGACTCGTTGGAAAATTTGGCCGAGCCGAGCCAGTAGACCGCTTCGGGGCCGGATTGAGCGCGGATCTCCATCAGCTTGTTGCCGATCCCCTCGATGGCCTGCGCCCACGACACCCGCACCCACTGGCCGTTGACGAGCCGGACCGGATATTTGAGGCGACGTTCGCCGCGCACGAGCTCGCGGACCGAAGCGCCTTTCGAGCAGTGCGATCCGCGGTTGATCGGGCTGTCCCACGTCGGCTCCTGGCCGATCCAGAGTCCGTTCTGCACCTCGGCGGTCACCGTGCAGCCGACCGAACAATGCGTGCAGATGCTCTTGCGGGTTTCGACGCCAATTCCCGGCTGGGGTGGCGGCCCGGCCTGGGCCTTGCGCACGGTGCCGAGCGACAGCGTCCCGAGCGCGCCGAGGGCGCCTGCCGCAATGCCGGACCGGCGAAGGAAATTGCGCCGATTGATGTCGTTTGTCTGGGTTGCGAATGTTCTGGCGAGCGCGCCCTGGCGGGTCTGTCCTTGCGTTCTCTTGACCAGCATCGCACGCCTCCTCAGTAGCGATTGACCCGGTAGAAGGCCTCGACGTCGTCGGTCACCCGGTACCGCGGCTTGCTTTCCTGTTGCTCTGCTTCACCCTCCTGCACGTGGCGCTCCCGCAGCGCTGCGCTTGCCGCGACGGCAGCGACGCCGACGGCCGCCAGTCCCAGGATACCTCTGCGAGCGATCTTTGGATTGAGCCGATCATTCATCTCGATGGCCTCGACCGAAGCAGCGTTCTGCCGCGACACCAATGCGGCGGCCGGACTCTGAGCATGGTGGTGTGTCGGGGAGCCAGTGCTTCGGCTCGATTGCGGTAATCTTCTCGATCTTGCGCAAAGGCACGTTCGAGCGCGTCGGCGTTCAGGCGCCCGTTGCGGACGGCTCCGACGCTTCGCCCTAGAAGGCGCTCGGCTCCGGGCATTCCCCAGAACACTCGACCACGATATCCGTGGGCCACCGGCCGTAGCCGCTCCCTTCATGCGCGAATCCCTTGATGGCGGCGCCGGGAGCGTACAAGGAGTCGCGCAGTTGAGCCTTGCATGCGTCGCTCGGACGATCTTGCGTGGCAGGATCCCCCGCCAGCGCAGGACTTGCCGCGGTCGCCATGAGGGCGACGAAAGCCATAACTATCGCTTTTTTCGACATTTGGAATTCTCCGGTTTGCGTTCTGGCCCAACACATAGTCAGGACAAAGCAAAGCGTTATCGCGAAATTTCCCATTCCCGCGGTTTAGATCCGATTGACGCAAGACCGGCTCAATCGGCGCAATCAAGCCAAAATCATTTTCAGCGCGATGTGTAGAGTTAAACGGGCCGCTATCGATTGCCGCACGGAGGTCGTTATCATGAGCCTCGATGACAAAACCCAAAAAGCGATGCTGAAGGCAATTCCGTCTCTACGCGCGTTTGCGGTTTCACTCTGTCGCAACTCGGATCGCGCGGATGATCTCGTCCAGGAAACGTTGTTGCGCGCGATCGCGTATATCGAGAGTTTTCGCCCAGGCTCAAATCTGGAAGCATGGTTGTTCACAATTCTTCGTAACAATTTCTTCTCCGATTGCCGCCGACGCAAGTCCTGGGTCGAGGATGTGGACGATAAACTCGCGGAGACGCTGACGGTCTTGCCGGAGCAGATCGGCTGGTGCATCGCCGAGGACCTGCGTGAGGCGATGCGAAAGCTCTCATCCCAGCACCGCCAGGCACTGGCTCTCATCGGAGAGTCGGGCCTGAGCTATGAGGAAGCTGCCGCCATCTGCGATTGCGAGGTCGGCACGATGAAGAGCCGCGTGCATCGGGCGCGAATGGAGCTGGCTTCTTACCTGTCGGGCGGAAAGAGAGGACGACAAGCGACGGCCGCCTTGGAGTTACGTGCGGCAAGCCGCGCTGCGTAGCCGAGGCGCCGGGCGAATCGTCGGCGAGCCGATTATCGTCGTCAGGTCGTAGAATAGTACGAGAGGGGAGGAGCCTGTGAGGCTCTTCCTATCTCGATCACCTCTTCGCACCAGAATCCACGTTAGCGCCAAGTGCCGTCGTGGCGGTGCGTCTGGGGATAGGCGCGATGTTCGCCGTAGCCGTGCCTGGCGGCGCCGACGTTGAGGTCATTGTCCATCTGGGCACTGGTCTCTTGCTGATCGGCGCCCCACGGTATCCCGGCCGCATTGGCGGCCGGCATGCCGGCAAGCGAGGCGGCGGCCGCGGCCGCCATGAGCATGAATTTCACCTTCATATGACTTCTCCATGGTGCTGATAGGAAACCGCGGTCGGTGCATCCGCCCCATGGGTGCATCCAACCTACGGCAACGAGCATCATGTCGTGCCGTTGGGTCGTCGCGTTTGGCCGGGATTGCGACGTCTGGCGCTGCCTTGCGCAATTGATCAAGGCCGTTTGCGTATCGGAACGATGTGAGCCCAGGTCTGTACGGTCTGCGGTCGAGGGTCGTGCTACGCAACAGCAGGCGGGGAGGGGCCGATGAGGCGGAGCACATCACGATCCGATCGGCCTCCAAGGCATGGCGCTCGCGCCATTGACGATTGAGAGCTTTTTGACGGAACCGGGGTAGAGCCCCTGCACGAATGCCGGCGCGACCTTCGCGCTGCGGCTGTCCTCGATATTGCGGCAACGTCAGGCCGAATGCAGCAATACGGGCCAAGCTTTCGTCAGGCCGGGCGCCATATAGTGACCGAACGATTTGCTCGGAAGGCGGCGCCGCTGATCGCACCTCACCAAAGCGGACAGGACGATAACAACGCCGGCGCGGAGACGCCGGCGCACCCTGCCGCGCCGGACGTCGTGACGGATTTCGTATGCAGACGCCAAGGAGGCAGCCATGAGTTTCTCAGCGCGTCTCGCGCCGCTGATCGTGTCATTGTTCTTTGCCGTGCCAGCGTCCGCCCAGGAGATTGAGGTCGAGGTCGGCACCAATCTGTTCTGCGATACCCGGGAGCAGGTCGAACGGTTCGTCGCTCTGTATGATGGCGATACGCAAAATGCCGTCGACGGCGTCAATGCCGCCGAGCATGACCCAAGCGCCTGTGCGGTTTCCACCGTGGCCTATGTGCGCGGGCCCAAGCTGGCCACTGCGAGAAGCAAAAACACGGCCTTTCAGATCGTGAAGATACTTGTTATCGGCGTCGTCGCCGAGGACGGTGTCCATGCCGTCGAGCCCGCCCCTTTCTTTTCGGTGATCACCGTCGAGGAAATCGGCGTCTAGGGCCAGCGCCGGAGGCACGCGCCGTCAAGGTGGACCTGGGCAGGCTTCGGCCAGGCGCCAGCGAAGAATCATCCCAATTTCGCGATCCAAGCCGCGTAACGGTCAACGAACGACTGAAGGAATGTGCGCGTGCCGTCGTTGCTGACATTGCCGTCGTCGTCGATCAAGTCCTTGGTGAATTGTACATAGACTTCCGGCTGCCCCAGCGTGGGCACGTCGAGATAGCCCAGCACGGCGCGCAGATGTGCCTGTGCCACCGCGGTGCCGACCGCGCCGACCGATGCGCCGGCCACGCCGGCGGGCTTGCCTGCCCAGAGATTTTTGCCATAGGGCCGCGATACCCAGTCGAGGACATTCTTCAGTGCGGTCGGCAGCGATCGGTTGTGTTCGGGGGTGACGAACAGAATCGCGTCTGCGGCGACGATCTGCGCCTTCACGCGCGCGACCTGTTGCGGCGGATCTTGATCGTGATCCTGGTTGAAGACCGGCAAATCGTCGATACGCACGAGCTCACATTCAAGATCCTTGGGCGCGAGCTTGATCAGCGCCTTGGCGAGTTTGCGATTGATCGACTCCTTGCGGATGCTCCCGACGACAACTGCGATCTTGCGGGCCACGACGCGCTCCTCGTTTGCATTGGAAAAATTCAGATTGGCAAGCCATCATATCCACAATCAACGCTTTCATGTCGCCGTCCTGGCCGGCTCGAAGGCGTCAGCTTGCGACCTTCCTCGCGCGTCTGCCCGTCGCCATTTGACTCCTCAGCCGTGAGGCGGAACCTTAAACCAAAGCATAGCTTGAACCTACCTACGCCTAATTGCTCCAGGCCGCGGCGCGACACCATTGTGGAGTCTAGTATCGGAGGCTGGAGTGTCCAAGATGCTGGTGATCTCGTCCGGCGATGATGTCTGGTCGGTTCGCGAAGGTGCGATTGGCCTGCGCACATCGACGTGCTTCGTCGCAGAGACGTCCGAGCGCGCTCAGCATTCGCCGGGTCCAGATCCCTCCGGCACGCCCCACTTGGGAGGCAGAACATGAAATTCGTCGTGGTGAATGGCAGAAGTCCCCGCCTGCAATCGATCTGTACGCGGTGCCGCGAGCAGATCGGCGACAGCTACCTGCGCGACATCGCAACACGGCTGTCCTACTGCAATCACAAGTGTTACGCCGGCCACCGCAAGAGCGCTGTCTCGGCAATTCGATTTCAGGCGAGGGCGTCGTGATGTCGTTGAAGCTCAATCAGTCGGCTTCGCGTGCCGAGCATTATGACCCACGTGGAGAGGTGTTGCCGCTGAAACCTCTGGGTTCGGCCGTTCCCGAAAAACTCGGTTTGCTTCCCCGGCCGGCCGCTGTCGCTTCGCGCGTCGCGCAGGTTCCCTTCTTCGCCAGGTTCGCCGTCATCAACCTGGTCGGCGTGGCGCTGCTGGCCGCGGCTTGGGCAGAAGGCTTGTTGCTGAAGCCCTACCGCGCCGACGAGTCGGGCATGTGCTACCTCATTACCGCTTTGTTCGTGATTGGACTCGGTGCGACTGCCTGCAAGGATTGGCAGACAGTGCGATGGATCGGCAACACGCTCGTCTATCTCGGTATGGTCGGCACGGTACTCGGCCTCATCATGACCGTGTCCGACCTGTCCGTCGACAAGGCGCAAAGCTTCGAGAGCTTCAAGGCGATCGTGACTGCGATCTATGTCGGCGCCGGCATCGCGCTCTACACCAATCTGCTCGCCTGCATCGGCTATCTCTGGCTCGGCACCAACGCCCATCTGCTGGCTCGGCAGGAGGTCTAGGGCGATGTGGCGCGGGATGAATGTTTCCTTCCGCGACATGCTGTTCCTGCTGGTGTTCGCCTATCTGGTGATCGGCGCCATTGCGCTTGCGCATGTCGCCAAGAACGACCAGGAGCAGAGCAAGGGACAGGCGCCTCCCGGCAATGTCATCGTCGAGATGTTCTGGGACAAGGCGGTAGATGCCGACGTCGATCTGTGGGTGCAGGCGCCAGGCGACGTGCCGGTCGGCTACTCGAACAAGTCGGGCGTGGTCTTCAACCTGGTGCGCGACGACCTCGGGCGGAGCGGCGATCCCAACTCGATGAATTACGAGGTCTCCTACGGCCGCGGCCATTGGCCGGGCGAATATGTCGTGAATGCCATGCTGTATCGCTCGCGCGACCGTAACTTCCCGGTCGGCGCGCAAATCAAGGTGTCTCTGCAGAATCAGCAGGGACAGGTGCGCCAGGCGCTTCAGACGAATGTCGAGCTCACCTTCGAGGGCCAGGAGGCGACGGCCTTCCGCTTCCGGCTGGATGAGAAGGGGGAGCTCGTCGCGGACAGCATGAATCGCATCCACAAGAACCTCCGCGCGGCGGGCAGCTCATGACCAGCTTTCTCATCGCCTTCATCTCCCTCGCCCTGGTGCTCGGCGCCTTCGCCTATGTGGCGGTGCCGGCGGGGAGCCGCGGGCGCCGCGCCGTCATCGCGGGCTTCTTCGCCGTCATCCTCGGCGCTGTGTTCTTCGGCTATTCCGATATGCTGGGGCGGCCGAAATCGACGCAGCTCGAGGTGTTCCGAACGAGCATGCCCGACGCCAAGGTCATCGGCTCCTATTTGAAGGAGAACGACGGTGTCTATCTTTGGCTGCAACTCCCGGGTTTAGCCGAGCCACGCTATTACAAGCTGCCGTGGGACGAGAAAGTGGCGAAGGCGCTGCAGAGCGCGATCGGCGAGAACGAGCGCCAGCACGGCAGCGGCGTCGGCATGGGGCTGCCCTTCGAGCGCAGCTGGGACAGGGGGGAGCCGAAATTCTATGCGCTGCCGCAGCCAAAGCTTCCCGACAAGCCGGGAGAGAGGCCGCCGGTCACGGTCTTCCAGGCGCCGGAACAGGGCATCTGAGCCGCCCAGCCAGCGGGCGCCCTCGGCGGGGCGGGCCCGCTTGAGCTTGACACCGATGCCGGAACCGCCCGATCCTCTGTCAGATCAAGCAGATTGCACGCACCCGGCCGTCATCGGGCACCGCGATGGATCGGGAGCGAGTGGGGTGCCGAGCCGTTTGGAGCGGCCATCGTGTTCCGGATAACGCTTAGCCGGATCGAAGGAAACCGGTTTGGAGCCGCGCAACAATTGTTGGTCGGCGCCCTTGTGCTGGCGTTTTCGGCCTGGCGCGGAACCGGCATCTCCGCGGCGAGCGAAGGCCGGCTGTTCAAGGCCTTCTGTACTACCAAATCCAGCGGTATGGGCATGGGGCGGTCGATTTGCCATTCGATCATCGAGGCTCACGGATGGCGCGTATGGACGGTGCCAAACGTGCCACATCGGGCGGCCTTTCTCTTCACCCTGCCAGTAAATCGAGGGAATGCACGGTGATCGGGCGCCCGACATCGCCGCGCGACCTCGCGAGCGCGAAAGGCCCCGTCGTCTTCGTCATCGACGACGATGAGTCGATACGCGAAGCGCTCAGGAGCCTTTTCGGCTCGGTTGGCTTGCGGGTCGAGGTGTTCGGTTCGGCCCCCGAATTTCTGCAAAGCACGCTTCCAAACATCGCCAGCTGCCTGGTGCTCGACATCAGGCTCCCGGGCGTGAGCGGGCTCGACTTTCAAGATGAGTTGGCCAACGCGGATATTCACATCCCCATCATCTTCATGACGGGTCACGGCGATATCCCGATGACCGTCAAGGCGATGAAAGCCGGAGCCGTCGACTTTTTGACCAAGCCGTTCCGCGATCAGGACATGCTGGATGCCGTGACCAGGGCGCTCGAGCGGGATCGGCAAAGACGCGAAAACGAGCAGGCCGTTTCGGGCATGCGTCACTTGTTCGAATCTCTGACCCCGCGCGAGCGGGAAGTGATAGCGCTCGTCACCGCGGGCCTGATGAACAAGCAGATTGCCGCCGAATTGGGCGTGAGTGAAATCACGGTGAAGATCCATCGCGGCCATGTGATGCGAAAAATGGGAGCCCGATCCTTGGCCGAGCTGGTGAGAATGGCCGAAACGCTTGAAATTCCTCATAAAAAGCCGCTGCGTCGGTAAAACCTAAGTATGATTCTTTTGACTTTTCTTCGCGCTACATACTGCGGTAGGGCGGCGTGCCAAGACAGGCTCTCCGAAGGATGATTCGTTGCCAAAAAAAATTCCCGTGATTGCGATTATTGACGATGATGCATCCGTTCGCGCGTCAACGAGCAGTCTTGTAAGGTCGCATGGATACACCGTCTTTACGTTTGCGTCGGCCGAGGAGTTCCTGAAGTCCGAGCGCCTGGACGGCATGTCGTGTGTGATTTCCGATGTCCGCATGCCGTCCATGAGCGGTGTCGAGCTGCAAACCCACTTGCTTTCCCGCGGCCGGCACGTGCCGTTCATCTTCATCACGGCCTTTCCAGAGGAGGGCACCTTCGCGCGAGCGATGAAGGCCGGAGCCATCGGCTTTCTGACCAAGCCTTTCGACGGACCAAGCTTGATCGCATGCCTCAACACGGCCCTCGGGCATGACGACGGATCCGGCAACTGAGGCCCGGGAGCCGTCCACGACTGCCGCGCCCGGACCGGCATATCTCGCCATCCGGTCTGCACAACCAGATTTCCAAACGATCACATTGTCGTCCTGGTCGAGCCCGGAGCCGCCTTTCCCCCGATGTAGCCCGCCGGCGTCTTACGCGGTGCGTCGTCGTCGAGAGTGAGCGCAAGCGACATTCCGCCGACCAACGTTCCGAGCGATAGCTCGCGGCCGCCATCGTGCTCGTTCTTGGCGATCACGACACCATCTCGGATCGCGAGCATGGAAGCGTCGCGATCGAGCTGGGCTGCGGCCTTTTCAAGCAGCGCACGGCGCGCCTTTGCGGCGGCCCGACGCAATTGGTTTCCGCCATTCTGAATAAATAGGCTTGCCGAAGTCGGGCCCTGGTCCGGCGTGAGCGCCATGTCGCCCTGGACCACCGTAACGCGATCCACCGGCAAATTGAGCTCGTCCGCCACAATCCGTGCGAACGCGGTCCGCACATCGGCGCCGAGGTCGACCTTGCCGGAATAGACCAGGACGCTGCCATCGATGTCGAGGGCGAGGAATCCATCGATCCGGCCGCGCGATGCGGTCTTCGCCGCCCTGGCGGTCCGCGGCACGGCGTAGCCACGCGTGAGGCTGAAGGTGACGACGAGAGTCCCTCGGCGTTGCGACGACGCCGGCCGCCACGCCTCCAGCGCGCTCATGCAAGCACTTGCGCCGTTGCTGCGACGCTGCGCGCCGGCGGGGCCATGAATTCCGGGCCGACCGGATCGGTGATCGTCTCCCGCAGGATCCGATCGATCTCCGCCTTGGCGGGGGCATCGAGCCGCCAACCCGTCACTTCGTCGACCGGCTTAAGTTGACCCGGGTGACGGGCGCCCCACAGCGCAGTGGTGATGCCCTGGTCGAGCATCCAACGGACCGCCAGGTGAATCACGCGCTTGCCGAAGCGTTGCTGAGCGAGCCGATCGAGTCGTTGCACGGCGGCAAGATATTGAGCAAACCGCGGCGCGAGGAATTTCGGGTCGCTGCGGCGAAGATCGTCGCCGCTGAAAATGGTATCCGGCCGCATGCGTCCGGAGAGAAGGCCGCGGCATAGTGCGCCGTAGCCTAGTGTCGCGATCTTGTTCTTGCGACAATAGGGCAGCAGGTCGGCTTCGATCGCGCGTTCGAACAGATTGTAAGGCGGCTGCAGGACGTGCAGCGGCGCCACGCGGCGAAACCGCTCCATCTGGCCGACCGAAAAATTGCTCACGCCGATGGCGCGAATCTTTCCCTGCCTGTACAGCGTGTCCATCGCCTCGGCGGTCTCTTCGATCGTCACCAATGGATCGGGCCAATGGACCTGGTAGATGTCAATGTAGTCGGTGCGAAGCCTGCGCAGGGAGTCATCGATCTCCTGCAGGATGCGGGCGCGGCCGGCATTGCGGGTGACTCTTCCGCCTTCCCACTCAAGTCCGGCCTTGGTGGCGATGACGACGCGCGACCGCAGTTGGCCCTCGGCGATTGCCTTGCCGACGATCTCCTCGGAGTGGCCGAAGCCGTAGACCGGCGCCGTATCGACGATATTGATGCCGTGTTCCAACGCCCCGCGGATGGTGGAGATCGACTCGGCTTCATCGGTTCCGCCCCACATCCACCCGCCAATGGCCCAAGTGCCGATCGCGACGGGCGATACCTTGACGGTCGTTCCTGGAATTTCGGTGAGCTGCATGTTGATGTCGAGAGTGTCGGCTTGGGGGGCCATGATGTGTTCCTTCATGCATCGCGGGTGTCAGGGGATCTTCATTTGACAGGGGGGCAGGCAAGTCTCGCATGGCTTGGTTTACGGGGTGGCAGCAGGCGGAGCTTGCCGGGGCGCCGAGAGGGTCTTGAGGTAGGCGATGATATTCTGGCGATCGTCGCCGCTCGGCACGCTGGCGAACATCGTGGTGCCGCGAACGAGGCCTGAGGGATTTTGCAGCCACTTATCGAGCGTCGCGTCGTCCCAGGTCACGTGGGCGCTCTTCAAGGCCGCCGAATAGGCGAAGCCCGGCGCGGTGCCGCTCGCGTTTCCGAACACGCTGGCGAGCGACGGACCGACTTTATTCTGGCCGGCGGCCGTCGCGTGACATGCTGCGCAACGCCCCGAAAAATCCGCCTCTCCGACAACCGGGTCTCCCGCGCTCAGTGCCGGTATCGCGCTCGAGACGAGCAGACATGCGGCGACGCAGGCTCGTGCCATTGCGGGTGCTTCGGCTCCCTGATTCATTCTCGTCATGCAAACGATCCTTCCACTGGCTGGCAACCCGCGAATGAATTCTTCAATTGAGGGCGACCGGAGGGGCAATGTGGAGGCCCGCTTCCTCCAAGGCGATCAAGCCAAGCGCGGTCCAGTCGAGATCGGCATAGCCGCGTGAAATTCCGGTGATCAGCCTGTCTCGCACCACGCCGACCGACGGCATCGGGGCGCCCGCCTTTTCCGCCTCCGCCAGCGCCAGGCGCACATCCTTGAGAACCAACGGCATGACGAAGCCGGGCGCGTAGGACTGCCTGACGATCTTGTCGCCGTAGATTTGATGCGCGCGGCCGCCGAACATCGTGCTGGTCAAGATGTCGACGAAAGGCTTGGGATCGAGCCCCCGCCGTAAAAGCACGGCGACGACTTCTGCGAGCATCTCGATCGCGGTTGCGGTCATCATATTCCCGAGCAACTTGATCAGGTTTGCATGTCCGGGATCGGCGCCGACCACAAAAGTCCTTTGTCCGAGACTGTCGATGACCGGCCGACAGCGCTCGACATCCGCCGCGGCGCCGGCGGCGATGATAAAAAGCTGCCGCGCCTTGGCGGCATCGGGATTTCCGAAGACGGGCGCCGCGACGTAGCCTTGGCCGTAGCGCGCATGCTCGCTCGCGAGGTCGGAGGCAGCGGACGAACTGATCGTGCTCATCGAGAGATGAATCGCGCCCGGCATCAACCCAAAGGCAAGACCGTCGAGGCCGAGATCGGCACGCCCGAACACGACGTCATGAACAGCCGCATCGTCCGGCAGCATGCTGATGACGATCTCGCAGTCGAAAAGGTGGCTGATATCCGTTGTGGGATTGAGACCGAGCGCAGTGAGCCGGTTTATCTTATCGGGGCGACGGACATACGCGATCACGCGATGCCCGGCCGCGGCGAGATTCACCGCCATCGCCGTGCCCATGTTGCCAAGCCCGACAAAGCCGATCTCACCCTGCATCGACCGGCGAGGGTTCAATCGAGAACCGCCGCGTTGCTCGATGGGCTCGGCATCGGATGCTCCGGCCAGGACGAGCGTGGAGCTCGAATCGTTCTTGCACATAAGGCGCCTTTCGACCACGCGCTGATGCGCCGACCGGCGCATTCGGATCCGGCGATCCGGACACGACCTGATGTAGCGACGGGCAGATGCCCTGCTTGTCGAAGCTTGCTGGGCATGGAGCGAAGTTGCGCAGAAACTCCAGGCAGTCGGCGCAGGCATTGGCAATAAATGCGAATCGGAGGCGGACGATTCATGAACGGTCGGGGCTGGGGAAAGCCGCTGAGGGGCGAGGAGTCTGGCCTAAGCCACGGAAAGCATGCAATTTTATTGCATTTCCGCTTGTTACGTCACGCCCGGGCCACGGCTTGAAGTGCGGTGTCGCAACACAATGAGCAAGCACGTCACTGCGAATGCCGTCGAAGTCGAGGCCAAGACGTTGCGGCGAAATCCGCGCCGCAATTCCGAACGCCGCGCCGGATGCCCGCCACAACGCAGATCAGAATGGTGGCGGCCGGTCCGGGGGGGGACGGACCGGCCGCATGCAACCCGGTCGACAGGGAGGGGGACAGAAACCGGGGCTGCATCTCTGTCTTTCGCTACTGGTGTTCATCTTCCTCGCAAGGCTGAACCATTCCTCGAAAATTAACTGCTCTGCTTCAGCGACCCGAAAATCGTCGGAACTCCGCCTTTCGTTCGGGGTCGCGTCCTGACTGCCTCAGTTCGAACTGGCGCGAAGCCCGGCGGATAACGGCGCGTTCCGCCTTTGGCTCCATGTGGCGAAGAACCGTCCGAGCCTCGGATGGATCGCCGTCGGCGCGGCGTCCACGCGACCTGCACGGTAGATCGCCCATGTAGCCGCACAAATACTCAGTGCATTTGTCAGCAACAGGAAAACGACGGTGGCTTCGAGAAAATTGATCGTCTGTTCGCGAAGCATGTGTGGCTCCTTGCCGCTGCCGTCATAGAGAATATGCGTGCGAGGACGGCATGCAACTAAGTCTAGGTTTATGTTTCTAATTCGAACGTGTGTCCGCCTCGGTGCCGTGTTCCGGACACCACAAAGAGACACCGTCGTTGCCGCGCTAATGGCGTGGGGAACCGGCGGCGGGTGCCTGGCTCGACGTTCGGATCACTCCGACAGATCGAGGCAGCGTGTGTTCACCGACGGCCGCGCGAACCCGATCATCGACCTCGGCGGTGGCGACCGGTTGCCATCCCGGGCCGTGGCCACTCGCGGCGCCCGCGCAGGCGACGACGTCGCGCCGATCCCGCATTTCGCTACGCTCATGCGGGCCCCGTGCTACTTACGAGCAGGGCATTTGCAAGTCCCGCTTATAGCAGGTTACCAGCAAGGTCCTGTTTCCCGTAATCGTATTCAGTTGAAGTTCCTCAGCGAGGCCGTTCATGAATTTGTTGTATGCCTCGCAGATGCGGGCTCGATTGTCTTCTTCTTCAAACCGTTCCCGCCAATTCTCCTGCCAAGTATCCAACATTATCCGGCACGCCACACTGGTTCTCAATCGCGCATCTTTCCAGTCGCCGGTGATTCTGAAGAACTGATCAAACAGTTCATTATATGATTTGAACAGATTCTCCGAAAACATCGGCTGGTAAGAGTACATCAGCTCGTCGGTATCGTTTTTGAAACTAATGATGTCCAGGGGTGTGTAGCGTTTCCATTTTCCCACGAACATGTAATAGCTGAGAATTGCATTCGTATTTTTGACGATCTTGTCATACAGTTCTGTTCGTTTAGCGATGATCGCATTTTGATTCTGCGTGAGTTGCGAGTATACATAACCTGTCCATCCGGTGAGCAGAGCAACGAAAATAGCGGTCGCGACCGGCAAGGCCAACTTAAGTAGCTCAACGTTGTACAGCTTGCTTCTTTCCTTTTTCATACGGGCCTCCCTGGCAGGCCGTTGCGGCCGATTGCGCTCCTCCCAATCGGTCGATCGCCGTCGCCGTCGCCGTCGCCAGCGACAAGACCTCACTCCCGATCCGCCCGCGACCATTGGATTGCGCGGTCAAGCCGTGGGTCAAACCCCGACTTGTCCCGGCGTTCATGTTTTTCATACTCGGCATGGCAAGTAGGTG
>Ga0137415_10003089_pt1 | contig 16509 bp, 9 predicted proteins | sample CZODoug3_1_1_16f_FD_183082 | JGI IMG/M metagenome (GOLD analysis project Ga0137415, IMG submission 183082) | Vadose zone soil fungal communities from Angelo Coast Range Reserve, California, USA - CZODoug3_1_1_16fungal (Hybrid Assembly) | ecosystem: Environmental > Terrestrial > Soil > Vadose...
GCACATTGTGCAATTCGACGTATACTTGCCCTCCAATTGGGGGTCGATCCCCGGTACCTCGAGTTTGATAAGACGACTGTCGGCAAGCCCTCCCTCGCTAGACCGGCCCAAAATCTTGAATTCAATCTGTCCCATTCCGGCCGCCATGGCTTGATCGCGGTGGCTAAAGATCGGTCGGTCGGCGTAGATATTGAGGTCCGGCGGCCAATGAGCGATCCCTTAGAGGTAGCCCTCCAGATTGCGACGCCCCGCGAGAGCAAACTGCTGAAACAACTACCGACCAGCCAAGTCCATTCTACCTTCTTTGACTTGTGGACTCGGAAGGAGGCCGTGCTCAAGGCATTGGGCCAAGGGTTTCTTATCGATCCCCGTGAGGTAGAGGTTGGAATTGGACCTGGTCGCAGTTACGTCATTTTCGACGAGCGGATTTGGACGGTAGAATCCCTAGCCATCAGCTCAAGCGTGACAGCAGCAGGGGCGATCGAGGGCAAACTTGACACGCCGCTTGTCGTGAGCTCGCCTGAGTGAGCTCTATATGGAGTAACCTACCGCGAACGGCTAAAGCACACGTTCGCAAGGTCCGGCTAAGCGCCTCGGCTAAAAAGGCGCTACTTGGGTGAGGCGTTCGGTGGCGCGGTCGTGGTTGCGCCATTAGCGCCACAGATTATGCGTGTTCGGGCGCCGACGCCGACCGATAAGAGCTGATTTCGTCGCCCTGACGCTTGGAATTCGGCGAAGGCGGTCCAGGATCGGTGGAAATGACCAAAACGAAGCTTCGCGTATTTCCTGCCATACCGCGCAATCCGGATGCTGCTACATGCATCGATGAACTGATGCGCGTTGCGCGTTTCAGCGACCGCAATGGATTTGCCGGTATTTTGTTGTTCGCGGGAAACGACACGCTTGTTGAGCCATGGTCTATTGCTCAGCATATTCTGGCGCACACGTCAGAAAGCTCGCCGCTGATTGCTGTAAATCCGATTTATATGCACCCATTCACGGTGGCTAAATTCGTTTCGTCATTCGCGCTACTTTACCACCGGAAGGTCTATCTGAATATGATCACCGGCACAGCGACAAGCGATCTGCAAGGGCTGGGCGAGCAGCTCTCCCATCAAGACAGATATTCAAGGCTGAGCGAATTCATACACATTGTGCGTCAATTGTTGGCCAGCACCAGACCCGTCACTTTTAACGGAAAGTTCTACACGACGAACAACTTGCAGTTACGCCCGGGCTTGCCGCCGGCGCTGATGCCAGAGTTTCTGATCGCCGGCCAGTCTGATGACGCCCATCGAGTAGCGAAGCAGATGGGGTGCTTGATGATGCAGATGCTTCCGCCAAACCTTGACGAAGGAATAAATGCTCCCGGTATGAACTTTGGGATTTTCGCAAGAGAGGGGCCTGATCAAGCGAGGCAGGAGGCGAAGCTGTTTTTTCAAGACAGTGCCGAGAAGCGCGAGTTGCTAAAATATACGATGGAAAATACCGACTCCGTTTGGAAACGACGGCTTAACGATGCCGGGCAAAAGGACGAACTTCATGAGAACGGTTATTGGCTTCTCCCGTTTTTGACTTTTCAAGCGGATTGTCCATATCTCGTCGGCAGTTATGCCGAGATCGGAGCGAAGTTGCGTCGCTTCGTGGAAATGAACGTCAGCACGATCATTCTCGACGTGGTCGCGGACGAGCAAGAACTTGATCACGTTGGCAAAGCCCTTGCATCCAGCGGGGTATTCTGATGCATTTGATGACTGTGCTTTGGCATGTATCGGAATCATCGGCATCCGGTGATCGGCTGAAGCCAACGCGCGACGGAATTTGAGAAGCCAGCGCGCGACGGAATTTGAACGGCTCGACAGCGCTGACACTGCGTGAGCTGATCGAGCATGGCCGCCATTTACGGCCTTGTAGCGGGGGCATGTACATGAGCGTTACCCAGCTCTCGGATCGGGTGCGGCGCGAGCTGACGTATCTAAGTTATCCCCCTCGAGAGTGGACTGTGCCGCGCTCCCGGGACGGTGTCCCGGTCCTGGATGTGCTGATCGTTGGCGGTGGCCACAGCGGACTTGGGACCGCGTTCGGCCTGAAGCTTGAACGGATAACCAATATCAGGGTTATAGATCGTAGCCCGCGTGGGCTCGAAGGGCCCTGGCGCCGATTTGCCCGCATGAAGGAGTTACGGACCCCCAAGGAAGTGACTGGCATCGATTTCGGTATCCCGAGCCTTACGGCCCGCGCGTGGTATGAGTCGAAATTCGGTCGCCGGGCATGGGAGCGCATCGACAGAATACCTCAGGGGATATGGCGATCATATCTCGATTGGTACCGCGACGTTCTCGACCTTGTCGTCGAAAACGAGGTTGAGCTAACGTCGATCGAGCCTGCCGGCGATCTCCTCCTGACCCATCTCCGCCATTCGGACCGGATCGAACGCGTCCATACGCGAAAGATCGTCCTCGCAACTGGTTTCGATGGCAGCGGAAGCTGGCGGGCTCCTCGGCCCCTTGTCGCTAATCTCCCGGCGGAGCGTTATGCCCATTCGGCCGATGACATAGACTTCCGTAGACTTGCGGGAAAGCGCGTTGGCGTACTCGGCGTTGGAGCTTCCGCCTTCGACAACGCGGCTACCGCACTTGAAGCCGGCGCCGCCCGGGTCGACCTTTGCTTCCGTCGCGCGGATATCCCCCGGGTCAATCCACTCATCTGGATGAATTTCGCGGGCATGTTCGGCCACTTTGGAGAATTGACCGACTTGGAACGCTGGCGATTCATGCGCCACATACTGGAGGAGCGTCCAGTACCGCCGACCCAAGATACCTTTTGGCGTTGCCGAAGATTTGAAAATTTCGCCTGGCATGCCAATTGCGCATGGAGATCTGTTCGCGACGGAGCAGGCGTCGCGACAGTCGAAACCGACGTTGGCACCTTCGCATTTGACTTCATCATCTTTGCTACGGGCATTGAGACAGACCTTTCAGCCCGTTCAGAGCTTGCCCCGATCCTTCACCAAATTGCCCTTTGGCGCGACCGATTCACGCCTCCGCCCGGTGAGGAAAGTGATTTGCTCGCCCGACATCCCTACCTCGGAGCAGCATTTGAATTCATGGAGCGGCAGCCCGGCACCGCTCCTTTCCTCGGTCGACTGCACAATTTCACCTTCGGAGCTATGCCCAGTCTAGGTTTAACGGGAGCCGCTATTCCTGGAATAAAGTATGGTGTGCGTCGATTGGTGAACGGCTTGGCGCGGGACCTGTTCCGGGAGGATTCTTCCGCATATTACCAAGATCTCCTCACCTATGCGGTGCCCGAATTGGAAACGCTTGAAAGTGCGTACGCATGGGTCAGCCGCCTCGGCTCCGAAGCAATCAGTTCCGACGATCTGATCAATCAGCTCGACCCAGCCATGCTCGCCGCATTTCGCAGCGCGCTCCAGTCGCAAAATTCAAACCATGAATCTGCCGCCACTATCTCCCAGCAACGCGTCCGTGCGAAGCGCGCTACTTCCCGGACTGGGCTCAAGGGAGCAAAAACACAAGTGAAACGGCGCCGGCGCGCCAAATGAGACTGCGGGAGGGACGGCATTGTCGAAGATTACAAAAGAATTGCCGTCCCCGGACGTAGACGAGGCCGGGCAACGTGTCTTCGCCTGCCTCGGAGATCTTCTCGCCCACTATGGACGAACATCGCCTGACCGCCCTGCCATTCTAGCGCCTGGACGCGCATCGCTGACATATGGCGCGCTCTGGGCCCGGACGAACGAAATTGTTCGTGAGTTGCGCGACTTGGGTATCGGTGGAAGTGACCGTGTAGCGGTCGTGTTGCCAGGCGGACCGGAGGCTGCGGTGGCAACAATAGCGGTCGCCGCCGGCGCGGTCTGTGTACCGCTTCACGCCGGTTTTGCCGCAGAAGAATGGCGGCGCTATTTCGGCGATCTGCGGGTGGCGGCGCTCTTGACGCGCGCCGACGTGGATTCGGCGAGCCGGGGTGTCGCGTATGGCCTCGGCATACCGGTCATCGATCTGTCGCCGCGATCCGGCGAGGTGCCCGGCGCGTTCAGTCTTGTTTGCCCGGCGGCGCGACCTGCCGTCGTCGGCGAATTGGCGGCCTTTGCTGACGACGCGTTTATCCTGTTGACCTCGGGCAGCACGGCGCAGCCGAAGCTGGTCCCTCTGAGCCACGCCAGCGTCTGTCTATCGGCCTATAATGCAGGCGCAGCCTTGGCGCTTGAACCCCAGGACCGATTGTTGAACGTTCTGCCGCTGGTTCACGCGCACGGCCTGATCTCGGGACTGCTGACTGCGCTTGCAGCCGGGTCGAGTGTTGTATGTCCGCCCGCTTTCGATGCCGCGGCTTTCTTCGGCTGGCTGACCGAGTTTCGACCCACCTGGTACACCGCAGTCCCGCCAATCCATCGGGCGTTGATATCGGCGGCACGTCGCCGCAGGCGCGGTATCCGGCAGTCATCCTTGCGAGTTATCCGATCCGCTTCTGCATCTTTGCCAACCGACGTGCTCAACGAGCTGGAAGGGCTTTTTGGCGTTCCCGTGATCGAGACCTACGGCATGACGGAAGCCGCGAGTCAGATTGCCGCGAACCCTCTGGAACGACGGAAACCCGGATCCGTTGGCAAGCCCGCCGGGGCCGAGATCGCGATCATGGACGGCGAGGGTCGCCAACTACCCGCCGGCGAACATGGAGAGATCGCGCTAAGGGGCCCGACCATCACGAGGGGCTATGACAACAACGAGGTCGCTACAAAATCCGCTTTTCGGGGCGGCTGGTTCCGAACCGGCGATCTCGGCTATATGGACGCCGAGGGATATCTGTTTCTGATCGGTCGCATCAAGAAAGCCGATGTGATCAATCGCGGAGGTCAGAAGGTTTCACCTTCCGAGGTGGAAATGGCATTGTTGCGCCACCCCGACGTGGCGCAGGCCGTGGCTTTTCCCATTACCCACACGCGACTTGGAGAGGACGTCGCTGCCGCCGTGGTATTGCGCGCGGAAGCCAAGATCAGCTCACAGAACCTTAGGCGGTTCGCGAGCGAGCACCTGGCGCGGTTCAAGGTACCCGGCCTGATCCGAATTGTGCCGACGATCCCGGTAGGCCCCGGCGGCAAGATTATTCGCGGCGAACTCGCCACGATGCTTTCGATAGCGACGCCGAGGTCGCGCGTAGGACGCGACGGCCATTTGGCAGCCCCCCGCTCGGAAACTGAGTGGCAACTGGCCAAGATCTGGGCGGATCTCTTGGAACTGAATGAGGTCGGGGTCGATGAAGACGTCTTCGCGCTCGGGGCCGATTCCCTGACGGTGGCGCAACTGCTTTCGCGTCTGCGGGCGCGCTTCGGGGTCGATTGCTCGTTCAGGGATATTTTCGATGCGCCAACCGTTGCGTCTCTCGCGGCCCTCATCGAGCCATCGAAGGGGGAAGGCATCGCGTCCCCTGGCTTGCGCGACATGGCGACGGATAACCGCGGCCTGCTGTCACTCCAGCAACAAAGAATCTACGTTCTGAGCAGAATAGATCGGATCGGACACAAGTATCACGTCGTGGCCGGAGTGCTTCTGTCCGGGCCGCTCGATGTCGAAGTCTTGGAGGCGAGCATCGCGACAATCAGTGAGCGCCACGAGGCATTGAGATCGATCTTCTCGGAACGTCTAGGCGAACCGATGCAAACGGTGACGACAGTTCGGCCGTGCCTGGAACGCGTTGACCTCCGACCGTTGCCCGAGCACAAGCGAGCCGCCGCGATTCAATCGCGGACATTGGAGTTGCTGCGGCAATCTTTCGATATTGAAAGGGAGCCGCCCATACGGGTGCAGCTACTGAGACTTGACGAACACGACTATGCGCTGGTGATCAAGCTTCATCATCTCATCACGGACGGGTGGTCGCAGCGGCTACTCCTTGAAGAACTCGCTGTACTTTATAACGCCGGATCAAAAGGCCTGCCTGCCAAGTTACCCGAGATCCCGTTCCAATACCGACACTTCGTCGATTGGCAGCGCGCGTGGCTGCGAACGCCCGCCGCCGAAGAGCAGCTAAACTACTGGCGCGGGCGACTAGAAGGGTTGACTGAACTCCCGCTGCGAACGGACCGGCCCCGTCCGGAGACGTGGACCGGGCATGGCGCCAGGCTTCCGCTGAAGTTGTCGCGGACCTTATCCGGCGGCATCAAGTCGTTGAGCCGAACCCACAATGCCACCTTGTTCATGACACTGCTCGCCGCATTTCAGTGCCTTCTCTGCCGGTACACGCAGCACGACGACATCGCGGTCGGGTCGCTGATTGCCAACCGCAATCAGATCGAAATTGAGCGACTTATCGGGATGTTTGCCAATGCGGTCGTTCTCCGGACCGATCTATCCGGCGACCCCACATTCAGCGAGGTGCTGCGGCGTATCCGGCAGGTGACGTTGGATGCCTATCGAAACCAGGAACTGCCGATCGAAGAAATTCTGCAGGCACTCCGTGTGCCCCGCAGCCTGGATCGCAATCCTTTGTTTCGGGTGATGTTCATTCTGCAAAAGGCATCTTCGACACGTCTCGCCCTCCATGGGCTGTCCGCTCGCTCTATTAACGCGGACCCTGGCATCGCGCGGTCCGACCTATTGCTCGAACTCATCGATGAGGATGGGCGTCTGGGTGGCTGGCTCGAGTACAGCACCGAACTCTTTGAGGCTGGTACGATTAAGCGAATGGCAGCGCATTTCCGCACGCTTCTGGAGTCAATTGTCGCAAATCCCGAGCAACGGATCTCTCGTCTGCCGCTCTTGCCGGTAGCGGAGCGGAAGCAAGTCGTCGAGGATTGGAATCAGACCGGGACTAGGTTGCCCCCCCTCAGCACTTTCTCCGAACGCTTCGACAGGCAGGTCGAGCGCACCCCCGACGCCGTGGCGGTGTCCGTCGGGCGGGTTCGGCTCAGTTACCTTGAGCTCGCAAACCGGGCCTCCGCCATTGCGGCTCGGCTCTGCCGTGAGGGCGTCCGCCGTGATGGAGTGGTTGTCTTGTTTGCCGAACGCGGCATTGACTTCCTGGCTGCAATGATCGCGGTGCAGCGGGCAGGAGGTGCATTTCTTCCCCTGGACCCGACGACACCCGCCGCGAGGCTGGCACAGATCATCCAGCACAGCGGCGCACGCATCGTTCTGACCTCGCAAGCCTGCACGGCGGCGCTGCAAGTGACGCTATCAGGGTTGCGGCGCAGAGAGCGCCCTCGAGTCCTGATTCTCGAAAAGCTTAATACCGAAATCTCCCAAGACTCCATGCCTGCGGTCCGCCGGGCTCACTCAAGTTTGGCCTGCGTCATCTATACCTCTGGCTCGACGGGCGTTCCAAAGGGAGCCATGATTGAGCAGCGGGGCATGTTCAACCACCTCCTTTCCAAGATCGCGGACCTCGAATTGTCAGCCTCGGACGTGGTCGCTCAGACATCGCCCCAGAGCTTCGTCATCGCCGTCTGGCAGTTTCTTGCGGCCCTCATGGTAGGCGCGCGCGTCCATATCTGTGCCGACGAAGAGGCGCGAGACCCAGCGCTCCTCATGCAGGAGATGTTGCGCGAGGGGATAACCGTTCTGGAGATCGTGCCGGCGCTGCTGCGCGAAATCCTCCAACCGTCCCCAAGTGGATCCGCCTTTCGCGCATTAGGCCGACTTAGATCACTGATTTCCACTGGCGAAACCCTTGCTCCGGATCTCTGTCGTGATTGGTTCCGGCACTTTCCAGCCGTGCCGATCATCAACGCCTACGGGGCGACCGAGACTTCCGACGACGTGGCAACGCATCGCCTCACGATGCCGCCGACTTCAACCGCAACCGTGCCGATAGGTCGCGCCATAGCCAACACACGCCTCTATGTGTTGGATTCCCACTTGCAGCCGGTGCCAATCGGCGTTGCGGGCGAACTGTATGTAGGCGGCATCGGCGTGGGTCGCGGTTACCTCAACGACCCGGAACAGACCCGCCGCAGATTCTTGCGCGATCCGTTTTCGAAGCGCCCCGGGGCGCGTCTGTACTGGACGGGAGATTTGGCTCGCTGGCGCTCCGACGGCATGTTGGAGTGCTTCGGCCGAATCGACCATCAGGTGAAGATCCGTGGCTGTAGGATCGAGCTTGAGGAAGTCGAGCATGTTCTGATGGAACACCCGGGAGTCCGATCTGCAGTGGCGCTGGCGCGAGACAACAAGGGCGGCGAGACGCAACTGATCGCCTATGTCGTTGCTGCGACCGGCGAGCGGCCGAAGGCCAATGGGCTTCGCGATTTTCTCAGAACCAGACTTCCAGCGCACATGATCCCCGCAGGTTACGTCTTCCCCGATCACATGCCGTTGACGCCCCACGGCAAGCTCGATCGCGCCGCCTTGGCGGCGTTCGGCTCGGGGCTCGGAGCGGCGGGCGGTGATTTCGTGGCGCCACGAAGCTCTACTGAGGAGGTCCTGGCCGGCATATGGGTGGATTTGCTTGAGGTTCAGGAAGTCGGCATTTTTGACAACTTCTTCGATTTGGGCGGCCATTCGCTTCTGGCCGGACGGGTTCTGGCGCGGGTCGCGAGTGTCTTCCAGGTGTCGTTGCCTATCCGAGCGCTCTTCGAAGCAAGTACGGTCGAGGCGCTGGCCCGTCGGATAGACGAGGCACGCGGGACGCAGTCAACGGAGCTACCGCCCGAGATTGCGCGCGTGACACGAAATGATCCCCAGGCGATCTCCATCCTGCAGGAGTACGTGTTTGGGATAGAGCGAGAATTGCCCGGCCTGCCCCGGTTTAACTTACCCTTCGCCTATCGGCTGCGGGGGCGGCTGAACGTCCCTGCCCTTGAACGGAGCCTGCTTGAAGTCGTTCGCCGGCACGATTCGTTACGCACAGGCTTTGGCCGGGTTGGTGAGCGGCCCGTCCCCTTCATCATCCCAGCTTCCGAGATCGTTTCACCCCTCGGTATCGAAGATCTTGCAGGAGGGACATCTACCAAAAGCAACCACGCCAAGGCACTCTTGCTTAAGAAAGCGGAGCTCCGAGCAGCGCAAGAAGCTTGGACACCCTTCGACATCACGCGGGCGCCGCTATTCCGGACGCGCTTGTTACGGCTCGGTCCAGACGACCACGTCCTGCTACTGATCCTGCATCATATCATCGTCGACGGCTGGTCCATCGGGATCTTCTTTGATGAGCTCGCGGAGATCTATTCCGCTTTTGCGGCTGGTCAACAAGTGCAGTTGCCAGCACAAGCGGTTCAGTTTTCCGACTTCGCCAACTGGCAGCGTTCGTGGTGTACAACCGAGTTAGCGACCCGGCAATTCGCCTATTGGAAGGACTACTTGCGCGAGGCCCCTCCCGTTTTCCCCACAGATGTTTGCGCTGCAGGCGCGCTGCTGACCTCGCGCATTGCTCACGAACCGTTTCATCTGTCGAGTGACTTGGTTGTCCGGCTGAGCGCCTTGAGCCATAGCCAAGGAGTGACCCTTTTCATGTCGTTGCTGACGGGCTTCAAGGCCATGCTGCTGGCTCGGACAGGACGCGGTGACATTTGCGTCGCCACTGCAATGGCTAACCGCAACCAGCAGTGGACAGAACGGGTTATCGGACCAATGGAGAACACCACGCTGATCCGAACCCGAATCGATTCGGATATGTCATTTCGCGAAGCACTCAGCCGTGTGCGCGAATCTGTCTTGGAGGCCTTCGCAAGGCAGGAGTTGCCCTTCGAGATCCTCGCAGCGAAGCTGGCGGAAGAAACCGATGTAGATCCAGCATCGCTTATTCAGGTGTTTTTCATCCTTCAGAATGCGATTCGCCGGCCGCTTGAGCTCCCCGACGTGGTGGCCCAATCATTCGGAAGCGCTCACAGGGAAGGGCGCCCGGTCCTGCCCATCGATCGCACTTGGCTTACGTTGATGCTCATGGAGAAACCGTCAGGCATTGACGGCTCTTGCACCTACAAGGCCGACCTGTTCGAGGCGACCACTTTGCAGAACTGGATCGCGGAATACGAAGCGATCCTGGCTAAAGCGGTCGCAAACCCTGAGAGGTCGCTTGGCCTATTGATGGACTGTTAAGTGAGGAGGTCGCCGCTGATCGCGCAAGGAGCAAGAAACGTATGCTATTCCAATGCCGTGGCCCGTTTCGCGAGGTAGAAGGATGATGGCCAACCAACAATGATCTGACCTGACCCGTCTCCTGTTCGCGACGACTTACTGAGAGCAACGCACCGGAAGGCGTTTGACTAAAAACTCGCGATCATAGACAATACGCCTGTTTGACTTTGCGATTTTTCGGATACTGCGACCATGAGCTATCCTGATAACCACGAGGTATAGACCAATGGGTTTCACTGATATTGTGAATTCGGTCGACCACGGCGAATTGTCTCCCAAGCAGAGAACCGACCTGCAGAAAATTCTTAGGGAGCGAAAACGCAACCTTAAGAAAGCGCTTGACGACGTCGAGGCAGCCCTCAACAAGCTTAATCCGACACGCAAGAAAAAGAAACGCAAGCTTTGATCGTTCTGGCCGGCGCAACCCAGCGTATCGCGTACGGTCTCAAATATTCGACCATGGGCTTTGGCTCCTTAGGTCCCGTGTCGCCTAGGTGTGCCGATGAGGCTTGCGCTATTCTAGCCATTGCCTCTGGTCGTTTGGATTTGCGTGCCTGCCAAGTCCCCCAGCTTGTCTAAGAGGGCCTTAGCATCCTTCAGATCTGGCGTGTCGAACCCCTCGACGAACCAGGCGTAAATTGGCTGCAGAAGAGAATTGGCCTCAACGTATCTACCTTCGTCGTGCCAATGCCTTGCGAGGTCGGTGGCGGCGCGCAACTCCCACCAACGGGCCCGCTGTTGCTGCGCAATCGTCAATGCCCGCTGCAGTTCAGCTTCCGCCTCACCTTTCTTGCCCAAGCTCAGGAGAATCTTTCCCCGCAGACGATACAGTTCGGCTTCGAAAAACTTTTCACTTGTTGCTTCGGCCATTTGAATAGCCTCGTCTAACAAACCAAGGCCAACTTCAGGCTGGCCGAGGCTCGCATGGGCAGAAGCGATATGGCACAAATAAAGAGTGCGACGGTTCCGTTCAGAGTTGCCTTCGGCCGCCGCCAGAGCACTTCGCATCAGCTCGATCCCTAGTTGGGGATCACCGGCTTGGGCCAACAAGGACCCTCGAAAGAAACGCGCCCTTTGATCGATGCTTGCAAATTCGTTGTCGACGCTGATGGCTGCCGCTTCATCAGCGTTGGCTAAGGCCCGCCGTGGATCACCACCTATCGTGCCGAGGACAGCCATGTTACTGAAAGCCAAGGCGGTCGTGAAAGCGAGTCCTATCGCTCGGGCACGAGTCTCGGCTTTTTCCGCTGCAGCGGCGGACTGGTCCGGATAGCCGAGGAGCAAGAGTGTTGATGCGAGAAAGGACAGGGTATTAACTTGGTCGTCGACGCCGAAACGGCGATAAGTCGCAATCGTCTCTGGATTGGTCGCGCAGAGTGCAAGCGTCCGCTCCAGATGAGCGCGCGCATCAACGAAAGCGCCCATATAATGTAACGTCTGGCCCGTGAAGCGGTTAGCCAGAGCTGACACCCCGGGATGCTCATGATTTGCAGCTAAGCTCAGGCATTGCCGAGCAACTTCGAGCGCCACGGTATGTTCCGCCCGAATGCTGTGAGCTAAGTAGGTACCCCAGAGGATCGTCATCTGTTCCTTCAAAGTGCCACCATCGCCGAGCAGATCGCGAGCGTGTGAGAATACCCTTGACGTTTCGTGTGCAGCATCGCCTTCGGTTGCGGCCACCGCCGGTCCGAGGGCTAGGTAAAAATCCAGTTCTTTGCGAACGCGTTCTGGCGACTGTGCTAATTCCTGAGTAAGCTCTAATCCCCGTCTGAGATGTTTGACGGCTTCAGCGTTCGCTGAGCGGCTGAGTGCGCGATTTCCAGCCTTGAGCCAGTAGCTGGCGGCGAGGTCCACGATCCCGGCTTCAGTGAAATGGCGCGCCAAGATTTCCGGCTCGCCCGTTACCACATCGGGAAACCTCTCCTCTAACGCGCGCGCAATTTGACCGTGCAGTTGGTGCCGCCGACTCTTAAGCAGACTCTCATAGGCCGCATCTCGCACTAGCGCGTGTTTGAAGCTGTAGACGGCTTCCGGCGGCTCGCCTTGGCGGTACAGGAGCTCCGCCTGTTCGAGTGCGGTGAGTGCATCCTTCAATGCGATCTCGTCGCGTGCGACCACAGCACGGATCAACGAATAGGAGAATTCACGCCCGATGGCGGCGCCAACTTGGGCGATCTCCTTTACCGAGTGCAGGCGGTCAAGCCGCGCCATTAAAGAATCTTGAAGGGTTTCCGGGATGGCCAGAGGCGGAAGACGCCCATCGAGCCGATAGCCGTCAGGGTGTTCGATCAGAATGCCCGCTTCGAGAACGGTCTTGGTGAGTTCCTCGACGAACAGCGGATTTCCATCAGTCTTGGCGACGATCTGTTTCATCACTTCGGTGGGCAGCGCGCGGCCGCTGGCCACCTGCGTAACTATACTTTCAACGTTCTCACGGTCGAGCCGGCCAAGCGTCAAAGTGCCGACATTGGCGAGACCAGCCCAGGGCGGCTCGAACTCCGTCCGGAAGGTGACCAGTGCAACGATCGGCAGTTGGCGCGCCCGCTCGACTATGAGATCGAGTAGTTCCAAGGACGTGTCGTCGGCCCATTGCGCGTCTTCTATCAGCAACAGGATTGGTTGTTGGCGCGCATGACTCTCGAACTGATCGAGCAGCGCCGCGAGCGTCCGGCGGCGCTGCTGCGCCGGGCTAAACGCCAGTTGGGGATACCGGTCGCCGAACGGGATTGATAGCAGTGCGGCAAAAAGCGGCGCTACGGCCTGAACCTGCGTTGTACCTAACGCTAGTAGCGCCTCCAGCTTGTCGAGGCGTCGCTCAGGCGTATCGTCTCCTTTGAACTCCGCCACTCGTTCCAACTGGTCGATGATTGGATGAAGCGCGCTGTTGGCATGGTAGGATGAGCATTGGTAACGAAATTGCGTGTGCGGTTGGCTGGCGACGCGTTCGGCGAGAGCTGCTGCAAGACGGGACTTGCCGATTCCCGGCTCGCCTGAAATCAAAATGATTTGCCCTTCGCCCTTCCAGGCCAAGCGTTGGCGTTCCAGCAGGAAATCCATCTCGGTCTTACGATTGATCAGATCAGCCAGACCGGCCGGGCGGACGGCCTTGAAGCGGCTCTCGGAGGCCGACAGGCCCTCGACCGCCCACGCCCCAACCAGTTCGCCAATACCCTTAAGCTCGTGCTGGCCAAGGTCGCGCAGGCGGAAAAGATCGCCAAGCAGCCGGCGCGTGGACTCAGCGACTACGACCGTATTCGGCCCGACCAACGTCTGCAGGCGAGCTGCAAGGTTCGGCGCGTCACCGACGACAGCATGCTCCCGGAGCTTGCCCTCGCCGCGGTCGCCGACCACCACTATGCCGGTGGCGATGCCAATGCGGACCGAGAGAGGTTCTCCAGCACGCGTTTCGAGCCGCGCAACAGCGGCAATGATATCAAGCCCTGCTCGTACGGTTCGCTCGGCATCGTCCTCGTGCGCGCGGGGATAGCCAAAATAGGCCAATATCCCGTCTCCCCGGAAATCGGCAAGGAAACCGTCATAGGATAGCGTGATACGGGCACAAGCGGCATGGTAGGCATCGATCACAGCGCCCATGTCCTCCGGATCGAGTCGAGCCGTTAGAGCAGTCGAACCGACCAGATCACAGATCATCACCGTGAGGTGGCGGCGTTCGGCGGACTGCGCGTTTTGCGAATCGTCACCAACACCCGTCTTGTCGACCGCGCCTATTGCCTTAATTGCTTTCATAAGGCGCTTTCTGTCGCCTAGCGGGATCCCCATGTTTTGGAAATCGACCTCTGTCAATTCCGTCAGCACATCGCCGTCGATCGCGTTCGCGACGAATGCAGGCTCGTATTGTCCCAATCCTAGGTTTCGCAGCCAACTGCCAACGTCCATGGTAGGACCCTAGTTTGTTAAATGGCGTCTAGTATATTCGAGCGGTTGGGACCACTCGGCCGGTCCTGCAGAAGCGTTAGTCAAAAGATCCATAGATTGATGCTTCGTCCTTATAGTGTTCGTGGGTTGACAAGAATTGTCAACGGACGGCTGTCCGGGACCAATCCACATGCGGTCCGAAAGGCAGATATGGGTTTGCTTTTCTGGCCTTAGTCGAACGCACGCTTCCTTGAGCGCTAACTAGCCATGCGCCTATTCTAAAACCTACTCGCGACCGCATAGGCGGTAGTTGAAGGCGCGAGCACCAGACGCTCTGACGCGAACCCGGAAACCGCGCGAAGCTTTTGAAGGCGAACCGATGCTTTGAGCAGCTCGCGCTCGACATGGCAGCGCAGACGCGTGCCAACGAGAATGCCACCTTCGCCAGGACCTGCCGTCCCAGAACAGGATCTTGATGATGCGCGCCCCGCTTGCCCCGGAAGGCGAACAGATGGCCCGAGAATGCGTCCTTCTTCAGCGTGTCCTGAACCAGCACCGCAAGCCCGTCCATGCCCTTCCGCATGTCGGTCTAGCCCAGCGGCAGGTGCACCTTCACGCCGGCCGGAACTATCATCATCGTGTCGTCTCCCGCTCAGCGACGTGCCGGCGCACTACGTCCGGATCGCTCCCTTCAGGTGCGAACACGCGTCGACCATCTGCCAGATCAATCGCTGTCATGCCTCTCGGCAATGGCAGCATGTGCAAAGCGAGTGCCGCTGGATGGGGTTTCGTTTTGTCGGTCGTTTGTTCACTCGACAGCACGACTGGCGCCAGTTCTGCTTTCGATTTTCGGCCATACCCAAACTCGGCGCGCCAGCGCAACAAAGCACTCGTGGCAAGTCTGGGCGCGCGACAGCCGAGACGCTGTTCCCGGGCTATTCACATTCCAGCACGATGGCGAGCTTCTCTTCGCTCGTAAAGCTGCGCCGATGGGTACGTCCATCGCGTGCTGAATCAGCAGCCGTTGCGTCTGTCAAGTCGCGTTCGACGACAGACTCCTTAGCAGCGCTGCTAGCACTAGTGCTTATTTGCAGGCGGGGCGCTCGGATGAAGCTGCGCTCGCCAATCAATTTCGACCTCGCCAACGTCGATCAGATCTCGCCAGCGGCGCAGGCTGGACCTCGAGGGCTCGTCGCCGCGGCATAATGCGTGAGCGTCATCCCGCTCCAGTTCAGTGTCTCCGCGTGCATTGCCCAGAACGCCTGCACAGCCTGGTTGCGTTTGTTCGCCGTCAGCTTGAACGGTCTTCCTCTGCCTTGCCTTCGACGCTCGTGGCGCTCGGTTTCTGCAAGGATTTTAGCGTTTTGCGCACGGATTTTGGCCGCTTCCGCGCCCGTGATCGCGCACAGCCAACGTGTAAATGTTGTGCCCCAGGGAGTCCTGACCATGCACAATCTGTCACAAATTTTGACGGGTCATCGAGTTCATGGGTGAGGGCGTCGGTAAAAAATTTCGAAGCCTCTTCGATGAACGGACGACACTGCATGAGCTGAGCCGCCACATGCTCGACCAGGCGTCGATGCTGGAGTGCGCCACCTTATCTGCTGATCATGTCCGTTTTCGGGGGGAAGACCCGAAGACATCTGCTCGTACTGAGTTTTTCTCAGTTTGACCCAAGGCAGACATGTCCCGCTTGAGTAATCGAAGCAACGAAATCCGAATTTAGCTTTCCAAAATCTAATTTAATGGTGCGAGCCAATTTTGGACCTACGTTATACGGAATGGGGCATCTGACTTCAGCGTTTAAAAGCGCGGACCGATTGTATTTTGTGGGTGCCTCAATCGAGGAACCGAATGATGAAGGACATGAAACTCACGATAGCATTAGCCTGCGCGTTCGCGCTCTCCAGTACGTTCGCGCTTGCAAACACGGTTCGTCATAAGCCGAACGTCAGGATCCATGACTTGCATAGGGGTATACCGCAGGTCAGATCAGGTTTTTTGCATCCGAACTACGGCAATCCAGACGGTCCAACCAGCGTGTCTGCGGGCGGATACCTGTGGAATGGAAGAAGCGCCTCCGAGTGGGGCGGCGGCTAAAGCCGTCCGTGCTCCTCGAACTTGCGAGCCACGCATCCATGGGCGTTGCTTTGGGACTGACGTTCGCATTGATCTTGACCCTGACCCCCGCCTTCGGCGTGAGTGCACTGATAGCCCTCGGCTCAAACCCACACGACATCCTGCTGACATTCGTTGGCACTTGTGCGCTGATGTTCGGCGTCGGTGCGGCCTTGACGGGCCTTGTGTTCAAGTTGACGGAGGCATGCCTTAGCGGCGGCGGCTACTTTGGAAGCAACTCGTCATTCAAACCGAATGCACCAGCGTTTGCTGGACTTCTGACCCCTTAAAATTCAATTTAATGGTGTCGATGGATTGCAAACCTACATGAGCTTCACCGGTTTGCTGTTCTAGTGAATTATAGGGAGCTTCCCAGTGGCTAACAGAGCACTAAAAATCGCTATTGCATTGTCCATAGTCT
>Ga0137415_10003090_pt1 | contig 16508 bp, 11 predicted proteins | sample CZODoug3_1_1_16f_FD_183082 | JGI IMG/M metagenome (GOLD analysis project Ga0137415, IMG submission 183082) | Vadose zone soil fungal communities from Angelo Coast Range Reserve, California, USA - CZODoug3_1_1_16fungal (Hybrid Assembly) | ecosystem: Environmental > Terrestrial > Soil > Vadose...
GACTCAAGGGGAATGCGAAACACAATTTCATTGCGGTTCCGCGATTGAACCGCAGGATGACCAACGATCGTCTCCTGCTCCGGCAACGGAAAGAAATCGACTGCCGGATATTTCGCCAAAGTTTCGCTGGTAATTTTCAAGCGTAGATCGGACCCAACCCGGCTCCAATCGGCGCGCGCCACATCAGGTCCCGGCAGATTTTGCGGAAGCAAACGCCGATAACGCGCGAAGACGTCCGTGTTCGCCGGCTGGCTTGTTGAGGATACAGGCAGATCTAACTGCAATGTTGCGCTGCCGGGGATGCAGATTTTTTCGCATACAAGCCAATTTGCTTCGGCGGAAAGGTTCGCTGACGAACTGTCGATTTTCCCTGGCGGCGTGATTTCCTGCATCAGCAGGACTTCATTTTCATAGCCGTAGGTTTCAATGTCGCCGGGATCGTTCGTTTTCAGCGGAATTGGCCATTGGATGTCGCCGATCTTCCAGCCGGGTGGCAGTTTCCATTTCATTTCCGTGGGCAGCCCTGCGTCGCCGGAAAATTTCCAATAGGTGTGCCAGCCCGGGGCCATTCGCAGCAACAGCCCCACCATGAACGGCTTGCCTGGAACGACCGCGTTTGTGTCGGCCAGGAGCTCTGGCCTAACAAGCTGTTTTCCCTGATAGCTTTGCGCAACGCCATGTGGGGCAACAGCAACGAGCAGCCAACAGAGCAGCGAATAAACAGACGATCTCGACGCAATTGGCATAAGATTAGGTAACATTCGCTGACCTCGACGGCAATTCAGTCGACTGTAGACGCTTCGCTGTGGGAAGCGTCACGTCGATCTTCGTAGTCACTCGGCGAACGTCGCCCACAGGGCGACGGCTACAACACCTACGGCACGATAAAAATTTTGTCAGTCCAGGGATCTTTAACTTTGCTCCCCGGAGTATAACCGCTCACGTCAACGTACCGGCTCGAATCAAATGGACTAAACACGTATCCCGGCTTGTCGGGCACTGCCTTGGCAGTTGGGAACGCCGTGGACGAGGAGGCTTGCGCCGGCGGCGATGGTTTTGGTTCGGACTGCGTGGTGTCGGTATGGGCGACAGGCGGAGTTGTTTTGGACGGCTTTTGAGATCTCGTCGTATCAGCCTTTCGCCGTGGCTGCGGTGCCGAGGTCACCTGCGTCGATGCAGCAGGGTGACCGGGCGCGGTCACATCGGATTGGATTGCATCTGTCGTCCCGACCATGGTTGGCTCGTTACTGTGGCGCCGCAGAGCGTAATGCACCGGCGCGGTCGCAACGCGATAAGAACCGACTGCCACGTCGCGTGTGACATGGTACGAACTCACGGCCACGTTGCGAGTGGTTCCACATCCGGCCAGTAATAATGCCCCTAACACCATTGCTCGTTCAAATAGGTTCATCTGGTTTGTAAGATCGTTCCAACCTCGATCTGTTCAATCATTTAATCGCCACGAGATCGCAAATCAGCGTTGAAATTTCCTCGTCTGTGGTGGACCACGAACACATCAGACGGTAAATGTCCGGCTCCACAAATTTATAAAAGCGCCAGCCGCGCGCGTGTAGACCCCGCACGACTTGATCGTCCAATCGGACGAACACCGCATTCGATTCCACCGGGAATACGTTTTCCACCCCTGCCTCGTTTCTAAGGCGCTGCGCAAGCTCGCGGGCCGCCTCGTTCGCGTGCCGGGCGTTTCGCAACCACACATCTCCGTTCAATAACCCCAGCCACGGCGCAGCGAGAAACCGCATTTTTGAGCCGAGGTGCCCAGCTTGTTTGACCCGATATTGAAAATCGCGAGAGGATTCCTTGTCGAAGAAGATAACCAGCTCGCCCGCCGCAACGCCATTTTTCGTCCCGCCAAAGCTGAGAATATCTACGCCCGCTTTCCAAGTGATCGTTTTCGTCGCGCAGCCAAGCGATGCGACGGCATTGGCAAAGCGCGCACCGTCCATATGAAGCAACATTTTGTGCGTCCGCGCAAAGGCGCCAATCGCCTCAACTTCATCCGGCGTGTAAACCGTTCCGAGCTCCGTCGCCTGTGCGATGCTAATGGCGCGCATCATGTGCCCGTGCAGCTCGACCTGCTGCGCGATGAATTTTGCTGTCTCGCCTAGGTCGATCTTTCCGTCATTGGTTTTCGTCAAAAACAATTTGGCTCCCCGGGTATAAAACTCCGTAGCGCCGCCTTCGTCGGTCTGGATGTGGGCGCGCTCGTGACAGATCACTCCGTGGAAGGGTTGGCAAAGCTGGGCCAGACCGAGCGCGTTCGCCGCGGTGCCGGTGAACACAAAATAAACATCGCAATCGACTTCGAATAATTGCCGGATGCGTTCGCACACCGCCGCGGTCCATTCGTCCTCGCCGTAAGAGGGAGCATAATGTGCATTCGCTTCCACCAAAGCTGTCCACGCCTCGGGACAAATCGCCGCCGTGTTATCACTGGCAAACTCGTAACGAACCGTGTCGGCGCGCATCCCGCCTTTTCTTACGTGGGTTTCTCAGCATGGCAATCAGCGCAAAAGAGAGATTGCCTGACAGCGGAGCCCTGGGCCTCCGAATCTGCCAGGCAAATCCCTCTTCTACTTGCTCCTCGAATTGCGTACAGCAGTTTCACTTCTATTTCGGAAAAAGTGCGTCGGATGAGCGTGTTTCCTAGTAAATTTTTGCACTTGATGATCGCTTTTGTTGCATTTTGCCTAACCCGCGGGCGCAGACTAACCTTCGCCAATGAGATCGCTCCAGAGCGACGTCGAGCAGCGCGGCACGCGTATTCTTGAGCTGGTCGACAAACATCCGGAACGACTTTTCAGCAAGGCCGGATTTTATCAGCGCCTAATGGCGCTCTCGATGCATGACGAGCGATTCAAGACGCAACTGTTTCGGTTTGTCGCCGTTCTCCCGTCACTGCGCCGGTCAAGTGAGATTATTCAGCATCTCGAAGAATATTTCAGCGATGGCAACGATGGTTTCTCCCCGCTCGTGGGCATGGGAGTTCGCGTGGCGCGCCTCGTCCCGTGGATAAGCGCTCCTGTCCTACGGTGGAATGTTTCCGAAATGGCTCGCCAGTTTATTGCCGGACGAAATCCGCATGAAGTCATAGCGACATTGCGCAAGCGGCGGGCACAAAAAATCGGCTTCACCGTAGATGTTCTGGGCGAAGCTGTTGTGAGCGAAGCGGAGGCGGATGAATACGCAGCGCTTTACGGGGATTTACTGGAGAAACTGGCGCGCGAAACAAGAGACTGGACCGACCCGCTCGGAAAAAACGCGGAGCTTTTCCCGGTTGTAAATCTGTCGGTCAAAATCTCTGCCCTGTATTCGCAACTGAGTCCGGCTGCTCCGGCGGATGCGATCGCCCATCTCAGCACCAAGCTCCGGCCGCTTCTTCGCCGCGCGCGGGAACTAGGCGCATTTATCAATTTCGACATGGAGAGTTACGCGCTCAAAAATACGACTCTCGAGCTGTTCAAAACCATTTTGACCGAGCCGGAGTTCAAAGATTGGCCGCATGCCGGGATTGTCATTCAGGCCTATTTGCGAGATTCAGAGGGCGACTTGCGCGATTTGATCGAGTGGGGCCGTGCACGCGGCACTCCCTTCGCAGTCCGATTGGTGAAAGGCGCGTATTGGGATTACGAGACAACGAAATCGGGCCAGAACGGATCGAATCCTCCGGTCTTTCTTCAAAAGCCCGAGAGCGACGCGAATTTCGAAAAGCTTACGCGCGTCCTTTTTGAAAATAACTCCGTTGTTACACCTGCGTTTGGGTCACATAACGTCCGCAGCATCGCGTACGCGCAAGCGGTCGCGGATGAGCTCGGCATTGATCCCAGCCGGTTCGAGTTCCAACTGCTTTACGGCATGGCCGGCCCCATCAAGCGCGCGCTGGTGGAGATGGGGTATCGCGTCCGGGAATACTGTCCGATCGGCGAGTTGCTGCCCGGCATGGCTTATCTGGTTCGGCGCCTGCTCGAGAACACGTCGAACGAAGGATTCTTGCGGGCTAAATTTGCCGAGAACGTGCCCGCGAAAGAATTGCTGCGCGATCCGAAAGAGCTGATCAAGCCCGCGGTAGCCGGGATCGGTGATTCCCGCGGGCACAGTCGATCGAATCAGAAAAATGGCGCTTCACTTCACGCAACAGCTGGAGATAGTTTCCGAAACGCACCGCTTGTGAGTTTCATTTACAAAGATAGCCAGGACAAAATGCAGAGCGCATTGCGCGAAGCGCGAAAGCGCTTCGGCGAAAAACATCCGTTGTACATCGGCGGTGAAAAAATTTGGACCGACAACTTGACGCCTTCGGTTAATCCAGCCGAGCCGACCGAGATTGTCGGCTATGGAACCGAAGCTGGGGTCGACGAAGCCGAGCGTGCCGTTAAAGCTGCGCGCGCGGCATTCGAAAAATGGAGATGGACGCCGTTCGAGGAGCGGGCGCAGTTGTTGGAGCGCGCGGCCGACATCCTGGGGCGCAGGCGCTACGAACTCTCGGCAGTAGAAGTTTTCGAAGTCGGCAAGCCGTGGTCTGAAGCCGACGGCGATATCCGCGAAGCAATCGATTTTTGCACGTTCTACGCGCAGCAAATGCGCCGACTCGGACGCCCAAAACTCACGCAACAGGTGCCAGGCGAAGAAAGTTATCATCATTACTGGCCGCGTGGCGTCGCCTTCGTAATCGCGCCGTGGAATTTTCCGGTCGCGATTCTCTGCGGCATGGCGGCGGCCGGAGTTGTTACTGGGAACGCCGTGATCATGAAACCATCCGAGCAATCGATTATCTGCGGCGCCATGCTCATGCAGGTGTTCGAGGAAGCAGGCGTTCCGCCGGGCGTGTTGAATTTTCTCTCTGGGCACGGCTCAGTGATCGGAGCGCACTTAGTTGATCACAAGGATGTCGATTTAATCGCGTTCACCGGTTCGCGTGAAGTCGGACTGAAAATTTGGGAGTCGGCCGGAATCACCCGCCCTGGTCAACGCGAACTGAAGCGGGTGATCTGTGAGATGGGCGGCAAAAACGCGATGATCGTTGATGCAGACGCAGATCTTGATGAGACGATCATGTATTCAATTTATTCCGCATTCGGTTTTCAGGGACAAAAGTGTTCGGCTCTCTCGCGTCTGATTCTGCTCGAGGAGAATTACGATCGCGTGATGGAACGTTTGATTCCGGCCGCAGCCAGTCTGCGAATCGGCAATCCCGAGCAACCAGGCATCATGGTCGGCCCAGTTATTGATGAACCTGCTTACCGGCGCATTCTGGAATACATCGAGATCGGGAAAAAAGAGGCCACACTCGCTTATCAGGCAAAGGAAGTTCCGCCGCATGGATATTTTATTCCGCCGACAATTTTCACCGACGTAAAACCGAACATGCGCATCGCGCGCGAAGAAATTTTCGGCCCGGTGCTAAGCGTCTTGAAAGTGCGCGATCTCGACGAGGCGCTCGAAGTCGCGAATGGAACCGACTACGCGTTGACCGGCGGCTTTTTCTCGCGCAGTCCTGATAACATCGAGCGCATCAAAGCGCGACTGGAAGCGGGCAACGTTTACATCAACCGCTCGTGCACGGGCGCGATCGTCGGCCGCCACCCCTTTGGCGGATTTAAGATGAGCGGCAGCGGTACCAAGGCCGGTGGCGAAGATTATCTTCTGCAGTTTCTCGTGCCGCGCGTAGTGACCGAAAACACGAGCCGCCACGGCTTCGCCCCAGAACAGTCGCCCGAGTATCGCGACGAATTTCTCTGGCCTAAACCGCGACAGTAACCACTCGAACAGCGGGACGATCAATTCAGCGGTCGGCCTTTGCTGAGCAACTTCACCACCGTCACAATCATGTAGATCACGGGCCAGGCTGAGGTGAGAACAATCACGGCAAACGCCGCCATCTCCCTTGCTCGTTCCCGCGCCGCTTCGATACGGTATTCCCGTCCTAAATTAAAAAGATTCCTGAACCGAGATCTATCTTCGCCGTCGGAAGACCAGAAATGGCCGCGCCATTGACCGAAACCGGAATGAAAAAAATACTCCGTCTGCGGAAAGCGTCCCTTACCGGGCGTGGAAGGACTCCTCGGTTTCATACATCTGATCGACAACTGAAGTTGGAACCAGCAACACAATACCACGTTCAAAAATTCAATCAGCCTGAAAAAATAACTTTCCGATCGCGACGAAGCCGCGACACACTCGAAACGCAAAGATGAAAACGGCCGTGTATTACGCTGGCAAGTTGTTGGTGAGATGCGTGTTTGGCTGTATCGGGCGTATTCACGTGATTGGCCGACAGAATGCAAACCGCGCCGGTGGATTTTTGCTGGCGTCGAATCACATCAGTCACTTCGATCCGTTTCTGATTTCGCTGCCGGCGCGACGAAAGATCGACTGGATGACCATGGCCGAATTCTTTCGCCCGCCTGCGCTCGGTTTTTTTCTGCGCTCAATTGACGCGTTCCCGGCAGAGCGGGACCGGGCCGATCTCAAAACAATTCGCACTGCGATCGACCGGCTAAAGAGCGAACGCATCGTGGGCATTTTTCCTGAGGGGGGCATTCGCGATGGTGCGCGCTCTTTGCTCGAAGGCGCTCCGCTGCGGCCGGGCGCAGCTGCACTCGCGCAGATTGCCGATGTTCCCATCGTGCCGTGCGTAATTCTCGGTACGGATCGGTTTTATTCCAAAAATCAGTGGCTGCCGTTCCGGCGCACGCCGGTGTGGATCGCGTTTGGAACGCCGATTTCATGTTTTCCAGAGTTGCAAAAATCTCAGGCGCGCGAACGAATCGAATCCGAACTGGTTGCCGCTTTCAAAAATCTTTACGCTGAATTGCGCGAAAAATTTCGCCTCACGACGGACGATCTGCCGCAGTCGCCGCAGGAGCGCTCCAAAGTTCGCCGCGTAAGAACGACACCTGTCGATTCACTTCTCTGCGCATCGATCAATTGGCTTCATCGACGCCACCCGCTCAATGGGCACAGTCGACAAGAGATGGAGCGTTACCTTACCGCGTGCGAGCGGCTCTCGCCGCAGGAATATTATGCCCCTCCGCAAGCGATCGGTAGCAACGGCGCCTCCGATTCAAAGCCGGCGGTGAATGGCATGCGCGATTCACGTATGGCAACACTGTCGTGGCGCAGCCCGATCGAAACAGCTTTTGCAGCAAACAACACCGCGCGCGTGGATTTTTTTCGAACGGATACACGCACATGGACTGAAGCGCCGACGGTGTTCCTGCTGCACGCACTGATGTCATCCAGTCCGACCGGTTATTACCGCTGGGCAGAGAAATTCAATGAACTCGGCTGGAACGCGTGTTTCGTTCATTTGCCATACCACTTTTCGCGTGTCCCGACTGGTTACTGGAATGGCGAACTGGCGATCACACCGGATCTGATTCGGAACGCGGAGGGACTACGGCAGGGCGTAATCGAACTGCGGCAAATAATGGAATCATTGCGGGGACACGGCTGCCATGAGTTTGGCGTGCTGGCTACCAGTTACGGCGGATGGATTGGCGCGCTGCTGACGCTCGTCGAGAGCGATTTCCGATTTGTGGCGTTAATGTCGCCGATCGTGAACATCGAACACGCCATCTGGCACAGCCCGGCAGCGCGTCGTATTCGGCGCGAACTAGTCCAGGCAAACATCGAGCGTGCTCTGGTTGCACGGCATTTTCATCTGAGCTCACCATTGCACGGCCGTCCGGTGTGCGATCCCACGCGGATTCTATTCGTCACCGGGGAATTCGATTCGATTGCTCCACCTGCGGAAATCGAAGCGATCCACCAAACATGGCGCGGCTCGGAACTGTTACGAGTGCGACAAGGACATTTCGGCTATCGCATGATGCGGGAAACAATCGCGCACCTGAAACAACGCGGCGACTTGTGATTACTGATCTAATAACACCTGGCTTTAGCCAGGTGCATTACCGATGAAGTACGATTCGCAACTAGTTCGGGCTGACAAACAGAGCAAATCTCATCTCGCCCGGGCTAGGTTGTACTCACTCGGTTCAGGCAGCATCCCTGCATGTTACTCATCGAGCCAGTCCATCGACTCAAGCAACCTGCGAAACTGCGGATTGTCAGCGGAGAGCATGGGCAGCCATTCTCCGACCGGTTCGCGTTTCCACCACGCTTTGTCGCCAATCGGCGCAAATCGGTAACGATAAAGTCGCGCCCGAATGTAATGGGGCGGCGCATCGGGAAAGGGATTGTTCGCGATCAGCGATACCGTGCCACGATCATTGTGCAGAAGTTTCCACACAAAATGCAGCGTCCACGGATACTCGGAAGGTGACGACATCGCTGCGAACCAGATTTGCCAATCAATGCGCGGCTGATATGGCGCGACGAACGGCGGCCGGCGATTCGGATCACCCGGCTTGGCTTTAAACTCGTATTCTTTCCAATTCGTATCGCCAGTAATCAGCGCGTCATCCGTTCCCTCAAAGACAATTTCGTCGCGTTCGCGCCCTACGGTCCCGAATGCGCCGTAAGTGTTCACGAGATCAAGCGGATCATACGAGTAATTCATCAGCTGCCGGCCGGAGGCGAGATTGAGCACCGTCGGTATGCTGAGCCAGATCACCATAATCGTTAACGCAATAGCAATACCGTTGTTGACGCGCGACGGTTGCGAATTCTGAGCCGCGCGTTGCGCCCGTCTCACGATTGATCGCGGCAGAAAATGCCCAAGAAAACTGTCATCAAAGCACGCCAGAAACGGAATGATCGTGAGATAATTGAGAAAGGAAAGATTGCCGCTGATGATGAGAAAAATCTGGAACGTGATCAGGAGCACGCCGGCAATGTGCCGCGCCGTTCGCGGGCCGAAAGAAAACCAGGGTACGATCAGCTCGACGAAGTGATTCCAAAGCACTTCAAATTTATGGAACCCAAGCGGGGCAAAATGCAGATAGCGGCTGATCGGGTTCGGGATTGGCTGGGTTTCATAGTGATAGTAGAGACACGTCAGATCGCGCCAACAGGGGTCGCCGCGCAATTTGATCAGGGCTGCGCCAAACATGATGCGGAAACCGAGCCACCGAAAAAGCCAGATCACCAGTATCGGCGGCCTGGATTTGGGGAAGGGCCGCCCATCGAGCAGTGGACAAAGAAAAATCGATAAGAATCCCGTCTCGAGTAGCTGGATTTCCCAGCCGTAGCCATACCAAGTCTGGCCGATGTGAACGATCGACATGTACATCGCCCAAAGGACCGCCAGCAGGATCGCGTTAGCGTACCCGCCGAGAACAATGAGCGATAACGCAAAGCCAACCCAGGAGAAAATCGACAATGCATCGTCGGAAATTCCGAACCAAAAAAGCGTCGGCACTCGCAACATGCCGGCGCTTCGCGAGCCCAGTTGCGTTTGGACCAAGTTTAGAAAATGCGTGGCCGGCGTTAGCCCATTCTCGCCAATCAGAGGAACGAGCTGCTTCGCTGCGACTAAAAATGCGACCGCATATACGAGCCCAAGCAGCCGCAGGATGACAAATCGGGTCAGCCAGTAGGAATTCCCAGCTGCGAACAGTCTTTGGAGAATGCCTCCGCTCTTGGTCATCCTGGAATTCTGCTTACCAGCAGGCGAACTGAGCTTCAACGCTCAACGTATATTCATAATCCAAGTCAGTCGCATGTTCGCGCGCGTTGACACTGAGTGTGATGAGATTCAGTTTTCCTGCCTTCAGCCAGGGTAGCTCAGTGGTAGAGCAGGGGACTCATAAGCCCTTGGTCGGGAGTTCGACTCTCCCCCCTGGCACTCCCCTACTCCTTGGGTTGCGAAAGATATGGCTGTAAATCCTTGTCCACGCCGCGGACGGCGGCCATGAAGCAAACGCCGCTGTGTTCTATCACCGCACCAGTCCAGCCTTCCTGATGAACATAACGCCAGCCCGGAAACCGCATCACTGCTCCGCTTTTGCTGTCTCTCTCGGCTGGAAAGAGAAAGAACTGCATGCGTTTCTCTGAGACCCAAATTTGAGCGATACGCCGTGACTCGTCGTCTTCAAAAACGCGGCAACCAATAGTGCCAAAATCGGCGAACTCTGCCGGAACATCATAATGCTCCAAGCCGTGCTTCATAAAAAAGAGGTCGCTTAATGTACCTGCTTCAGCATTCACCGGATCCAGCATCAACGGTCGCGTCGAAGCAGCGACCCCCAACAATTTGCGAGCTGTCGCCGAGCCCGGGAAATCGTCTAAATGGCTGACGAAATTGAAGACGAACACTCCTGCAATCACCACAACGGCGATGCTGATCGCTAGCACGGCGGGATTGCGCAGCGTGTTTTTCCACGTCCGCTTCGAGACGGGGACCAGGTCTTTTTCCGAAAACCATTCGGCAGACTCCGCCGGAATGGAAATAAGACGAACCACGCGCGCGACGGCGCGATCGAAATTTTGTTGATCGACAAATTCGGCGGAGCCGTCCGCACGAGATATTGCCGAGCGCATGGGACGGTCGGCCAACTGACGCGCGCTGATCGGAGCGCAATTCAAAAGAGAGCGTTGCCGGCGCATCAACGACAGTAGCTTCATACCTTGCTTGGTTGAGGAAATTTCGAATCGAGCCATGCCTGCAATTGCCGGCGGCCTTTAGCGAGAAAACGCGAAAGCTCGCTTAGTTTCAGTTCGGCGATATCGAGGATTTCCTGGTAGTCGAATTCGTCGAGATAAAATAGTGCCAGTGCGCTGCGCTGCGGGTCCGGGGCAGCTGAAATCCAAATCGCCAGCTGAATAGGATCGAGACGCTGAATTTGTGATTCAGCCTTTGGAGCCACATCGCGCTCATCCATTTCAACCGGCTCCGGTTGCAAGTCACTTTTGGTCGCTTCCAAGCAGCGCCAACGCGCGTCGCGGAACAGCCAGAACGGTTCGCTCGGCAGTTCCCCGCGGGCGGCGCGCACCGCAGCCTCGCGCAACGTCGCGTGAAAAACTTCCTGTGCCTTCCGCGGGTCGCCGAGCATCAGGAAACAAAAGCGATAAAGCTGTGGCAGATTTTGTTTTCGTTCCGGCACGCCAGATGGTCCCCGAAAAACTTCGCGCACTCTACGTGACTGGGGTGACGCAGGCAATCCTGCGTGCGTGAATTCGGTTCGCAGACGAAATTGTCTGCGTCACGAGCTTCGCAGAGTTTTCAAACGCCGCGCCACTTCCTCGGCGTTTTCCCTGCTGTTGAACGCGGAGATGCGAAAGTAACCTTCGCCTTGCGCACCGAAACCCGCGCCCGGTGTGATGACGACGTTCAGCTCGCGCAACATCCGGTCGAACAGTTGCCAGCTTGTCAGGCCGTCCGGTGTTTTCACCCAGATGTAGGGCGCGTTGACTCCTCCGAAAGCCTCCAGGCCAGCGTCACCCGCCGCGTCGCGAAGGACTTTGGCATTTCCCATGTAATGATCGATGAGCGCATGAACTTGTTTACGGCCCTCAGCGGAATACAACGCTTCAGCGCCGCGTTGCACCAGGTAAGCAACACTGTTCGATTTCGTGCTCCAACGACGCTGCCAAAGCGGATGCAGCGGGAGCCGTCGTCCGTCAGCGCTTCGCGCGAGCACCGATTTCGGCATCACCGTAAATCCACAGCGCACACCCGTGAAGCCACCGTTCTTTGAAAAGCTGCGCAACTCAATTGCGCACGTGAGCGCACCCGGAATGTCGAAAATAGAATGCGGAATTTCAGGATCGGAAATGTACGCCTCATACGCCGCATCGAAGAGCAAAAGCGCGTCGTGTTCCTGCGCGTAATCGACCCAGCGCGCGAGCTGCGCGCGCGATGCGACGGCGCCAGTTGGATTGTTTGGAAAACAAAGATAGACGAGATCGACATGCTCTTTAGGTGGGTCGGGCACGAAATTGTTTTCCGCCGTGCAGGGCAAATAATAAATGCCCTCGTAGCTGCCATCCTTTCGTGCCGGGCCCGTAAGCCCCACCATCACGTTTGTGTCCACATACACCGGATACACTGGATCGGGGACCGCGACCTTGTTTTGGCTGCCGAGAATATCGAGGACGTAACCGCAATCGTTTTTTGATCCGTCAGAAATGAAAATCTCGTCGTCAGCAATCTGAATATTCCGATCACGGTAGTCGCGTTGCGCGATGGTTGATCTGAGAAACTCGTAGCCCTGTTCTGGACCATAGCCGCGAAAACTTTCGCGGTGTCCCAGCTCATCGACCGCGCGCTTCATTGCTTCAATAGCTGCGGGCGGAAGCGGCTCGGTAACATCACCGATCCCGCAGCGGATCAATCGCCTGGCACCTTCAGGATGGGCTTCGCAGAATTCGCGCACACGCCGCGCCACCTCCGGAAAGAGATAGCCGGCCTGAAGTTTCAGATAGTTCTCGTTTAAGTAGGCCACGTTTATTTCTGGGTAGCGCACGCTTGTAGCGTGCTGGCGAATCCATTCTGCATTCGCAAACTTTCTTTTGGAATCCTCGTCATTCCTGATAGCGGAATTCAAAGAAAAGTTTGTGAAGGCAAAATGCCTTCACCAGCGCGCAGCATGCGTGCGCTCCCCAGACCGGCAACACGCTTCTACGCGTAGTTCTTGGCGACCGCGTCCCAATTCACCACGTTCCACCACGCCTTGAGATAGTCGGGCCGGCGGTTTTGATACTTGAGGTAATACGCGTGCTCCCACACATCGACGCCGAGAATCGGCGTGTTGCCGTCCATCAGAGGGCTGTCTTGGTTTGGCGTGGAAATTATTTCGAGGCCGCCATTCTTGTTCCTGATCAGCCATGCCCATCCGCTGCCGAAACGGCCCACACCGGCAGTGCTGAGCTTTTCTTTAAACTGATCGAAGCTGCCGAACGCGGATTTGATGTCATCGGCGAGTTTACCTTTAGGTTCGCCGCCGGCGTTCGGTCCCATGATATTCCAAAAGAACGAGTGATTGGCATGGCCGCCGCCGTTGTTCCGCACGACTGTGCGAATGTTTTCCGGAACGGCATTCAGATCGCTGATGAGGTCTTCCACGGTTTTCTTCTCGAGATCGGTGCCCTTAATCGCCTTGTTGAGGTTGTCGATATAAGCCTGATGATGCTTGGTGTAATGAATTTCCATGGTGCGCGCATCGACGTGCGGCTCCAAGGCATCATACGCATAAGGTAATTTAGGTAGTTCGTAAGCCATAATCGTTACTGTTAGATCGAATTACGCCGAGCGACAGGTTTTATTTTTCGGCCGAAACAAAACGGCCGCTCGCTGCCGTTGCCGTCTACCGGTCGCAGCGATAAAACCCTGGGTAATACCCCGCTCCGCTGCGTTGATTGACATATGTCGCCAGAGCCAAGAGCGGGAAATTCTGGCGATACATGTCGTACTTCAAATAGAACGTGCGCGGAAAACCGGTGCCGGTGATTTCATCTTCATCCCATGAGCCATCGGGTTTTTGCGAACGAAGAAGGTAACGCAAGCCACGTTGAACGCTCGGCCGATCCAGGTCACCGCAGGCGCAGATGCCCATAATCGCCCAGGCGGATTGCGACGCAGTGCTTGGGCCAATCCCTTTGGTCGATGGATTTTCGTACGTGCCGCAGGTTTCACCCCAGCCGCCGTCGTTGTTTTGGCAGCTCTCGAGCCAATCGCGTCCGCGCAAAATCCAGTCCTGAGTCATATCTTCGCCGATTGCCCGCAGGCCACGCAACACCTGCCAGGTGCCGTAGATGTAATTCACTCCCCAGCGTCCGTACCACGAACCATCGTCACCCTGAGTGGCGACTAAATATTCGATTGCGTTGCGAACGCATTCCGCATTGCGATCGAAACCGATGTAGCCGAGCAACTCGAGCGTGCGCGCAGTCAAGTCGCTGCAGGTGGGATCGAGAATCGCGTTGTGATCCGCAAACGGCATATCTTCCAACCACGGAGTTGTCACGTTCTTGTCGAACGCCGCCCAGCCGCCGTCGCGACATTGGAAACTGAGCTGCCACCCAAGCGCGCGACGAAACAAATCGTTCAGTGACTGCGAGTCTTTCGGTTGAACAAGCCTCAGTGCCATTAACACCATCGCAGTGTCATCAGTGTCGGCGTAATAGGCGTTGTTATACTCGAACGCCCAGCCGCTGGCTTCGGGATACGAATTGTTGATCGTCCAATCGCCGCGGATTCGCACTTCCTTGTTGACCAACCATTCGGCCGCTTTTTGCAACGCGCGATGTTCTGGTGAAAGACCAGAGTCTGCGAGCGAAATGATCGTGATGGCTGTATCCCAAACTGGCGAGAGACACGGTTGAATTCTGAAATCGTCGGGATCGTTAACGAACAAGCCATTGAAATCTTTTTCAGCCTTCGCGTAAACGGGATTTGTTTTTGAATAGCCGAGAGCGCGCAGAGCAATCATGCAGTTCAGCATAGCGGGATAAACCGCGGCAAGACCGTCGCTCCCCTCTCTAATTCGCTCGAGCATCCAGCGCTCCGCTGCTTCCAAGGCACGCTGCCGCAGTAAGCCGATCCGAAGCGGTTGCAGAAATTTGAAGGTGTCGTCAAGGCGAAGGAAGAAATTGCGCCAGGTCCAGAAGTTTTCGCTGCGCGGCAAGCGCAAATCCGCCTGCTCTGTGCCGAGGGGATATAGCTCGTGCAGTTGCTTTTCGCCGGGCAAAATCCGCGTGGGTTTAAAATGATTGATAATTGACAGCGGAATGAGCATCGCCCGGCTCCACGACGACATTTTGTAAATGTGAAAAGGAGCCCAGCTCGGCAGAAGCACCATCTCCAGCGGAATCGCCGGCAAATATTTCCATGGGAACACACCGAGCAATGCGAGGTAAAGCTTACTGAACGTGTTCATCTGCGGAATCCCGCCCAGGCGCATGATGGTCGCGCGCGCTTCCTGCATAAACGGCGCATCCACAGAACAACCGGCAAGCTTCAGGGCAAAATATGCCTTCACGGACGCATTAATCTCGCTCGGACCACCGTAATAAATGTTCCAGCCGCCGTCGGGCAGTTGGCGTTTAAGAATGTGACGGACGCAACGCCGCTGCAGTTGCGCGTCCACTTCGCCGCACCAATGCATGAACACGACGTAGTCGGAGCACAGCGTGCTATCGACCATCAGCTCGCCGCACCAGTGCCCGTCAGGTTTTTGCTGCCGCAAAAGATTTTCCTGTGCGCGCGAAATCGCCCGGCCGATCTCTTCGTCCGCCGCCGAGTAGGATTCCGAGGTTTCGGGCGAACTCGGTAAGACTATCAATTTGTTCGACGGCATCTCGATCGTTCAGGAGGCTTTCTCGGCTGGCTCAGCGCCCTTGCCGGTGAGATGACCATTTCCCGAGCTGACACCGTTGTAGGCGAGCACTTCATTGCCGCGTCCAGCAGGCTTCGGCTTCGCACCGAAATTGAACTTGATCGTTTTCCAAGTGTCGCCGCGCTCAGCTTGCAAGCCCAGCGTTGCAGTGGGCTCGTAGCCGCAATGCACCATGCAATTTTCGCACCGGCTATCGCGTGCGACACCATTGACGACTCCGTATCGGTTCCAGTCGGTCTGTTCCAGCAGCTCCGAGTAGGTCGAGAAATGGCCGTCGGTCATCAAATAGCATGGACCCTTCCAGCCACGGATGTTTCGCGTGGGAATTGCCCAAGCCGAACAGGTCAGGTCCCGTTTGCCAGCGAGAAATTCGAAATAGACCGGTGTTCCGAAAAACGTGTACTGATTCATCCAGTTCTCGATCTTTCGGAATTTCTGAACGGTCATAGCGCGGGTGAGGAAGAAATCTTCCGGCCGCAAATTGAGCCGTTTGGTCATGTCTTGCTTGGCAGCGTCATAGTCGTAGCCGGGAGTGATGGTGTGTCCGTCAACCCCAAGATCTGACAGGTAATCGAACATTCGCTCGATCTCTTGCATATCGGTCTCTTTGTAGATCGTCGTATTGGTCGCGACCTGGTACCCGAGCACCTTCGCCATTTTGATTGCCAGAATGCACTCTTTGAAAACCCCTTCGCGCTCGACGATCAGGTCGTGTGTTCGCTCCAGGCCATCAAGATGCACGTTCCAGTACATCCAGTTACTTGGCCCGATAGTTGGCTTTGCAGGGTCTTTCGGCCCTTTGCGGATTTCCGCGGCGTCTTTTTCGGAAATTAATCCGGCTTTAAGGAGCACATCGATTTTCGCCTCGAATTTTTTGCCGCTGCCGTTTTGGGCGTTGCTCAATTCTTTCGCCAGCCATTCGCGCATCTTTTTCCGCATGAACATGGCGTTAGTGCAGATGTAAACGATCCGTCCCTGCGCGAGCAATCCTTCTACCAGCGCTTCGATATGCGGATAGATCAACGGTTCGCCGCCGCAGATGGAAATCATCGGCGCATTGCACTCTTGAGCCGCCGACAGGCAGTCCTCCAGGCTCATAATGTCCTTGAGTGACGTAGAGTATTCGCGGATCCGCCCGCAGCCGGTGCACGTCAGGTTACAGGTATGCAACGGCTCGAGTTGAAGCACCGTGGCAAATTTCTTGGTGCCACGCAGCTTGTGCCCGATTACGTACCCAGCGATTTT
>Ga0137415_10003091_pt1 | contig 16506 bp, 15 predicted proteins | sample CZODoug3_1_1_16f_FD_183082 | JGI IMG/M metagenome (GOLD analysis project Ga0137415, IMG submission 183082) | Vadose zone soil fungal communities from Angelo Coast Range Reserve, California, USA - CZODoug3_1_1_16fungal (Hybrid Assembly) | ecosystem: Environmental > Terrestrial > Soil > Vadose...
TCGCATGTGTCGGCGCGGACCGTCCTCACCGCCGCGCCCGCCGCCCGCGCCAGCATGGCCGCCGCGACGGTCCTGCGCGCTGGCGTTTCGAGCCGCGCGCCGACGAACCTCTGGTTGCGGCATAGCAGCGTGACCGTGATGTCTCCAGATGCAGCGGCGATCTCGACGTACGGGTTCGCCTGCCGGGTGTCCAGCATCAGATCTGACTCCTCGCTGGCGCATGACGCCCGTCCGCCGTTGGGCAGGAACAGCTGGGACTCTTGTGGCGAGCGAGCCTGACCCGGCACTCCGATCTTGTCCTTGCGATCGAAGACGAAGCCCATCGCCTCCATCTTCTGGACGGCCTCGCCGCACGGTGTGCCCCAGGGGATTCCCTTGTAGCCCGAGGCCGTGTCGGCATCGGCACCGAACGAAACCGATGCACTCAGAGCGGCAAGCAACTTCCACGAGATGGTGCGCATTGCCTCCTCCAATCATCGCCGGTTAGCGTCGGCCCGCCCGCGTGCTCAGGGCACCGAGACCAGACAGGCGGGGTCGCCGCAGCGTTCCGCATCGTCCGCCGGCACGAGCTTCTTCCAGCAGTATCCGCACAGCGTCGCGTCGCACATTCCGACGTTGCCGCAGTGCGGGCACTTGCGCGTCAGCCTCTCAGGCCCGAGCGCCAGCGCGCAGACGAGCTGCGACCACGCGCCGCGCAGCACCGACGATGGCAGCGGGAGTGCGGTGATTTCGCGATCCACCTGCTCCACCGCCGCCCGCAGATTCACCCTGTCCATCGCGCTTCTCCTCGCGCAGAACGCCGCTCGCGAAGCCGCGGATTTCGCGCGACTTCGAGTCGCGCCGAGGCACCTCCGCGAGTCCGGGATGGGCAGGCGATAAGCGAGACGGAGCAACTTCATTGTAAGAGCCCGGCGCGCGATAGCTCGTCAATCGCGCTGCCGGAACGCGAATGTGCTGCCAGCTCCGCGGCGCCGATCCCGATCGCGGCGCGCTCCAGCAGAAGCCGCGGCTGGCGGCATGAGTCTTTCAGCAGATTCCGAGCGTAGCCGGCCGCACCGCGACTACGGCGGCGCCCTTGTAGACGATGAGCCTGTAGGGTTGGTTGGTCGGATGCTGCCCGCGGTCACCGAGCCGGTCGATCTGCCGGCTCAGGTCGGCGAGCGCCGCCAGCAGCGACGCACCGGCGACCCTGCCGTCCGAGACGATCTCGAGATCGCCGTCCAGCAACCACCACCGGTAGTGCTCGTATCGCGCGCCCATGCGCAGCATATGTAACAGCTGATCCAGGGAATAGCGACGCGTTGCTGCGGGCAATCGCAAGCGCCGCGCGGTCGAGGCGGTTACACTAAGCACTGGTCCGCCGGTTTTTATCGCGGCCACATTTCCCGACCTACGGCCCCGCCCACGCCGGAGCGAGTGACGGCTGATCACCTCGTCCGGGAAAGGCAGGCTGCGATCCATGGCCAAGCAAATCCTGTTCGACGTTCGCGCGCGCGAGGCGATCCTAAAGGGCGTCAACACGCTCACCGACGCGGTCAAAGTCACGCTCGGGCCCAGAGGCCGCAACGTCGTGCTCGAACAATCGTTCGGTGCTCCGCTCATCACCAAGGACGGCGTCACCGTGGCCAAGGGCATCGTCCTGCACGATCGGTTCGAAAACATGGGTGCCCAGATGGTCAAGGAAGTCGCCTCGCGCACTTCCGACATCGCCGGCGACGGGACGACTACGGCCACCGTGCTCGCGCAGGCCATCTTCCGCGAGGGCAGCAAACTGGTCGCCGCGGGCAACGACCCGATGGCGATCAAGCGCGGCATCGACAAGGCCGTCACCGTGGTCGTCGAGGAGCTGAAGAAGCTTTCCAAGACGACGCGCGGCGAGATGGACATCGCCCACGTGGGCAGCATCTCGGCCAACGGCGACAAGACCATCGGCAACATCATCGCCGAGGCGATGGCCAAAGTGGGCAAGGAGGGTGTCATCACCGTCGAGGAGGCGAAAGGCCTCGAAACGACGCTCGAGGTCGTCGAGGGCATGCAGTTCGACCGCGGGTATCTCTCGCCGTACTTCGTCACCGATCCGGAGCGCATGGAGACGGTGTTCGAAGATGCATATGTCCTCATCCACGAGAAGAAGATCTCCGGGATGCAGGATCTCTTGCCGGTGCTCGAGCAGGTCGCGAAGGCAGGCAAGCCGTTGCTCATCATCGCCGAGGAACTGGAGGGGGATGCCCTTGCCACGCTGGTCGTCAACAAGCTGCGCGGCTCGCTCAATGCCTGCGCGGTGCGGGCACCGGGCTTCGGCGACCGCCGCAAGGCGATCCTCGAGGACATCGCCACCCTCACCGGCGGCAGGATGATCGCCGAGGACCTGGGCATCAAGCTGGAGAACCTGCAGCTCGCGGATCTCGGGAGCGCCAAGCGCATCGTCGTCAACAAGGACAACACCACCCTCGTCGACGGCGGCGGGGGGAAGGCAGCCATCGAGGCGCGGGTGAAGCAGCTCCGGGCGCAGCTCGAGGACGTGACCGCGGGCTCGGACTACGATCGCGAGAAGCTGCAAGAGAGGCTCGCCAAGCTGGTCGGTGGCGTCGCGATCATCAACGTCGGCGCGGCCACCGAGATGGAAATGAAAGAGAAGAAGGCCCGCGTCGAGGACGCGCTGCACGCGACGCGCGCGGCGGTGGAAGAGGGCATCGTCCCCGGCGGCGGCGTGGCGTACCTGCGCTGCCTGCCCGCTCTCGAGGAACTCGCGCTGGAGGGCGAAGAGAAGTTCGGCGTGGACATCGTCCGCAGGGCGCTCGAAGAACCGATGCGCCAGATCGCACAGAACGGCGGCTGGGAGGGCAGCATCGTCGTCAACAAGGTGAACGAGGGCGCGGGAGCGTTCGGGTTCAATGCGGTCACCGGCCAGTACGAGGATCTGTTCGAGGCCGGAATCATCGACCCGACCAAGGTAGCGCGGTTCGCGCTGCAGAACGCGGCCTCTGTGGCGTCGCTGATGCTCAGTACGGAAGCAATGGTGGCGGAAAAGGTCGGGGGCAGAAGTCCTGCAGCGGGACTGGGGATGTGACGATGGATCCTTACATGACGAAGACCGAAGCGCTGCTGCGGCAAGGAAAGGCCAGGCTCGACCGCCTGTCCGTGACGATGCGCGCCGCAGCGCCAGCCTTTTCCGCGTTGGTCCGCAGAAGGAAGCTGATGAACTTCGAGGCTCGATATGCCGAAGTGAGCCGCCGCTTCGAGCTGCTGCGAGCCGCGGGCACGGAAGGCGTAGCGGACCTCAAGGTCGGGCTGGAGAAGGCCTGGGACGCGTTCCAATCCGAGATCGGGTGGAAGCCATGACGTCTACCGATCAGATCGGCATCGAAGGCAAGGATTTCCAGCGCTGGTGAAGGACGTCGCGAGGCCGGTCAGCGACGAAGAGGTCGGCGGGAACCCGGAGGTGGTCGCTGAAGCTTCTCCGAAGCTTCTCCGGCGATTTCTGCCGGCGGCATGGCTTCGCGACGGGATGCGGACTCTGCGCCCATCGACGTGAGGGTTTCGGCACCCCGTCTTCTCCGTATTCTAGGAGCGGCACCGTGAACTTCGTGGTTACGAGCAATGGACCCCGCGCAGGAGATTTCTCACGTCAGCAATTTTGCCGCCAGCGTGATGCTCGATCATCCTTAGCGCGTTCCGAACGGCCGTGCGGTACGCGCCGAGCTCCGTCTCCATCGCGACGCGCTTGGTGTCTCACGTCGCGGAGGTAGATCTGAATGCCGCTTCCCGCTGCCCCGCACTCCTGTCGCACGCCGCCAGATCCGACTCGAGTCGCGCGATGCGGTCCCGCGTGCCGACGAGAAGAAGCTCGAAACCGTACTCGGCGGCGTCCCGCCCGAGCGCCTTGATCCTCTCGTCGATGTCACTCGGCGGGATGGGGTCATGGCTCGGTTCTTGGCTTGGTGCCGGACTCATGGGAGCTAAACCAATGCGATCGAGGCGCGTGCGCGATCGGGTCGAGTTGGACTCCGCGCGTCTTGATACATTCTGTTGTGCTTCGTCGAAGGCCTTGTCACGGGCCGTCGAGCTTGCGCCCGCCTCCCGGCACTCGTCGCCGGGCAATCCGTCGCCGTTGCAGTAACACCGCGCGCAGAACATTCGCATGGCCGACACAGATTCCCGCCAGACATTGCGAAGCTGTCGGCGCCTTCAGCATCGGGTCCCGGCCGTAAGGTCGGTCATCAGCGCCAGCAGGGTCGACGAGATGGAGGCGCCCGGTTCGCGGCCGCGGAGCCTTCGCGAATTTTCTTCTTGCTAGTTCAGCCCTCACGAAGCCCAGCGGCCCGCGTGCGCGGGACAGCTTCCCAGCCACGGCTGCTGTTCCATCGAACGACGGTCGAGATCGACTCCGCAGATGTCGCAGCGGCCGTACTGATCGGTGTCGAATGCCTTGATGGCGCGATCGATCTGCTCGAGGAAGCTGCGCAGCCGCAGCTCCGGGTCTTCGCCGGGGCTCGCGGGCGCCGGCAGGCAGGCGAGATCGACCTCCTTGCCCCAGAGCACCGCCTCGAGAAGCTCAGACACCTGCTTACCCTTGCGCAGCAACGGCGGCTTCCAGGCTTGGTTGGCCATCATTTGGAACTCCCGGGGAGCGCGCTCAGTCTGGAGAAGACATTGTACCCGCCGCATGGACGCGGTGCTCGCCTTTCCGCCCTCCGGCTGCTGCGGCTTGGACGGTTCGGCTCTGTCGGTTGCAATGCAGCTCGCTTGTGCCACGAGCTCACCGAGGTAGATGAGCGAGTCGCGGGTTACGATTGACGTGCCGTGATGCCCGCCCAGACCTAATCTCTCGTCAACGGCGGCGTCGCCGATCGCGACGCATGCGCGGGTCGCGCATCGCAACCGCGAGGGCGATCCTGCTCGCGCGCTCGAAGGAGCGGGGCGTCTTTCCGGAGGCGACCTGGGAATGGCGTATGACAATCACATGGCTCGCTCTGCTGGCCTGCGTTTCGCTTCTCGTTTTTCTCCTCTTCTACCGGGCGTCGTCCACGGACTCCGGATCGTTGTCCCGACTTGCGCTGCTGCACGGCGTCCAGCGGCTCCGCGGCGAGTCCGAGGAGAGCCTGCGCCATCGCACCATAGCCGCCTCCCGGTGGCCGTACAGCTACCCGGAGGCAAGGTTCGTCTGGTGGGCACGCGCGTGGCGCCGGATGACGCGGGGGATTCGCCGCGGGTAGGGCAGCCCCCGTTGCCAGGAGGATGCACCGTGGCGAAACGCCGGGTCGGAGAGCGGCGTCGAGGAGATCGAGGCAGGTGATTGCGACACCGTTGGCGAGCGAGAAGCACCTTCACATCGATTTGGGCGAGGTCACGCTCCACTGGACCGAGATGGGCCAGGGGCCGCCCGTCTTGCTTTTGCATGGCCTCAACGACTCACACCGCACCTGGCGGGAGATCTGGCCTCGGCTGCCGGGCCGGCGAGTCCTGATGCTGGACCTTCCGGGGCACGGAATGTCGAGCCGCCCGGACGCCCCCTACACGCTCGACTGGAACGCGACGCAGGTCGGGCGCTTCATCGAGCGCCTCGGCCTCCGGGCCCTGGATGTCGTCGGCCACTCGTACGGCGGCGGGGTTGCTCAATGGCTGTTGTTGAAGTGCCGCCCCCGGATTCGACGCCTGGGCTTGCTGTCCTCTGGCGGTCTGGGGCGGGAGGTCTATCCATGGCTGAGGATCGCCTCCGTGCCCTTCCTGATCGAAGCCTTCGGCCAGCGCTGGATGGGTCCGATTGCCGGCTTCGCCATGGCGCAGGCCACCACCAGCGATGCCCGGGCCGAGATCGCCTTGCTGGCTTCCTACCTGGCCCAGCCAGGCAGCGCCCGCGCTTTCTCGCGCACCGTGCGCGATGTCATCGGCTGGCGGGGCCAGACGCGGAACCTCTTCGATCGGATCACGGAAGTCGACGAGCTTCCACCCATGCGCCTCTTCTGGGGAGCACGCGACACCATCCTCCCCATCTCCCATGGGACCGCCACCGCCGCCTTGCTGGAGAACTGCGAGTTGATCCGCTTCGAGAACTGCGGCCACTTCGTACACTGGGAGGAGCCCGAGGAGCTCGCCAGCGCGTTGCGGATCTTTCTCGACTCCCCGGACGCGTCGCCGGCCCATCCACGGTCGCGTCCAGTGCCGAGCAGCGTAGCAACCGAAGCTGCTGCGGGATATCCGATCCGATAGACGAGCATCGAACGGGGCTCGGCGTTACCGTCAGAACACGCCCGCCGCCGATCCGAGTCGACTTCCCGGACACGGTTGGCGTCGCTGGATGGCTCCGGGCCCCAAGACCCCTGAGTCTTCTCTCACGCAAATCCGCGCGGGACCCGGCAAGGGAGGCGTCGGGCTCGTGCCTCACTTCCTGAAGTAAGGGAACGTTTCGGTGGCGGACGAGTACCAGCGCCCGAATCCACGCCCGTTGCGACACGCCCGAGAACGTTTGAGGGCGCGCACCGATCGAACCATTCTTTTCAAGCCCTTCACGCTCGCCCAGTTGGGCGCTTCGCTCGCAGCGCCTCCATGAGCAGCTGCAAGGGTAAGAGGTGCCAGCGGCCCGCCTGGCGCTTGCGAGCTCCGCGCGGGAAGAGGCTGCATGGCTCCCAAGCGGACCTGATGCCCGTTGTCGAGTCGCATCCCAATCGCCAAGCTGATCGTATGGGAATAGGGGCACTCGACCGCGCGCTCGAACGAGCCGGGCGCCGCCATCCTGCCGGGGCCGGAGCGAAAGTCCTGGCCGACGTGTGTTCCCCGTGCGCCTCGGTCGCGGCAGGATTCGCTGCCGCAGTCGCACTAGGAAAAAAGGGGCGCCGGGCAGCTGCAGTGGCCTTGGCTGCGCCCGTTGCAATAGCTGTGGGAAACGCCCTGAAGCATGTCGTGCACAGGCCGCGGCCGGCGTTGATGCGGTTCCGCCGCAAGGGCCGGCAGTCGTTTCCCAGCACCCATGTTGCAGCGCCGATCGCGGTGATCTCCTGCCTGTGGTGGGCTGCTCCGCCGACCTTGGTCTGGCGCTCGGTTCTGACGCTCGGCGGTGCAGTAGTGGTCGCCGTCGCCGTCGAACGGGTTTGCGCTGGCGCTCACTGGCCATCGGACGTCGCGGCAGGTGCACTGCTCGGTGGCATCGTCGGCAGTGCGCTTGGTCTGTCGTTCGGCGGAGACCGTGCAAGTGCGCCAAAGCCGCTCAGGTGGCCCTCGCTTCCATGACGGAAACATCGGAGCGCGTCGGATGCACGCGCAAGAGCTCGAACCCAGTGCGGCGGAGCAGATCGCCGTACTCCTTGGCCGTCCGTTGCTTTCCCCCCAGGAGCGTCAGCATGTGGATGTCGAGCATCTTGGACCAGTGCGGCTCATTGCCATCGGGGATCAGTTGTTCGATGACGAGCAGCGTGGCGCCCGCCTTCGCCGCGCGGCGGATGGCCTTGAAGATCGCGAGCGACTCCTCGTCCGCCCAATCGTGGATCACCTCCATGAGCATGTAAGCGTCCGCGGCAGGGAGCGAGACTTTGAAGAAGTCGCCGGCTTGGAGCTTGAGCCGATCGCTCGCGGCTGCGGCAGCGTCCTGGATTACGTTCGGAAGGTCGAACAGCACTCCGCGCGCGGACCGATCGGCCTCGAGCACCGCCTGCAGGAGGTGCCCGCGCCCACCGCCGATGTCCGCGATCGTGCCGAACCGCGAGAAATCGTAAGCCGCAACGACCGCAGGCACCTGGGCCTGCGCCTTGGACACCATCGCTTCGTTGAAGATCCGCCCCGCTTCGGGATTCTCCTGGACGTATGCCCACAATCCCCTGGGCAACGTCTTCCTCGTGGCAGGCTGTCCGGTCCTCATGCTGTGCCCGAATTCGGCGTACGCGTTCCAGTTCATATCGAGCCCGAACATCCTGGCGAACGCCCGCATCGAGTGAGGGTGGTCGGACCGCAGAAGTCTCGATGCCGGCGAGTGCCGGACCTTGTCGCCGTCCACTTCGAAGATTCCATATGCAGACAAGAGGCGCAGGACTCTCGCCAGCGAGTCCGGATGTGCTCCCACCGCAGCCGCCAGGTCCGCCGGTGTCCTCGGCTCGTCATCGAGCGCGTCGGCCACACCGAGATCCGCGACAGCGTGAAGAGAGCGAGGGAGGCAAGCCCCACCCGCGATCTTCGCGATCGTTTCGAATGGGGTGGCTTCATTCACTGTCCCGTCTCGCTTCCGCCCCTGCTTCTCGACCTCGCTGGTCGTTGCCATTGTGTCAGCGACACTATTGTCCATGCCTGCCCCCTGTGTTCCCGAACCGCCGCGAGGCGGGGTTCGGGGCCCGACGGCGTCATTCGACGTTGCTCATCATCCAGACATCGCCCTCGCCGGGTTGCAGGCGATCGAAGAGAACCCACTTTCCGTCCGGCGACCAGACCGGGTAATCAATGCGCACGCTCGGATCGGCAAATTCGAAGACCTTCTCCGGCGCCGCCCCGCCGATCGGCGACACCCAGAGCACCTTGTGTCCGACCACGTCCATGATCCGCGAGCGATCGGGCGAGAACGAGATATGCGAGCCGCCTTTTTGATCGACCAGCTGCCGCGGCTCTCCTCCCGCTGCCGGAACGATCATGGTGGCCGGCTTTCCACCGCAGGTGCAGCGGAAGACGATGGCGTCGCCCGCGTCCGTCCAGCGCAGGAAGTGACCGCCGACGCCAACGTTCGTCAATTGCCTCGCTCCACTTCCGTCCGCGTTCATCGTCCAAACCTCGGTGCGGCCGCTCTGGTCGGACTGGAAGGCGATGCGGCCGCCGTCGGGAGAGAAAAAGGGATTGGCGTTGATCGCTCGGTTCGAGGTGAGCCTGGTGAGCTTGCCGCTCTCGACCTCGAGCTTCCAGATGCTGGGTGAGCCGGAGCGCGAAGAGAAGAACGCGATCGCCCTGCCGTCGGGGGACCAGTTCGGCTGGAAATCGCCGCCGCGGCCGCTCGTCAGCCGGCGCGTGTTTCCGTCCTGCAGCGAGTAGAGCCAGATGTTCATGTCGCCGCCCCGGTCGGAATTGAACGCCACCGAGCTACCGTCCGACGACCAGGCACCGCGGCTGTCTTCTCGTGTGGTGCTGATGAGAGGCTCCGGATCAGCGGTGGGCAAGCCCTTCGCCGGCGATACAGGCAATCGCCAGATGTCGGCGTTCTGGCGCAGCGTCGTAAAGGCGATGAGTCTACCGTCGCGCGAGATCGCTGGCTCGACGTCCTGGCCCGCTCCCGTCGTGACCTGCTGTAGCGGGCCGTCGAGCGCGCCATCGGCCGTGATGGCCGCGCGCCAGAGATTCATGCTGCCGCTTCGGTCGGAACTGAAATAGACGTACTTGCCGAGGGGCGACCAGGCCGGGCGCACGTCCGCGGGATAGTCGTTGGTGATCGCGTTGATCTGCTTGGTCTCGAGATTGACCACCCGCACGTCGAACTTGGTCCGCTCGATGTTCTGGAAGACGATCTTCGAAGCGTCGGGCGACCAGCTGGGCGCGACGTGCGCCACCTGCTCGCTCGAGCCGGTGGTGACCTGCTGCGGGTTGTGGCCTCCGGCGTCGACGACCCAGATGCGGCGCGGTCCTGCCCAGGAAGCGTCCACCGCGATCTGGCTGCCGTCGGGCGAATAGGAAGGGTTGAAGGCGTTGCGAACGAACGCGATCTCGGTTCCCCCGCGCAGGTCGAGCTGCCAGACGTCTCCTTCGTCGAACTCGCCGAACACGTCACCGGGCTGGAGCTTTTGATCGGGCCGCTGCGCGCGCACGAAAAGGACTCTTGTGCCGTCCGGAGACCACACGGGCTGAAGTTCGTCGTGCGGCCCCCGCGTCAGCTGCTCCTCCTTCCCGCTCTCGAGGTTCTTACGGAAGACCTTGCGCGACTGACCCACGCGGGCCACGTACAGGATCGATTTGCCGTCCGGAGACCACGCCGGATACTCCTCGATTCCGCCCGCGAAGGTGATTTGTGTGAGAGTCGGGTGGATGGACAGCGCAGCCATCTTTCCGCGCGCGGCGACCCAGAAGACGGTTACCGCGATGGCGGCACCGACCACCGCAGCAAGGGCCAGCCGGGTGGGGCTCGCCAGCAGCTCCCGGTGCGGCGCCGCGATCGCTTCTGCACCGGACTGCGCGGTCGGCAACAGCCTTCGCCCAAGCACGTCGAGCGACCAGGAGACGGCCACCACGGCGGGAAACGCGAGCGCCAGCGCGAGCACGACGAAGGTCAGCATGCGGTCGGGCAGGTGCAGCCCGTGCATGATCGGCTCCACGATCTGCAGGAGCGCGAAAGCCACGATGCCGTATCCGGCGATGGCGCGCAGGATGCGGCGCCGCTTGCCCTCGGTGATGACGGCCACGCGTGCCCCCTGGCGGAAGAGTAGCACGCATACTCTGCGTGAGGCGCCTCGCAGTGCGCGACGCCGAGGCGAGCGACGTGCTCGTCGGCGTCGGCCACTGACGTCCTCAGCCCGTCGTCTTGGCGGCGAGGACGTCGACCCGTTCGATGCGCGGCGGTTCGGCGAGCAACTCGCCGGCGCGTTTCATCAGCGCAGCGGCGATGGGACCGCCCAGGTGCGCCTGGCGGCCGGCATCGTCGGGGAACGCGTCGAAGATTCCGAACTCGGTCTCGCCCAGCCGGATCGCGAACCAGACCCGGGTCTGGGTTTCCGCCTGTGCCGCCGGCAGGGCACCCTCGAGGAATTTGGCCACTTCTGCTTCCTTGCCCGCTTTCGCGCGCAGGCGGACCAACAGACCGACTCGGACCATGGTCAACTCCTTGCGACGAGGTACGCCGTTGTGAGTCCCCGGGCTCGTTTTCGATTCATCTCGATGCATTTGGCCATCGCTCGCTATGGTCGCGCCTCCGACGGACGTTCCACCGTCACCGGGCTCGTCACCGCGGCCTGCCGCGCCAGGCGCGCCACGCCATACGCGACGAGGACGACGGCCCCAAACTGTGCGGGAGTCAGACCGAGGTACCGGGCGTCGGAGTAGGGGAGTTCCGTCGCGCGCAAGAAGTCGAGGAAAAAGCGCGCCGTGCCATATCCCACCGCGAGCACGGGCAGGAGCCTCCCCTGCATCGTGCGGCGGCGCTCGAGCGCGTACAACAAGCCGGTCAGGGCGAAGAGGACCAGGGCGTCGTAGAAACCGAGATCGTGGCGCGCCCCGTCGGGAAATGCCACTGCCAGCGCAAAGGAGGTGAGGCGCCCGGGATGATCGTGCACCGAGAAGCATCCTAGCCGGGCCACCGCCCATCCGGGCGCGACCGCGAGCGCGAAGACGTCCGCGTAGCGCGAGAATGGAATGTGCCGCGCACGAAAGAAGATCGCGGCCGCGAGGACGCCGCCGAGGACCCCGCCCGTCGAGGAGAGGCCGTCCCAGACTCTGAGAAGCTGCAGAACGCCGCCCTGCCGCAGCTCCTCCGGATGGTAGAAGAGCAAGTGGACCAGGTGCCCGCCGATGACGCCGGCGACCACCGCCCAGACGGCGAAATCCCGTAGCGGCGCTTCGTCCAGTGCCCGGCGGCGTGCTCCTCGGAGGAGCAGCGCCGACGCGAGCGAGACGCCTGCCGCCGCGAGAATGCCGAAGGGCTGGACGGCAACCGGCCCGATCTGCAGCGGCGGGATGACGAAATACGGGATCAACCGACCACCAGGTCGGCGGAGACGATGTCCATGCTCCAGGCGTAACGGGTGGTTGATGCAGACCCAAGCGAAATTGCCAGGCCAGGGTGGCATCGGCGTAGCTGCGAGGGCGCATGCACTCTTCTCTTCACAAACGCAAACAGTGGCAAAACGAGCGCGCAACGCCTTCGGTGCGACGCTGCGTGTCCTCCGGCCCAGACGCCGCAAAACGCGGCATCCAGGAGGAGCACGATGCACCGATCGATATCCAGCCTCGTTGTCGCAGTCGCCGTGTGCGGATGCAGTTCCGGCCCTACCTCCATTTCGAGCGCACTCACAAGCGCCGCCGCATCTTCGGGGAGCGACGCGGGGACCCGCGGATCGCCTTCAGCGGAAGACGTTGCCGCGTGCAGCGGCAAAGCGGTCGGCGATGCGTGCGCCGACGCGTACGATGGCGGCGATCCCGGCGTCTGTCAGCTTGCCGCCGACGGAACGACCATCTACTGCGCTGAATCGGGCTCGGGCGCCGGGTGCGGAACGCCGTCGGCCGAGGATATCGCAGCCTGCAGCGGCAAAACGGCCGGCGACCCCTGCGCGGACGTGTCTGACGGCGGCGATCCGGGCACTTGTCAGCTTGCAGCCGACGGAACGACGGTGGCGTGCGCCGAACAGCGCTCGCGCGGCCACTGATCAGATCTCTCATGCTGTGGGGTCTGGGGCCTCCCCCGTCCTTGACCCACACGGGGGCGGTGCCGATGAACGTTGCGCCGCTCCTGACTTCTCAGGGTGAGCCTGGTTCAACCGGTTGAACCACGCCTACATCCGCCGCGAGATCAGCGCGCGACGGTCATGATGATCGTCAGTGATGCGTTCTTCCTGGCCGTCTCAGCCCGCGAACCCGAACACGAGGTTGAGCACGAACGCGAGGATCGCCGTGTTGTAGACGAACGACAGCACCGCGTGCAGGAGAACGGCGTGACGAATCTGGGGACTCGAGACCGTGACGTCGGAGACCTGGAAGCACATCCCGACCGTGAATGCCAGGTAAGCGAAATCGAGATAGCTCGGGGCCGAGCGGCCGGGAAAGTTGACGCCGCCAACGCCTTCGGCGTCCTCCCGGTAGTACAGGTGCGCATACCGGAGTGTGAACGCCGTGTGCGTGAGGGCCCAGCAGAGGGCGACGTTCACCAGGCTGAGCGCGATCAGCGCATTTCCCTCGACGCCCGCGATCATCTTCGCGCGGTGGACCAGCGCGGCGGTCGCCAGGAGGCTCGATCCCGAGGTGAGCAGCACGAAAACGTTCACCGTCGTGCGCCCGGGATCTTCGCCTGCGGCGCGCTGGCGGGTCACCGCGGCGCCGCAGCGGACGATCGTCCACCACGCCAACGCCAGCAGGCACGTTCCGCCAGCCACCCACGCTCCGAGCACAGCCATCCTCCAGGAGAGCCGTGGACCGGCCAGCAGCGCGACCGCGATGGCAAATGCCACCGAGATGCCGGCCCTGGCGAGCGCACGAGGGGGACGCGAGGAGCGCACGCCACAGGATAGCGCGCCCGGCTCCTGGCCCGCTGAGTTGCGTATGGTATCCTCAGGATCCTACACATCCGGCTAGCTTCGGCGGTGGAGAGGTGATCTAAGGTCGGGATGACCCTGCTTCACCCACTGGCGGCAGAGCTGGAAGGCATCGATCTTGGCGACGCGCGCCTCGAGCGGCGTGCGCAACAAATTGCGGCGCGCGCTGCGTGCGACCCGGCGAAGAGTTTTCCGAAACTGGTTCAGGATTCGTCCGAGCTCGAGGGCCTGTATCGGTTCTTTCAGAACGAGCGGGTGAAGGCGGTCGAGATCCTGCGACCGCACCAGGTCGCGACGGCGAAGCGGTGCGCCGAGCATGCATTGGTCCGAGTGGCGCACGACACTTGTGCCTTCCGGTTCACAGGCGATCGCGAAGGGATGGGGCCGCTTGCCGGCAAGGGGACGGGATTCTACGTGCACTTCGGACTAGTGATCGGCGATGGGGAGAGCCGAGCTCCGCTCGGCGTCGTGGCGATCAATGACTTCGTCCGCTCGCAAAGACGAGAGCCCATCTCGCACAGTGCTCGTACGCTGAAGGCGCGCCGCACGCCACGTGAGGAGAAGGAATCGGCGAAGTGGATGCGTTCGGTGGACGTGGCCGAGGAAGCGCTTCAGCATCGGGCAGCGATTCACGTGATGGATCGTGAAGCCGACGACTACACGCTGCTCTCCGAGTTGGTCGGCAACGGCCGGCGCTTCGTGATCCGCGGCCACCCGGAGCGCCGTCTCGAGCGGGGCGGAGAGAAATTGCAGCACCGTTTGGATGGAGCATCGGCGGTGTTCTTTCGTTCGGTTTGCCTGGCGGAGCGTGCCAAGCCGAAGAAAGGACATGCTGCTCGCGGCGAGAGAAGCGCGACGCTCAGCGTACGATCGGCCTCTATCGAGCTGTGCAAGCCGCAATTCGCGCAGAGCGACGTGCCATCGATCGTACTCAACGTCGTGCAGGTGTACGAGCCGGATCCTCCCCCCGGCGAAGAGCCGATCGAGTGGACGCTGTTGACCACGGAGGCGATCGATTCAGCCGATGCGGTCGAGGCGATCGTCGACCACTACCGTGCACGCTGGCGCATCGAGGAGTACTTCCGCGCACTGAAGTCTGGTTGCTCCGTCGAGAAGCGGCAACTCGATGACCGCGCCGCGCTGGTGCGCGCTCTCGCGGTCTTTGCTCCCATCGCATGGCGCCTGCTCGCCATGCGCACTCTTTCGAGAATCGAGAAGCCACCATCTGCCGCCACGCTCTTCGACGAGGATGATCTGCTCGTCGTTCGCTTGCTGGCGTCCAAGCGCAAGCATCAAATGCCCACCGATCCGACCGTGCGCGATGTCATGCTCGCGCTCGCGGCAATCGGCGGTCACCTCAAACAGAACGGGGACCCAGGGTGGATCACCATCGGCCGGGGCCATGACGACTTCACCCTTGCGCGCGTAGGATTTACAGCCGGTCGGGCTCACGGGTTGTGATCAATCCTGAGATGGTATCCCCGAATCCCGCCGCGCGGATACGTAGTATCCTTCGCTGGCAACGCGGAGCGCCGGTGTACCTGCATCTGTTCGCCGAGTTGAAGCGAAGGCGCGTCTTTCGTGCGCTGGTCGGGTACGGCATCGCCGCCTTCGCAATCCTGCAGATCGTCGAGCCAGTCATGCACGGGCTGCGCTGGCCCGAGGTGACCCTCTCCTACGTGGTGGTCGCGCTCGCCATCGGCTTTCCCATCGTGGTCACCCTGGCCTGGATCTTCGACGTCAACGCGGGGCGCCTGGAGCGGACGCCCGCCTCCGGCAGCGAGCTGAAGGGAGCGCGCGTCGCGTTGGTGCTGGTCGCGATCGGCGTGCTGGCGGCCGCCCCCGGCATCGTCTGGTATTTCTTTTTGCGCGGCGAGAGGGGTAGCAAGGCGGAGATCGCGCGGGCCGCTTCCATCGCCGTGCTGCCCTTCGCGAACCTGAGCGGCGGACAAGAGAACGACTACTTCTCCGACGGGGTGACCGAGGAGATCATCAACGGGCTCGCCAACGTGGAGGGCGTGCGCGTCGTGGCCCGCACCTCGGCGTTCTCCTTCAAGGGCAAGAACATCAACGTCCGCCAGATCGGCGAGGAGCTGAACGTCGGCACCGTGCTGGAAGGGAGCGTGCGCCGCGAGGGGAACCAGCTCCGCATCGTCGCACAGCTGATCGGAGCGGCGGACGGCTACCATCTCTGGTCGAAGACCTACGACCGCGAGCTGAAGGGCGTCTTCTCGCTGGAGGACGAGCTGGCCCGCGCAATCGTGCAGGCGCTCAAGCCCAGGCTGTTGCCGGCTGCGGCCTTGGTGCAGCAGACGACTTCCAGCACCGAGGCGCACGATCTCTACTTGAAGGGCCGCTACTTCTGGAACCAGCGCTCTGGGGAAAGCTTCGCGAAAGCTACGATGCTGTTCGAGAAGGCTATTGCGCTCGATCCGACCTATGCGCTGGCCCACTCCGGTCTGGCGGACTGCTACAGCCTATCCGTCGACTATGCCCGGGCGCGTGCTGCGGAGATCCTGCCCAAGGCAAAGGCGCACGCGCGCAAGGCCGCGGAGCTGGACGATTCACTCGCGGAGGCCCACACCTCGCTCGGGATGGTGAGCGAGCTCGATTACGACTGGGCCAGGGCCGAGCAGGAGTACAAGCGCGCCATCGAGCTCAGGCCTGGATACGCGACCGCGCATCACTGGTATTTCCTCCTCCTCCTGAATACCGGGCACCTCGCCGAGGCGCGGAAAGAAGCAGAACGGGCGCGGCAGCTCGACCCCACCTCCGCGATCATCAATGTCGCCATCGTGGGCTTGTTTCTGGACAATCGCGAATACGACGGGGCCATCGAGCAGGCGTTGAAGAGTCTCGAGCTCGACCCCAACTTCGATCTTGCACGGATGTTGCTGGCCTTTTCGTATCGGCAGGCGGGCAAGATCAGCGAGGCGCTGACGGCGCTCGACCAGGTCAGGGCCATTCCGACCGGTGCACTTCGCGCAGAGCTGCTCGCGGCCGCTGGGGATCGGGTGGCCGCGCAGCAGCTCCTCGCCGATGTCGAGAAGCGCTTCCCTACGCAACCGGTCGCTCGCGGGGGACTGGCGATGGCCCATCTTGCGCTCGGCGACAAGGATGGTGCCTTTCTCTGGCTGAACAGGGGGGTGGAGGAGCGGGACCAGACGGTTCAGAACCTGAAGGTGAGCCCGCAGTGGGATCCGATCCGCTCGGACCCGCGGTACCACACGCTGCTCAAACGGATGAAACTCGAGTAGCCGCTGAGGTCAGCTCAGGACGCAGCATCAGAGTCGAATGCCTCGCGGCG
>Ga0137415_10003092_pt1 | contig 16504 bp, 12 predicted proteins | sample CZODoug3_1_1_16f_FD_183082 | JGI IMG/M metagenome (GOLD analysis project Ga0137415, IMG submission 183082) | Vadose zone soil fungal communities from Angelo Coast Range Reserve, California, USA - CZODoug3_1_1_16fungal (Hybrid Assembly) | ecosystem: Environmental > Terrestrial > Soil > Vadose...
ATCAGATAGATCATGAACAGCTCGGCCTGCGGCATCAGGTGCACCGAAGCCGCGCGGGCGAGCCCGACAAGGATCGCGCCGATCGCCGCGCCCTCGACGCTGCCCAATCCACCGATCACCACGATCGCGAAACTCAATATAATGACATCCGAGCTGAGACCCGGCTGCATCGAGATTTTTGGCGCGGTCAATGCACCGGCGATGGCTGCGAGCAGCACGCCGACGGCAAAGGCGACTGCGTAGACCCGGTTCACCCTCACGCCCATGCTGACGCTCATTTCCTCGTTGTGGATCACGGCCAGCACGATCTTGCCCGTAATGGTGCGATTGAGGCCGAACCAGATCGCGAAGCCGATGGCAGCGCAAATTGGTATCAGCACCAGATCGTAGCCGACGTAATAGAGGCCGGCGAATTCGAGAGTGCCGAACAGCTCATAGGGTTGCGTCGCGTAGATCGGGTTTACGCCCCAGATCAGCTTGGTAACGTCCTCGAGAATGAGAAACACCGCGTAAGTCACCAGCAGCAGCACCACTTCGTCGCGGCCATAGAACATTTTCAAAAGGCCGCGCTCGAGCAGCAACCCGACCGCCGCCGCGATCAAAGCCACGGAAACCAGCATCGCGACAAATCCGACGCTAGGCGGAAGGCTATGCGCGGAGACAATGGTGACCGCGGTAGCCGCGATATAGGCGCCGAGCGCATAGAAGCTGCCATGGGCGATGTTGAGAATCTTCAGCACGCCGAAAACCAGCGTCAGACCCAATGCAACGATGAAAAGCCACGAAGCTTGAATCAACCCGTCGAGAACAATCGTCAGAAAGAAGTTCATCATGTTGTTTTCATGCGAGACGGCAGAATTCATAACGCCGGTTGAAAATGCAACACCGCAGACCGCATGTCGCAAGGGCGGGCAGGAGGCTGCGGCGCGAGCATCGGTCTCACGCCGCCGTCAACCTTCGTTCAGATGCGGGCGTCCCTCAGTTGCACTTTGCCCCGGCCATGCCGCCCTTGATCCAGTCGAGCGACTTTACGCCCGGAGGCGGATTGACGCATTCGGCGGGGAAGTACTGGATGTCAACGAGATCGACCCGTTTCAGGTCCGGATTATACTTGGTGCGGCTGATGGCGATCGGCTGGATCGCCTGGTGGCCGTCTGCAAGCTTCATCTGAATCAGACCGCCCGGCGATTGCCATTCCAGCCCCGTCATCGCCGCGACCAGTTCATCTGTGGAAGGTTTTTTGCCGCCGTTACTGGCCATCGCCTTTTCGACAGCAGCCTTCAGCCCGAGGATCGCCTGTGTCATGCGATAGGCGGCTTGGACCGGATAGACCCCATTGGCGGCCTCGTAACCCTTGAACAGCCAATCGTTCAATGGAGATTTTTGCGACATCAAGCCGTAGGCCCCGCGTGCGCCGATGATGGTGCCGTCGGGCATCTTGTCGCCGAGCGGCGGCAGCACGTGGTCGGCGGCGCTGAATACCAGCTGGCTGCGCTTGGGAAGACCGCGGGGAGCGGCCTGCAAAATGAAGGCCTGCAGATCGCCGCCCCACAGGCTCGAATAGACCACGTCGGAGCCTGCGCCGACCAGCGCGGAGATCTCGGTGCCGTACTGGCCCGCGCCGAACTTCGGCAGAAGATCGGTCTCAAGTTTGGCGTTGGGATAAAGCTGGCCGGCTGCGGCGACGAAGTCGGCCCGGCTATCCTGGCCCCAAGCGTAGTCCTGGTTGATGGCCGAAAGTGTGTCCATCTTGACGTTCTTCGCCTTCATGTAACGAATGAGGCCGACGTTATCCATCGTGGCGTGTGCGGCGGTGCGGAACACGTAATTGTATTTCGCTTCCTCGAAAATGCGTGGCGTGCCGCAATCCATCAGCACCAGCATCTTTTTCAGCTCCTCGGCGATCGGCGCAACCGCAAGACAGTCGCCGGAGCCGATATAGCCGAGCACGACATCGACATTGTCGCGCTGATAGAGGTTGCGTAGCTCCTGGACCTGCTTGGTGGCACCGCCGTTCTCGTCGATGATGACAGGTTCGACCTTCATGCCGCCGAACCCCAGCTTCTCGTAAGGAGCGGGGGCAGAGCCCTTGTTCAACTGGTCGATGACGAATTGGGCGCCGTTGCGGGCCGGGACGCCGAAGCTGTCCGCTGCGGGCCCAGACAGGAACGTCACGATGCCGAGCTTGAAAGTCTCCTGCGCGAAGGATGGCCCCGCCAAGGCCAGCGTGGTCGCGGTAGCGACAGACACGAGCGCGACAGCGCGCTGAAACCGCGAAAAAAGGTTCATGATTCTCTCCCCTGGATTGCCGGCGGTAAGTCCGCCGGTTTCGTCCGCTCCGGTTACCCGGTGTCGGCGGCTATTGGTGCGAGTTTAGGCGGGCTTTCCCGGCGCGTCCATGGATGCAAGGAGCGAGGATTTTCCAGGGCGCGGCATCTAGCCGTCGAGATGGCAGTTAGCCATCGAGAATGGCGACCGCCCGGGTCCAGCCTGCCGAGGCGCGCTCGATCTTGACCGGAAAGCACGACACGGTGAAACCCGTCGACGGCAAAAGCTCGAGGTTGTGCAGCTTTTCGATATGGCAGTAGCCGATGTGGCGGCCGGCCTTGTGGCCCTCCCAAATCAGGCTGGCGTCTTTGGTTTCAGCGTATTTCTTCGCGGTATAGACGAACGGCGCATCCCAGCTCCAACCGTCGATGCCGGTCAGCCGCACGCCGCGCTCAAGCAGATACATCGTCGCCTCGTAACCCATGCCGCAGCCGGAATTGACGTAATCCTGCCGGCCATATTTGGCCCCGGCGCTGGTATTGACCACGACGATCTCCAGCGGCGAAAGCGTGTGATCGATGCGCTTCAGCTCGTTCTCGACGTCCTTGGCGGTTGCCACATAGCCATCGGGCAAATGACGAAAGTCCAGCTTCACACCCGGCTGCAGGCACCATTCCAGCGGCACTTCGTCGATGGTCCATGACCGCTCGCCGCGGTTCATGGTGGGATGATAGTGGTAGGGAGCATCGAGATGGGTGCCGTTATGGGTGGAGAGCTGCACTGTCTCCATCGCCCAGCCTTGACCGTCCGGCAGATCTTCAGCCTTGAGGCCCTCAAAGAAACCCAGCATCCGTGGCAGGCTCTGCTGGTGATCGCTGTACTGAATGACGGGATGGATGCCCGGCGGATCGGCCGGCACGTCATTCTGCAATGGCACGGAAATGTCGATCAGCTTTCGCGCCATGGCGCTTCCTCCGGTCGTTTCGATTTATCAGTTCGGGGCATTGTGAATGCCACGTGCCTTTTGGTGTCAAGCTCGTCGGCCCGAGAAGTGACAAACAATACGGGAAGTCACAGAGCTTCTGTAAAGCCGCCCGGCGGCTTAGCGATCCGCGCTAGGGAGTTGGCGACCGGATCTTATGACACCAGAGCGCGGCGGGGCGGACGGTGGGTCGGCTGGCCAACGGGCCGAAGATCGTTTTGGACCTTCGGCCAAGCTCAGAGGGCTGGAGCCCGCGAAGATTTGAAGACATACTATTCCCTAATGCAAACGACCAACCGGTCGACTGTCAGGGGGGCTTCGCATGAGAATTTTTCCAATACTCGTCGTGGGCATCGCGATCTCTCTGGCAGGATGTGGCAGGGACCCCGGCCCGAAGGGGGATTCCGGGTCGCAAGGCCCGGCGGGGCCTCAAGGTGCGCAGGGCGTGCAGGGGGTTTCGGGAGCTCAGGGACAAGCCGGCGCTCAAGGACCGCAGGGGCCGCAAGGTGCTCCAGGGGACAAGGGCGAAAAGGGCGATAAAGGCGATAAGGGCGACGCGGGCAGCGTCAATGTCCGCGCTGTTCAGGGTGATGGTCCAGTGAGCTGTGAAGGGACCGAAACCTTGGTGTCAATATTCTGTCCGAGCGGCGGCGCTCCGGACGGAGCGAAATGCGGTACCGCGCCGACGATCGGTCTTTGTCTGCGCAAGCCTTAGCGCGCCGACGGATATGGACGCCGAGACGCGATAGCAGTCCAAAGAACGGAAACCGCGTCTAAAACCCCAAGGGTCCCAAGGGTATTGTGTGCGGTGGGACGGGGGCTGGCACGACCGCCGGGACGTTTGGTCTTGGGGTGTGGTCTTGGGGGTGCCACGTCAAACCGGGGCTGCAAAAAACCCGATGGCGAGGGCAAACAGCATCAATCCCCCCAACGCCCAGATCGCTAAATTTACAGGACTAGTCATTGGAATATAACCTGACTGACAACAATAGGTTCCGGTGACGAGTTGAACTACGGACTCAACCGACGATGTCCCGTGATCACGGGCCACGGTCCGGCCAGCGACCCCTGCACAACGCAACCACCACGATCTCAAGATGGGTCTATGGGATGGTTCTCTTGAGCCTCGTGCCGGTTCGCTGCCTCGGCAGCAAACCTATGGGTCCATCGTTTCAAAACGATTGCGTGCGAGGAACGAAATGGTTTCGTCGGGAAAATGAGAGGATTTCTTGTCAAGCGGATCATGAGAGGAGAGCGGGACCATTTGTTTGAACCTAGGAACCGTTCCCGAGACCTAACAGGTGGGCAGGAATTTGGAGAAATGGGCATGTCCGAAGCACCGGATTTCAGAACGTGGGCGGCGCGAGTAGCTCGCCAAGCAGGCAAAGAGCCGGACACCAAAGAAGCACGGCGCTTGATGAGCATAGCGGAATATTGGGTAAAGCTTGCTGAGATCGAAGATTGGCAACGCAACAACCCGATCAGAGCGGCCGCGCACTAGCCGAAATCTGCTTGGTCGCATCGATCCGGCCGAAGTTACCGGATTGCTGGATCTCGTAGCCAGCCCTCATTCGGTCGGCTGAGGTTGGCGCTCATCTCGATCGTTGGTGTTAGTGCTTTTCATTCGCGAGAGGCGACGGGAATAATTCATCGGTTCTTCCAACCACGCGATAGGCGATCAGCCCGATCCATTCGCGCACGGCAATATCAGCCAGCAACACTCCATCCAGAAATCGGCTGTGCATGCTGAGAACGTCAGATCGTGTTCCCGTTTTCCAGTCGACTGGATAAGGCTCCACTGCAAATCCGACCTTGCGAAATATCCCCACCGATCTTGGCATGTGGTAGGCAGACGTTAGTAGCAGCCATCGCTCGCCAGATTTTGGATTGGCCAACGCTTTCGAAAATTCTGCGTTTTCCTGAGTGTTTCTGGAGCGTCTCTCGAGCAATAGACGATCGCGCGAGATTCCCAAACTTTGAAACACCGATGAGGCATAATCCGCTTCTTTGGCCTCATCGTTCTGAAATAAATTTGGATTTCCGCCCGTGTAGACAATGCGCGCTCTCGGATACTCATGAGCTAGCGAGGCGGCAGCAAGGATGCGATCCGCTGCGTTACCAAATACGGTAACGCCCCGCGCGGCGGATAAGTCGGGATCAATCGCCCCTCCGAGCACGACAATGCCGTCAGGCTCGCCGTTTGCTTTATTCCATGCCGGAAATCGCGTCTCCAGGGCGACGAGCAACAGGTTTCCAGCAGGGGAGCCACAAATTAGGAATGAGGCGACACATACACAGACGAGTTTGCGGCCAATCGACTCATATCGCGTGTAGAATAATATTAGTCCCACAAAACCGACAATAATGATGAAGTTCGATGGAATCAGCAAAATACCGATGGTCTTGGACGCCAAAAAAAACATGACGCTTGTGCGCCTTTCTTGAGGGTTGGGCGGCTCATCGCAGTACGTGCCGTGGCAACCAAAGCGATACTTCGGGAATATAGGTGACAATCATCAGCACCAGAAACATCACGGCGTAGAACGGCCAAATCTTCCGCATCACCTGCTCGATGGTGACCTTGCCGACCGCGCATCCAACGAACAGGATGGCTCCGACCGGCGGATGACATAATCCGATGCCGAGATTGAGCAGCATGATCATGCCGAAGTGAACCGGATCGACGCCGAAATTTTGCATGACCGGCAGCAGAATTGGCGTTGCGATCAAAATCGACGGCGCCATGTCGACCAGGGTGCCGAGCACCAGCAGCAGAATGTTGATCAGAAACAGGATGACGTATTTGTTGTCGGATATCGACAGAAAGAACGCCGTCATTTTTGCCGGCATTTGCGTGAGCGCCATCACGTAGCCGACGCTCGAGGCGCATGCGATCAGCGTCAGGACCATCGCGACGGTGCGCAGCGTACGGTGCAACAGAGCGGGCAGGTCGCGCCAGCGATAGTCCCGGTAAATGAACATCGTCACAAAAAATGCCCAGATGCACGCAACGGCCCCGGCTTCGATCGCCGTAAAGATTCCACCGAGAATTCCGCCGATAATGATGACGAGCGTGATAAGTCCCCAGGCCGCATCGATCGTTATCCTGAGCGCGTCCTTTGCCAGCACGGTTTGGCCATGGGGATGCTTGTCCCGGTAAGCGATGACAAGACAAAGCACGATCAACGAAAAACCGAGCAGGAGGCCGGGAAAAACGCCGGCCATAAACAGGGCGCTGATTGAAATCGTGCCGCCCGTGGCCAGCGAATACAGCACGGCATTATGGCTCGGCGGGACCAGCAGCGCCTGAACCGAAGCCGTGATGGTCAGATTGGTCGCGAACACGCGGGGATACCCGGCCTTTTCCATCTGCGGAATCATCACCGAGCCAATCGCAGAAGTGTCTGCAACAGCCGAGCCGGAAATTCCGCTCAGGAATGTCGTTGCCAGCACGTTCACGATCGAAAGGCCGCCGCGCACCCGCGTAAACCCGACCAGAACATTCGCAAACGCAACAAGCCGGCGCGCCATGCCGCCTTCAGCCATGATCGCGCCCGCCAGCACGAAAAACGGAATCGTCAGCATCGCCACCTTGCTGACGCCGTCCGAGATTTTGAGCATCACCGCCTCAAGCGGAATTCCGATCGACCAGGCGCCCGCGATCGCCGCGAGCGCCAGCGAGTAAGCGATGGGCATGCCGATGAGAAAACAAATTAACATGGTCGCAAGCAGGATGAAGATATCCATGGGGTGTCTCTTCCTTGCGGATCAGTCGAACGGCGCGGTTTCGCGGCCTTGCGACAGCGGATCGGAGGGTGCCCCCAGAAGGATGCGTTCGATAATGAAAAGCAGTAGGCAAACCCCGCCGACCGGAATCGGCAGGTACGTGACGCCCACCGACAGGAACGGAAAATCCGCGATGGTATTGTACCAGGTCACTTCGACGAGACGGCCACCCCAAACGATCATGAATATCGCGATCAGTGCCATCAGCAGCTGAACCACGAGTTCAAGAAGGTTGCGGAATCCGGCCGGCAACATATCGGCGAAGTAAGAAACGTTCATGTGTAGGTTGAGCCGATATGCCGCGGCAGCGCCGATGAAGGTCAGCACGATGGTCAAGAGAACCGCCGTCGGCTCAGGCCATGATGCTGCGCTGTTGAGCACGTAGCGCGTGAACACGGCCCAGGGGATGACGGCCGAAATCAGTACCAGCGCAGTGCAGCCCACGATAACGCAGAGGAGATACAGATAATCCATCGCTCGGCGAAATGATCCGGCCATTCTATTTTTCCTGATTGCTTGCCAAAACGCGGCCCGCCGCTTGCAGAGCGTTTCGATAAACGCTCCGCAACGCGGACGCGTGCGTTTTATGCAATGGCCTGGATGCGTTTTACCATGTCCTGATATTTTGGACCATATTTGTCCCACACTGGCTTGACGGCGTCCTGGAATGGCTTCTTGTCGGTGATTTCGCTAACTTGGCACCCCGCTGCGAGCGCTTTTTCCATCGCCAGTTTCTCATATTTATTCCAGAGATCGCGTTCTTCCAGTTGCGCCTCGCGGGCAAACTTCTTGATCAGGCTCTGGTCGTCGCCTGAAAGCGAGCTCCACGCCTTCTTCGAGAAAAGCAGCACCTCGGGAATGATCAGGTGTTCGGTGAGAGAGTAATATTTTGCCGCGGTATAGTGATTGCTGAAGACATAGCTCGGCGGATTATTCTCGGCGCCGTCGATGACGCCGGTCTGCAGGGCGCTGAACACCTGATCATAGCCCATCGCCACGCCGTTGCCGCCAAGCGCGTTCATCATGTCGACGAAAATCGGGTTGCCGATGACGCGGAATTTTAGACCCTTGAGGTCTTCGATCGTCTTGATGGGCTTTTTGGTGTTGTAGAGGCTGCGCGCCCCGGAATCCATCCAGCTCAGCGCGACCAGTCCGGCATTCGGACTCGCCGTGATCTTGTCGAGCAATTCCTGCCCGATCGGCCCGTCCATCATCTTTTGCGCGTGCGCCGTATTCCTGAACAGGAACGGCATGTTGACGACGTTGATATCGTCGACAATTGGACCCATCGTGCCCACGCTGACGCGCAACATCTGGATCGCGCCGATCTGCGTCTGTTCGATAGTCTCTTTCTCGCCGCCAAGCTGCATGGACGGAAACATCTGAACCGAGAGCCGCCCATTTGTGGCGGCCTCAAGTTTCTTGCCCAGATTCTCGGTCGCCGCCACGGTCGGATAGCCGGGGGGCTGAACGTCGGATGCCTTGAAAACCGATTTGGTTTGCGCGCCGACAGGCGATAACGGCGTCAGAGCCGCTGCCGCACCAAACCCAGCGCTCAATTTCATAAAGTCGCGACGTTTCATCGGAATCCTCCCAAGAATGTTATCATGCTATTTTCTTCCAACGGCCATCCGCCGGAGAACTATGCTTTTCGAGACTTCTCGACGATCTCGCGGAATTTCCTGACGTTGTTTTCGCCCGCATAATCGGCGATCCGCTTGTCGGCTGGATCCATTTTCGCACGGAGCGAAACGAGGTCGGGACGCGTGATCTGCATCCCGGCTTTCTGCAGCTTGTCGATAGGAACGAGTGGTGAAATAAGCCGGCTGGCGAAGGCGGAAGACCGAAAACGCCGTTCATGTTTTAACCTCCCAATGGCGCGGCTCTTTTTGCGGCCGCGTCCTCATCTTATTAGCTTGGCTCGTCGAAGAACTCCGGATTGATGTTTTGAGTAGCGGAGATATTGCCGAGAAGACTTTCGAGATGGACTTCCATTGCGGTTCTGGCGCCTGAGGGATCATGAGCCTCGATTGCGCCAAGAATGGCCTCATGCTCCACAATCACTCGTGTGATCCGCCCCTCCTGCGGCAGCGTCAGCCGGCGATAGCGATCGACGTGCACCTTCACCTGCTGGATCAGCGTCCAAATTCCGGGATATCCGGCGACCTCCGCAATCGTCGCGTGAAACATTTCATCCGCGCGATGGAAGGTGTCACGATCCCTGCCGGCGTTTGCTTCACGCTGACGTTCCAGGATCGCACGCAGAACCAGAATCTGGCTGGCCGTCGCGCGCTCCGCGGCCAGCTGTGCAGTGGTTACCTCAAGCGCCTTGCGAATGATGATCGCTTCCGGCAGCGCCGCAATTGGAATGCGCGAAACGAAGATGCCCGACTGGGGAAATATCTCGAGCAGACCTTCATCCGATAATTTCAGGATGGCTTCGCGAACAGGCGTTCGGCTCACCCCATAGGAGAGAGCGATTTCGGCTTCCGAAACGGCCTCCCCGGGACGCCTCTGCAGGGACACCAGCTGGGCCCGAAGATCCGAATATATCTTTGACGCAGCCGTAGCCGCGCGCGGCCGACCGCTGCGGCGATTGCTGGCGGTTGCCGAACGAAGCGTGACCTCGGTCTTTTTCGTTGCACGTACCGGCATGGTTGCACTCAGACGCAATTGATATATTAGTATATGAATCGAATTTGGCAAAGGTGAAATCGACCGCCCGCCACCTTAAATTGCGCCTCCTGCAATGGTACCGCAGAGAAACTGGGCCGTTTGTCGATGGCGGCTGGACCGCCATCGACGGGCCACCGACCGGCTTGACGCAACTGGCCAAATAAGACCGCGGAAAACTGAACGCTGCTATTTTCGACCCTTGAGAAAGCCTGCACGCTCGCGCCATTCGCGCTGGTCGGCGCCGATCAAAAGATCGATCAGGCTTTGCGCGTGCTGAGCATGTGCGGCCCGCACGGCCACCGCCGCGGTATACATGGTCGAGAGTTCGCACCCCTGCGGCAGTGATCCCGACAGGATCACGCCCACGGTGCTGATGATTTCGGTCGACTGGGTGCAGCCGAGCGGCCTGACGGCGTCGGACGCCGCCAGTTGGCGCATCGCGGTCGCGCCATTCGGAAAGATTTTGAGCCGTGCCGCCACCTGGTTCGCGATATCGAGTTGTTGCAGAACTTTCGCAACATGAATGCCGGCCGTCGACGCCTTGGTATCCGGGACAAAGATCGCATCGGCCGCGAGAAGTGCGTCGCGCAGCGCAGCGGCATTGCCAACCGATACAATCGGGTCTCCAACGCGGACGGCAATCGCAGTTTCAACCAAGCCGATGTCTGATGTCGAAGTGCGGATGATGAGGTTCTCCCGCGCCAGATCCGCGATCATTGCCGCCGTCAGCACTACAATGTCGGCAGCCGCGCCGTTACGCAATTTGTCGGCCATGGCGCCAACCGCCCCGAACTCTCCCTCGATATCCAACCCGGTCAGCGCCTTGAATTTCGGTGCGAGGCCTGCGACCAGGCCCTGGGCCGCGCCGCCGCTGAGAATGTTCAACGCTGTCATGATGTCAGGTCCATCGCCGCGATCAGGCTGTCGCGCGTGATCGGCAGATTGCGAACGCGGACGCCAAGCGCATCAAACACGGCATTGGCGATTGCTGCAGTGACCGGACCGTGGGCGGCCTCGCCGGCGCCGACAGGCTCGCTGTCGGGTCGCTGGATGACCTCGACCTGCACCTCCGGCACCTCGCTGAAACGAAGGATCGGATACGATGTCCAGGTGTTGCTGGTGATGCGCTGCCGGTCAAAGCGAACGCGCTCTTTCAACACCCAGCTGGTGGCCTGGATCGCGCCGCCCTCGATCTGATTGATCACGCCGTCCGGATTGATGGCTTCGCCGACATCCACCGCGATCGTCAGCCGCTTGACGCGGATATCTTCGGCGCCCTCGATCTCGGCGACGACGGCGCAGTAGGCGCCGGTGTTCTTGTATCGCGCAAAGCCAAGGCCATAGCCGATGCCTGTCCTTTTGTCTGGTTTCCAGTTCGCGCGCTTCGCGACGGACCTAATCACATCGTGGGCCCGCGAATCCGACAAATGACGCAGCCGGAACGCGACCGGATCTTCGCCGCGCTCGGTTGCCAGCTCGTCGAGAAAAGATTCGATCGCAAAAACGTTGCCTTGCGCGCCAAGCGTTCGCAGCGCGGAGGTCCGTATCGGCATGGTCGTTAGGCGATGGCTTTCGATTGTCCATGACGGAAAATCATAGAGCGGTATGGAGTTGCGATCGGCGCCGCCGCCATTGGCCTGCGGTGGATTGGTCGAGATCATCCTTGGAAACGGATTGGAGAGTTCAGTCGCCGCGAGCAGGGCAGGCTGTGCGGCGCGCCCCGGCCGCGCGGTGTGGCCATTGCCCCAGATCGAGTGACGCCAGCCGACGATCTCGCCTTGCGCGTCGAGATCGGCCTCGATCTCGATCGCCATCGCCGCACCGAACGGCGCGTGCGACATCTCGTCTGCGCGCGACCATTGCACGCGGACCGGCCGGCCGCTGGCCGCCTTCGCCAGCAAAACAGCGTCGAGCGCGACATCGTCGGCCGCATTGTGCCCGTAGCAGCCGGCGCCCTCCATATGCTCGACCGTGATATTCTCGATGGGCAGTTTGAGCACGAGCGCGAGATCGGAGCGGAGAAAATAAACCCCCTGGCTGTGAGTCCAGACGCGGACGCGCTCTCCGCTCCACTGCGCCATGGCGCAGGACGGCGCGATCGACGCATGCGCCAGATAGGGCCTCGTATATTGCCGCCGGATCGTCCGCCGCCTTTCGCTTGTCTGTGACGCCATCCTGTTGTCGATCACCGTTGTTTCCAATGGCTGGGCCTTCAGCCATTCCGCCAGCCGGTCTTCATCGGGCAGCGTTTCGCCCGCTGACCACGTCGCACCCTTGCGGAGGGCCCCGAGCGCGGCCTCGGCGCCATCCTCGGTTTCGCTGACCACGCCTGCGAAATCGCCGTCGCGCACGATGGCGACCAGGCCGTCAACCGCGCGCGCGCGGTCTTCGGGCATGTCGACAAGTCTTGCCGCTGACAGCTCCGAGCGCAGCACGCGGCCATGCAGCATCCCGGGCAGCGCCGAATCGTGAATGAAACGACGATGCGCGAAAACCTTGTCGGGAATATCGACGCGAGCAATGGAATGCCCTGCAAGCGTGCGCTGCGTCGATCGTTTTGGCACAGCGCCCGGCGTCGCGTCGCGCTCCAGCGAGACTTCATCGGCAAGTTCCCAGTAGCTGGTCCTGACATTGCCGGGTCCGGAGATGGTGCCGTCCTCGATGGTGAGCGCGTCGATCGCGACGCCGAGCCGATCCGACGCCAGCCCAAGAAAGATTTGCCGGACCTCGGCGCAGACATGCCTGATGGCGCGTCCCGACTGCTGCACGGAAAGACTGCCTGACGTCACGCCCTCATTGGGACTGCCAGCCGTTGACGCGCGGACCATCTGTACCCGGCCGATATCGACATCGAGCTCGTCGGCGGCGATCTGGGCCAGCGCCGTCACGATGCCTTGCCCGATCTCGACCTTTCCCGGAGAAACTTTCACGTGGCCCTCCGGCGAAAAGCGGAGCCATGACGACAGCGTCGGGTTCGCGGCAAGGCTGACCGGCAATTTTGGCGCGGACGGGGAGGGCGCGGGCTTTGTCATGGGGTTACGATCTCGGCGGCGGCGCGCAGCACCGCCCGCACCATGCGGTTATGTGAGCCGCAACGGCAAAGATTGCGGTCCAGCGCGGCCCTCACGTCGTCGCTGGAAGGCGCAGGATTTCGCATCAAAAGTGCCGCGGCGCTCATTAAGATGCCGGACACGCAATAGCCGCATTGCATGGCCTGCTCGGCGATGAACGCGCGCTGCAGCGGATGCGGCTTGCCCGCGTGTCCGAGCCCCTCGATGGTGGTGATATCCTTATCCGCGACGGACCACAGCGGCGTGTCACATGCGGCCACCGCGTGATCGCCGACGATAACGTTGCAGGCGCCGCATTCATTGGCGCCGCAGCCGAAATGCGGGCCTGTCATTCCCATTGGACCACGCAGGATACTGAGCAACGATGAATCGGGGTCAGCGTCGACATCAATCTCGACGCCATTGAGGCGGAATCGAATACTCGGCATCGAGAATAAGACCTTACTGTCGTTCGACCTACTGCGCCTTGTCGCCGAATTTCTTGACAACCTCGGCCCATTTCACAATATCGCCGCGCAGATATTTGTCGAATTCTTCCGGGGTCATCGACATCGGAACCGCGCCCTGTTCGGTCCAGAGTTTGACGATGTCCGGCCGCTTGACCGCCGCGTTGACGGCGGCATTCAGCTTGTCGATAACAGGCTTTGGCGTTCCCGCGGGCGCCATCAATCCGAGCCAGATGGTCGCCTCATATCCGGCGACACCGGCCTCCGAGGCCGTCGGCACATTGGGCAGCACGCTTGAACGCGACTTGCCGGTGGTGGCGAGCGCGCGCACCTGGTTCTCTCCGACATTGGGGGCCATCGCCGGAACCGCGTCGATCATCATCTGCACCTGTCCGCCGATGACGCCGCTGCGCGCCTCGCCGCTGTTGCGGTAGGGAACGTGCACGACATCGATGCCGGCCATGGTTTTGAACAGTTCGCCGGCCATGTGATAGGGCGTGCCCTGGCCGGACGAGGCGTAGTTCAGCTTTCCCGGCTGCGATTTGGCGAGTGCGATGAATTCCGCCAACGTCTTTGCCGCGACCTGCGGGTGCACGACGATGACAAGGTCGGAGTAGTTGACCGGCGCGATCGGCGCCAGATCGCGCATCAATTCATATTTGCGCTGCGGCACCAGCGATTCGTTCGCGGTCTGGGTATTCGACATCATCAACAGCGTATAGCCGTCAGGCGGTGACTTGGCGGCTTCGAGCGTACCGATCACGCCGCCGGCTCCGGTGCGATTCTCGACCACGAAGGGCTGGCCGAAATTCTCCTGCAGGATGTTGCCGATCAGGCGGGCGGTCACGTCGGCGGGGCCTCCGGCACCAAAGGGAACAATGATCTTGATCGGCCGCGTCGGGTAATCCTGCGCCAGAGATTGCGTTGCAACAAGAGTTGGTGTCGCAAGAAGAGCTGCCGCCAGCGCGAGGGCAAACCTTGGGCCCGTCATTTCAAACTCCCCGATATCGATCTTGTTTTGTGTCAGCCAAAGCTAGCCGCTGGCCAAGTCTAGCTGCCAAGTCTAGCTGCAATGGGAACGAAGTGTCGACGATAGACTCGATGCGTGCTGTAGGAATAAAAGATAACCTCGGGTGTATCGATATGGCCTGAAACAAGCGGGTAGGATGAGCCAATGAAAAATTCAGGGATATCGCGCCGCGGCATGCTCAAGGGATCGGGCGCCTTGCTTGCGGGCGCTGCGTTCTCGACCCGCGTCATGGCGGATGCTCCACCACCCGAACCGATCACGCCGGCACTGATCGAAGCGGCGAAGAAGGAGGGCAAGGTCAGCTACTACACTTCGACCGATCTGCCGGTCGCCGAGAAATTGGCCAAGGCGTTCGAGGCGAAATATCCCGGCATTGCGGTCCGCGTCGAGCGCACCGGGGCGGAGCGGGTGTTTCAGCGCATCGGCCAGGAATATGGCAGCAACATCCATGCGGTCGACGTGGTGAATTCGTCGGACGCCGCGCATTTCATCGTCTGGAAACGCGACGGCATCCTGGCGCCCTACGTGCCGGAAGACGTCGCAAAGTTCTACCCCACGGAGCACAAGGACGTGGACGGCCAGTTTGCGAGCTGGCGCGTCTGGCTCAGCATCATCGCCTACAACACCAGTCTGGTGAAGCCGGACGAGGCGCCGAAGAGTTTTGCCGATCTATTGGATCCGAAATGGAAGGGCAAGATCGTCAAGGCCCATCCCGGCTACAGCGGCACCATCATGACCGCGACCTATCAGATGCAGCGCGATCTCGGCTGGGCCTGGTTCGAACAGCTTGCCAAGCAGAACATCATGCAGGTGCAATCCTCGGCCGATCCACCGAAGAAGCTCGATCTCGGCGAACGAGCCGTCATGGCTGATGGCAACGAGTACAATATTTTCCAGATGAAGGAAGCCGGCCGCCCGGTCGAGCCGGTTTATGCCAGCGAAGGATCGCCACTGATCGTCGGGCCCAACGGGATCTTCAAAGGCTCGCCGAACCCGAACGCGGCAAAACTGTTTCAGTCGTTCTGCTTCAGCCGGGATGCGCAGCAGCTCATCATCGATGTCGGCGGCCTGCGCTCGGTGCATCCGCAGACCCAGGAGAAGCCGGGGCGCACGCCCTTCAAGGACATCAAGACCATGAAGGACGACGCCGCCGCGGTGGAAAAAGAAGGCGACGCGATCAAGGCGCGCTACACCAAGCTGTTCCGCGTTTGATCCGTCAGCGGTCATCATGACATCCGAACTGCCAAAAATGTCTGTCGCCGAAACGCTTGCGCAAAAGATCGTTGCGCTGAAGGCGGGCACCCTTCCGGCGGCAACCACGCGCAAGTGCGAGGACTTGCTGATCGATGTCGTCGGCTTATGCGTCACCGCGCGTAACGAGGATTACATTACAAGCGCGCTCGGCGGTTGGGACGATGACGGTCCATGCACGGCGCTCGGCCACAAACGAACGCTCAACGCTTCAGGTGCGGCCTTCGTCAACGGCACCGCGGCGCATGGCGAGGATTTCGACGATACCTTCGAGGGCGGCCCGGTGCATGCCGGCGCGGTGATCGTGCCGGCGGTTTTGGCTGCCTGCGAAAAGCATAATCCCGATGGCCGCATGGCGCTGATCGGCATCGCCGTCGGCACCGAAGTTCTGTGCCGGCTGAGCCTCGTGGTGCCGAAGGCCGTCCACAAGGCCGGTTTTCACCCGACCGCGATCTTCGGCGCCATGGGTGCCGCCGCCGGCGTCGGCGCCGCGCTCGGCCTCAATGCCAGGCAGATCGTCGATGCGCTCGGCATCGCCGGCAGTATGGCCGGCGGCATCATCGAATATCTGGCCGAGGGCGCGTGGACCAAGCGGTTGCATGCCGGCTGGGCGGCTCAATCAGGCATTCGCGCGGCGCTGCTGTCGCGGCAGGGATTTGTCGGCCCGCGCACCGTGTTCGAGGGCGTGCATGGGTTGTTCCACGGTTTCGCGCACACGACCAATGGCGACTACGACGCGCTCACGGGCGATTTCGGCACGCGCTGGGTGACGGACACGCTGGCGTTCAAGCCATATCCCTGTGGGACCATGGCGCAGCCTTATATCGATTGCGCCAGACGCCTGGCCGCGTGGAGCATAAAGGCCGAGGACATCGCCGAGATCGTGTGCGAGGTGGCGGAGGGGACGGTGCACCGGCTGTGGGAGCCGCTGGCCGATAAGCAGCGCCCGCGCAACGGCTACGCCGCCAAGTTCGCCACGCCATATCTGCTGGCG
>Ga0137415_10003093_pt1 | contig 16502 bp, 13 predicted proteins | sample CZODoug3_1_1_16f_FD_183082 | JGI IMG/M metagenome (GOLD analysis project Ga0137415, IMG submission 183082) | Vadose zone soil fungal communities from Angelo Coast Range Reserve, California, USA - CZODoug3_1_1_16fungal (Hybrid Assembly) | ecosystem: Environmental > Terrestrial > Soil > Vadose...
CGCATCTACACGGACCTCGCCAGCGATCACCCGATCGATCTCTGCCGCTATCAAGTCGCCAACTGCTTCATGGGCCGCTCCGGCCTGATCAATAGCGGCGGCGCCTCTGGAGCCAATGACTTTGAGGAAGCGGTAACCACCGCGGTCATCAACAAGCGCGCCGGCGGCACCGGCCTCATCTCCGGCCGCAAAGCATTCCAGCGTCCCATGAAGGAAGGCGTCCAGCTCCTCAACACAATTCAAGACGTATATCTCAGCCCCGAAGTCACCGTCGCCTAACGCGCAAGTCCTCGTAGGGGCGCAGCACCGCTGCGCCCCTATTCAGCAACCAACCCTCTGTTCACTTCAACTTGTTCATCCGTCTTCGTTTGCCGCCGGCAGTATTCGTGAGTACTATCGAACGCACAGAGTTTCGGAAACGCTTCCAAAGGAAAGCCGTCTGGCCAAGTGATGCGTCGAAAGAAGCAGCCTGCCTGTGTGGGCGCGCTCACACCATGGCAAGAAAATCCCGCGAGCGAAGTTCAAGGAGAGACAAAATGAAGAAGGTAATTGCAAGCGCAGGGCTCACCCTAGCTGTGTTGCTCGGAGCCTCATTTGTGCTCGCACGAACTGCGAGCAAGGCGCCCGCGCCAAGCCCGTCGCAGGTCGTCCTTTCCCAATGGAATGAAATCGGGCGCAAGCTGACTGCCATGGCGGAAGATTTTCCCGAAGATAAGTACGATTTCAAGCCCACTCCGGCGCAACGCTCCTTTGCCGAACAGATGCTGCACGCTACAGCCTCGATGTACTACTTCACTGACCCCGCGCAGGGTCAAAAGCCGCGCTACCCGGACGATCCCAAGCGCGACGGCCTGAAAACGAAAGCAGAGATTGTGGCGTTTGCCAAGAAATGCGTGGAGGACGGCGCGGCGGTCATCAAGTCCAAGGGCGACAAAGGCATGGCCGAATGGATTACCGAGCCAGAAAGCAAGCAGCAAGTGCAGATTTCCGATCTCGCTTACGGACTCACCGAACACACCGGCGAACACTACGGACAACTCGTGGTGTACTACCGTCTAGCGGGATTGGTTCCCCCGGAATCGCGGCCCAAGAAGTAGTAAACCTGGTTGTAAGCCTGGAGGTTACTAGCCTCTGCCCACCGCGCCGCTCGCGCCGTTTTCCAACAGCGCGGTTAATTGCGCCGGGTCTGTTGTGGGAGGCAAGCACGATTGACCTGCGCAGACGACCGCCACGGCCCTGTCCGCTTGCAGATGGGGCAATGTTTCCTTAAGCGCTTCGGGCAGATTTTCGATCATCGTCCCGTCTTCCCCCGTTGCGGTAAACCGCAGCACGGACTTGCCAAGGCGGAAAACTCGATTCGCTGCAACTTCCAGTGACAAAGCCGCGGGATCATCCGCGCGGCCTGTGATCAGCACTTGCATCGGGTGGCGCGCGAAAAGAAGCGCTGCCAAACCATACGTCGCCGCGAAGAGCCCATATTGCGGCGCAATTCCCGCGAAGGCCTCCAGCGTTTTCTGCGCGAAGTTGTAGTAACGCTCGTCGCCGGTAAAAGCGTGCATGCGGACGAGCGCAATAATCGCCACCGAGTTGGCCCCAGGTGTCGGCGAATCCTGAAAGGGTTTGCGGCGCACATCCAACCCGGCAAGCGGTGCGGCATTGGAAGGACGGTCAAAGAATCCTCCGCCCTGCGCATCCGCGTAATATTCCAGAAGGTAATCAAGCGTGCGTTGCGCGGCGCGAAAATAGCGCGGATTCAGCGTCGTTTCGTAGGCGTCTAGCAGCGCTATTACGCTAAAAACCTGATCGTCCAGCGAGCCTTCGAGGCGCGGGCCGCCGATGCGATGCGCAAATCCGTTTCCCGCCGTCCACGCTTCGAGCAGCATGCGATCTATCGTCTTCAGCGCGAAATCGCGGCAGTTGTCGCCGATGGAACGGCCCAGAATGCGCGCCGCCTCCAGGTACGCGGAGACGAACATCGCGTTCCAGGAAACGTACATGGTCGTATCGATGTATGGGGTAATCCGACGGAGCCGGCCCGCCAACATCTTGTCCTTTGCGCGCGCTATCGTCAGGCGCACAGCCGTTTCATCGCCGCCCAGTGTCTTTGCGATCGCGCCGGCATCGCGTGCCACCCACAAGACATTCTTCGCGGGATTGTGGTGCATCTCCCCGCGCGCCTCAACGTCATAGTAAAGCTCGAGAATCCGCGCTTCCGCCGGCAGCAGCGCCTCGCGAACTTCTTCCAGCGTCCACGTGAAGTAATCCCCGTCGTCGGAAAGGCAATAATCCGCGTCCTGGCTGGCATAAAAACCGCCGCCGTGCTGGTCGGAGAGCAGCTCATTCACCCAACCGATAATTCCCTCGGCCGTCTCGCGCAAAAAAGGATTCTGCGTCACCTGCCAACCGTGAAGGTAGTTCTTGAGCAGCTCAGAATTGTCATAGCTCATCTTCTCGAAGTGCGGTACGAGCCAGCGCTCATCGACGGAATAACGATGGAACCCGCCGGCGAGTTGGTCATAAACGCCGCCTCGTGCCATTTTTTCCAGCGTCGTTTCCGCCATCGCGACCAGATGCTTCTCTTTGGTTTCCTGATAGCGCTCGAGAATCAACTCGATCGCCGACGCGTGCGAAAATTTCGGCGACTGCCCGAATCCTCCGTTGCGAATGTCAAAAAGCTTGGTGATCGATTGGACCTGTGCGTCCACTACTCCAAGATCAAATTTTGCTCGCGCGCCGGTGAACGTTTCCGCCTGCGCCACGGCATCCGCCAGCGAATTCGCCGCGCGCTCCAAATCCGGACGCTTGTTTCGATAGGAATCCGCGACAGCGAGCAACACCCGCCGGAACCCGGGCCTTCCGCCCTGATCGTCAGGCGGGAAATAGGTCCCGCCATAAAACGGCTTGCCGTCAGGAAGCAAAAAGCCGGTGAGCGGCCAGCCACCCTGGCCCGAAAGCGCGCTGATAGCGGACTGGTAGCGCGCGTCGACATCCGGGCGTTCGTCGCGATCGACTTTCACGGCGATGAAGTGCTCGTTGATGATTTTCGCGATTTCGGCGCTCTCGTAGCTCTCGCGGTCGATCACATGGCACCAGTGGCACCACACCGCGCCAATATCCAGCAGCATCGGCTTGTTCTCGGACTTGGCGCGCGCAAAGGCGGCATCGCCCCATTCATACCAATCAATCGGTTGATGCGCAGCCGAGCGAAGGTAAGGACTGACCGAGTCTTTGAGCCGATTCTCAGGTTGTGACGGCAAGCGAACTCCCATGGAGCGAAAACGATCTGCTAAATCTGCTAAACGTCACATGCATCCGATAAACCGAGACGCGCTACTGTGTCTCTCGGGATTGCAGCTGGGAAAATCCGGTTGAATGCCCCAAAAAACTGCGGACTTACTGAACAACGTCCCCCGGACCGAGATCATGCGGATCCAGCGGCTTTCGGCCGGCAAATCCTTCGTCCTGCCGATGGTAGAAGCGTATACGGTCTTCCCCGAGCCGCCAGCACAAGTAAACTTCTTCGTTGTTGATCAGAGCCGGGAAGTCGAGTAGGCCAACCTCAAGATCTTTGATGAGGCAACCCGTTTCAAGGATGCGATTCAGCGAGGACTTAAGCGTTTCAGCGAGGTGCTGATGCTCCACTCGGAGGGTGGCGAGCTTCTCATAAGGCACAATTACCCCGCCCATCATGGTAATCCGGGCGGAAACTGCGGTCAGATCCGTTTCGAGCCCGGCCAGCTTCTTGCGGCAATTCATCGCCTCCACAAGGAACGGCTCAAGCTCCTTGCGGGCACGTTCGGCCTCGGTTAGGGTGAAAAGTCGCTGTTCCGGTTCCGGCGTATCGTCCGGGTTTTGGTCGTCGTCTTCATCCGCCATGATGATTCCGTTCTGGCTGTCGGCCCTTTTGGGCGGGCGCTATGTAGTACATCCTACACCGGGCTAGCGCAAGCTTAGCATGCGATCAAGCGCTATGCGCGCGAAGTGGCGGGTGCGCTCGTCCACCGAAATTTGATTGACAACGTTTCCTGCGGCCAGATTATCCAGCGCCCATAGCAGGTGCTGCGGCGTGATGCGAAACATTGTGGTGCATACGCAAACGCTGGAATCGAGCGACATGATCTTCCGGTCCGGCATTTCCTTGCTCAAACGATTCACTAGATGGATCTCTGTGCCCACAGCCCATTGCGAACCCGCCGGCGATTGCGATATAGCCTTGATGATGCCTTCTGTCGAGCCGATCTGATCCGCCGCCTGCGCCACTTCATACCGGCACTCGGGATGCACGATTACCCGAATACCCGGATTCGCTCGACGAACCCGCTCGATGTGCTGCGGCTGGAAGCGCTGATGCACTGAGCAGTAGCCCTTCCACAGGATGACCTTCGCCTTGCGAATCGCCGCCGGAGAATTTCCGCCATAATCCTGATACGGATCCCACACGATCATTTCGTCCAGCGGGATTCCCATGCGAAACGCCGTGTTGCGTCCGAGGTGCTCGTCGGGCAAAAACAGGACTCGCTCGCCGCGCTCAAAAGCCCAGCGCATCACCGCAGCCGCATTCGAGCTGGTGCAGACGGAACCGCCGTGCTCCCCGGTAAAAGCCTTGATCGCTGCCGTGGAATTCATGTAGGTGATGGGAACAAGCTTCAGATCGCCGACAGACGCTAGTTCCTCCCAGCTGACTTCCACCTGTCCAATGTCCGCCATATCCGCCATCGAACAACCCGCGTTCAAATCCGGGAGGATCACACTTTGGTGGGCGCGACGGAGAATGTCCGCACTCTCCGCCATAAAATGCACGCCGCAAAACACGATGTACCGCGCATCCGCCTCCGCTGCTTGAAACGAAAGCTTCAACGAGTCACCGCGAAAATCTGCGAATTTCACGACTTCATCGCGCTGGTAATGATGGCCAAGCACGACTACGTCCTTACCGAGGCGCGCTTTTGCCGAGCCAATCCGCTCATCCAGCGAATTGTCCGGCACCAGCAAATACGAATCGAAATCGCAGCCCACACCCGGTTCGATTTCCGGCGCGCGCACCGTTTCTGGCGGTTCGCTGCCAATGAAGGTGGAGGAATTCGAAATAGAGATAAGGGTGCTCATCGCCTTTTCATGACTGCTATTGGGATTAGGTAGTCCTAGGGATGTCCCTGCTAATTAGATGATTCTTCTCGGCTTTTGGTGTCATTCTCTACTATCCGCCAATAAACACCATAGTACGCGAGGGTGGTACGAAGTCCGGCTCGTTGATGCGGTGCCCCTCTTCCTTTTCCATCACCACGGAGCGGATGTACGTCACCAAGTCTTCGTCGGAGGCGCCTTCGCGCAGCAGCGCGCGCAGATCGTGATCCTCCTTGCTGAACAAGCAGGTCCGCAGCTTACCATCTGCGGTCAGCCGGATGCGCGAACAATGTCCGCAGAAAGGCTGCGTAACCGGCGCGATAAGGCCGATCTCGCCCGGCGCTCCATCCGCAAAGCGATATTTGCGTGCCGTCTCGCTGCGCTCATGTGGAATCTGCTGCAGCGGCCATCGCGCATGAATCCGCCGGTAAATTTCCGCCGCCGGCACGACCAAGCCGCGATTCCAGTGCCGGTCCGCATCCAGCGGCATGTATTCAATAAATCGCATGATAACGCCGCGTTGGCGCGCAAACTCCGCAAACGCCTCTACCTCATCGTCATTGATACCGCGGACGAGCACCGCGTTAATCTTCACCGGCGCCAGTTGCGAATTCTGCGCCGCATCGATACTCCCCAGCACGGTTGAGAACGATTTCGTCCGCGTGATTTTCTCAAATCTTGTGCGGTCCAGCGAATCCAGGCTGATGTTAATCCGGCGTAATCCGGCTTGAATCAGCCGCTCGCACCGTTCGGCCAGCAGATGGCCGTTCGTGGTCATCGATAAATCTTCGATGCCCAGCGCGTGCAACCGCGCGATGTAATCCTCCACACCGTCGCGAACCAGGGGTTCGCCGCCCGTAACCCGAATTTTCCGTATTCCCAGACCCAGGAACACCCGCGCCAGGCGGTCCAGCTCAGGCCAGGAAAGAATCTCATCGTGATCGCGATAATTTTCCGGGTCCGCCGAGCGGCAATACACGCACCGGAAATTGCAGCGATCCGTCACAGAGATCCGCAGGTCCGTAATCTGGCGGCCGAATTTGTCGTGCAGCGTCATAAGAATTCTTCTTGCGGCATTACAGCGCTGGGTTGCCCACAAAACAAAAAACCTGAATCCGCTTGCTTGGATTCAGGCACAGACGAAAAAAGTACACTTTTTCGTCGTCGGCTCCTTTCCAAGCGGGAGGCCCAGCCGTTTCCAGCCGAACCCTCATTCCCGGCCCATCGCCGGGACATCGCCCTTGCCGCCATAGGTTTTCTCCCCGTAGGCGCCAAGGGTCGGAGTTTCGTGCTTAGTCTAGCGCTACGCAGCCAAGACTGCAATTCGGTACCAATAGTCGCCCAGAAGCTTCATTGGCGGGTCCTAGCGCCCGTCCTGGAACGGGCTTTGAAGCCTCAGCAGCCCCTCGCATCCGTCTGTGGTAAAGTTTTCGCCACGCCATGCGGATCTTCGTTCTCGGCGCCGGCGCCACCGGCTCTCTCCTAGCGCAATTATTAGAGCGGCAAGGACATACAGTCTGGTGCGGCGACCGCGATTTACAGCGCGCCCACCACTTCCTCGGCAAAAGCAGCAGCATCGCCATCACGGACGTGAACGCCAGGAACCTGCGCGGCATCGTCCGAGCCGCCCGCGGCTGCCAGCTGATCGTCAACGCCTCCGCATCGGTCTTCAATCAGATTGTCATGCGCGCCGCTCTGCGCCTCCGCGTGCATTATGTCGATCTGAGCTCCCACCTCACGCAAAACCCGTTCAAAGCCGAGCAGCTAGCCTTCGCCAAGCGCTTCGAAGAAAAAAATCGCCTCGCCCTCATCAACACCGGCGCCGCCCCCGGATTGACCAATCTGCTGGTCAAGCGCGCCGCGGAAATGCTCGACACGGTGGAAACCGTGCAAATTCGCCTGTACGAAAGCAGCGAAAGCGACGACCCGATCTCCCAATGGTCCCCCGAAGGCACCTTTGACGAAGCCATCTCCAATCCGCGAGTTTATCGCGCCGGAAGATTCCACATGGCAAAGCGCTTCGCCGAACTCGAGAAATTTCGTTTCCCCGACCCCGTCGGAAACGCAAACGTAGTCCTCGCCGCGCAGGACGAAGTGGCCACACTCCCCCATTTCATCCCCATGCAAAGCATGGACGTGAAAATCGGCGGCAATGAATTCGATCGCCTGCGCCGCTGGTACAAACAAGGCAAACTCTCGAAATCGCGCGGTATCGTACGCCAGCGCTTTCCGCAAACACTATCGCCGCGCAAAATCGCCAATTTGATTCGCCAGGGCGTCTTGCAGAACGCGCGTTTCGCGGCCGTAGTGCTGACCACGGGCATCAAGCGCCGCTCAAATCAGGAACAGCGCCTCTTGATCCGTACCGACTGCATCTTCCCAACCTTGTACCAGATTCGCCAGCAAGGCCTTTACACCACGCCCGTAGCGTATGCGACGGCACACGTAGCTGCCCTATTTATCAAGTTTTTCCCACGCGATTTGGCAGGAGTGTTTCCGCCAGAAACTTTGCCGGTTGAAACGCGCCGCGCAATTATCGCCGGCATCCGCAAGCACAGCGTTCGAATCAATCACCGCACAAACGTGCTGCGGAATAACGAAGAAGACGAAGAATTCTTCTGATTGCCGAAGTGTGAGTAGGAGCGGCTACGGCCGCGCCTCAAATATCAAATTAAACGGAGTCTGTGTGGCCCGGCGAAAACGCGTAAATCCACCGCTCGTGACCACTTCGCGCAGCCGCTTCTCCCCCGCCTGCGCGCCCAGCGCCAATCCCACTTCTTGCGACAAAGACGCCGGCGTGCACAGCAGTGTCGACGCTCCGTAAAAAGCGCGCCCTATCGGATGAAGATTGTCCTCCAGCTTATCCCCCGCGTTCGGCTCCACAATCATCCACGTCCCATCTTTCTTCAACGAGCCGCGCACGTGGCTGGACGCCCCGGCAGGATCGCCCATATCGTGCAAGCAATCGAAAAACGTCACAAAGTCGTAGTCCTTCCCTGGAAAATCCTTAGCCTTCGCCACCTCAAAGCGAATGCGATCCGCCACGCCAGCCTCTTTCGCGCGCTGCTTGGCCGTCTCGATCGATTTGTCGTGATAGTCGAAGCCGACAAACTCAGACTTTGGATACGATTTCGCCATCAAGATAGTCGACGCTCCGAGCCCGCATCCCACATCCGCAACGCGGCCGCCGCCTTTCAACTTCGCGTCCACTCCTTCGAGCGCCGGAATCCACGATGAAATCAGGTTTGCCGCGTAACCCGGCCGAAAAAATCGCTCCGTTCCGACAAAAAGCTCCGGATGATGCTCGTGCCATCCCATGCCCTCACCGGTTTTGAAGCGTTCTGCAATCTGTTCTTCGGACTTTGCCGAAGCCAGCGCCACTTGGAACGCGCCGGGAAGAAATGCCGGGCTGTTTTCATCCGCCATCGCAAATGCCTGCTCTTCGCTCAGGTGGAATTTTCCGCTTGCCGCATCGTAGGTCACGTAGCCGCCCGCGGCCTGGGCAGATAGCCACTCCCGGATATAACGCTCCGCCGTTCCTGTCTTCTTCGCCAGCTCTGCGGGCGTTTGCGGCCCCGCAGCGGCAAGCGCCTTGTACAATCCCAGCCGGTCACCGATGCGAATCAGCGCCGCATTAAACGTCGCGCCAAAATCGACGATGGCTTTCCCAAGAAATTCGTTTAGTTTATCTGGATTAACGGCCATGAAGTCCTCCGTGGAATCGAAGGGCCGGGTAAGCGATTGGGCGAGTTTAGGCCGGGGCTTCTCGAGATGCAAGCTGCCGAGGCACACTCGTGTAGTTGCTGAAGAACACGTTGCGCCAATCAACACGGCGGCGGGCGACAAATAGAGTTCTGGAAACCGGTCTGCGCAAGACGGCTCTAGCAGCGTCCGCTTCGCCTAATCTGCTGCTGCCGCCTTCGCTTGCCCTGAAAAATGAATCGTAATCAGGAAGCCGTTCGTGCCGTCATATGAAAAATTGTGCCCGTGGCCGTCAAAAGCTTCATGCTTGTTTTTCCACATCCGGAATCCATTATTAGATTGGGCCAGCCAATATTTCAGATTGTGCACAACAACTTCGTGGGCAGGATCGTCACCCTTGACTCGTTCCAGGATGACCTCGCCTTTTCCATTGTCCATTTTGGCGTGAGCTTCGCCGCTCTTCGTGTCTACCTTCCACATGAATGCGGCCGTGTCCACATCAGCGTGCTCCCATTTTATGGGATAAAGCTGCGCCAGAATATCGTTGAAGGCGGCCTTTTGCGCCGGGGTGACGCTGGGATCATAGTGAATAACGACCCAGGAATCCTTTCCGGTGCTCCAATCACTGCCCAGATCCGTCGCCAGCCACACTTTGGCGCCATCCAGCTTAGTGTCCTTGTAATAGCCTTTATCCGTGCGAAGCACGAGATTGGCTCGGCAGTATTCGCCCTCGTGATGATGTGTTGAGCGCGTGTTGAAGTAACACGGACAGAACATGTCGCAACTGCACGCTTCAATGTAAGAAGCCGTGAGATCGAAATCAGGCTTTGCCGCAAGCGGCTTCTCCTGCGAGCCTGCGTCGTATTGTGCAAGCAGCAAGCCACCGGTCAGGCCGATTGCTAAAATCAAAATGATCTTGTTTTTCATGGAACCTCCTGTGAACTCAAGGGGAGGGTACCTAGGATTTGCGGGAATTCTACACCCCGCCCGAGGCATCAAGCAAACAGCGTGCGAGAATCGCGGACAAGCTAGAACTTATATCCGATGCCGAACGATAGAACCGGATAAAACTTATAAGGTGAAGCGCTCTTGTTCAGCTTGGTTTGCTCCGCGGCAATGTTGCTTTGAATCGTAGGATCAGAGCCGATCGTCCGGCAAAACAAGCCGGTGGAGTCGCACGCGCTGCCGCTGAAGTTTAGCGTCACGCGCGGTGGTCCCTGATAGGCCGCGCCAATTTCAAAAGAAGTGCTGAAGTGCCGGCTGCGCGGAACCAAATTGCCAATCCCGAAGAGCACCATCGGCGCGGCCTTGTACACCGTTAGCTTCCCGGTTCCCGTGATGGGATCGGCAGGGTCGCTGACATAACTGGTATTGCTCAGAGTGAAGCTCTGCCCTCCCGGCACGGAAGCGTTGGCGCTGACCTGATTGCCGTTGTAGAACAGCACACCCGGGCTGATGTGCAGCCCCTTCAACAAAAACAAATCGTACGTAGCTTGCGCGGATCTCAGGTTCAGATTCCCCTTGTAGGTGACGCCATCTTTGTCGAACGTATCGCCATAGTTGAAGAGGTTGAACCCAACGCGCACATTCGATCGATGCGAAACACCCACTGCGACTTCGCCGCCAATACCGAGCGTAGAGACCTTCACGCCGATGCCGATTGGAATGCGTCCCTCGGACGATTCTTTTGCCGGAACGGCAGGCTCTGCGGATGGAGCCGGTGCTGGCGCCGCCGTCGAAGTATCGGGCGAATCCGGCACGGCCGCTGCGAAGTGAGATGCCGCAAGATTCGTCACTAACAGAAGCACTGCAAATACAGGGACTCTTCGCATGGCTCGCTCCTTGAATGAAGCGAGCTTAGCATTCGCGAAACAGCGCATTTGTTAAGTGGCTCTAATGGGCGGCTAAGAGTTACCGGCCACAAGTACAGGCCATCCTCAGGTGCTTTCAGCAGCAGCGGTTCGGTCGGGAGTAACGGCGATTGAGCTGTTGCACGTAAAACTCCTCCGCCGTGAGCCGTTGGCATCTGTCGCCTCGAGCCGCCGAAGAGCGTACGTACCGCTCGTACGCCGCGTCTCCGCACCATTCCCGCACGCCACGCCAAAATCGACGTGCGAACCGCCTGATGGTCTTTGTCGCGTACTGCATCAGTCGTCTCCCTGCGTTGCGCCGGAATATTCCTGCGCCCATTGCGTTTGCACGTAGGGCGATTCGTGAAGCCCCGGCGCGCGCCGGCTGCTCAGGATCGCATACCACTGCACCAGCGCCTCCACGATCAGCACGATTACCATCAGCGCGAGCACCGCGGTCACCGCAGCGTCCAGCCGCTGATTGAAAATGAGCCGCTGCGTATCCACCAGCTTGGCAGCCGGAATCTTTCCCGCGGCAACTTGCGCCGCGAGCGCATTCGCATACGCCAGGAATCCGATGCGCGGATTCGCATCAAAAATCTTCTGATAGCTGGCCGTCATCGTAATGATCACCAGCCAGGTCATCGGCAGCAGCGTCACCCAAATCCAGCGCGTGCGCCCCATCTTCAGCAAAATCGTCGTAGCCACCACCAGTGCCACGGCGGCCAGCAGTTGATTGGAAATTCCAAACAGCGGCCACAGCGAATTGATTCCGCCCAGCGGGTCAACCACTCCCTGGTACAGAAAATATCCCCACATCCCGACGATAATCGCGCTTGAGAGCAGGACGCTCGGCATCCACCCCGTGCGCGCAAATGGCTTCCACACCCGGCCGCCCAATTCCTGCACCATGAAGCGGCCCACGCGCGTCCCTGCATCCAGCACCGTCAAGATAAACAGTGCCTCGAACATGATCGCGAAGTGGTACCAGATGCTCAGCAGCCGCTCGCCGCCGATCGTGTTGGAAAAAATCTGCGCCATTCCCACCGCAAGCGACGGCGCGCCACCCGCGCGATTCCAAAGCGTCTGCTCGCCAACCGCGTGCGCGAGCCCTGCCATCGCTGGCGCCGTCAAAGGAAAGCCCCAGCCGCTGATCGTCGTGGCGGCAGCCTCAGGTGTCGCGCCCACGATGCTCGGTGGGCTGTTGATCGCAAAATACACACCCGGCGTCATCGCGCATGCCGCGACCATTGCCATCACACCAACAAAGGATTCGAGCAACATCGCGCCGTACCCGATAAACCTCGCGTGGCTTTCGCGCAGAATCATTTTCGGCGTCGTGCCCGAAGAAATCAGCGAATGAAATCCGCTGATCGCGCCGCAAGCGATGGTGATGAAGCAAAACGGAAAAATCTTCCCGGCGAAAACGGGACCGCTACCATCGATAAACCGCGTCAGCGGCGGCATGAGCACGTGCGGACGCACAAACAATATCCCCCCGGCCAGCGCGAAAATCGCCCCCGCCTTGATGAACGCGCTCAGATAGTCGCGCGGAGCAAGCAGCAACCAAACCGGCAGCGCCGACGCGGCGAAAGCGTAGGCGATGAGAGCAAAAGCCAAGGGAACGCCGCCCAACGTGAAAACGCGCGCCCATGAAGGCGAATCCGCCACCCATTGCCCTGCTACAACCACAAACAAAATCAGGGCGACGCCCATCAGTGAGCCTTCCAGCACCCGCCCCGGCCGCACGAATCGCAAATACACGCCGACCAACAGCGCGATTGGAATGGTCATCGCCAGCGTAAACGTCGCCCACGGCGACGACTTCAGCGCGTTGACCACCACCAGCGCTACCACGCCCAGCAAAATCACCAGGATGGCCAGCACCGCGAGTTGCGCAATCAACCCGCTGCGCTTGCTCACCTCTTCGCGCGCCATCTGCCCGATCGATTTCCCATCCCGCCGAATCGAGCAAAACAAAATGATGAAATCCTGCACGCAACCGGCAAACGCCGCGCCGGCTATCAGCCACAGCGTCCCCGGCAAATACCCGAACTGCGCCGCCAAGGTCGGGCCCACAAGAGGTCCCGGCCCGGCAATCGCCGCGAAATGATGCCCGAACAAAACCCATTTGTTCGTAGGAACAAAATCGCGCCCGTCATCCTTGCGCTCGGAAGGAGTCGCACGCGTATCGTCCAAAGCCAGAAGCCGCGCCGCGAGAAACGCGGAGTACAGCCGGTAGGTCACCAGGTAACAGCACAGCGCGGCGATCACGAACCACATCGCATTGAGCGACTCGCCGCGATCAAACGCAATCTTGCCGAGCGCGCCGGCGCCCAGCACAGCAACCCCAACCCAAATCAAGATCCGCGCAAATCGCGTCACGTCACAAGCCCCATATCCGTATCACTCGTGCACAATTCTGCCGAGCGCATCGTAAGCGAGCCCCGCACAAGGGTCAATGCGTTTGCACGCTTCATTCGATGCCGGATTAAACGAATACAAGTCCTACAAAGGGTCCCCGGATGCACCGGCGGAGGCTAGTGGTGGCGGGAAATCGCCAGGTCAGTCTCCGAGGCTCCCGACGTTCTGATAGTCGAAGAGGAAAGTCTTCGATGGGCGTCGTCGTTTCCTTCTAATGCTTTATCGCGGCGATCACCCTCTCGAGCTCATCGTGCTTTGGCTCTGGGTCATGTGGCAGGATGTCCCAGCCCGTGGACACCACGATCAGGTTGTATTCCGGCACTACGCGCAACTCCTGGCCGCCGAAGCCGCGCGCGGCCCACGCAAACTTCTCCGGTGATTTCCCCCAGGGCTGCAGCCACCATTGAAACCCGTACCTCCAACGCTGGCCTTCATCTTCCGCGCTCATCGCCGGTGCCACCGAGGCCTTCACCCAATCTGCTGGAACGATTTGCTTCCCCTCCCACGTTCCATTCTTCAGAAACAGAAAACCAATTTTGGCCAGGCTCGAAGAAGAAATGTAAAGCCCGCCTTCCGTGTCCGGCAGTCCCGTGGGCGAATGTTTCCAGTGGTAGGCAATGCCAAGCGGCTGAAATAGGTGCTCCGCTGCATATTGATCGACGGTCTTGCCAGTCGCCTTCTTGAAGATGTGCGAAAGAAGCTGCGTCGCGCCGCTGCTGTATACCCACACCTTGCCCGGCTCCGCAGCCATCGGCTGGTTGATCACGTACTCCACCCAGTCGTGCTTCGACTCCATTACATCGCACGAATTCTTTGCGTCGTTGTACGGCAGATCCTCATTCCACTCAAGGCCCGGTGTCATCGTGAGCAAATGCCGCAACGTAATGCGCCGCTTGCGTTCATCTAAATTCGCGATCTTGTAGTCATCGAAATACTTTAGGATCGGCGTATCCAGATCGGCGGGAAACTCTTTCCGCGCGATCGCAATCCCAATCGTGATCGAAGTCACCGACTTCGAGACGGACTGCATGGTGTGCAAATCGCTGTGCTGATAGTAGGGGTGAAATTCCGCGCTGAAATAATTGTATTGACCGTTTACGTCGTGGTTGAGCGGGCCTTCATGCTTCGCTAATTCGCCGTAAATCTTGCCGTAATCGTGCGGATAGGACTGCGCCAGCACCTGCTTGCCGTCGCGAACAACTAATATGCTGTCCACAAGCCCGTACTTCCCGCTGGCAATGTCCGCATCGAGTGCAGTCAGCGCCGCGGGGTCAAATCCAACAGCACTTGGCTGAGCGAGCGGCCATTCCCTTGTCGGCGCCTTTTCCCGCGCCTGCGCCCACAGCAACAAAACGGATGCGAACGACGCAAGGAGCAAAGACCCTCGCAGTGCGTTCCGACCGGCTCTCATTTTCATTCGCTCTCCTCTTTGTCTCTGCCTTCTCTGGGTCCTCTGCGCGCTCCGTGGTAAATCTCTTGTTCAATCGCGAAGAGAAGTAAATCGCAGCAGCGGGTGCAACTGCCGAAAGACCTTCAGCAGATCATTGCGGAACATCTTGCGAGTCGCGGCATCGGTACCAAGCTCCTGCCGCACAATCCAGCCTTGTACTTTCTTCCAGTTCTCCGCGGCCGGCCACCCGGAATGCTTGGTCCACTTCCCTTTTTCCGTGCTGTACCAGTAGCTTTCGTACTGGCGGCTCAGACGCTTCCGTTGCCGCGCAAGCCATCCGGGATTTGCCTCAAGCCGCGGCGCCGCAACCTGCGCAAGAGCGGATTCTTTGCGCTTCGAACCGGAATAAATGCGAAAGCCGGCTGTAACGGTTTTCGCGGAGATTCCGACATAAAGCTGGCCGCTTTCCGCTTTGTTCGGAAAGGGCACGGCAAATTTCAGGTACATTTGCGCGCGATACGGCGTCTTGTCTTTCGCGAAGCGGGTGTCGCGATTGATGCGCGAAAAGTTCGCGCCCGTGCGCCCGCGGCAATCGAATCGAGAATCAAGCCGCAAAAGTTCAGGTGTAAGCTCCTCGCACAAAGCGCGCATCGGCTGCACCACGCATTCTTTGTAGCGGTCGCGATTCGTTTTCATCCACTCCGTGCGATTGTTTCGCGCAAGGTCACGGAAAAAGCGAAACGTGTCTCGGCCGATGATTGAATTACTCTGGGGCTTGGTCGGCGATTTTGCTTGTGACTTGGTGCGCGCTTTTGCTTGAGCCATGACCGGAATCCGTCGAAAGTGTCAGCGGCAACCTAGCCTACACGATTCCCTTCACTCGTCAATTCGTCTATTCTGTGCGGCGCGTCAAATAACCGTGTCACAGGAAGAGCCATAGGAAAAAGATGATGCGAACACTCGCTCTCGCTGGATTGTGCTTGCTTGCAATCGCTACTTCTTTTCATGTTGCGAACTTCACGGTTTCCGCCGATGAAAAAACCGCGCGTTCGAACAAAGAAGCGTGGAAAGCGGAAGATTTTATTTACGGGGAGACGGGGGGGCAGTTTCGTATTTCGCCGGATGCGAAATGGGTGGTGTGGGTAAAAACCAGCGGAGATAAGGATAAAGACGCGCGCGTATCCAATCTTGTCCTCTCAAGTATGGCGGAGAGCCGGGAAATTCCGCTGACGCGCGGCAGCGACAACAACACACAGCCGCGCTGGTCTCCCGATGGCGAGTGGATCGCGTTTACGAGCACACGCGCGCGTCCAAAACCAAAACCGGATACGGCGCCGATGCAGATTTGGCTGATCAACGCGCACGGCGGCGAGCCTTGGGCGCTCACCGAACTTGCGCACGCGCCGAAGCGGATCGAGTGGCTGGACAAAGACACGCTGATTTACAGCGCGGAGGAAGATCCGGCTCTCTATGAGCAGGAATTAAAAAAGAAGAAAGATGATTCGGAAGTTGTCGATGATGCGGAGCATGCGGCGCCGGTGCGGCTTTACAAAATTAACGTGAAGGACAGGAAGATTACGCGGCTCACTACCAACACGGACTGGATTGAAGATTTCGGAGTTTCTCCCGACCGGAAGTACGCGGTGGCGTCGCACGCGAAGAGTTTGCATTACCAGTTCGACCAGAAGGTGCGGCCGGTGGTGATTTTGCACGATTTGAGCGGCGGACCGGAGAAGCAACTTTTTGCGGATTTGCGGGTGCGCGCGGAGGGATTTGAGTGGGCGCCGGACAGTTCCGGATTTTACATGGCGACGCCATTTTCCACGGATGCGCGATTTATGACCGCGGGCATCACCATTGTTTATTTTTATGACGTGGCGGCGGGCAAGAGCACGCAAGTGAATCTCGAGAATGCTGGCGGGCTTGGCTTCGATTTGCAGACGGTGCCGGGCGGATTTGTGGCGTCGCTTGCGGTGGGCAGCCATGACGATGTGGCGTTTTATCCGGCGGAG
>Ga0137415_10003094_pt1 | contig 16500 bp, 14 predicted proteins | sample CZODoug3_1_1_16f_FD_183082 | JGI IMG/M metagenome (GOLD analysis project Ga0137415, IMG submission 183082) | Vadose zone soil fungal communities from Angelo Coast Range Reserve, California, USA - CZODoug3_1_1_16fungal (Hybrid Assembly) | ecosystem: Environmental > Terrestrial > Soil > Vadose...
ATTCCGACATTCCAAAATACGCTGCTACCACTGCGCCAACGATCGCTGCGCCAGTGATTTCTGTGATTGCCACCGTTCGTTACAACTGCCTGGCCGTTCCGCGCATGGACAACGCGCGTCTTGGCGAACGCGGGCCCCGTCAGCGAAAGCGCGAAAATGGCACCGAGAATTAGTAATTTTGCCTTCATGTCATTTATAGAATTAGACGGGCAAGGGAGGGAAATCTTTCAAATTTTTCCGTAAACTTCGGAACTACCTTTGTGTGTGCTGGTTATCGGCGGCCCTAAAGGATAAACTATCTAATCGTGTCTAGAGCTCGTTGCCTGATTGTGCTGGGGCTTATCCTGATTTGTAGCGCCCTCCCGGCTGCGCCACTCGAGCGAAGCATTAGCCCCTCCCGGCAATTCATCATTTTCGGTGGCAACAGGATTCTGCGTAGTGCCGTCTCCGATGCCGCCGAGCGAGTGAAATCAAAATTGCTCGCGCTCCTGCAATCGCGCGACCAATGGTCGGTTCCTATTTTGCTGAACCTGCAACGACCACAGGCCAACGCACCTGAGGTCCCGGCGGTTCTGCTCAACTTTAGCCAAACCGGTGCTGGACTGAAAATTCAACTCGACCTTTTGGTCGACCGAGATTTTCAGCCCCCAGTTTTGCAGCGGGAAGTCTTGCGCGCCCTTCTACTGGAACTGAGCTATCGCGCGTTGCCATCCTTACCGGCAGGCACCCCGTACGTCGCGCCCCCAGATTGGCTGCTTGATGGAATTCTCACTTTGGACAACGAGAGCCCGGAAGTATTTGAGGGGCTCGACAACGTTGCTTCGAGTCCGCCGGTACTGAAGGATTTTCTGGCTCAGAATCCCAGGTTGCTTGATTCCCAGTCGCGCGCTCTTTACCGCGCTTGCGCCAGTGCCCTGGTGAGAATTTTGCTCGAGCATGAAAATGGGCGCCTGCAACTCAACCGTTACATCGCCGACTTGCCGCGTGCTTCGGTCGACGCGCTTTCGGACTTGCGGGCGCATTTTCCATGGCTCGGAAAGGACCCGGATTCGACGGAAAAGAATTGGCGCGAAAACGTTGTCCGGGTGGCCAACGAACGGCGGTTTGCGCTTATTACGTTTGCGGCCACTTCAGAGCAGCTCGACGAATGTTTGCGGACGAAAATCGCACAGGACCGGGGGAAAAAGAATTCGCTCAATCTGGAGGAGACCGTCCGCGCCAGCCGGCCGAACATCGATACCAGGGCCGCGACCGAATTAGGGCAGCGTTTGACTCTTTTGGGTGCGCGCGCGCATCCTTTGCTGCGCCCAGTGGTGGTTGATTATCAACTGGCGGCGGAATTGCTCGCTCGCAAGAAGAGGCACGGTCTGGCCAAGCGACTCGCCGGTAGCGCAGCATTGCGCGAGAAGATCGCAGCTCGCATGAGCGAGGTTGATGATTTCATGAATTGGTATGAGGCGACGCAGGCAAAGACGGCGAGTGGAGCTTTTCGCGATTACCTGCACGCGGTTGACAGTAGCGAACAGGTTCCGCGTCGGCGCGATGCTCTTTCGGTTTATTTGGACGCTCTTGAGACGCAGCTGCAGTGATTAGGTCCGGCGCGTGATTTGCTCGACTGAGGCTTGGCCGTTATCCTGCTAAGCGCTTTGGCGCAATATCACATATGCAAAAGATTGGATTTACCGAAGCGCTCGATTCGATTGTGGCGAGCGACCCACGTTACCAGCGGGAGGCGTATATTTTTCTGCGAGACGCGCTCGATTTTACGACCAAACAACAGAAGAAGCTCAAAGGTGCGGCGATTCGGCATGTCGCCGGGCCGGAACTACTCGAAGGTGTCCGCCAGTACGCGCTCAAGGAATTTGGCCCGATGGCATTGAGTGTTCTTTCTCACTGGGGCGTCGCTCGCTGCGAGGATATTGGGCACATGGTCTTTAATCTCATCGGGGCCGGCATTTTCGGAAAGACCGATGAAGATTCGATGGATGATTTCAAAGCGGTTTATGATTTCCGCGATGCGTTTGTGAAACCGTTTCAGCCCGAGCCTGCCGTTACCGGCAAGAAATTGTCACTAGGTCTGCCCGCCCCAAAGGCCAGTTGAGCCGCCATTGCTGCGAGGCGGAGTTTTCTTTCATGCTTAACCGCGCAAACCTCAAAGGTGCCGCGACGATGGCGTCGCCGGCAATCAGTTTTCCGCCAAACACCGCGCAAAGGTGGACGCTCGCGAATGGCCTGACCCTAATCGTGCAGGAAGATCGCAGCGCGCCAGTGGCCAGTGTGCAGGCGTGGTGCGCGACCGGCAGCACGACCGAGGATAAACATCTTGGGGCCGGCCTTTCTCATATCCTCGAGCACATGCTCTTCAAAGGAACCAAGACCCGATCGACTAATGAGATCGCGCAAAAAATCCAGGACGTCGGCGGTTACATCAACGCCTATACTTCATTCGATCGCACTGTTTTCTGGATCGATGTGCCGAAGGATGGCGCGCTGACTGCGCTCGATATTTTGGCGGACGCGATGATGAACTCGACTTTGCCACCACAGGAGTACGCCAAGGAACAGGAGGTCATCCGGCGCGAGTTCGCGATGGGGATGGACGATCCCGATCGCACGATAACGCACCTGCTTTTCGCAACCGCGTATCAGCGACATCCCTATCGACTGCCGGTAATCGGGTTAATCGATATCTACAATAACCTCACCCAGGAGCAGGTGATGGAATATTACAAGACGCGCTACGTCCCGAACAATCTCACTTTTATCGTGGTGGGCGACGTTGTGGCCGCGGAAGTGCGGGAAAAGCTGGAAAATTTGTTCAAGGATCAGCCGGCAAAATCTCTGGCCCCAATCTATATCCCACCCGAGCCGCCCCAACTTGGACTACGCGAAGTTCACCAGGAATTTGCCACTGAATTGACTCATTTCGCGATGGCCTGGCACGTTCCAGAAATCAGCCACCCCGATGTTCCGGCGCTCGATCTTTTGTCGGTAATTCTCGGTGAAGGCCACAGCTCGCGACTTTATCGCAAGGTGCGCGAGGAATTGGGGCTGGCCTTTGCCATTTCCGCATTTTCCTATACTCCAGGTGACCCCGGACTTCTTGGTGTTGATGCGGTCCTGGATCCAAAAAATCGGAGCGCGGCCCAGAGCCTGATCCTGCAGATCATTGAAGATATCCGGCACAACGGCGTGACGGCTGAAGAGCTGGCCAAGGGTAAAAAAATCGCGCTATCTCAGGAGCTGGCTTCTCTCCGGACCATGCGCGGCCAGGCGACCGATCTCGGAACAAATTGGTTTCTCACTCGCAACCTAAACTTTGGCCGTGAATATCTCGAAAAGGTTCAAAAGGTAACGCTCGATGACATCAAGCGAGTCGCGATTCTATATCTGAGCGAAGAAAATCTGACCATCGTTTCTCTGAATCCGAAAGGGTCGTTAACCTCGAAGAGTGACGTCGCTGCGGCTGCCGCGACCGGTGAGATACAAAAGTTCGAGTTGTCTAACGGACTGCGCATTCTGGTGCGGGAGGATGCGCGGCTACCGTTGATTGCGATGTCGGCGATATTTCGATGCGGACTACTGTGTGAGACGGAAGCGAACAATGGAATCACCCGGTTAGCGGCCAAGACGCTGTTGAAGGGAACGAAGACGCGATCGGCCGAGCAGATCGCCGATCAACTGGAAGCAGTCGGAGGCGAAATCACGTCCCAGGCAGGCAACAACAGTTTCGCCGTCAACCTCGATGTTACTCAACCGGATCTCGCGCTCGGCACCGACATTTTGGCCGATGTATTACTAAATGCGACCATGCCCGCGAAAGCGGTCGAGCGCGAAAAAGAGATCCAATTGGCCAAGATCAAAGATGAGGACGAAAAGCCGACTTCGGTGGCGCGGAATCTTGTTAAGCGCGCTCTTTTTCCGGGACATCCGCTGGGACTGCGCCCGGAGGGGACGCCGGAATCGGTTTCGCGTCTGAATTCAAAAGATCTTCTCGCTTTTCGCGATCGTTACGTCGTGGCGCAGAACGGTGTTATCGCCGTATTTGGAGACGTAAAAGCAACCGAAGTAAGAGATTTATTTGAGCAAAAGCTGGGCGCGTTACCTTCGGGTGAGCTCGCTTTACGTAATCCGCCACCCTCGCCGCAACTAACGAAAACGAAAATTGTGGAGACAGAACGCGAAAAGGCGCAAGCGGTTTTGATCGCCGGTTTCCGTGGCGCCGATCTCTTTAACCCCGATCGTTATGCGCTCGAACTAATCGATGAAGCGAGCAGCGATCTGGGCTCGCGTCTGTTCATTCGTATACGCGAGCAAATGGGTCTCGCCTATTATGTCGGTGCCGCCCAAGTCCAGGCCCTGGTCCCGGGCTTTTTCGCGTTTTATCTCGGCACTGATCCGGAGAAAATAGAGCCTGTTAAGCAGGCTTTTTTGGATGAGATTCACAAACTCTCCAGCGAGGGTTTGACTGCGGCCGAGCTGGCGCGGGCGAGGAAAAAGCTAATCGGTCAGCAACAAATCCAAAACCAGAGTAACGACGTGTTTGCTTATATGACTGGGCTCGACGAACTTTATGGACTCGGCTTTAATCACTATCGGGAACTGGAAGCCAAAGTGAATGCTGTGACACTCGACGACATCAAGCGGGTAGCGGCGAAGTATTTTGGGAAGCAAGCCTACGTGCTGGCAATTGTCCGACCGCCAGAAAAGCCCGCAGAATCGAAATCCAAGTAGCATGGCCGAGGTTCAAACCAGCACGAATACCGGGGAATTGGCGCAGCGATTCATCGAGTTTGTCATGATGCAGGCGCAAAACGCTGCTCTTTTTCTTGGCCAAATTCCAAATCCGCAGACCGGAAAGGGCGAAGTAAACCTCGAGGTTGCGAAAATGTTTATCGATCAATTGGCGATGATTCAGGAAAAAACGCGCGGTAACTTAAGCAACGAAGAATCCGCGGTGCTGCGGAACACGCTTTCGAATTTGCAGCTCGCGTATGTTGAAGTTTCGCGCGGAGCCTCTTCGGCTGCTCCCGCGGAAAAAAAAGCTCCCGAGAGCGCGCCCCCTGAGGAACCGGTTACGCCAGAATCTCCCGCGGCCGGTCCGGAAGGGGAGTCGCGCAAAAAGTTTACTAAGAGTTACGGCGCGGGTTAGTTTCGGGAGCACGGACATTTCGGTCAGTTAATTGGCGGGACTGAACCGCAGCTCCTCGTGTGTGTGGGCTGACTGACATTTACATTCGCGTTCACGTACGCCCTTAGGCCGGGGGCGGGTGGAAGTTAAAGCGCACGCTCAAGAAAGCCGTTTCAGGATTTATGGGTGCGCCCTTTTCCCCGGCGGCATTCGTATTACATGCGTGGCGGTCCAGGCTCAGAAGACCAAACAAGATAACGGTAAGCTGGCGCAGATAACCACTGATCCGGTGGAAGTCGCGGAGGAAGCCGGGCTTCGTTATGTCAGCGACGAGCAACCTGGTTACACTCGAAAACGCAAGGGCAAATCATTTCAGTACTTCGATACCGCGGGGAAGTTGATTCGCGATGAAACGCGCTTGCTTCGAATCCGGCGCCTCGCCATACCACCTGCTTATCGCCAGGTTTGGATTTGCCCTCTTTCCACTGGTCATATTCAAGCAACCGGACGCGACGACCGCGGACGAAAACAATATCGATATCATGAACGTTGGCGTTCCATTCGCGATGAGAACAAATACGATCGCATTTTAGTCTTTGCTGCGGCCCTGCCAAAGATTCGGCGGCGGGTCGAGGCCGACTTAAAGTTACCGGCGCTCAAACGGGAGAAGGTCTTGGCGACGGTAGTTCAGTTGCTGCAAAGCACCTTTATTCGCGTCGGCAACGAAGAGTATGCCAGGCAAAACAAGTCTGTCGGTCTGACGACGATGAAAGATCACCACGTGCAAGTGCGGGGAATGAAGTTGCGCTTCCGATTCCGCGGCAAGAGCGGAATTCAACATGAAGTAGATATAAGCGATCGCAGGATCGCGAAAATTGTGCGGAAGTTACAGGATCTGCCGGGTCAGCAGCTCTTTCAGTATCTCGATGATGACGGTAAACTTTGCGAAGTCACCTCCCAGGATGTGAATGATTATCTGCGGGAAATTACCGGCGAAGATTTTACGGCTAAGGATTTCCGGACCTGGGCTGGCACGGTTCTGACCGCGATGGCACTGAACGCGCAGGGGGAATTCGAGTCGAAGAAGGAGGCAGCGATGAGCGTCAAAAACGCAATTGCGGCGGCGGCAAAACTACTTGGCAACACACCGACGATCTGCCGGAAATGTTATGTTCATCCGGTGGTTTTGGAATCGTACCTCAGCGGCCACCTAATTGAAGGACTACGAACTAAAGCTGACCTGGCTGAAGAAGCTCACGACTTCGATGAGAATGAAAGAGCTGTCCTCAATTTCCTTCGTCGTCAGGCAAGCGGACCCAGTCTAAATAAAAAGACCGCGTAGGAAGCTACGCGGTCCTTTCGAATTAATTATCGATGTTTACTTTCCCGATCGCCGGCGTGCTGCCCAACGTGCCTTCATCATATCGCTAAGTTTCTTCCGGGCCGCGGCAGACATGCGACCGCGCCGACGTGACTTTTTGCCCCCGCCTCCGGCCTTACGTCCACCTCTGACTCGAGCCCAACGGGCGCGTGCAGCCGCTGCGATTTTAGCTCGCGTGGCCGCGGACATAGTTCGCCGTCTTCGTTGCCTACCGCCGCCTCCGGTTTTCGCGCCCGCGCTGGTAGTAGCGCGCCCGCCGCCAACTAAACCCGCGAACCGCCGCTCGAGAGCATCGATCTGGCGGCGTAAGGAAACCGCTTGTTCCAACTGCCTAAGTGATAAGTCCATGACGACTTTCCTAGCAGTCCGCCAATTATGTGCAAACTAATTTCGCAACTATTTTTAACCTTACTTTAGGCTAGCGCGAAGCTCGGCGAGCAGGTGTTGGACTAGGCCGTGGAGATCGGGCTCCTTTAGCAGCTCTAATATTTTGTCCAGCCGGAGTTCCCGGTTGCGCATTCTCCGGATACTTTTTAGTGCTTGGCCAGATCAGGCGCCATGGTTCCGATTTCAAAGTGGCAGTGGCTTCCTTTACATTCTCTCCGCTCGCCTGAAGGGACGGTCCAAGCGAAGTCAGGGTTGACTTCAACTTTTCCGAAGAAGTACGGAAGTTCTGCAAGGTTACCGCGATGTTATCGTTCTTGGTCAGATCGCCGGTAAGTTGCTTCAAGTTCGTAAGTGAAATGGAAAGCGCGCCCTCCGGACCGGTCAATTGGTTAAGATGTTCGCCGAAAGTTTTGAACTGAGTAAGAGCAAGATTGAGTTCCGAATTTTCATCGGTGATGTGGCTAAGGTTTTCCGCCGTCAATTCCAGTTGCTTAAAGGTAGCAGTAGCCTCGGTCGCGACTGGAGAGATAATATCAAGCATTCGGGCGATAGCTTCGCCAAAATCCGGTATTCGTTCGCCAGCGAAGATCTCGCCGGAATTAGCCCGGCCTGATGCCTCGGTTCCTTCGGTGAAGTCAATCGCAACTTCGCCCAGAAGTCCAAGAGTAATCATGCGGGCTCTGGAATCGCGATAAAGTTGAGCACTTCGATCGACCTGGACATCGATCCGAACCTCATAGCGTGGTGGTTTCTCGGGAGCGGGAGTTGGGTTCGGGTCCGCCGCGTGCAAGGATTTCGCGACTTCTAGTGCGCGCTCACTTTCTTCCTTCGAAACCGGAGAATAAAGTTTTGCGACCTGTCCGATCTTTCGCCCGGCCAGCAAGACCGGCGCGCCCAGCTTAATGCCGGCAGCATTATCAAAATATATCTTGTAAGTCGTTAGCGGACGGAAAAGTCCCGGCGCCCCCAACAGCACCAGGATCCCGGTCAGGACCGCGAGGGTGGCGACGACGAGTATACCGGTTAGAACTTCGTTACGTTGTAATTGCATCCTTTGTTTCTTCCAAAATGGGGCCTTCGGTGCTGCCGGTTAAGAATTGAGAAACCACCGGATTACGTGATTTCTTCATTTCCTCAGGTGTGCCTTCCTCAATAATCTTGCCGTGATACAGCATAGCCATGCGGGTGGCGATGCGAAAGGCGCTATCCATTTCATGGGTCACAACAACGCAAGTGACCTTCGACTTTTCGCTCAGGTTGATAACCAACTCGTCAATTACCGAAGCCATCACCGGGTCGAGCCCCGCCACAGGTTCGTCAAAAAGGATCAGTTCCGGCTCGAGAACGAGCGCGCGGGCCAGGCTAACGCGTTTCTTCATCCCGCCGCTTAACTCGGAAGGCATCAGGTTCTTGGAATCTTTCATTCCCACCAGCTCGAGTTTTTCATCGACAATTTTGTCAATCTCTTCGCGCGATTTGTCGGTCAGTTCTTCGAGAGGAAGAGCGACATTATCGCGGACAGTGCGTGAACTGAGCAAGGCCGAGTACTGATAAACCATGCCGATGTGACGCCGAATCCGCTGCAACTTGCGCCGTGGCAGACGCGTGATTTCAAATTGCTTGAAAAAAACAGAACCCTCGTCCGGCATCAAAATCCCGAGGATGAGGCGAAGGATGGTACTTTTGCCGCTGCCGCTCTGACCCAGAATGACGAGGCGCTCCTGGGACCGGACTTTCAATGAAACATGGTCGAGCACTGTTTTTTCTTCGAATCGCTTCGTCACCTCACGGAGTTCGGCAATGTAGGAGTTGGCCGTGCTCATGTGGGAAAGAAGACGGTGTAAACGATGTTATACATGGTATCGAACCCAATCACCGTGGCGATGGAGGTAACGACGCTGGAAGTGGTGGCGGTACCGACTCCGGCCGCACCGCCCTTTACGCTAAGGCCTCGATAGCAGGCGATCCCACCGATGAGCAAACCAAAGAGAAAACTTTTCAGGACGCCGGTGACGATGTCACGAATGAGAAGAGCGTCGCGGACAAGGTCGAGAAAATAGACAAAGGCAATGCTGAAATAAGCGCGAGAGATGAGACAACTGGCGAAGATCGCAGCCAGATTCGCAATGGTCGAGAGACATGGCATGAGAAGAAAAAGCGCGAGCAACCGCGGTGCGACCAGAAACCGGAGTGGGCCAATTCCCATCGCTTCGATTGCCTCCACTTCTTCGGAGACCTGCATCGTTCCCAACTCAGCCGTAAAAGCGGCGCCGATGCGGGCCGCCAGCATGATTCCGGTAATTAACGGACCTAACTCACGCGTAAAAGCGATTGCAACCAGTCCGGGCACGAGACGCTCGGTGCCGAAGCGCTGCAATTGGTATCCGGTTAGCAAAGCCATGGTCAGGCCGAGAAAAAATGAAACCAGACCGACCAGCGGAACCGAGCCAACACCGGCTCGTTGGCAGTGGCGGAAGAAACTTGAGGCACGAAATGGAACACGCCCATCGCGAATCCGCTCTACTGTTTCGTCCAGTGTCTGAACCATGAACCAGAACAGACTTCCCACTTCGCGCATGAATTCGCGGCTGAGATGCCCTACGCCTTGAACTACGACGACCGGATTTGCCGGAATGAGCGGCGGATCGTTTTCAGAATCTTCGGTCGGCATGTTTACGGAACGTGCCTTACTTCCTCAGGCGGAAAAGAGGAAAATGCGATACAAATGCTAACGCGCGCACTCGTCACGTTCACAGGCTTTCGAGGAGACGTTCGAAATTCTCAGGGCTGACAATCATATCGGCATTCTCATACGGTCCCGAAAAGGATCCCGATCGCTGTGCTTCCAGAACTTCGTAGGAGAGCCCGGCAACTGCGGCGAGCTGCCAATACCAATCACGATAGCCGGCGTGGGTACTGATCTCCACCACGCGCGTTCCAGGCTTGCAAAACACGATGTTGGCCAGCGCCGCGCCATGTGGCGCGACAATCACACTCGCGCCGGCGAACAAGTTTGCCTGTTCCCGCCAGGAAAGATTTTCGGCTTCGACAATTTCGAAATTCCGATGCCGCAAGATCTCTGAGATTTCGTTTTCATTCGCGATCCGGCGAACTGCGGCGCGTGCCCGCGAAAGATAAAGGCGGCGATGCTGGTTTTGTTTGCCAGAAAAAGGGAGGTCGCGTAGTCCGTGAACCTTCCATGGAGCAATAACGTTGATGTCCATGGAAGGAAAAACAGCCGATGCGATTTGGAAACGTTCGCGCGAATCAACATAGCGAATTTTCTCCGGCGGAACTCCAAGTGCGGCCAGGATTTCTCGTTCGTAATTCGATCGCGAACCGTTGAGCAAGAGCGCGTCGTAGTTGGAAAAGTTTTGGGCCGCGTGTTTGAGCAAAAGAACTCTCGGCACCAAATCGAGCAGCCAGTGATAGTAATTTCCGCTTGCCTCCGGCGTGACCCCGATCGCGATTCGACCGCTGAGCAACCGCGACTTTGGCAAATGCCAGCGCGAATAAATTGGATGGTTCGCTGGACCCCAAACCTCCGGAGAGAGATCGGCCAGCACCGCGTTGTCAGCGGTAACAACAGCGCCGCCATAATAACCCCAAAAGTTCACGTTCGGAATTTCGAAAACAAAAGCTGGGCCAACTCTTAGTTCGCCAGACGATGTCTGTGTTCGGAAGGGATGGGGCGGCAAACGCACTACTTCCGCAGGGTGAATTTCGCGCACACTAATTTCCGGGTGCGTGTTGGCGTAGGCCAAACTTGATGGTTCGAGACGCAGGATAGTTCGTCCAAAAAATGGCCCGATGGACTCGAGCGCTGCACGTTTCATGGATCGCGCCGGTAGAATCAGTCGCTTGAGTGGACGAAATCGCCACCTCTGGCGGCGAAGAAAATTTCGTCCTGCCATCGAGATTGCGCGCGGATTAAAAACAATCACGTTGTTTCGTTGGATATCGTGAAGTTGACTTGCCTGGCGATCCGTTGTCTTGCTTTCGCTCTTTGCGGAATGGTCGCGCATGCGCAGGAAATCTCACCAAGAATGACCAGGCAAAAGTTCCAACTCGCGGTGCATGGTGGCGCCGGCACGATCGAGCGAAGCGAAATGACGCCGGAGAAAGAGCAGGAATATCGCGCTGGAATAGAAAACGCGCTCCGGGCGGGCCACGAAATATTGCAGGGCGGTGGCTCGAGTCTTGATGCGGTCGAAGCTGCGGTCCGCGTACTGGAGGACGATCCGCATTTTAACGCCGGTAAAGGTTCAGTTTTTACCAGCGCGGGCACGATTGAAATGGATGCGGCGATTATGGATGGAAAAACGCTGGTCGCGGGCGCGGTTGCTGCCGTCGAACATGTGCGCAATCCGATCGCCCTGGCACGCGCCGTCATGGAAAAATCCAAGCATGTGATGATGGTCGGAGCCGGCGCTGAGGAATTCGCCAAACGCAATGGGATCGAATTGGTCGATGCGAAATATTTTTTCACGCAGGATCGTTGGGACGCGTTGCAGAAAATGAAGGCGGCGGAGAAAGCTGGCGCCGACGGCAGCAAAAAATTTATCACCTCCGATCTCGAACATCATGGAACGGTGGGCGCAGTGGCGCGAGACGCTCAGGGAAATCTTGCCGCCGCGACCTCGACTGGAGGAACGACCAACAAACTCCCGGGCCGGGTAGGTGATTCGCCACTAATCGGCGCGGGCACCTACGCCAACAACGCGACCTGCGCCGTTTCATGCACCGGCGACGGCGAATTTTTCATTCGCGCAGCTGTGGCGCACCAGGTTTCTGCGTTGATGGAATTGCGTGGAATGTCACTGTCCGAAGCGGCCGAGCGCGCTCTGGCTCACGCCGAAAAGCTTGGCGGTACCGGCGGTCTCATTGCCGTGGACAAAAATGGAAATGTGGCACTGCCATTTAATACCAGCGGGATGTATCGAGGCCATGTCCGCGAGGACGGGAAGTTCGTAATCGAAATTTACAAATGAAGTAGCGCGAGCTAACAGCTTGCGAATTGCGTAGTCACAAGCGAGACGCTTGGGGCTACTTCCATTCATGCTTCCTGCGATTTCCGTTGTCATCCCTGCCTTCAATGAGGCAGTGCGCATTGGCGATACGCTGGCGACGAGCATTGCTTATCTGGAAAAAGTAAGCCCAGGTAGCGAATTGATCGTGATCAACGATGGCTCAACGGATTCCACTGGCGAAGTGATTCGCAAAGTTGCCGCGGTGCCGTCGTCGGTAGCAATTCAATTGCTCGAAAATTTTCCGAATCGCGGGAAAGGTGCGGCGGTCAGAAGCGGGTTGTTGAGTGCTACGAAACCGATTGCGGTTTTTTTCGACGCCGATCTTTCGACGCCGATTGATGAGCTCCCAAAAATTGTTGAGCCGATCGCGCGCGGTGAAGTGGATATTGCCTTTGGTTCACGCGCGCTCAATCGCAAACTAATCGGAAACCGGCAGCCGTGGCGACGCGAACAAGGTGGGCGCGTTTTTAATTTGCTGGTACGCGTCGCGACTGGTCTGCCTTTTTGGGACACACAATGCGGCTTCAAAGCCTTTCGGATGGAAGCGTGTCGACCAATTATCGAGGCCGCGAAAATCATCGGATTTGGCTTTGACGTGGAGTTGCTTTTGCTCGCGCAACGAGCGGGATTGCGGCTCAGGGAAATTCCAGTGCGGTGGAATCATCATGAAGGTAGCAAGGTGCGATTTGTTCACGACAGTCTACGGATGCTACGAGAAGTGCTGTCGCTGCGCGCGAACAATGCTGTCAATCCGAAAGGCGCTTAAATGGCGGTAGCTTGTTCGGAAGCTCTCTTGATCGGGAACAGCGGCTGCCAAGCCGCCGATGTTTGGGTGTTTCTTAACTCGGAGAGCCGGAAGTCGGCCATCCTACGCAAGCGAGCACCTCACGGGCGTTGAGCGATCACACAAAGTTCGTGTGAGGCAGAGCGTGGTAACAGCGTCACCCCGAACGAATGTAGGGGAGCTCTCGATTGATGAGAGATCACGCAAGATTTGTACGACGTTGCGAGCAATTGCGAGATCCCTCGGCCCGAAGCACTAGGGGCTGGGAATGACAGAACTGGGTGGACGCGGTGCGCTAAAACAAAACGGCGCGCAAATTTTCCAAATGCGCGCCGCGTGAATTTCGAAACGGCAGCTATTTCTTCTCGATCTCTGCGTTCTCCAGCATGGCGACGCCACCGCGCTCAGCCATTTTGCCTTTGACCGTAATGGTTTTGCCCGCGTATTCCGCAAGCTGATCGTTCATTGGTTTGTGCTGGCCCACGAGCAAGTAGGCTTTGCCGTCGGATACAATGCCAACCGGCCCCCCGCCCTTGATGCACTTGGCCGCGCAACCAGCGTGCTTATCACCGATCGCGTTGTGATCGACGTAGCACATCATATCGACAACTTCGCCCGTAATTTCTTTTGACGCCGAGGCGTCGAGATTCTCCTTGCCCTGCTCCGCGGCAAGGGCGAGCGGCGAAAATGCCAGCGCGGAAATAAATCCGGCCGCCACCGCCACCTTCAAACTTTTAGGAATTGTGGAATTGAACATAGGCGAAACGTGCGCTCGAAAGTCGCGATGGTCAATTGTAGCGGTTGTATTGCTGTTGTAGCTGCCGCCGTCACTGGCGGTAGAACCAATTCCAGCTTCTATGTCTGCCGCCTGAGACGGCGGCAGCTACAACCGTCGCTTGCTTTCGCGCTGGCCTGATGAGGAAAGCCGTTGAAACGGCTGTGTCCGTTATATTCGCATCCACCGGCCTAAAGGCCGGTGTTAATGAGAATGGACTGGAGAACTGTCACCAAGACAGCACAATGCTAAAACTTCGACGGTTTTCGCGCTAAAGGCGACGGCAGCGATTCCGGTCCTATCGCGTTTGTCCGTCGATCAATTCCGCGAACTGCTCGAAAAAATAACTCGCGTCGTGCGGCCCAGGCGCAGCCTCCGGATGATATTGCACACTAAAGATCGGTAGCTCTTTGTGACGCATTCCTTCGACCGTACCGTCGTTCAGGTTGACGTGGGTCACTTCGATCTCTTTCGGCAATGAATCCGGATCGACCGCGAACCCATGATTTTGCGCTGTGATTGCCACTTTCCCCGATCGCAAATCTTTGACCGGTTGATTACCGCCCCGATGCCCAAATTTCAGTTTGAACGTTCGTCCGCCAAAGGCAAAACCAAGCACCTGATGACCAAGACAAATTCCGAAGATCGGTTTGCGGCCAATCAAACCGCGGACCGTCTTGTGGGCGTAAGGCAGCGCCTCCGGATCTCCGGGGCCGTTGGAAAGAAAAACGCCCTCCGGGTTGAGCGCGAGCACTTCTTCGGCTGTGGTTGTGGCCGGGACAACGGTGACGCCGAATCCGCGTTGCCGAAGCGATCGTAAAATGTTGCGTTTCATTCCATAATCGAATGCGACAATGCGATGACGGATTGGCGGAAGCACTTGATCACCGCTTTGCAGCGACCATTTCTGGCTCAGTTGATCATCCGGATCCCATTGAAAAATATTCGGCGTGGTTACTTCGCGCACGTAATCCATCCCGACGACGCCTTCCCCGGTGATGGCGCATTGCACGGCTTCATCCGCCGAAGTGATTTCGGTAGTGAGGCAGGCTTTCATCGCACCGCGCGTGCGCAGATGCCGGGTAAGGGCGCGGGTGTCGATACCTTGCGCGCCCGGAATTTCCCAGCGCCGCAGATAATCATCTAACGATTCTTCGGCTCGCCAATTACTTGGGATTTCGCTCAGCTCTTCGATAACGAACCCGCGCACATGCGGATGAGTACTTTCCTGGTCGATCGCGTTCGTGCCGTAGTTTCCGATTAATGGATAAGTCATGGCCACGATTTGCCCACGATAGGATGGATCGGTCAGCACTTCCTGATAACCGGTCATGGAAGTGTTGAAACAAACTTCACCGACGCGTGTGCCGGTCGCACCGAATGATTCGCCCTCGAAAATTCGGCCATCTTCGAGAGCAAGGAGAGCGGGCATTGGTCGGAATAGTTAGCAGCTCTTTGGCGTGCTGTCATCGTCATCCTGAGCGGAGTGAAACGAAGTCGAAGGATCCCGCTGTGCTGCCTTGAAGCTTCCGCGATGGGATCCCTGGCTTTCGTTCGGGATGACAGAGATAGAGAACGAAAAAGCCGAATCGATTTTCTCGATTCGGCTTTTCAAAAAATTACCCCGCAGATGCCGTTTAGGCGGATCTCCCGTCCCTTTCGGTAACGGGCGGATGACCGTCGCGAGAGCGTCTGACTTCCAATTAAGGCATGCCATGTTCCCAAAAATCGCGACCAAGCCTCCTTGTTAATGAAGTATCGGTTCGGGAATCTCACCTGTATCTCGAACAACGCAGGGTAAAGCACTGAGAATTGTCAGTTCAGAGTTGAGAGAAAAGCACTGGTTTCCTGCTCAACTCTCAACCAACAACTCGCAGTTATGTCAAAAGAACTACTCGCGCAATTCCGCACCAATGTCGCTTCGCAGCCGCTCACGAATCCGCGCGTGCACCGCGCTCACTTCCTCACTTGTCAGTGTGCGATTTTTATCTCGGTATGTCAACGAGTAGGCGAGAGACTTTTTCATGTCCGGCTTTTTTTGGCCGTCATTTTCCATAAATAAATCGAACAGCTCGACCTTCTCCAGCAACGGCTCGTTGGCCGATGCAATCGCCGCCAGAATTTCCGCGTGCGTTACTTGGGAGCCGACAAACATCGCGATGTCGCGTGTTACTTCCGGGTAGCGATCGATTTCTTTGAATGGTTGCGCGTGTTCTTTGACCTGCGCAATTCCTGTCAGATCAATCTCCGCTACTAAAACTGGCGCGTTTGCTCCAATCGATGTCGTGGCAGAAAGCTGCCCGCCATAGCCGATCCGATCTGTTTTGTAAAAAATTTCGGCCATTAAGACAAAACCCGATTGCTCGCTACGCCGAAACTCAAACGTTCCCAATACGTTGAGTGCGCCCTTCAAATCAAAAAAATCAAGCTGCCGTTTTTTTGCACTACGCCAGTCTTTAACCGACGCGGCTTGACCGCAAAGCGCAATCGCCAGTTTGCGTTGCTGTTCGCCGGTCGGGGGCGAAAAGGTGTTGCCGATTTCAAATAGAGCGATTCGTTCTGCCCCGGCTCGAATATTTCGCGCAACCGCCCCGAGCAGACCCGCAATCAAACTCGTGCGCAAAGCGACATGATCTTCACTCAATGGATTGCGAAGTTCGATCGCGCCGTTGGCGTTGGCCATTTCAGACCGCGCAATCAATGAGGAAGTGCGCGCTTCCGTTAAACCGATGGCGATTAGATCGCGGCGTAGTTTTGTTTCAAAATCAAAGTTGCGGTCGGCTTCGCTCAGCGGAGTGAACCGGCTGCGGTCCGCACTCGGAATCTTCTCGATCCCATGGGCGCGAATAATTTCTTCGATCAAATCGACCTCGCGCTGCAGATCGCGCCGGTAGCTTGGAATTTTCCAGTGCGGGCGAGTTGCCGAATCGCTTTTAGCCAAGCCAAAACGCGTCAAAATTGCGTCAGCGGTTGCCGGTTCGATGTGAATGCCGACGAGTTGATCGAGCCCCT
>Ga0137415_10003095_pt1 | contig 16497 bp, 17 predicted proteins | sample CZODoug3_1_1_16f_FD_183082 | JGI IMG/M metagenome (GOLD analysis project Ga0137415, IMG submission 183082) | Vadose zone soil fungal communities from Angelo Coast Range Reserve, California, USA - CZODoug3_1_1_16fungal (Hybrid Assembly) | ecosystem: Environmental > Terrestrial > Soil > Vadose...
ACTCTTGGATCTCCGCTTTACAGCTGGAACGGCGGAGGCAACAGCGACATCCAATACAACAGTTGCTGGGCCAATATTGGAAACGGCCTGCACTACAGCGTAATTGCTATGCGAGAAGAGATGTACTGATTTTTGACGACACCGGGTAGTGCTTTTTCTTAAGCCCATCAAGATCGGTGCCCTAGGGTCCTTCCAACAAGTGTCGCCGACCCAGAGCGGTGGCCGGGCAAAGTGACCACCGGTTCGTCGTCCCGCCGGATCATGTGGTTTCCAGTTACGATCAACCGCGAACGGCAATGATTCCGCTGGCAGTAAGCCGACGCCCTCCATGGACCGTCACCATACTTCCCCTCAAGTTCTCGACCACGGGTACGTTTTCCTCGGACAACATGCCCCATTGCTGGTTCTGCACCGGTAATGCCATTTAGATTTCCTCCTGCCCTCGCACATCGTAGCGATCGCGAAGACAACGTCAGAGTGCCATGCCTACACAAAGCGTGCATCGGAAGAAAGGCTGGGAGGAGACCCAGAAATATATGGCAAGCATCAAGGGCTTATTGGCGAATGACCCCAAATTAAAGGTAAGGCATCGAACAACATAGAGTTGGGAGCTGCAGGGGTAAGCACAAGGCTCCGCGGCCTTAGCTACCTAGCGATTCGAGTCGACCCGCGTCTAGGGTGATGCGGCGACTGGCCTCGGGATCCCGGGGGTACGGGTGCGAGGGCCCGGGACGGCGTGGCGGAGCCGTCCCATTAGTGTAAACGCCAGTGGGGACTAGCAATACATCCGCTTTGTCTCTTGTGGGTTGCTTGAACCGAGTTCCATCCGAGCCGACGAGAGAAAAATTTCCATTGCATGAGTGGCGTTCGGGAATACGTCCGGAGCCTTCGTGCATGGCCAGGAGGGTGGGCAGGAGTTCGATTGTGCAACCTGGCTGCACAAGGCTCGCTCACTGAAGGACCAATTCAAGCGGGAAGTGGAGAGGGAACTGGCGGGCGGGAATCGGAACCGTGGGAGATTATCTGCTGCAAGCTGTACAAGACCCAGATTCCGATCATCGAGCAGGCGATTGAGACGGCGGCTTGATGCTGGGCACAGACAAGCGCAAGGCTAGTGTCCGGAGATGATCTGCGCGGATTTTCTGGCAGGAGCAAACCTCGATAACGAGGACGCAACGGTGCTCCTCGAGTCCATGTCACGGTTCTTCAAATTCCTGCCTGGCGAACAATGGCTGGCCTTTCTGCATGAAGCGCCGAGAGGGCTTCGTGAACCGGATTCCACCGAAACAGCCTCGAGTGCGGCTTGATTCCGAGGAGAACCTGATTGCTCTCTGCGGCGGATGTCACGCGCTGGTGCATCGCTGTTCCGACAACCAGCACGCCGCACCATCCGGACTGGACAGGGCCAGGCTCCGCCTCACGTTCGCTTACCATCCTCAAACCAAGTAGTGCCTAAGAAGCCGTTCCTGTTGAGTTCAGCCCTTTGTACAGCACGCGCTCCTGGCTGGACTTAGCGTTCAAACAATCCGACCTGAATCGTCGCGATCCGCTGCAGCGCCCTTCGTTGGGAATATAATGGCGCGCACGGATGGCCCTCGCTCCTGGCACGAAACTCGGCCCGTATGAAGTCCTTGCGCCGCTGGGCGCGGGCGGCATGGGAGAGGTGTATCGCGCGCGCGACCCGCGACTGGGACGCGATGTCGCTATCAAAGTTATTCCAGTGTCGTTCGCTGCCGACACTGAGCGGCTGCGGCGCTTTGAGCAAGAAGCGCGTGCCGTGGCAGCACTGAACCATCCCAACATACTTGCCATCTACGACATCGGCACGCGGGAAGGCGCGCCATTCATCATCTCTGAGCTCCTGGAAGGCGAGAGCCTGCGTACGCGGCTTTCCGGCGGGGCGTTGCCGGTGCGCAAAGCCATCGAGTACGCGGTGCAGATGGGGCAAGGGCTGGCGGCGGCACACGAGAAAGGCATTGTCCACCGTGACCTCAAGCCGGAGAACATCTTTGTCACCCGCGACGGCCGGGTAAAGATCCTGGACTTCGGGTTGGCGAAACTCACGCAGCCTGAAGGCGATCGCGTCGACACCATATCGCACCAAACCGAAGCTGGCGTGGTGCTGGGGACAGTGGGCTACATGTCGCCGGAGCAGGTGCGGGGAAAGCCGGCGGACCATCGCTCCGACTTGTTTAGCTTCGGCGCCATCCTGTACGAAATGCTGTCCGGGCGGCGGGCATTCCACGGGGAGACGGCCGCCGACACCATGAGCGCCATCCTGCGGGAAGAATCGCCGGAGCTGCCCGAGACCAACCGCGGGATCGCGCCCGGTCTGGGGCAGATCGTCCGGCATTGTCTGGAAAAGAACCCGGAGGAGCGCTTCCAGTCGGCGCACGACATTGCCTTCGACCTGCAATTGCTTTCAGGGCAGCCGCCCTCCGGGGCTCGGGAACGGGCGATCTCGGAGCCCCGGCTCCGGAAGTGGTGGCCGCGGGTGACGGTGGCGGCAGCCATGATAGGAATATTTCTGGCGGGCTATTTTACCGGAACGCGTTCGACGGCAGTGTCGCCCAAATTCCGGCAGCTCACCTTCCAGCGCGGATCCATCCAATCAGCGGCCTTCGCGCCCGATGGGCAGACCGTGATCTACTCTGCGATGTGGAACGGGAAGGCGACACCGGAAGTGTTTTCCACACGCATTGGAGATTTGCTGTCCCGTCCGCTCCAGTTGGACGACAGCCAAATCGCGGACATTTCCTCCTCCGGCGAGATGGCCATCCTGGAACACTGGCGCTCCATAGGAGGCTGGACAGGCCGGGCGATGTTGGCGCGCATGGCGATTTCCGGCGGCGCGCCACGCGAAGTCTTGGATGACGTGCAGAGCGCAGCCTGGTCTCCTGACGGAAGCAGCTTGGCAATCGCGCGTCGTACGGGCATGAGCTACCGGCTGGAGTATCCCATCGGCAATGTCCTCTATGACACGCCCGGCTGGCTGGACTATGTGCGAGTGTCACCTAACGGGAAACAGGTCGCGTTCATCGAGCACCCTGTGCTAGGTGACTCACGCGGATCGGTGAAGATGATCGCAAGCGACAAAAAGGCCACTGTGCTTTCTTCAGACTGGTCAGATGTGGTGGGGCTGGCGTGGTCGCCCAACGGTAATGAGGTTTGGTTCACGGCGAGCGATAGCGGCATCAGTCGGGCGCTGCTTGCGGTAACCACCTCGGGCAAAGTGAGAACGGTACTTCGCGTGCCGGGCAGCCTTACCATTCACGGCTTCGCGCGCGACGGCAGGGCGCTGCTGAACAGCGATACGTATCGGCGCGGTACCCTGGCGCGGCGGGAAGGCGACAAAAGCGATCGCGACCTCGCTTGGTTCGACTGGACCCGCACTGTAGATTTGTCTCGCGATGGACAATGGGTACTATTCGACGAAGAAGGCGAGGGCGGCGGACACGACTATACGGTCTATATCCGGAAAACGGACGGCTCCCCCGCGATCCGCGTGGGCCCCGGCCGCGCGAGCGCGCTCTCGCCGGACGGCAAATGGGTTATTGCTGAGGACATCCAAACGCGGCAATATGTGCTCTATCCCACCGGCGCAGGGGAGCAGAAGCAGCTCACGCACGACAACATCGTGCACGGCGCCGGACGGTGGACGCCGGACGGGAAGTGGATTGTGTTTGGTGGGTTCGAGCCGGGCAAGAAAGCGCGCACCTGGATCATGCCGGCGGAAGGCGGGCCCCCCAAGCCGATAACTCCTGAAGGAGTCGTAGGGAGTCAAGTGACGCCGGACGGCGAGCGAGTACTGGTGAACGATCTAGAAGGTAAGTATTTCCTCTACCCGCTGCAGGGGAACGGATCCCCCTCGGCGGTGCCGCAGCTCAAAGCGGATGATGGCGTGATCGCGTTGGCCGCCGATGGGCACACGCTGTTCGTGCGTGAAGCCGTACAGAACGTGTGGACCATTCGCGTGGTCAGCGTCGATCTCAACACGGGAAAGCGGCAATTGTTTAAGGAAATAGAGCCGCCCGACCGCGCTGGAGTTCTGTCACTAGGGCCAGTCCACATCACTCCGGACGGCAAGACATACGTCTTTGGCTTCACGCGCCGGCTCTCAGACCTGCATGTGGTGGAAGGGCTACGCTGATCCCCTTCGGAATATGAGGCACGATGACCAAGATTGCGACTGAGTCTCGTCCACCTCGGTGAGTTGCGTACCGAGTTTAGAAAGGAAAGCACCATGATCCGGTGTTCGCTACTGGTGCTGTTGATGTGTGGCCCAAGCGTGATTGCCTCCGCGCAGCCGGGCGCGCCCCCATCGGCGATGCTGGACGCGGCGCGCGCCTTCCTGGGGACGCTCAATCCCGCGGAAAAGTTGCAGGCCATCTTCCCCTTCAACTCCGAAGAGCGGTTTCGCTGGTTCTACACGCCGGTTCCGCGCAAGGGTATCTCGCTCAAGGAAATGACCGAGACGCAGAAGAGGGCCGCGCTGAACTTGCTGCGCGCCGGACTGAGCGAGAAGGGATACAGCAAGGCGGAGACTATACGCAAGCTGGAAGACGTTCTGCGCGAACTCGAGCAAGGCCGCGGGCCCACGCGCGATCCGGAACTGTACTTCTTCACCTTCTTCGGAGAGCCGAACGAAAGCGGCGCCTGGGGTTGGCGCTATGAAGGCCATCATTGCTCCCAGAATTGGACGATGGTGAATGGCAAGTCCATTTCCGGTCTGGCCAATAGCCCGCAGTTTTTTGGCGCCAACCCGGCCGAGGTACGCAGCGGACCGATGAAGGGCACGCGTGTGCTCGCCGCCGAGGAAGACCTTGGCCGGTCCCTGGTCAAGTCGCTCAACCCGGCGCAGCGCACGGAAGCGGTGCTGACCGCGATAGCTCCCGCCGACATCCTCACCAACAACCAGCGCCGGGCTGCCATCCAGGAAGACAAGGGCATCGCCTACGCCAAGCTGAGCAAAGACCAGCAGGGCACGCTGCTGGCGCTCATCGAGGAATATCTGAGCGCGCAACCGCCGGCGCCGGCGCGAGCCCGTCTGGAGAAAATTCGCAAGGCCGGGCTCGACAACATCAAATTCGCGTGGATGGGCGGCTTGGAAGACGGCGAAGGCCACTACTACCGCGTGCAGGGCAGCACCTTCCTCATCGAGTTCGATAATACCCAGAACAACGCCAATCATATCCACTGCGTCTGGCGCGACTTCAACGGCGACTGGGGTGCAGACCTGCTCGCAGAACACTATCGCAACTCTCCCCACCATCAGCACACAGCCGGAGGGCACTAGCTCGTTTACCGCTGCGCCAATCCTATGTCTTAGCCCATGACTGGGTTGTGACGCCGAGCCTAGCGAGGAAGCTGCAAACACGCCGGTCCACTGGAAATCCTTGACGATGCCGTCCAGGTCAGCAAAGAACGGATCACTGCGCAGACCGACGAAGAACCGGTAGTGGCCGGACTCCACGACTTGTGGCTCGGCGCCGAAGCTTACCGGGGCGTTGGCAATGATGATCTCTCCACCGGCCTCGTGCGCGCGGGCTTCGCCGGTCGCGCGGTAGACGGAAGGGCACAACGGCAGGGCCAAAGCACGAGCTTCAGATTGACTTGCTCGCGGCTGCCGACTAACATCCGCTCCCAGCAGGCACGGGAGGCTACCTGTGATCGGTCAAACCATCTCGCACTACCGCATTGTCCAGAAGCTGGGCGGCGGCGGGATGGGTGTGGTCTACAAGGCCGAGGACACTGAACTCGGTCGTTTCGTCGCGCTGAAGTTTCTCCCTGAGCTGGTCGCCCACAACCCGCGGGTTCTGGAGCGCTTCCGACGCGAGGCCCGTGCCGCTTCTGCTCCGAATCACCCCAATATCTGCACGATTTATGAGATCGCCGAGGCGCGAGGCAGACGCTTCATTGCCATGGAGTACCTGGAGGGCATGACCCTAAAGCAACGTATTTCGGAGCGTCCGCTCGACACGGAAACACTGCTTGAGCTGGGCACCGAAATTGCCGACGCTTTAGATGCTGCGCATTCTCATGGCATTATCCATCGAGACATAAAGCCGGCAAACATTTTCATCACCAACCGTGGCCACGCCAAAATTCTCGACTTCGGGTTGGCGAAGCTGATGCTGAAGGACGAGTTGCGCAGCAGCAGTGGCGAAGACAATGAAGACAATACGGAAGGCATAGCGACTGAGGCACCGCGAGACTTGACCAGTCCCGGCTCTGCCATGGGCACGATCGTGTACATGTCGCCGGAACAGGCACTGGGACAGGAGCTTGATTGCCGTACCGATCTGTTCTCCTTTGGTGCCGTACTTTACGAGATGGCCACCGGGGCGCTGCCTTTTGGCGGAGATACTTCGGCTGCCGTTTTCGATTCCATTCTCCACGGTGCTCCCGCATTGCCCGCGAAGCTCAATCCTGAGCTGCCCGCGGGATTGGAATCCGTCGTCCAAAAGGCACTTGAGAAGGACCGTAATCTGCGTTACCAACACGCTTCAGAAATTCGCGGGGATCTCCTGCGACTTAAGCGACAAACAGAGACGGTGCGGGTTGCTGCGACCGGTTCTTCGCATATCGTGCAGGAGCCGGGATCTGCGGTCGAGGTTCCCAAACCTAGTAGGAGAAAGTTCTGGAAGATTGCCCTGCCTGCAGCGCTGGTGATTACCGCTCTGTTGGTCGCAACGTCCGTCGTAAGGCTCCTAATTCACAGACCGCTGGCCGAACGCGAGCTCAAGCAGCAGCAACTCACGGCCAACTCCCGTGAAAACGCCGTAGCAAACGGCACGATTTCTCCGGACGGCAAATACTTGGCGTACTGGGATGTGAGAGGAATCCACTTGCAACTGATCGCGACCAGGGAGATGCGGACAATACCTCAACCGAAAGCGCTGCAGGGCAGCGGAGCGGAATGGTGGATTGGGCCCTGGTTTCCGGAGGGGACACGTTTTCTTGCAAACGCAAGCATCGAGCAGCACACCAGCACCTGGGTGGTCTCTGCCTTTGGAGGAGCCCCGCGCAAGATTCGTGACGATGCTAGGGCATGGTCGGTTTCGCCGAACGGCTCGAAGGTCGTCTTTACAACCAATACTGGTAGTTTGGGTGACCGTGAAGTGTGGCTGATGGGACCAAATGGTGAGCAGCCTGAGAAGCTTTTGGCGCCAGATGATGGCAGCGCAACCGCTGCAGTGAAATGGTCACCCGATGGCACGCGGCTGGCCTATTTAAAACTCCGTCTAATCCAAATTCGCCAAGAGCAAGATAGGTTTGAGGTCGCAATTGAGACTTGCGACTTAGAAGGTCAGTCGCCCACCACCGTGTTCTCATCTCCGACGGTACATGACTTCTATTGGTTACCGCCCAGTCGTATCATCTATTCTAGGTCAGATACGGAACCTAACGGGAAAAGCGATAACTTTTGGGAGGTCCGTGTTGACCCGCGAACCGGTGCATCCGTAGGTCAGCCCCACCGACTCACAAATTGGGCCGCGTTTCATATTGACGATATAACCGCGACAGCAGATGGACAACGGCTTGCATTTCACAGGTGGTCGGCTCAAAGTGGCGTTTACGTTGGTCAACTCGGAAGAGGCGGCAGTAGTATCAGAACGCCTCATCGGATCACGTTCACCGAGGCCGATGAGTTGCCTGTAGCCTGGACGGCCGACAGTAAGGCGGTCATATTCTTGTCGGACCGCAACGGCCACTGGGGCGTTTTCAAGCAAGCCCTCGACCAAGATTCGGCGGAAGCCCTCGTTACCGGAGCCAAGAATGCGGAAGCAGATTCTCCCCGGATCAGCCCCGACAGTACATGGTTGTTGTACCAGGAGATAGCGGAAAAAACTGAGCGGCTGTGGCCAATGGCCCGCCTGATGCGAATTCCTGTAAATGGTGGCCCGCCCGAGCTCGTGTTTTCAGCTCGGTTTTATAACAGCCATCGCTGCTCGCAGGGGGCGGAGACAAATTTGTGTGTTTTCGCGGAACAGACTTCTGATGGCAAGTGGCTAGTGTTCAGTGCTCTCGACCCGATCAGCGGGAGAGGCCGTGAACTCGCGAAGTTTGCAACGGATCCATTAGGCTTCTACCATTGGGACCTGTCGCCCGACGGCAAGCGCATTGCCATTCTCAAGGCTGGAGAGAATCAGATACACGTACTGCCCCTCAGTAGCGGAGTGTTGCGCGATCACATTGTAAAAGGTTGGACCGGTTTCAACTCCCTGGATTGGTCGTCGGATGGAAAGGGTTTTTTCATCGGCAGTCTCTCAGGCGGGAGCGCGACTCTGATTTACGTCGATCAAGCGGCGAATGCGCATCCGTTGTGGCATCAGAAGTCCACAACTGGGACTTGGGGCGTGCCATCCCGCGATGGCCGACAGTTGGCGATTCTCGGTCAAGAATTCAACGCGAACATCTGGACGATGCATGACTTTTGACAACAAACCGCCGCTCCGGAGATGCAGCCTCCCATCCACGCCGCATTCTGGAGGGCAGCGAGTCATTCTAGCCACTATCTCAAACCATACCCGGGGCGGAATGGTCCTTCACCTTGCCGACAAGACGAGCACCAGTATTGCCTCTGCAGGTAAAATGCGTCCGCAAGAGTTCTTTTGTGGGAGGGCTCACTATGAAAACTACCGTGAAAAAGCGCGCAAAAGCGCGCAAAAGCGCGCCACGCAAACCCGTCCGCACGGCGCGCAAATCGGCCAAAACCAGCAACGCCGCTGTCATCATCCGTCAAATGGGCAACGACTGGGCCCAGCACTGGGATGCTGGAATCTTAGACAATGTAGTGGCTGCGTACGCTCCGGATGCCGTGTACTTTCCGCCGCACCACGAGGCCATCCACGGCCGTGATGCCATCCGAGAATATCTGCGGGGCCCTCTCAGCCACGGCGTGAGCGACCTCGCGTTCGACGTCACCTAGGTCAAGCAGGACGGCAACGTCGCTTGGGACGTGGGCACCTGTCGCATGAACGTGCCCCTGAACGACGGGACGAACAAGGAAGATCACGGAAAATGCCTAACAGCCTGGAAATGTGTGGATACAAAATGGCTGATCGCTGCCGATGCATGGTCTAGCGACTTGCCAGCGTCACCCTGATCCTCTCGTAATCTGGTTACGCTAAAGGCCGTCTACCAACCTGCCTTGATGGATTTAGGGACTTCTGCAGTGATCGGTGGGCTACCGGCGCGGTCGGTCGTGTCCGTAAATCATGGCGTGGCCAGCGGGATTCTTCCACAGCGAAGTCTAGGCCTGGGTGACCGCGCAACTCGACCGGGCCACTTCGTTGACTTGCTCCTGGCACCGTTCTACCATGCTCTTCCGTCGCTGCGAAGTCACACCTACATGCGATGCGTCAACGTTACATGCCACTAAAGATGGAGACGGACATTTCGGGCGACGTGGTCATTCTGTACTGCGCGGGACGCCTCGTGTTTGGCGACGAGACCGCTGCTTTCCGCGAGAGAATAAAGAACATCCTATTGGGAACCCAGCAGATTGTCGTGAACCTCAGCGGAATAGAGTATATCGACAGCGGGGGCTTAGGCACACTGGTTGGAATGCTTGCGTCAACGCGAAACCGGCACGGTGAGATCAAGTTAGTTCGTCCCAACAAGCGCGTGGCTGACTTGTTTCAGCGGACAAGACTACACACGGTGTTCAAGTCCTACGAAAGTGACGACGAGGCGGTTACGGCCTTCCGTACGAATGCCTAGAACACAGCATCCGCATCAATGACCAGTGGCGGATTTGCTTTGAATGGCCCGAAGAAACGCCCGGCCCATCCAACGTGGAGATTGTTGATTACCATTAGGAGAAACATCATGGCTCTTAACGCTATTCACCCTGGCGAACATCTGGCCGAAGAACTGAAGGAACTGGGCATGAGCGCCGCGGAGCTTGCGCGGCAGCTCGATGTTCCGACCAACCGCGTCACTGAGATCTTGAATGGAAGGCGCGCCATCACTGGCGACACAGCCCTGCGCCTCGCCCACTTCTTGGGCACGACCGCCGAATTCTGGCTCAACTTGCAAAGTCTCTATGAGATACGTGTCGCGCAAAAAAAGGCTGGGAAATCCATTAAGGGGTTGCCGACCCTGAAGCGTCTCGAACAAGCACACGTATAGAACTCCGGCGCACGATCCCAAGTTTGGCAGAGCGACGTTGTCTTATGGGGTGTTCGGGTTACCAATCAGGGTGTCGAAGCCCGTGTTCTCCATCATGATGAGGAAGACATGCTGAAAGTCCTTGATGCTGGAACGGCTGTCCCGCGCGGCAAGCGGGGACGGCGTGAGCGAAACAAAAATCAGGAGCAAACAGACTGCCGTGATTCCGGGCAGCCCGAGAAGGCGCTGGGATTTCATGTAATCCTCCACCGACGGTTTTAACCGGAATTTCCTTTGTGACCTTGAAAACGGCAGTATTGTACGTGCATCTCGCAACCGTTCGCGACATTGTAAAAGTGAGCACACATAGCATGCTTCTTATCCCGCGACCGCTCACGTCTAGTATAGACAATGTATATACTAGTGTGCATACTGCGTATCAGGATGGTTAGAGAAGGAGCAAGGTTATGAAGGCACAGATGGTCAAGTGGGGCAATAGCCTGGCAGTGCGTATCCCGAAGCCGATCATCGAGGAGGCCCGCCTCAAGGAAGGTGATTTCCTGGAAATCGAAGCCGGCGAGGGTCAGATTGCGCTGCGCCGGGCCACCAAAATACCCACCCTAGCTCACCTCGTTTCTCAGATTACCCGGGATAATCGATACCCCGAGATTTCTACGGGTCCAGAAGTAGGAAAGGAAAGGGTTGAATGGTGACGGCGTATGTTCCCCAAGCCGGGGACATCGTATTCATCGACTTTGACCCCAAGGTTGGCCACGAACAGGCCAAGCGGAGACCGGCACTGGTGCTGACCGATCAGCGCTATAACCAAGCCAGCGGGCTGGCGGTAGTTTGTCCCTTGACGAGCAAGCGCAAACCATACCCATTCGCGCTGCCCATCAAAGTCGATAACGTAGAAGGTGCTGTCCTAGTCGACCAGCTCAAAAGCCTGGACTGGGCAGGCCGCCACGCACAATTTCATTCCAAGGCCGAGCCAGCGCTGCTCACGAGGGTGCGCCAATACATCGCCGTGCTGCTTGGAATTCGCTGACGGAGCCGGTTTTTGAGCAACTCGGCAGCAGGGTCGGGCACTCTGCTGACGCCGGGTTCACTTGTCGCACCAACTCCATCTAAGTCATAGATACTGGTTGGGCGCAGCAATCGCGGCCTCGGTTTCGTCGAGCGATCCACGGACAGTTCCTTTTCGGCGCTGATTTCGTTCCCAAACTGATCCTCGAATGTCAGTTTGACCGGTACGGTCATGGCCTGGACGTATTCCTTTGGAATCGGTTCAAGACCGGTGGCCAGGATCACACCCTCAATCATGTGGCCGCAGCGATGGAATTTAAGCGGGAAACGATCATTCGATAGTTGTTCTATCGGATATTGGCACTGGCCAAGCTTCCAAGCAGCGATCAGGAATTTCAATCAGGAATGATTCAATCCGGCGCCGCTCTCGAAGACCATACCCGATGCTGGAACTGGCTCCGCAAAGCAGATTTCAGAAGCTTGCCAGTCGAGGTGGGCAAGCTGGGTACAAAAAGGTCTTTTATTTTCTTGCGACCAACCCTTTAATTAGGAACAGTTCGCATATTTGTGATTGCTCCTCTGTTCCTCATCCTGGTTCATGTCGTTTTCTCTTTTCAGAGCGCTGTGTTCCGCAGGGGTTCTTTTTCACGCTATCAGACCAGGCTTTGCCTGTCACCCGGCAGGGTGCTAGTTTTATGTGGCCTCCTGAACTTCGCTACTTTATTAAATGAGGCGCAGTAAGGCTAAATTGTGCGCGCGTTGCGGGCACAACGCAATGGCACCTTCGATCCAGACATCCGGGGCACAGCCCGTCCCAGAGCGTCTGAGAAAGGGTCACCGGCCGGCGCTGCTCCTGACATCGTGCCATCTCCTCGCTCGGATGTCGGACCTAGGATATTTCGAGTACGAAGCGGTCCTGACCCGCCCGCAACATCTGGCCGCATGTGGATTGAGCAGTGCCGAAATCGGGCGTGTCCTCGATGACCTGGCGGCGGTTGCGAGACCGGTCGGCTTGCGTTTCGATGGCGGCCAAGGCTATCCGATTCTGATGACGACATGGTTTTGGAAACGGCAATAAACGGGAGTGCCAGCGCAATTGTGGACTTTCAATCAGCGTGATTTTGCACCTGGCACAAAAGGCTTTAGCTGCGCCGTAATTCTACCGGCAACGGCGCTACAACAGATTAGGAGTTCGAACCCGCTGGAAAAGGGAATCCCCCTGTGGAAGGCGACGATCTTCCACAGTAGCGGCAGAAGCAGAAGTGGCGAATGGAAGAGATTCGGCCAGTAAGCGTGGGCAAAAGAAAAGGGCCGCTGTTAAGTAGGGTGTTAGTTCTAAGCAGGATCTCCGCCCAATCTCCACCTTGCCGCGTTTCATCGTGGAGCTTTCTTAACCGGAAGACTTGGGCCTTTTTGACGGGGTTCTTCCTGTTCAGTTCGATCCCAAACTGGGTCGCTTCGTTACTTCGGTTACTCAGTACGTGAACATCCGTAAGTTGTCCTGAATGTCCATCCCCGTTACATTTTGAGCCGGGATTCAAGCGGGAGCCTGTCGATCCGCTGCTGCGCGAGCAATGTGGCATGTGCGAGAAGAGCGGCTTCATGAGGAGACGGACGTGGGGACAGTGCAGCATCGGATGATGACACATCGAACTGCACCAAAGGGTGAACCGGGCTTTTCACTCATTGAGATGGTGGTCGCAGTTGCCATGATCCTGATCCTGGGGGCGATTTTTACTCCCTCGGTGTCGAATGCGATCTCGATGATAAAACTCCGATATTCAGCCTATGACCTGAGCGGGCTGATTCAAAAGGCTCGCATCGAGGCGGCGAGAAAAAACACTTTTTACTCGATCGAACAGGCTACGCTGTCCGCAGGCGTGGTCGCATACTACGTCGACCTGGGTAAGAACAACACACTCGCAGCTGGCGATCCGCTGGCCGAATTGGGAGGCCAGGTCAACGTTCATTTTGGCACGGGTAGCGGTGCACCTGGCGAAACTGCGTTTACAACTGGTCTGAGTTTCACGCTAGATTCCAGCGGAGTGTTGCCGAACTTCAATGCGCGCGGCCTTCCCTGTCTTCTTGCCGGCGGTACCTGCCCGCAGACACTGGGACAGGGCTTTATCTATTTCCTCTCCCGCAATAGCGCGTTGGGCACGAGCTGGGCGTCGGTGGTGGTCACTCCGAGCGGACGCGTGCAGGTATGGTCCTACGATGGCACCAACTGGGCACAAATATGAGCGCGTGCGACGCAATGAAGACTCCTATCAGCAATCGGCAGCGCAGGTTTGAAGCGGGGCTACAGGGAATGAGCTCCCCCGCCGCCGGAATGACGTTGATCGAACTGATGATCGCCATGACGGTGCTGGCGATTGGCCTCCCGGCGTGCCTGATGATGGTCCTGGTGGGCATGCAGGCCAATTCACGAAACAAGACGGACACCACGGCCACCATCCTGGACCAAGAGATCATTGAAAAATTTTCCACGCTAAAGCAGTACCCGAAGCCTACCTTCATTGCCATCTACGACTGTGCTCTAAGCGGCGCTTCAGGGAATATTCACAATGCGTCGCTGGGCGCGGGGGCAGCACCGGGCGGGAGCGGAGCGGCGTTGTACACGGGTGCCAATGCATCCGAAGTCGGCAACATCGACTGGACACAGGCCGCGCCCGCTCTGGCCACTTCCACGACCCAGGGATACGCGATGGAATATCAGACGTGTAGCGGCGATATTTACGAGGTTCGCTGGAATGTGATGGCAATCAGCCCCAATCCCAACAGTCGAATCAGTTTGCTGACCGCCTCCGCGCGGCCGCGGTCCGCCGTCCAGGCAGATGCAGGCGGCGCGACAAACCGGGCAATCCTTTATGCCCGGCCAGTGACGCTGAAAACGCTGATCGAGAACTAACCGGGAAAGAGTCGCCACTTATGACATTAGTCCGAGAAACAAACTCGCAACCGGAGAAAGGGCAAAAAGCAGCCGTGGGAGGCTTCTCCCTGATCGAACTTTTGGTAGTGGCCGCAGTTCTGCTCGTCGTGCTAGGCGGGGTGGTCAGTTACATCACCCTCGCCCTGCAACGCAGCAGGAGCGAACAGACCAAGGTCGATCTTACCCAGGAGGGGCGCGCGTTCGTGGACGAATTTGAGCGCGACATCCATCAAGCAGGCTACCCCAACTGCCGCATGTTCAATACGGGTTCGAATTGCAGCGCTCACTTTAACGACCACACCATGGCCGTGGGACTGGTATCGGCTTCCAGCACGCAAATCGTCTTTGAGGGTGACGTGGACGGCGATGGCAATGTGGACTCCGTCTGGTACCGCCTAGTGGATTCCGCTGGCAATTTCCCGCCGACCGGAACTTGTCCCTGCACGATCCAGCGCGGCCAGAAGCCCAAGGTGGCGGCGCCTCCGCTTGACCCTTCCCAGGTGCCGCTCTTCAGCCAGGAACTACAGGATGTGGTAAACAGCGGGGTTCCAGCGGCGGGTTCGGTCTACGGAGGTGGATTGCCGATCGCGGGCAACGTCCTGTTTGGCGGCGGTACCGTGACCAACACTGCATACTATGCGGCTGTGACAACCTTCAAAGATTTCCCTGTATTTTCGGCGTACGACCAAAGTGGCAATATTATATCGCTGCCACGGGTCATTACTACGGTCGCAGACCAGCCGGTTCTGTCCTGCAATTCGGCGACCGCCCCATGCATCAAGTCCATGCGTCTGACGATCAATCTCCTGGGTTCCGGTGCTAGCGGCTACGACCCTAAGACAATGGTACGCCCGGTCGTGACTCTGGTAGGGAACGGCCGCATAAACAATTAGAAGGAGTCGCCCTATGTGCACCGACAAGTTAGGGCTTGGCAGCCCAAATGTGAGGCGGAATGAACGCGGAATGGCCCTGTTGCTCGTACTTTTGACCTTGTTACTGCTCTCGGCGATTGGGTTGGGCATGATGTCCTTGTCGGACACTGAGACCTTGGTCAACAGCAACTATCGAGATACGCAATTGTCTTTTTTTGCCATGCGGGCAGGGCTCGAGGAGATACGCGACCGGATGAGGTCCAACGGCACCGCTCCTTTGACTCTACCCACAGCGATGCCCGGTGCGGCGAATTCGATTGTGTACATCGTCAACCCTGCGGGGGCAACTGATGTGGTGGACCCGAAGAATATGGCAAGCGCGTACCCCGACGACGAGTTTTGTCATGATAACTTCTCCGGCCTGACGTCGGGCACTTTGGGAGTACCCTGCACTGTGGGTCCGCCCTCCGCCAGCGTAGCAGCCTATGTGAATAGTTTTTCTCCAAACACCAATACGGCTGCCGCCATGAAATACAAGTGGGTTCGGATCACGTTGAAACAGAATGCGACCATCCCTGGCGCGAAGGTGGATAGCACCCAACCTGACGGCACGCAGGTCTGCTTTCAGACCGCCGCGAACCAGGAGATCCCGCTCAGTTTGATTCCGGGAGGTCCGTATGCGAGCTGCAGCGCGGCGCAAGCTGCGGGGAAGGACGCCAGTCCGGTCTATCTTGCCGTTTCGTTGGCGGTTACCCCGCAGGGTAGCCGCCGGATTGGCCAGTATGAAATTGCAGGCCTGAGCTTCACGCCGCCTGGCGGCGCGTTGGGATTGGACGGGCCCAGTGCCTCCTTCTCCCCGCGGCCTAGTTCGAACCAGTACTTCATCAATGGCAATGACAGCGGTGCGGCCGGATATACTTCCTCTGGCGGCACGGGCACATGCAACCCGGCAGGCCCGGTGACAGTACCGGCGATCAGTACCGGGGATGCGGCCGGTGCCACGGCCATCACCACCAGCATCACCGGGAATCCCAACCGGTCTTCCAATTACACGGGGACCGGGAGCACTCCTTCGGTTGTGAATGCGGGCTCCACGGGAACGGGCCAGTATGCCGGTCCGTGGTCAAGCCCATCGCAACTGGACGCTCTGGTGAACAGCTTGGCCAATGTGGCCGACGTTGCCTATAGCTGTGGCATCGGAACTCCGTGCAGTCCTTCGGGTGCAGTGGGCACCAATGCCAATCCGCAGATCACCTACGTGGACGGCGACTTCAACTATGGGAATGCTTCGGGGGCTGGGGTGCTGGTGGTGACCGGAACCCTCTCATTCACCGGAAATGCGAGCTTCAACGGCCTGGTTCTGGTCATCGGCCAGGGAATAGTGAACGAATCCGGTGGTGGAAATGGCGGGTTCAACGGAACAGTCTTTGTCGCCAAGACCCACAGTGCGACTTCTCCTTACCCTGAGCTCGCTACTCTTGGATCTCCGCTTTACAGCTGGAACGGCGGAGGCAACAGCGACATCCAATACAACAGTTGCTGGGCCAATAT
>Ga0137415_10003096_pt1 | contig 16493 bp, 10 predicted proteins | sample CZODoug3_1_1_16f_FD_183082 | JGI IMG/M metagenome (GOLD analysis project Ga0137415, IMG submission 183082) | Vadose zone soil fungal communities from Angelo Coast Range Reserve, California, USA - CZODoug3_1_1_16fungal (Hybrid Assembly) | ecosystem: Environmental > Terrestrial > Soil > Vadose...
TCGCAGCCCGAGCTCGACGCGCTGCTCGCGCCGATCGCGCTTTACCCCGATCCGCTCCTCTCGCAGATCCTCACTGCGGCGGTCTATCCCGACCAGGTCGCGCAGGCCGCGGACTGGTCGCGCCGGAACCCCGGCGTGAGCGGCGACGACGCGGTGCAGATGGTGCAAGACCAGCCGTGGGAGCCGAGCGTGAAAGGGCTCGTCGCGTATCCCGACGTGCTCGCCAGGATGGGCGAGAGCCCACAGTGGACCTCAGATCTGGGCAACGCCTTCCTCGGCCAGCAAACGCAGACCATGACCACCGTGCAGACCCTGCGGCAGCGCGCGCAGGCGTCGGGGTACTTGCGCAGCGACGGCGAGCAGCAGGTCTATCAGCAAGGCCCGGCGATTGTCGTGCAGCCGGTCTACCCGCAGTACGTCTATGTCCGCTACTACGATCCGATGGTCGTCTACGGCGCGTGGTGGTGGCCCGCGTACCGCCCGGTGTTCTGGCGGTCGTGGGCGCCGCGCGTCGTATTCGTCAACCACGTGACCGTCGTCTCCCGCCAGGTCTTCGTTACGCGCCCTCGCGTCTGGTCGCGTCCCTGGCACGAAGTTCCGGAATCCCGGCGCCAGCCGATCATCCAAAGCACTCCTCGCCCGCAATCGCGCGCCGAAGCGCCGCGCCCCCAATGGCGTCCCGAAGCGCGCCTTCAGCGGCCCGTCGCGCTGGCCTCCCCGTCGAGAAGCTTTCAACCGCGGCAGCAGGCGTTCCAGCAATCGCAGCACCAGGCCCGCGGCGGCCGCCGCAGCTGAAACGCGCTAGACTTTCCTCGACCGGCGTTCGAGGAAAGTCCGATGATTATTGTTAGCGGCGCCGTGGCGGCTTGGTATCCCGGCCGTAGTAGTAGGAGCGTTCCTCAACCAGTAGAACTTCAGCGCGCACCTCGTCCATTTCTTTCGCATTGAGCTGTGATTCTTTGGTCAAGACTAAGTATTCCTGGACGGGGTCATTACCCTCAAAGCCCACCTGTATGTAGCCGACAGCCGGGGCATAGTATTTCAGTTGGAGCCCGCCCTTTTTTTTCTCCGGACCGGACCATTCTTCAATCACGAGGACGTCCTTATAAGTGCCCGCCGGAACCGTCACCTTCTCGCCCACCTTCCGCACCTGCCCTCGGTCATCCCAGTTGTACACCCCTTTGGCGTAGCCCTGCGAAAAGCTTGGTGTGCCCACGGCTGGCTTCGCCGGCATGATGATGCCTGATCTGGCGCCCAGGACCCCGTCCATCCAGACCTTGGCGCCGATCAGCTTATCGTTCTCGTCATAAACTTCCTTTACTTCGCCAAAATGCCAGACGTTGCCCTTATCGTCCTGCGCGCGAAACACCAGTTCGGACTCCTCAAGCCTGTCATCCTTGAAATCGCGTTCCCAGAGAATAACCGTGTCAATTCCATTGATCTCCTTAACGAGATCGGTGACGACTTGAATGACCTTATGCGGTATCTTTTTGCCTTCGTCCATCGTCCAGCCCTCATACACCTGCTGTGAACCTGGCTTCAGCGGCATATACTTGTTGTCGATGATGGTTGGTCGACTGAAGTTCTTAGGATCGATCTTTAGGAGATCGGTCCGGTCATCCACCGCAAGAACCGAGGGGGCGAAGCTGGCAACCATCGCCGCAATCGCAGCGGTAACAATGTGTGCTATTGGTCGAAAGTATGTGGGTTTCATGTGAAGTTCTCCTTCGGATGAGTGTGGCAGTTCTCAGAGCAAATCGCGCTGTTACGCAAGCACGCGTTCTCCGGAATCTCCGGCGGTCCGCGAGGAGCTCTACCAGGTAAGCATGAGTGCAAACTGTATCTCCTCTGCTCGCCTTCCCGTACCTCCCTTGCTCGTCGGGTAGTCCCAATTGCGCGAATATTCCAAGGCCAGCCTCACACCCTCGACAACCCATTCAGCCGCGGTCAGGATCAGGCGAGCCTCGGGCACGGATCCCACACGAGTGGGCGCGTCGTTAATCAACTGCGTCACGCCCCCCAGGTCGCGGCTTCTCGAATAACCGAGCGCAACATAAGTACCTTGGCTGCCGATCGACTCCAACCAGGGATTCCAGTCGAACTGCCTCGCGAGCGAAACCTGCCAGGCTGACGGTCTAATGGTGATCGACCGACCGGCGCCGTCGATAAATCTCGCCGGCTTGGTCGCCCCGTTCATTTCGCCGATGAACGAGTAGGGACCGAAACCCACCTTCAGGCTCGGCGCCAGGCCGGGAGTCCTCCCGATCTGGGGAATGAAGGGGCGATATTCGCTCTGGAGGAAGTCGCTGTCGAAGACCGAGCTGATATAGTCCACCGACAGATCGGCAGTCCAGGGGCAGATATTGCTGTGGACCAGCTCGCTATAGGTTCGGCCGCAATGCCTACTGGTGCGATAGCCCAACCTGCCGTTTATGCTGCTGCTGAGTTTCCTCGTGACACCCTGGACAGTGTTCGCGTCGTAGAAGAACACGTCGCCGTAGAAGGGCGGGGGCTCCGGCGGAAGCGTCACCGGAGTCTGCGGTTTCCGCCGTACGGGAATCGGAGCGTAGCCCATATACTCGCTGAGGGAGCTGATGAGGGGGCTGATGACCAGCGGCCGCGACGGAGGCACGATTTGGGGCTTCGGGGGCGGAGCCGCCGGCGGCGTAGGCAGTGCAAACCCGATGCCGACCGCGTTGCGGCGAGTCTCGAAAGCGTCGATCGTGAGTGGATTGTTCAGCGTTACCAGATCGATACGGTGGACCCCCGTTGAAATCCCAAACGGCAGGACATCGCGCCCGGCTTTGACGTAAATCGGAAATCTCTGCAGATCCCCGATGGTTAGAGTGGCCCGACTGACGGTTAGTTGATCAACACCCCCAACGATCAGATTTCCGAGTGCCCATTCGCTCGGCCTGGTCTCAAAATCCATCTCCGCTGTGCCTAACGCGACGCTGTCCTTCCGTTGTCCGGTAAAGTCTTTGGTTCTCGCTACGATGGTTTCAATCGCGCCTCCGAGCGTGACGAACTGGTTGATCTTGGAGCCGGTCTTCGACAGCGCGCTCTGGATGATCGAGCGGGTCGCGGTCTCTTGCGCTGTCTTGGTGGCCTCCAATTCTTTGACACGCTGCTCAAGCTCCTGCGTGCGCGGTTCCGCCCCCGGCGCGGCAGCGGCGGGCGCGGAGGGAGGCGCGTGCTCGGCATTCGGTTTCTCTGCTTCGAGCGCCTCGATTCGCTTTCTGAGCTCGCGGTTTGTGGCTCGGAGCTCTTCGACGGCGCGCTTGAGCTCGACCACGTCCTCATCCGCGGCCGCGGGACGCGGAAGAAAAAGTCCGACGCAAAGCAATGCTGCCGCGGCACTGCGTGTGACAGGCGGGAGACTTGTCATCGATTAGTGTCGAAACGCTTCCGCTGGCTCCAGGCGCGCCGCGCGTGATGCCGGGTAGAGACCGGACAGCAGTCCAATCGCGCCCCCAACAACCGGGGCAAGGAGCGGCGCGGCCGGATCAAGAACCGGAGTCCACGTCTGATAAGCTGCGACCCCGACGACGATCACGACCCCGAGGCTCGCGCCAATGATGCCGCCGATTACGCCCATGGAAGCGCTTTCGGCCAGGAATTGCATGGCGATATGACCGCGCGTGGCACCAATGGCGCGACGGAGCCCGATCTCGCCGGTGCGCTCCATGACGCCCACGAGCGTGATGTTCGCAATGCCGAGCGCGCCCACGACAAGGGATAGGCCGCCGAGGAGAAGAAACATGAGGTTGAGGTCGGTCTGCACGTCGTCGCGCACGCGTCGGGGCTCTAGGGGAACCTGCACCTTCAGCGCACGGGGATCATCGGGCCGCAGCGCGATGCGCGCCTGCTCGGCAATGAGCTGGGCCGCGCCCACCTTGGTCTCGACGACCACCGTGCCCGGCCCGGCGAGGCGGAAATCGCGACGTGCCGTACCTTCCGGAATGATGATCGAGCCAAGCAGTTCGGGCTTGCGGGCGACGTCTCGCAGTGTGCCGATCACCAGATAGAGTTGATCGCCGATCGAGATCGCGGGAAGGCGCTCGACGCCGTGGATCCCCAATCGCTGGGCGGCGTCCGGCCCGAGTACGGCGACCCGTTCTGCCCGCTCGGAGTGGCCGGCATCGGGAAGCCTCCCGGTCTCGAGGACAGCTCTCACTGCTGCGAACATGTCTGGGGAGGCAGCCCGCACCGCGACCTTGAACGCTCGCGGGTTCAGCGGGTCTCGTACCGGTGAAGCGCTGACCAGCGCCGCTCCGGCATCGACATCGCTCATCGTCCCCGCGGCGACGACTCCATTCAGGCGCTGCAGTCGCGCGGGCGCATCCCAGGGTATGGCTTTAGGATCGACCGTGCCCGTTGCCGTGCCTGGCCGCGCGGTGATGAAGAGTTCCGTCGCCGCAAGTTGGTCGAACTGACTGATGATGCGGTTGCCGGCCGTGCGGGTCAGTCCGACTGTGGCGACCAGAGCGCATAATCCGATCACCACCCCCAGCACTGTCAGCGCCATTCGCCCGGGTCGCGCGAACATGCCGGCAAACGCCTCGTTCGTCAGGTCACGAGGCGTGATGCCAGATCGGAAAACCGGTCGGCGGGCAGGCACCGCCACAAGCCGCGGATGAATCTCGGCTTTCGCGCGGACAACCCGCCCCTCTATCTGACCATCCACGATGTGCACGCGGCGCGCTGCCCGACTGGCGATCGTCTCGTCATGGGTCACGATGACCAATGTCAGACCGTCTCTGTTCAGGGTCTCAAGGAAATCCAGGATCGCGGCTGAGGTTTTCGAATCGAGGTTGCCGGTCGGCTCATCGCAGATCAGCATGCTGGGAGAACCCATCAACGCCCGGGCGATCGCGACGCGCTGGCGCTCGCCGCCGGAAAGCTTGGTGGGCAGGAAATTAGCACGGTGCGCGAGTCCCACACGCGCTATCGCGGCAAGCGCCCGTTCGCTGCGTCCGCTCGTCGTGTTACGGCGGTACACTTCCGCCAGCATGACGTTTTCCAGCACGGTGCGGTACGGCAGGAGATGAAACGACTGAAACACGAAGCCGATCCGCTGGCTGCGGAGGCCGGCGCGCTCTTTGTCCGTGAGCTTGGTGGTCTCGACTCCATCCAAGACATAGCGGCCGCTGGTGGGACGGTCGAGGCAGCCGACGATGTTCAACAGGGTCGATTTCCCGGCGCCGGACGGGCCGGTAATCGCCAGCCAGTCGCCGCGATCGAGCGACAAATCAATATCGACCAGCGCGTGAACCGCCGGCTCACTGCCGTATTGTTTGCAAACCCTTTCGAGCTCGAACACCTTGACCGGGGAGCCGCCTTCGAGCGTGATCATTTCGCGTCTTTGCTCGGGGCGCTGTCATACCCCACGACCACGAGCTGCCCTTTGGCAAGAGTGCCGTTAAGAGGGGTCACTTCAACATAGCCGCCAGCCGACATTCCCGGTCTGACGGTGACGTATTGAAGCCCGTCCTTGCCTTTCACCTGCACACGGGAGCTTCCGTCGGTGGCTAATGACAAGGCACTGACCGGTACTGCCGTAACCGCTCCCTTGGTGGACTCGATCGGAATCGTCAGACGCACCGAAAATCCCTGAAGTTTCGCCGGAGTTGGATCGACCCGGACTCCCAGATAGAAATGAAACCCGTCGACGCCTCGTGTGCCTGGCGTCGTGGCCACGGTTTCCACGACGCCGCTCGCCTTGACGCCTAGAGCCTGTTCATCGATGGCCACCTGCATGCCGGGCTTGACAAGAGGCGCGGAATCCAGCGGGAGCGATGAATCGATCGCCAGTTCATAGTCGGTCACCGTCATCAGCGATCCCGTCGCCGGGCCGCCGAGAACTGCCGTCACCTCCTGCACCCGCACCGGCAGCCTGGGCAAGAAAATGCACTCATCGATCGGCACCTGGTTGCCTATCTTTCGGTTGGCTGCGGCCAGCTCGTCAGCAACCTGATTGAATCGCGCGGTCGCCATTTCGACGTCCAACGCGGCAAGCCGCTGCGTATCGATCGCCGACTGCACGGACTTCTCTCCTTCAAGACGTGCGGCCCGCTCGGCCGCATTCCTGAGGTCGGCCCGTTGAGCGGCCAGCGCGGCTTCGCGTTCGGCGGCCCGGACCGCCATTTCGCCTTCAAGCTTGAGCTTTTGCAGGGCTGCACGGGCCACTTGCACCTTTGCCTCCGCCGCCGCCCTCGCGGTTTCGGGCTGGCGCGGGTCCAACGCGATCAGCGCCTGGTCGGCGAGCTGTGCAGCGAGATCCGCTTCCGCTGCAGTCTTGGCATACTCCGCCTTGGCGCGCTCATTGCGCACCGAGAGAGGTACCTCATTGCCCGGCACGCGAGAGCCGTCGACCTGCTCCGGCGCCTTTGCAGCACCGTCGACGGCGACGACACGATTGTTATGCGCCGCCGTGGCCCGCGCGGCATCCACCGCCAGGGCCGCCGTCGAAGCCGCGGCTTTCGCCGCCTCCAGGGCTTTTACCGCGTCGCGCCACTCCCGCTCGAGAGCGCGAACGGCGCTGAGTTGCTCGCGCGTCGGACCGAAAGGCTCCCAACCTCTGGCCTTGTAAAAGGCCGCCACGGCAGCGCTGGTCGTCAGATCAAACGGCGCGTCGACCGCACCAGGATGGAACCCCAGCCGCCGCAATGCTCCCTTGAGTTGGCGTACATCATCTCCGTCTGTCCCGGGAACGAGATCGCGGTAGGCGGGTACCTTGCCTTGAAACACGAACACCGGGCGGCCGGATGCCGTCAGAATGTGGTCACCTTCTTCGAGCCGCGTCTCCGGCAACGGCAAGCTGCTGATGACTCCGCCCCCGGGCTTCAGAGTGGAGGGCGCCAGGGAGATGGGTTGCGGTAATCCGAACCTGACGGTTCCGCGCGTGACGAGTTCGGAACTGAGTACGCGCTCTTCAACAGGAACGAGTATCGGTGACGGCGTCGGTGGAGCTGTTCGCAACGCCGCGTCCGCCGGCGATTCGATCCTGGAGCCGACGAACCAGGCGACCACCGCGCCGGCGGCGACGGCAGCGAGCATCTTATACAGAATATTGACCCGCTTGAGCGGGACACCGGCTTCGCTGACTTTGCGCTCCTGCGCAGAAAGATCGGGGCGCGGGGCGATCGTCTCTAAGCGCTCAGATTCGGACTTGGCCATTCGAGACAACTCCTAGCGCCGCCCTTGACCGCCGGCTTACTGAACCTTGCGCGCAAATAGCTCCCGCTGAATCTTCTCCTCCACAGGGCTGATCAAATCTTCCTGCAGTTTGTATGACTTGAGGGCTACTCGGCGCTCAAAGTCCTGGAGCTGTTTCAGCTGCAAGCGCTGCTCGGCCGACATCTTGTCGACCAGGATCGTGCCTTTGTTCGTCAGCGCAGCCAGCCGCGCGCGGATATCCGGCTCCACATCGTCCGGATGGGCGTAGTCGAACCCGGATTTTTTCATCTCGGCCGTGAATTTCCGCAAGGCCGCCTTCATCCGGGGGTCCTTGTTGATCAGGGCGTTTTGCGGGTTGTAGTAGCTGGATTTGAGCTGCTCCGGCTTGAAGACCTGCTCGATCGCCTTGCGTGTGCAGCCGCCGCATTGCGAGAAATCCTCGGTTTCAACGGCCACCGCGAATGTGGCGCTGGGATTCTCGCCAAACAGCGCGCGGTTATAGGCCACCTGGGCAGCCGCCGACAGGCTCCTGAAATGCGCGACGTTGCGCTCACCCAGCCCAAGCTTGGCCGGGCTGTAACCCGTGGCAAGCTGCGGCGGCTCGCCGGTATACATCGTCGCGACTCCGAAACCGTACTTGCTGTGAAACTCCTCCTCGCTGAGGCCCGGCATTTTCTTGTCCGCCTTCATTCCAGCGCGCACCGTTTCGTAATCGGCGGCAATGTATTGAAACCCCTGCTCGAGCATGCATTTCGAGATCAGCGACTCAACCTGCTCGATCGCCTGAACGAGTTGTTTTTGTGTGAAGCCGAATTCCTCCGCGCCGAATCCTGGCGTCGTCTGCCCGGCGGCGGGGCCGGGAGACAGCGACGACACAGCCGCCCCTAGCACGAACGCAGTCACCGTCTTGCTGAACACACCAGTCATCGTCTTGCCCTCCATTGCCTGCGCCCTGTTTGACTTCCGTCCGGCCCGCTACCGGTCCGTGCCGATCACTTTCCCCGAATCGAGGTCCACCAGCACATCGATTTCAGCGCCATCCTTGTCGGCGACGATCTCGATCACCCACACATTCTTGCCGCGTTTCTTCTCGATGCCCGTGTCGGTCACCTTGCCAGGCACAGCCGCGAGCGCCGCCTTGACAGCCTGCTCGCGGCTGATCTTCGCACTGGGTTCTGCGGCAGCCCCCTGGACGGGGGCTTCTGCATCGGCGGCGGGAGCGGTGCCCGGGAGCAGAAGAGTTGCGGCCAGGCCGAGAGTGGCCGCTGCCCGTCTGAACGTCCTCAAGTCGCGGTCGGCAGGTCTGCGTGTCTGGATCATGGTGCTGTCCTCCGGGAGATTACTATTTCCGAACCGCCGTCACGAACGACGTCTCGGTGAATGACCGGTTTCCGTCCTTGGCTACGGTGCCGATCGCCAGCTTGTATTCCAGACCGGGCGCAAGGAAGCCGTCGGACACCGTAAACGCTGTTGCGGTACCGGGAAGGTCGACTTTGAACTCGCGCCGGGTCTTCTCCTGCTCGATCACCAGAATGAAGGCAGCGGCATCCTTCACCTTGTTCCACTTGACCTGCATCCCGGTGATTGGAACATTCTTCTCATTGGGACGGGGCTGGACGAGACGAGCCGCGTCCGGAAATTTGTGGCTCAACGTCGCCTCGCCTTGGAGCGTAGCTCCCGTCGTTACGGTGCCTGTGAAGCGGTAGAGCCCCGCGGGGAAGTCTTTAGTTAGACTGCCGTCCCTTTTCGGCTCCGGTGATTCAAAGGAAAGGTGTCGCATGCCCAGTTTGGAATCCGCGGCCTTGTAGTCGATCACCGTGCGACCGTCCGGGGCTACCACCTTCAATGCGGCTAATCCATCCGTGCCACTAATGGCATCGAAGGCGATTTCGGAATCCTCATCTTCGACCGTTTGCTCCAGATAGACCGAGACGCGCTCGAACTTGCCGGCAGCCCAGACGGGACTATGGCAGGCGGCCAACACGATGGCGACGTGAAGCAGTGCCCTTCTCATGAGAGATCCTCCGACGAATGCATTCCGTACCTCACGCGGCGGTCGATCCCACTTCGGGCATCGCTCCAATTTCCTGTGTGTTCGCGGTTCCGGCGCCGAAGCGTAGATAGAGGGCTGGAACGACAAAGAGATTGAGCAAGGTGGAAGTCACCAGCCCGCCCAGGATCACCACTGCCATGGGATACTCGATCTCTTGCCCGGGCACATTGCCGTAGATCGCCAAGGGCATGATCGCGAATGCGGTAGCGCCCGTTGTCATCAGTATGGGGCGCAAGCGTTCGCGCGCGCCCCGCAGCACGAGGTCTATGCCAAACACCTCGTTTTCATAGCGCTCGAGGTGCTGGAAGTGGTTGATCATCATGATGCCGTTCCGCGCGGCGATCCCCAGGACCGAGAGGAAGCCCACGAGAGACCCCAAGGTGATGATGCCGCCCATGGCAAACGCGCCCAACACGCCGCCGACCAAGGCAGATGGCAATGTCAGGAAGCTCAGGGTTGCGAGCCGCCAGCTTCGGAACGACAAGTGCAGCAGCACAAAGATCGCCCCCAACGCGAGAATCGCGAAGGCTTGCAGATTTTCCTGGGTCGACTGCAGTTCGACATAAGCGCCCTGCAGGATCGCGTGATACCCGAGCGGAAACTTTATTGTTTCCAGCGTCCGCTGTACGTCCTGGGCGACTGCTCCCAAGTCCCGTCCTTTGGCGCCCGCCTGAATGTCGATGCGGCGCGATCCGCCCTCGCGCTTGATGACATTGGGCGTCGGCACAATGCGAACATCGGCCACCTCGTTCAGGCGGACCCGCTTGCCCGTGGGCGTATCGAGCAGCATCCGTTCGACCGCGGTGAGGCTATGGCGCCACTCCGGCGTTGTCCAGACCTGCACATCGTAGGTGCGCCCGCCGGAGAAGATGTCGCCGACTTCCTCGCCCGCCATCAGAACGGCCGACGCGCGGCGCACATCTCCCGGCTTCAGCCCGTAGCGCAGCGCCTCAGCAGGTTTCTCGGTAACCTGTATGTGGGGCACATCGACATTAATGTCCTTCTTGACCTCATCAATCCCCTTGATCTTGACGAGGGCCTGCCGCACGACTTCCGCCTGGTCGCGCAAGACCGCCAGATCGGAACCGAAGATACGGACGACGATCGGCTCGCTCTCCCCTGACAGGACTTCCTGGATTCGCTCATCCAGGTAGGTTTCCGCACCGCGGTACAGGCCAGGATAGCCGTCGACCACCTCTTTGATGGCGGCAAGCGTCTTGTCGTAATCGACATTGGGATCGATGCTGATCCAGTTCTCACCGCTGGCGACGCCGACAATTTCGTCCGCCAGGAAGGCCTGACCGATATGCGCACCAAAATTGCGAACCCCGGGGATGGCACGCAGTTCACGGCTGACCCGCTGAGTGATGCGAAGCATTTCCGGATGCGATGTGCTTGGATCAGCGATCCAGTGGATCAGGAAATCCCGCTCCTTGAACGGTGGCATGAGCGAATAGCCCAGCATCGGCCAGGCCGCGACACCGGCAAGCGTGATGACCGCCACGCTGGCGTACGCCGCGCGCGGTGTGCGCGTGGTCCGGGCAAGCACCCGAACATAGATGCGCCCAAGCCATTCGGCCAAGGGCGATACGTTGCCCGCAAGCGACGCATTGCGCAGCAGAAACAGGCACAAGACCGGGGTAACCGTCACCGCAACGATCAGGGACGCCAGGATCGCCGTGACATAGGCCAAAATGAGTGGCTTGAAGAACGCGCCCGATAATGCCTGCATGAAGAGGACAGGCATCACGGCAATCACGATAATCAGTGTCGCGTAGAAGATGGGATTCCGCACCTCGATGGTCGCATCAAGTATGATGCGTGCGGCGGATTGCGAATCGCCCGCGGCGCGGCGCTCGCGAAGGCGCCGCATGATATTCTCGACGCCGAGAATGGCGTCATCGACCACCACACCGAGGGCGATCACAAAGCCCGCCAGCACCATCGTGTTGAGGGTCAAGCCGCTCCATTCGAGCACCAGCACGGCCGCCAGCAGGGAAAGCGGTATGGCCACGATGCAGATCAGCGCTGTACGCACTTCATAGAGAAAGGCGAAAACCACGAGAATGACAAGCACGCATCCCAGGACCAGTGCGTGGGACAGATTGTCGATGGAAGCGTCTATGTATTCGGCCGGGCGGAAGATCTTGCTGTCGATTTCCACGTCGGCAAGACCAGGTTTTAGCTCGTCCAAAGCTGCTTCGACGCCGCGGGTCACCTCGAGCGTGTTGCCCCACGGATATTTCTCGACGATCAGCATGAGCCCGGGGCCGTCGTTGATCACCGCATCGCCAATCATTCCCTGCGGGCCCCATACGAGCTGGGCCACATCGCCGAGGACCAGCTGCTTTCCATTACGCTTGGCAACGGGCACTTGAGCAAGAGTTTCCGGCGTCGTGCTCGACAGAATATGATGGACAGGAAGACGCAGGTCGGCAGTCTCGATAAAACCGCCGGTACCGATATGCGCGCCGCCGGCATAGCGCAGCAGCCCTACCTCCAGCGCGTCCGATGTCTTTTCCATGACATGATCAAGAGTCAGGCCGAGCTGCTCCAGCCGCTCGGGATCGACCTGGACTTGAAGCATTTTCAACCGCTCGCCCCAGATTGCGACATTGGCAACCCCGGGCACGCTGAGCAGCCGCGGCCTGATCTTCCAGTAGGCGAGCATGGAGAGGTCCATCTGGGACCTCTCCTTCGTCGTGACGCCGATCTTCATCACACGGCTCGTCGACGACACGGGCGGCATCATGACCGGCGGGGCCGCCCAGGTCGGCATACTGTGCGTTGCGATGGCGACGCGCTCCGTCACGAGTTGCCGGGCGGCCAATTCGTCAGCGCCGCGCTCCAGGATCGCGGTGACGGAAGACAGCTGCGCAACCGAGCTCGAGCGGAGGATCTCTACGCCCGGCACGCCGTTCATTGCATTCTCGATCGGGACGGTGACCTGCGCCTCCACCTCGGCCGGCGACAGCCCGAGGCAGAGAGTCTGGACCTCCACTCTTGCCGGGGCAAATTCCGGAAAGACATCGATCGGAATATCTCGCAGCCGCTGGGCACCGAAAAAGGTGAGACCGAGGCCAAATGCCACGACGATGAAGCGAAAACGCAGGCTGTTTCCGACGATCCAGCGAATCATGACTTCAGCCTCCCGGTCGCTATTCGCCGTTGACGCCCATCTCTGCACCGTAAAGTTCGGGCACCCCCTCCGTGACGACTCGCGTTCCGGCAGGCGGACCGTCGGTAAGGTAGGCGTAGTTTCCGTTGACCCGCTTGATCACGACAGCCGCACGGACATAGGTCAGCGGCGCCGCAACGGCGTACACCCAGGCATCGCCGTCGCGATCGTAGATGATCGATGAATACGGCGTGATCTTCATGCCCGGTCGCTTTTCGGTGATTTCAGAGGTCTGAATTCCGAGCCTGCGGGCCGCGTTGGGCAGCAAGGCGATCTGGTTCAGGCCAAATCCCAGACGCTTGATGGTTGCCTGCGATTCAGGTTTCGGGGGAGCGGGGGAGTCGGCCCGCGCCTCAGGCGCCAGGGCTTGCAAACCCACAGCTATCATCGCGACAGCGACAGCAGCAGCATTTTTGAGCGGCATAGCGCACGTCCTCCACGTCGGGAAAGCGTCCATCAGGCTGCCTCCGCAATCAACGGACCTGTCGTGGCTGCGATCGCGGCCGCAAATCGCGGATACAAGGCCGGCAGCACGAACAGCGCGAAAATTGCCGAGCTCACCAAACCGCCAAGAATCACAACAGCCGCCGGGTGAAGAATCTCCAGTCCGGCGACGTTGCCCAGCGCGACAAAGGGGAGAACGATCGCGCCGGTTGTGATGGTGCTTGCGACGACCGCTCGCAGGCGCTCCTCCACCCCTCGCAAGATCAGATTGCCGCCACGCCCCGCATCCTGCTGTTCGAGATCCTGGAAGCGCCGGATCTGGATGATCCCGTTGCGCGAAGCAAGGCCGAGAATCGCGAGAAATCCCAGGAACGAGCCGAGCGTGAGCACCCCGCCGCCGAGAAAGGCCGCGACGAAGCCTCCAAGCGCCGCCACCGGCGCGCCAAGGATGAGGAGAGCGGCCAGCCGCCAGCTTCCCAGAGCGGCGTGCAGCAGCAGAACGATCGCCACGACGGCCGCAATCAGGTAGCTGTATACCGAGCGCACAGCGGCGCTCCGCTCGACATACTCGCCGAGCACTTCCGCGTGGTACTCGAAGGGAAACGCGACGTCCCTGATGCGACGCCTGGCTTCCCGCGTCACAGCGTCCACCGAGCGTCCGCTGACCGCCGCCTCGACGTCAATCCGCCGTGACACGCCTTGACGATGGATCACGCTTGGCGCCGCGACGCTGCTCACCCTGGCAACATCTCTCAGCCTTACCTGCGCACCGGACTCGGTATCGATCAAGAGGTTCTGGACATCGTTGAGGTCCTTGCGGATGTCCGGGTGTCCCCAGATCACGACGTCGAACACTTTCTGCTCTTGAAACAGGCTGCCCACCGTGATCCCGCCGATCAGCGCCGACGCGGCCCGGCGCACGTCACCGGGCTTAAGACCGTATTGCAGGGCTTTCTCGAGATCGACCTTGACGGAGATTTCCTGTTGCTCGGCCTGCGGCTCGACCTCCGGGCTCTCGACTCCACTGATTCCCGCCAGAACCTGCCGAATCTCTTCTGCCTTGGAGCGGAGAATGCCAAGATCTTCCCCGTAGACGCGCACGGAGATCGCCTGATCCTCGCCGGTCAGGGCCTCGCGCACCTTCCTGGAGAGATAGGCGTGCACCTCGCCGTCGACTCCGGGCTGGGCAGCGACCACTTGCTGCACGGCCACAAGCGTCGCCTCGTAGTCGGCCTTTGGATCCAGGCTTACCCAGACCTGCGCCGAATTCGCGTCGGAGACATCATGCGACAGCAGCGCGCGGCCAATCTGCGCCGCCGCGTTGCGCACTCCCGGGACCGCCCGCAGATCGTGAATGAGCGTTGCGGTGAGGCGATCCATCGCCTGCACGGATGTGCCCGCTGGCGCCTGCAATTCGACAAATACGTCGGTCTCCTTGAAGGACGGGATCAGCGAGCGTTCCAGCTGCGACCAGGCAAGAACCGCAACCACGATCCCGGCTGCCACACAAGCCAAGGCGAGAGCCGGCGAGCGCAGCGCGGGCCCGGCCATGCGGCTATAAAGCCGCTGGATCCCGCCCAGGAAAGCGGATCCGCCCGACAGCGGCCCGGATGCGCGCGCTGAAAGCAACATGGTCAGCGCCGGCGTGACCGCCGTCGCGACCAGGAGCGAAACCACCATGGCGATGATGTAGGACCACGCGAGAGGCTTGAAGAATGCCGCAGATAACCCTTGCATCAACAAGACCGGCGCCACCGCGACGACGCCGATCAGGGTTGCGTAAAGCATCGGTCTGCGGATTTCGATCGCCGCATCGGTAATGATGCGCCATGCCGGCGGCCGCGATCCTCCAGGATTCCGCTGGCGAAGGCGCGCGAGGATATTCTCGACATCGACGATGGCATCATCGACCACCGCGGCAATCGCCGTCAGCAGGCCCGCAACCACCATGATGTTGAAGTTGGCGCCGCGCAAGTAGAGTACCGAGGCGGCGGCAACCAGCGACAGGGTAATGGATGTTGCCGCCACCAGTGTCGCCCGCCAACTGCCGAGCAGAGCACTCAGCGCGACGATCGCGAGGAAAGCAGCGATCAGGCTCGCAGTGGACAAGTTGCTGGTCGCCTGCTCGATAAAGCTCGCGGGTCGATAGATGGCCGTGTCGACGTCGATCCCGGTCATGCCAGGCCGCAGTTCGTCAAGCGCAGCCTCTACTTTCTTGGTAACCGCCACCGTGTTGTACCCAGGGGCCTTCTCGACCACGAGCAGGAGGCCAGGACCATCCTTAAGGACGGCGTCGCCGATAAGCGGCTGATGACCTTCGACTACATTGGCAACCTTGCGCAACTCGAGCGACGTTCCGACTACCGGGATGCTGGCGAAATCCTCGGCCGCCGTGACGGGAAAGACGTGACGTATATTAAGTCTCTGGTTCGGCGTATCGATAAACCCGCCAGTGCCGGGCGTCGACGAATTCAGATAGGTCAGCGGCGATGACCACACGGCTTCACCCGCCGTCTTGACGACTTGGTCGAGCCTGATGCCGTTACGATGGAGCTTGACGGGATCGACTTGGACCTGGACCTGCCGATTGCGTTGTCCCCAGATCGATACATTGGCGACGCCGGGCACGCCGGTCAGCCGGGGCACGATGGTCCATTGCGCCTGCACGGACATATCGATCAGCGAGACGGACTTGGAACTCAGTCCGATGTTCATGATGCGGCTTGCCGTTGCCACCGTCTGTAGCAACGTCGGCGGGGTCGATACGTTCGGCAGGGCGCGAGCCTGGGTCATCCGCTCGTTGACCATCTGTCGGGCGCGGATGAGATCGGTTCCCGGCGCGAACAACAAGTCGATCGAAGACACGCCCGTTATCGATTCCGACTCGATGGATTTGAGCCAAGGCACGCCAATCAAGAGATCGGCCTCGAGGGGCACAGTGATTAGCGACTCCACTTCCGCCGCCGACAGCCCAAGCGCCTCGGTCCTTACCTGCAGAGTCTCGGGCGAGAATTCGGGCACGACATCCAGCGGCGCTTGACGGATTTGCCAGAGCCCTGCCGCGACCAGGACGGCCGCGATCGCAACGACCACGATGCGAAGACGCAAACAGGCCAATACGATCTGTTCCATTCACTCCTCCTTGATGCTCGAATTCTCGCGACGTCGGGAGAACTCTGTGTTCTTTGTGCCTGTCACTTGCTGCGAACCGCTTCCAGATGCTTCAGCAATTCCACCGCCTCATCCCTGGCCTGCTCAAGCCAGCGAGCCTTCTTTGTGGATTCCCACTTCTTGACGAAGATGTACTGATGCGCCGGACCGACCACTAATTCGAGATAGGCCCGCTCCTCGCCGAAATCAGCGAGCGATTTCAACGGAATACCGAGGGCGTCGCCGGCCGTGCCGTTCTCGCCCCACTTCTCCTCGATCTCGACGTCGGTCATCCGCTTCATCGCCTGGGAATCAGCGATCGCCGCGTCCATCAGCTTGGCGTATTTGGGATGGCTGGCCCCGTATTCCTTCAACCCGACGATGCCGAGTGCGAGCATCTCGTCGAGGCGGGCGAGAGTTGCCCTGCTGTCCGCCAGACGTTTGGTGTTGAGCTCCGCCAGTGTCGCCTCGGCGCGCGCTTTGAAGCCG
>Ga0137415_10003097_pt1 | contig 16482 bp, 24 predicted proteins | sample CZODoug3_1_1_16f_FD_183082 | JGI IMG/M metagenome (GOLD analysis project Ga0137415, IMG submission 183082) | Vadose zone soil fungal communities from Angelo Coast Range Reserve, California, USA - CZODoug3_1_1_16fungal (Hybrid Assembly) | ecosystem: Environmental > Terrestrial > Soil > Vadose...
TTTTCCGTGCCCTGAGCGATTCTCCCGCAACAACCGCACACTTCATTTTTGCGCCAGAAAGTAGCTAGGAGCTACATCACTTCTCGAACATTTCCTCAAACAGCGCCTTCGCCCGCTGCAGTCCTTCTTCCGTAAAGACCACCGATTTCACTTTGCCCACCGGATTGTCGATCATGCCCTTGTCGTGCAGACGACCGAGGACATCCCAATCCATTCCTTTCCAGGCCCTCCAGCCGTCGTGCAGTGTCAAATAGAGCAGCGCCAGCGCCGCGTCGTCGATCTTGTCGGTATTGAGCGCCATCGCGAACCTCCTGCTGCTGGCCGGCTATCGCAATCGTACTCAAGATTACGCGAGGCGCAATCGAGGACAGAGTCTTGCCGATGGCTTGAAAGGATGGGTTACGCCGGAGCCTGTCATCGAGCCGCGCGTTGCGCGGACCCGTTGGGCTAACCCACCTTACGCTCTTCCCGCTTTGACGTGCGCCTGCCTGTCGCCGCGTCGCTTGGTCTGCTCCGGCCGTTCCTACTTCACCCTTCGGTAAAAATTGCTCGCGCTGCCGCGCCCTCCGGCCACGCTCGGATTGGTGTTGACGAACTCCTCAGTGGTGAGCTTGTCGATGGTGCGGGTCTGCGCCTCGCCCTCCCAATTCGGGAATGAAGCGGACACGATGTTGTAGGTGACCGTCTTGTTGGCCTCGTCGACCGTGTAGGTGCCGAACACCGACAGGCTGCGCCGCATGATAGCGGCGTATTCTTCCGGCGTACCGGTCAAGCGGTTGTTGGACCCGATCTTGGGCACGTCGCTGGCGACATGGATCTGTGCGAAGCGGCCGTCGGCCGTGAAGATCAAAATGCCTTTGGGCGTCTCGCCGAACGGAAACGACTTCTTGCCGTCGGGCGCCGTTACCTCGGCGACCACGAAATTCCAGGTGCCGACGATCTGATCCTTTAGACTGTTCGCCGGTTGCGCGGCGGCGGCGCCAGCCGACAGGGCAAGCGCGAGCATGGCGGCGGCGATGGTCCTCAAGTTCATGGTATCCTCTCCTGGGAAAGCGTTGGCGCGCCCCTGCCCACTATCTCAACGTGATCGCGAGCCCGCTCAGATCCACATTGGCCATCAGCCCGACCTGGTGGCCGGACAGTTCCAGCACCGCGCCCTTCTGGTTGGTCAGCACGATCGCACGGGCGCCGCCGCCGACCGCAAGGCCCGCGCCCGCCGCGCCGTAGACGCCGGCCACATCCGAGGGGCGGTTGATGTTGCTGACCCGGCCGCGCAGCACCGTCTTGGAGCCGCCGAACACCAGGCCGTAGTCCAGCCCGCCGGCGGACAGCGCGTAGCTCTGGCCGCGAAAATTCAGCACGCCGCCGCCGCCCGAACCGCCGATGATCCATCCCGCCTTGTAGATCGTCAACGTCACGGTGCCGCTCTCGGCATGGGCCGCGGCGGACAGCGCCGCGCCGGCGAAAGCCGTCAGCGCGACCAGCGCTGCACGAATGACGGATGATATTTTCATGGCTACGACCTCCCCAGGATTTTTGTGAGCCAGCGGCGCTGCGCAGATCGAATCACGCTTGCCCTGTTGTAGCAAGCGCAGCCCGGATCGGCCAACGGATGGCTCCGGGCCGCGCCATTCATCAGGCGGTCAGTTAGGCGGCCCGAAGCTCACTTCGCCTTCATCAGCGCATCCCGCGCCGCGGAGAGCGCCAAAAATTCCTTCGCGTTGCCGCCGCCGTCCGGATGCTTGGTCTTGGCCGCGCGCTTGAACGCCTGATGGATTTCCGCGCCCGCAAGGCGGCGGCCGAACGGCAGGCCCAGCGTCTGCCGATGGTATTCCTCCGGCGTCAGCGCTGTTGGCGCCACGCCGCGCTTGCCGAACCGCGGCGCGGCGAGCGTGTGCAGGACATCGCGGACGATGCTCAGCCGCCGCCGCGCGAACTCTTTTGCGCTGCGGTCGGCCGATTTCGCGGCTGCGTTACGCCAGCTGGGCAGCGCCTGCGACGCCGCCTGCCGCAGCGTCTCGTCGGCGCTGTTGCCGGCGATCTCGGCCACCAGCCGCGCCATCTCGCGATGGTCTGAGGTGGCGGACGACCAGAAGCGATCGACGGCAAGCTTCCACTGTCTGATCTGTTGATCCATGGCTCCTGATCGACGGCCGCATCCAAAATGGAATAACAGCAACGCGCGAACACCGCTTGGCGTTTCCGTTGGTTCAGGTTTGAATTAGCTTGTCGGAAACATTCAAGAAAACGAACAACAACCGGAAACAGCAGAGGAAACAGCCATGCCCCTTCTCGAACACCACATCGCCGTCGTCACCGGCGCAGGCTCCGGCATCGGCCGCGCGATCGCGGCAGGCTATGCCCGCGAGGGCGCGCGGGTGGTGGTGCTCGACGTCAACGAAAGGGCGGCGGCGGCGACCGCCAGCGAAATCCGCGAGGCCAACGGCAAGGCCGAGAGTTTCGTGCTCGACGTGACCAAACGCGACGACTGCGTCGCAATCGCCAGGCAAATCGCCGCCAAGGTCGGCCAGGTCTCGATCCTCGTCAACAATGCCGGCATCGCCCGCCGCAACGGCATGCTGGGCCCGGCGGAAGCCGTGATCAACGATTGGGAAGACATCATCGCGATCAACCTCACCGGTGTTTTCAATGTCACGCATGCGTTTCTCGAACCGCTGCGCGCCGCCAAGGGGCGCATCGTCAATATCGGCTCGATCCAGTCGTTCGTGCATCTGCGCACGCCGAGTTCGCCGGCCTACACCGCCTCCAAACACGGTGTACTCGGCTTCACCAAGGCGCTCGCCGCCGAGCTCGGCAAGGATGGCGTGCGGGTCAACGCGATCGGCCCGGGATTCATCGAAACGCCGCTGAACGAGAAGACGCGCGCCGGCAATCCGGCGCTGGTGCAAGTCTTCATGGACCACACCCCGCTCGGCCGCACCGGAAAGCCGGAGGACATCGTCGGCCCCGCGATCTTCCTCGGCTCCGATCTCTCCGCCTATGTCAGCGGATCGATCGTGATGGTCGATGGCGGGTACCGGACGATCTGAGCTGCGCCGGGCGGCGGCAATCATGGCGCAATTTGGGTTTTCCCCGCGCCGGGAGGCGCCGCTTACCTCCTTTAAGGATTTGTTAACCGACTCCGCCCACGGTCGCTGCGGTTGGGGGTAGTTGGTTCTCGATGTCTGCGCTCCATGGTGAGGAGCGGGCGTTGATCGGGAGGGTACCCATGTCGCAAACGTCCACCATGGCCACGCCGGAGATTCCGCCGCCGTCGCTGGCCCCAAACGAAGTCGTCCCGTTGCTGATCGGATCGACCGTCGGCGAGATCGAGCGCGAGCTCGTGCTGCAAACCCTGGCACGCTGTAGCGGAAACCGGACCCGCGCCGCCCGCGTGCTCGGGTTCTCCGTCCGCACGCTACGCAACAAGATCCGGCTCTACACGGCCGACGGAATCGACGTGCCCGCGCATAGCGAATAAGGTTGCGCCAGCCGGGCGGAACGCCCCGGGGTGGAGCGAAACCTCATGTCCAATGCGCCGCATTACGCGATCGACGTTCCCAGTTTCTGGGCCGATCCCTATCCCGATCTCGCCAGGATGCGGAAAGCAGCACCGATCGCGTTCGTGCCGCAGCTCGGCTCGACCGTCTTCACCCGCCGTGACGACATTTTTACCCAGGAGAAGCGCACCGACGTGTTCTCCTCGCATCAGCCGGCCGGGCTGATGAACCTGCTGATGGGCCACAACATGATGCGCAAGGACGGCGATGCGCACATGTCGGAACGCGCGGCGATGTTTCCCGCCGTCTCGCCGCGCGCGGTGAAGGAAACCTGGAGCCGGCAGTTCCAGGCCCATGCCGACCGCATTCTGGAACAGATCGCGCCATCAGGCCGCGCCGACCTCTGCAAGGCGCTGGCGCTGCCGCTGTCGGCCGAATGCCTGAAGGACATCACCGGGCTGACCAACATGCGCTACCAGGATATGGACGCTTGGTCGCAGGCGATGATCGACGGCATCGCCAACTACACCGGCAACAAGGAAATCGAGGCGCGCTGCCATGCCGCCACCGCCGGCATCGATGCCGCGATCGACGACATGATCCCGGTGGTGCGAAAACACCCCAACGCCTCGATCCTCAGCGTGCTGCAAGCCGCCGGCCAACCCATCGAAAGCATCCGCGCCAACGTCAAGCTGGCGATCTCCGGCGGGCAGAACGAACCGCGCGACGCCATCTCGGGCACGGTCTGGGCGCTGCTGACCCATCCCGATCAACTTGCGCTGCTGCGCGAGGGCAAGGCGAAATGGCTCGACGCGTTCGAGGAATACGCGCGCTGGATCGCGCCGATCCAGATGTCGCCGCGCCGCGTCGCCAAGGCATGGTCGTATCGCGGCGTCGATTTCGAGCCGGAGGATCGCGTGTTCTTCATGTTCGGGTCCGCCAATCGCGACGAGGCCTGTTTCGAGGATCCCGACCGTTTCGACATCACGCGCGACACCGCAAAGAGCATCGCCTTCGGCGCCGGCCCGCATTATTGCGCCGGCGCGTTCGCCTCCCGCGCGATGGTCGCCGACGTCGCGCTGCCCGGCATTTTCGCCCGGTTGAAGGGCTTGCGGCTCGATGCAGGCGAGCCGGTGCGGATCGGCGGCTGGGCGTTTCGCGGCCTGCTCAATCTGCCGGTGATTTGGGAGCTAGGTTAGCTCGGCGCATTATGACTGTTGATCCCGTGCATAAGCGCGGCTTGCGCAATTGAAGCCGTCATCCAACGTCTGGTAATAACGGCTTCAATTTGCAGCGGAGCGCGCCATTGGCCGACGTACCATCCACCCGACAGGGGCGACCGGGACCGCCAGGACCTCGCGGCGAGCCGGGACGTGCCGGACCGCAGGGGCATCCCGGGCGGCCCGGACTGGAGGGTCCGCTCGGCAAGCCGGGTCCGCAAGGCAAGGTTGGTCCGCAGGGTCCGCGCGGCGAGGCCGGACCGCAGGGCAAGCCCGGTGCGCAAGGCGCCGCCGGTCCGCGCGGTGAGCCCGGTCCGCCCGGGCAATTGCCGTCGATCGATCAGGTGATGCCGTGGCTGCATCTGATCTTCGACGCCTGGGAAGATCACCGGAAAATGCGCGAACGCGAGGCCGTAGCGCGTGAAGAGCAGGCGGCGGCGGAACTCGAAGCGCTGGCCGCGACCGAGCTTACCGATGGGCCTTCCGACGATCTCGGCGATGACGAAGATCGCAAGGACAAAAAGAAGAAAAAGCACAAGCACAAGGACAAGAAGTAGGTCCGGCCACGCTGGTTGGCGTATCTAAGGATGCGGCGCGGCGTTGCGGACCTTGCCGAAATGCCGCGCGGCATACAGCGATAGCGCCAGCGCGCCGATCAGCGCCGTGACCGACAGCGTCCAGGGCGGCGGCAGTTGCGGCGGAAAGAAGACCTGCAGCAACCCGCCGCCGGCGGCAAGATTGGCAAAGCCCCAGACCACATTCACAACCGCTGAGGATTCGCCGACGCCGCGCGGCGAGGCGAACGGCGTCTGGAACCGGTTGCCGCAGATGCCCTGCACCACATGCGGAATGGTGTTGGCGAGAAACGCGCCGGCGAAGAACCAGGCGATATAGCCGTACCAGGCCATCAACGCTGTCTCGCTTTCATGTTCACTTGTTGATGCTCACTTGCGCGGACATTCCCGATAGCCGAATTTGTCGATGATCATGGCGCCGGAAATGGCGTGAAATGCCAGCGTGTCCATATAGTGATGGTCCATGACATATTGGCGCAGGCCGGAATTATAGGCGCTCAGCATCCGCTCGGTCGACATCGCGTTGATATTGCGCTGCCGGTCGTGGCCGGAGTGAAACAGCAGCGTCGCGTTGCGTTCGACACAGACGTTACGCAGACCCAGGAACAGCGTGCAGTTCGACTGGCAATGTCCCCTGATGCGGAACAGCTCGCCGCTCGCATTGGCGCGGTCGATTTCCGGCTGGAATTTGCCAATCCATCCGCCCATGCCGAATTGTTCCGACGTGGCGGCAACCGCCGGGGTTGAAAGCGCCAGGAATATCAAGGCAATCACAATTCTCATGGCCGCGTAGCGTAGCGAACGGCTACAGCAGCGTCCAGCCGATCCATCGCTTCAGCCTGGCATTCACTGCCCAGTGCCGGAGTTGACGGAATGATCATTCGACGGGGGCAGCCGGATCAGCTGAAATACCCAGCGCATGGCGTAATACCAGGCCCAGCCTGCCAACGCGCCGCAGATCGACAGGATGATGACATTGGCGCGGTCGATCGCCCCGCTCGACCACAGCATTCCACCCGTCCACAGCAGCGCAAAGGCGATCGAACACAGTTTTAGCGGGGTTGCCGACTTCATGACGCTGCTCCGATGGCCGAGAAAGGACGCCATCATGAAGGCGCTGGCCGCATCGTACCGTGCGATAGATCACGGACGCTCTAGCCAAACCGCAGCCGCGAACGTCCCCTCGCCTTCTCCGCCTCGATTTCGCGGTCGCGTGCCGGCGTGTGGGTGTGCAGCGAGGTCAACAGCCGCCGCGCCACGTCGGAGACTTCGGCCACGGCGCGGTTGAACGCCGCCTCGTTGGCCTGCGACGGCTTGTTGAATCCGGAAAGCTTTCGGACGAATTGCAGCGCCGAAGCGTGGATCTCATCCTCGGTCGCGGGCGGTTCGAAGTTGAACAGCGTCTTGATGTTACGGCACATGATTCTCTCCTAGGCCCCTACATGGGCAACCGGATCGCTCTCCCCAGGGACGATCGGCCCATGCAAAATGCGACATCGCTGCCTATTCTGTCATAGAATGGGTGGCGCGTTCACCCCTCCTGCCCGCCACCAGGAAGCGAGTTCCCGATGAGCCACGTGATTTACAAGATCGTCCAGCATGACGGCGGATGGGCTTACACCGTCGACGGCGTGTTTTCGGAACCGTTTGCGACCCACGCCGCGGCGCTGGCCGCGGCCCGCCGCGCCGCCAGCGAGCAGCGCGTGCCCGGCCGCACCGAAGCGATCCGGTATGAGACCGCGGACGGCAAGTGGCACACCGAAACCGCCGCCGGCAGCGACCGGCCGGAAACCGATGTCGAGGACAGCGCCTGATATTCCGGTATATTCCTTTGGCCCGATGGACATTCCCGAATTTTTTTCAGTTGTCCTGCGATGCTCCGCCCTCGGCTGCCTTGGCACGACATGATAGGCTTGCGCCCAAGCGGCCCCGGCAAGATGGCCCGTAGTTTGGGAGAACGCTCATGGATCTCGTTCGCGCGGCGATGTCGGCCGCTGTTGTCTTGACGTCGTTCACGGCTGCCGCGGCCGATTATCCCACGCCGAAGCAGGGCGACTGGATCGCGAAGGATTTCAAATTCCACACCGGCGAGACGATGCCGGAGCTGCGGCTGCATTACACCACGATCGGCGAGCCGAGCGGCCAGCCGGTGCTGATGCTGCACGGTTCCGGCGGCTCGGCCGTCAACCTGCTAACGCCGGCTTTCGCCGGCGAATTGTTCGGCCCCGGCCAGCCGCTGGACGCCGCGAAATACTACATCATCATCCCCGACGGTTTGGGCCACGGCCAATCAGCAAAGCCCTCCGACGCCATGAAGGCGAGCTTCCCGAAGTACAATTACGACGACATGGTCGATGCGCACTATCGCCTCGTCACCGAGGGCCTCGGCATCAAGCATCTGCGGCTGGTGATCGGCAATTCGATGGGCGGCATGCACACCTGGATCTGGGGCGTGCGCTACCCCCAGATGATGGACGTGCTGGTGCCGATGGCGTCGCAGCCGACCGCGATGGCGGCGCGCAACTGGATGCTGCGGCGGATGATGCTCGAGACCATCCGCAACGATCCCGATTACAACAGCGGAAATTACGCCGCGCCGCCACGGATGATGAAATACGCCATCAACGCCTACCAGATCGCGACCGGCGGCGGCACGCTCGGCTATCAGACGCTGGCGCCGACCACGGCGCAGGCCGACAGCATGGTCGACGAGCGGCTGGCGATGCCGGTCGCGGCCGACGCCAACGACTTCGTGTATCAATGGGAAGCCTCGCATGATTACGATCCGTCCGGTCGAATGGAGAAGATCGAGGCCACGCTGCTGGCAATCAACGCCGCGGACGACGAGCGCAATCCGCCGGAAACCGGCGTCACCGAGGCTGCGATCAAGCGGATCAAGAACGGCAAGATCTATCTGATCCCGGCGTCCACGGAGACGCGCGGCCATCTCACCACCGGCAACGCCAAATTCTATGTCCCGCAACTGCGCGATCTCTTGCAGAGCGCGCCGCAGCGGACCATGTAGGACGGCGCCACGGTCATGGCCGGCGCGACGTCGCAAAACCGTTTCCGCCGGATGGCATTGAGCCTCCCAGAGACGATCGAAGGCGCGCATCAGGGCCACGCTGACTTTCGCGTCGGCAACCGCGTCTTCGCCACGCTCGGCTATCCCGATGACGAATCGGGCATGGTGAAGCTGACGCCGGAGCAGCAGTCGATGGTGGTCGAGGCCGAGCCGGAAATCTTCCGGCCGGTGCCAGGCGGCTGGGGCAGAGGCGGCAGCACCAACGTGCGGCTCGCGAAGGCCGACCAGGCGACGCTGCGGAGCGCGCTCACGATGGCGTGGGAGAATCTCGCGTCGAAATCGCCGGCGAAACCGCGGGCCAAAAAACGGACAACGAAGAAGTCTTGATTTCGCACCGCATCAATTAACGATCCGCTCCGTAGCTCATTCTTTGAGCATGCATCTCGCGCGCGGTTCGTGCCTAATTGTTCCAAGGATTCGTCCGATGTGGCGCAATGCGGCAGGTGATAGCGGCGCAGCGGCAATTTGGAGGACCGGATGCGAAGGCTCGCGCATATCGTTTTGCTCGCGTGTCTGCCGGCGCTGGCGCCAGCTTCATTCGCCTTCGACAACGGCCAGTACGAGAAAGTGCCGCCCGACATCCGCGCCTGGTTCAAGAGCGTGATGGCGCCGAACGGCGTGCCCTGCTGCGACATCTCCGACGGCCATCGCACCACCTATGATTTTCGCGAAGGCGCCTACTGGGTGCCGATCGAGGGACAATGGATGGCGGTGCCCGAGCGCGCCATCATCCGCGACCGCGGCAATCCGGTCGGCGAAGCCGTGGTGTGGTACGTGCATCATCGCGGCAGCATCATCATCAGCTGCTTCGTGCCGGCGGACGCGGTGTGAGCGCGACCGCACCGTCTTACAAATCACGCGATTGCACCAGGAACGGAAGATCCGTTGAGCCGCTTTCCTGCCGCATGGTAGCATGAACGGGTGATCCAGCTCCGCGACGCCCTGCAGCACGAGCTCTCTAGCCTGGATGGATTGTGCCTCCGCTCAAAAGCGGTTTGGGGCTATGACGACGCCTTCATGGCGGCGTGCCGGAGCGAATTGACGCTGCATCCCGATGAGCTGCGAACCACGCAGCTCCAGGTGGCCGAGCGCGATACCACCGTCCTGGGTTTGGCCCAACTCAAGGTCACCGACAGCGAGGCCGAGCTGATGAAACTGTTTGTCGAGCCCACTTTGCTCAGGTCGGGCGTTGGCCGGTTGCTGTTTCAGTGGGCAACGGCCAGGGCCCGGGCGCTCGGCGCGGTTCGGATGAGCATCGAGGCCGATCCCGGCGCAGTTCCGTTCTACCAGCGGATGGGCGCGCGCCATGCGGGCTTTGCGCCGTCCCAATCGATCCCCGGGCGGATGCTGCCGCGCCTGCAGATGGAATTGGAATAAGGATACTGGCTTACCGCCAGAGCGGTTTGGTGCCATGATAGGTTCGCAAAAGAGACATTCCGCCGGAGAAAACCTTTGACCGATCTTGCTCCTTGCGACCTCGCCTCGCTGTATCCGAAACCGACCGAGCGCGTGATTGCAAAAGCGCGCCCGGAGATCGACAGCCATGCGAGGCATTTCATCACGATGTCGCCGTTCTGCGTACTGGCGACGTCGGGTGCCGACGGCAGCGTCGATGCCTCGCCGCGCGGCGGCAATCCGGGCTTTGTCAGCGTCGCCGGGCCGAACCAGCTGCTGATGCCGGACCGTTCCGGCAATAACCGCATCGACAGTTTTCGCAACATCGTCGAGGGCTCAGGTTTTGTGCAGCTGATCTTCTTCGTGCCCGGCATCGACGAGACGCTGCGGGTCGGCGGCAAAGGCAAGCTGTCGGCCGATCCGGATCTCGTGGCATCGATGGTGGAGTTCGGCAAGCCGCCGCGCGCGGTGCTGCGCATCGAGGTGAAGGAAGCCTATTTCCACTGCGGCAAGGCGCTGATGCGCTCGAAATTGTGGTCGGTGGATCGGGTCGAGCGCGAGGTGTTCCCGAGCATCAGCGAAGTGATCCACGACCAGACCACGCTCGGCGAGCCGGAAAGCCAGGCCGTGGTCGAGGCGCGTTACAAGACGCAGCTGTGAGAGCCCGTGGCCTTCGTCAGCTTGAGGACTCGCTCTTGAGCCCGCCGACGTGTTTCTGGGTGTAGAGCTCGAGCCCGATCCGGCCGATCAGGTCGAGCTGGGTCTCGAGGAAGTCGATGTGTTCTTCCTCGTCCTTCATCAAGCTCTCGAACAGGTCGCGGCTGACATAGTCCTTGACGCCGTGGCAATAGGTTGCAGCTTCCTGATAGAGCGTGCGCGCGGCGATCTCGGAGGCGAGATCGCAATCGATGATTTCCTTGACGTTCTGGCCGATCCGCAAGGGATCGAGCACCTGCATGTTGGGGAAGCCGTCGAGGAACAGAATTCGGTCGGTGAACTTGTCGGCGTGCTCCATCTCCTCGATGGATTCCTTGCGCCAGACCTTGGCCATCTCCAACAGGCCCCAATTGTTCAGGACCCGGTAGTGCAGCCAGTATTGATTGATGGCGGTGAGCTCGCTGCGCAGGCCCTTGTTGAGATATTCGATGACTTTGGGATCGCCCTGCATGGTCGCACTCCGGTCCTGAAGGCCGAAACTGGCCCAGATCTCTGTTTAGAATGTTTCTAAATCAGATCGGGGGCGCGAGCAACCCTCCCGCGGCAAAAGCGGTGGGGAAAGATCCGGTGGGTTTCAGGTGATTTCAGCAGGCCGCGAGCGCGAACTCGGTCTCGGGCTCTTCCGCCGTGGCATGGCTGTGCGGGCAGCCGACGCAGCAAGACTTGGCGCAAGCGCCCAGGGCTTCGTCGATGATGGTCTTGATAGTGCGCGCGCAGCGGCCGCATTCGGCGCTGCAACCAAGACAATTGTAGATTTGCTTGGCATTGCGCGGCAGATCCCCGGCCGCTTCAACGGCGTTGCGGACATCATGGTCGCTCAGGACGTTACAGGAACACACGATCATGGAATAGGCAGGCCCATCAGTGATGCTGACCATTGAGATATTTTAGGCCGCGACCGGATGCAAAAGGAAAAACCGTCTTTTGAAGCAATTCCAAACTGAGGGCTAAACCAGTTTGGAACGAGTCTAAAAACCTTTGTGAAACCGGCACAAAGGCAGCGTCTGCGGGGCCTCGCGGACCGCGTCAATCGCCGCTCCGGCGTCTTCCCGCGCGTTATCGTCTGCGCTTCCCCGGTGCCAGAACCAGCCGGCAACACGTTCCTTGTTTGTGCGCCGCAAAAATGCCCGATCGGCGGTGCATTCTTGGTGGGATGAGGCGCCACCGTTCATTGATCATTCAACCGAAATGTGGAACTTTCACCACGACAGATCGCTAACAAGCTGTCCTTGCTCCCAAGAGAAAGGTGAGGCCATGAAGAAGACATTGATGGCACTCTGCGCCGTCGCCACGTTGGCCATTTCGGCGGTGGCGGCCCCCGCCCCTGCCCACGCCCAACGCGGTGTCGCCGCCGGCGTCGCCGCCGGATTGATCGGTGGCGCCATCGTCGGCGGCGCGATCGCATCGCAGAACGGCTATTACGGCCCCGGCTATGGTTACGGCCCGGGCTATGGTCCGGCCTACGTCGCCGATCCCGGCTACTATGGTCCGCCCTGCTACTTGCAGCGCCAGCGATTCTGGGACGGCTACGGCTGGCGGGTTCGCAACATCAGGGTTTGCGAATAATCCCCGTTCACCTTCATTAATTCGAACACGACGTCCCGGAAAACCGTTGGTTTTCCGGGACGTATGTCGTTTGTGGCCAGAAAAAACCGCTTTTTGGGCCATTAGCTTGCTAACGTTTACTTTCGATTGACGGTTGTGCGCTTTCTAGCGAGATGGCCAAATCTGAAACCAGCGTGCTAGTCACCTTAAACCCGGCGTCGGCTCAAGGCGCCAACTCCAGGAGAGCCCAAGACATGAAGAAGACATTGGCTGCCTTCGTCGCGGTCGCAACGATGGCCGGCGCGTCACTGACGGCGACGCCCGCAAGCGCACAGCGTGGCGTTGCCGCGGGCGTGGTGGGCGGACTGATCGGCGGCGCGATCATCGGTGGCGCTATCGCTTCCAGCCGCCCCGCCTATGGCGGCCCGGTGTATGTGGAAGAAGCCCCTCCGCCCTGCCGCATGGTTCGCGAGCGTTACTGGGACGGTTACGGCTGGCGTTTCCGCCGCGTCGAGTACTGCAACTGATCTGACCGGCCGGCGCATCGATGCGCTGCATTCGAACCCGGCCGAAAGGCCGGGTTTTTCTTTTCTGACGAAGGATTTGAGACCGTCATTGCAAGCCCCCTCCCCGTCATTGCGAGCCGCTCCCCGTCACTGCGAGCCCCTCCCCGTCATTGCGAGCAAAGCGAAGCAATCCATTCTTTCTTTCCGCCGTGAGATGGATAGCTTCCGCCTTCGCTCGCGAGCTACGGCGGACAGGTCGTCGCGGAGCCCGCGAGCCGCTGGAGTTCTCAACGCGCCGCGCTGATCGCGCGCAGCACGGCTTCGCTCGGCCAGCAGTCGACCTTGAGGCCCGCGGATTTCTGGTAGGCGCCCAGCGCCGCGCGGGTCTGCATGCCGGCCTTGCCGTCGAGCTTGTCCTTGTAGAGGCCGATGCGCGTAAGACTGCGCTGCATCGCCTCGACGTCGGTGGTGCGCAATTGCGTCGACGCCGACCATTCCCTTGCGAACGGAAGCGGGCTTGTCATGCGATCGGCGAGGTGGCCGACGAACAGCACATACAAGTCCGAAAAATTGTACTCCTTGATGACGAAGTAATTCTTCGTGGTCAGGAAGGCCGGGCCGTAGACGCCTTCGGGCTGCAGCAGCGAGGCCGGCTGCGCCTGTTCGGTCGCGCTCAACCTCTCGCCGCGCACCGGCACGAAGCCTGAGCGCAGCCATTCGCCGATCGGCTTTGTGACTTCCGGCACGCCCATGGTGCAATCGACATTATCAGGCGCGCGCACCTCATAGGCCCAGCGCAGGCCCGCCTGCCATCCCTTGTTGACGAGTTGCTGCGCGGCGGAGGCGAGCGCGTCAGGCACCGAATGCCAGATGTCGACGCGGCCGTCGCCATCGAGATCGACGCCATGCTTGTAATATTCCGATGGCAGGAATTGCGTCAGCCCGGTGGCGCCGGCCCAGGACGAGCGCAGTTCCTTGCGCGTCACCGCACTCTCGCCGAGGATCTTCAGTGCCAGGATGAATTCGGTGCGGTACTGGTCCTTGCGGCGGCCGACATAGGCCTGCGTCGCCACGACACGCAACGTGTCGTAGGGCAGCGCGTAACGGCCAAAGTCGGTTTCGCGGCCCCAGATCGCCAGTACGATCGTCGCCGGCACACCAAAACGCTTTTCGATCTCGCCGAGCGCCGCGCGATGCTTCGCCAGCAGCCGCTGCCCCTCGCCGGCGAGCCGCGCGATGGACGCTTCCTTGATGTAATCCGCCGGCACCTGCACGAACTCGGCCTGCGACGGCGCGCCGGTCGCCGGACGTCCCGGCAGGATCAGATCGGGCAATTTGTAATCCGGCTCGAGACCGCGCGTCTCGGCATCGAAGGTCGCGCGCGACACCCCGGCCGCCTGCGCCTCCGGCCACAGCGAGGCGATGAATTGGGTGAAGGCGGCGTCGGCGGCGCGGGCGGGCGCAGCGAGCGCCAAAACGACAGCAAGAGCGCCCAGTGATTCTTTCAAACGCCGAAACCCATATTGCATCGGCACCTCTTTCTGTATATATTCATTATATACACAATGATAGACTTTGACCAGATCACCGGTTTTGACTGGGACGATGGCAATAGCCGCAAGAGCGCGGATAAACATGGCGTCAGTCAGGCGGAAGCGGAAAGTGTTTTCTTCAACGATCCGCTGATCGTTGTCGAGGACGCAAGGCATAGCGACGGAGAGCAACGTTTCAATGCCTTAGGGAAGACAGCGCTAAATCGGCTGCTTCATATCACTTTCACTCTACGTCAGAATGGAACCTTGATCCGGGTGATATCGGCGCGAGACATGCACCGAAAGGAGAAGACGGCTTATGGGCAAGCTTAAACCTATTCCTGCCTTCAAATCCGAGGCAGAGGAACGGAAGTTTTGGGAAACGCACGACTCCACCGATTACATCGACTGGAGCAAGGCCGAACGCGCACGCTTTCCAAACCTGAAGCCTTCGACCACAGCGATTTCAATTCGGCTGCCGCTGGGTTTGCTGGAGCAGATCAAGATCGCCGCCAACAAGCGCGATGTGCCGTATCAGTCGCTGATCAAGATGTGGCTGGCTGAGAAGGTGGGTTAACCGAGCTTTGTAACCCATCCCGGATATTGCTTCGCTCATCCGGCCTACGCCTGCTAATTTGGATCGCCGACGCGATGTTCTTCCGGAAGATCAACGTCAAGAATGACCCGGTTCGGCGCTGGCACCGGCCCGATCGGCATTTCTTCGCCAACGGCGCCTGTCAGGTGTTGACCTTTGCGTTCCTCGAACGTTACCCGGACATCGGCTTTCACGCCCGATGGATCAAACCGGCGCCAGGGTTCACCGGCAACCACATCTACGTGACCGACGCGATCAACGTTCGACTATCACGGCCTCACTACCGAGCAGCGCCTGCTCGCGTTCGGCTTCAAGCGCGGCCGGCGATTTTTTCCGGGCTGGGATGCGACGCTGGTGGATCTGCCGACGGATGCTCTCGTGTCGGAACAACGTTCGCGACAAATCGAAGGACTCTGGCTCCGCGAGCCAAAGCAATTCCTCTACGATGCGCTGCCCCGGGCGCGGAATTTTCTCGACAAGTTCGGCGATATCAGAGGGCAGCTCACCGCGTCAGCTTCTTGTACTTCATCCGATGCGGGATGATGGAATCCTGTCCCAGCCTGCGCATCTTGTCTTTTTCGTAGTCCTGGAAATTGCCTTCGAACCATTCGACATGGCTTTCGCCTTCGAAGGCCAGGATGTGGGTGGCGATGCGGTCGAGGAACCAGCGGTCATGGCTGATGATCACGGCGCAGCCGGCGAAGTCCTCCAGCGCCTCTTCCAGCGCCCGCAGCGTGTCGACGTCGAGGTCGTTGGTGGGCTCGTCGAGCAGCAGCACGTTGGCGCCCGACTTGAGCATCTTGGCGAGATGCACACGGTTGCGCTCGCCGCCCGAGAGCTGACCGACCTTCTTCTGCTGGTCGGCGCCCTTGAAGTTGAAGGCCGAGCAATAGGCGCGCGAGTTCATCTCGCGCTTGCCGAGAAGGATGATGTCGTTGCCGCCGGAGATTTCCTCCCAGACGTTCTTCTTGCCGTCGAGCGTGTCGCGGGACTGGTCGACATAGCCGAGGTGAACGGATTCGCCGACCGTGATGGTGCCCTTGTCGGCCTTTTCCTGCCCGGTGATCATGCGGAACAGGGTCGTCTTGCCAGCGCCGTTCGCGCCGATCACCCCCACGATGCCGCCGGGCGGCAGCTTGAAGGTCAGGTCGTCGATCAGGAGATTGTCGCCGAAGCCTTTGCCCAGCCCCTCGAAATCGACCACGTTCTGGCCCAGCCGCTCAGACACCGGAATGACGATCTGAGCGGTCTGGGTCTGCTTGTCGGCGGCCTGCCTCACCAGCTCCTCGTAGCGCTGGTAGCGCGCCTTCGACTTGGCCTGGCGGGCGCGCGGGGACGCTGCGATCCACTCCTGCTCACGCGCAAGCGTGCGCTGGCGCGCCTCCTCCTCGCGGCCCTCCTGCGCGAGCCGCTTCTGTTTCTGGGCGAGCCAGGCGGTGTAGTTGCCCTCGTACGGAATGCCGCGGCCGCGGTCGAGCTCGAGGATCCAGCCGGTGACGTTGTCGAGGAAGTAGCGGTCGTGGGTGACGATCAGGATCGCGCCCGGGTAATCGCGGAGATGACCCTCCAGCCAATGCACCGACTCGGCGTCGAGATGGTTGGTCGGCTCGTCGAGCAGCAGCAATTCGGGTTGGTCGAGCAGCAGCCGGCACAGCGCCACGCGGCGGCGCTCGCCGCCGGAAAGCTTGGTCACGTCGGCGTCGTCGGGCGGACAGCGCAGCGCGTCCATCGCCAGATCGACCTGGGAATCAAGCTCCCACAGGTTCTTGGAGTCGATCTCGTCCTGGAGCTTGGCCATCTCCTCCGCGGTTT
>Ga0137415_10003099_pt1 | contig 16477 bp, 12 predicted proteins | sample CZODoug3_1_1_16f_FD_183082 | JGI IMG/M metagenome (GOLD analysis project Ga0137415, IMG submission 183082) | Vadose zone soil fungal communities from Angelo Coast Range Reserve, California, USA - CZODoug3_1_1_16fungal (Hybrid Assembly) | ecosystem: Environmental > Terrestrial > Soil > Vadose...
GGCCCGACGTAGGCCGACTGGGGACGGATCAACCGGCCGTCGTGCAGTTGTTCCAGGCAGTGTGCCGCCCAGCCGAGGACGCGGCCGACGGCAAACGTCGGGGTAAACAGGTCGGACGGGAATCCCAGGCCGTGCAGCAAGAGTGCCGTGTAGAATTCGACGTTGGTATCGAGTCGGCGCTCCGGCTTGCGTTCGCGCAGCAGCCGCAGCGCGGTGGCTTCGACCTGCTGCGCCAGGTCATAAAGACCCTGGTCGCCGCCGCTCGAATAGAAGCGCTGCGCGGCTTGCGCGAGCACGTCGGCACGCGGGTCACGCACCCGGTAGATGCGATGCCCGAACCCCATGAGCCGCTCGCCCCGATCGAGCTTGGCGCGGATCACCGGCTCCGCACGCTCGGGCGTGCCGATTTCGAAGACCATGTCCAGCGCGGGACCCGGTGCGCCGCCGTGCAGGGAACCCTTGAGCGCGCCGACGGCGCCAGTGATCGCCGAAATGACGTCGGATCGCGTAGAGACGATCACCCGCGCCGCAAAGGTGGAGGCGTTGAGGCCGTGATCGCACACGGTATTGAGGTAGGTCTCTAACGCGCGCGCCCGTTCGGTCGATGGTTCGGCGCCGAACAGCTGGTGCAGGTAATAGGCCGCGTGGCGGAGATCGGGGCGCACCGGAACCGGCGCTTCACCCTGCCGCACCCGCCAATACGCCCCGACGATCGTCGGGAAGGACGCGATGGCGGTCAGCGCGTCGTCCAGGGGGTTTTCCTGGCGGCCGAGGCTGAGCAAAGCCGCCGCCATTCGCAAGACATCCATGGGGGAGGCTTGTGTGGCGGCGGCTTCGCGCAGTACCTCAAATCCCGCGCGGGGGAGGGCTCGCCGTCCGGCGAGATCCTGCGTGAACCGAACCAGTTCCGAGGGCTCCGGCAGGCGGCCATGCAGCAGCAGGTACGCCACTTCCTCGAAACCCGCGTAGGGAGCCAGATCTTCGACCGCGTACCCTGCGATCGTCAGTCGACCCGCCTCGCCATCGACATGGCTGAGTCGGGTCGACGTGGCGACAATACCTTCCAGGTCCGCAGGCATGCGTCCGGTATTTGAAGAGGCTATCTTGGATTGTCAATAATCACCCCAACCCACCGAGCGAGCGATGAAGCGGACCCGTTCACAGACCACACGCCGGCGCGGCATCAGCCGCATCGACCAACCCTCGACGCGCACCTATGGCTGGTTCGTGCGGGCGGACTTCTACCGACGGCGCGACGGAACCTATGTCCCCCGGTACCGAAAGTTTTTCGGTGATGTGGGCCACGGAGGAAAACGGCGCGCGCTGCGGGCAGCGCGCGCGTACCTTGCCAAGGTGGCGCGCGTGCGGCGCACCAAGGCCGCCTAGCGGAGCCGGGCTTCGCGATATAGTCGGGTCCCCATCAGTCTCCTCGCACAGGTCAGGGCCACACCGCTCCTTTGACGTAGACCTGCTCGATCCGCGCCGTGCCCGTCGGCCCGACCCGCAGGCGCACGGTGAGGTCGCTCACCGGCGGCGTTGCCGTCCCCTCGGGCACGAAGTATTGCTCCACACCGAAGATGTACCGCGCGCCGCGGGCCCGGCCTTGGAGCGCCACTTCGTCCGGGTCGAGCCTCGCCGGGCGCTCGAGCGACAATCGCCTGGGGACGTGGAACGCACCCTCGCGCCGCAGCACGACCCACACGGGCGCGCCGCTGGGGATCTGGAGGCGCGCCGCCGTCGAGTCCCAGGGGCGGCTGAACTCGTACGCGAGACTCAAGTATTGGCCGCGCAGCAGGTCGCGCGGGTCGACCGGCACCACCTTCACGAGGATCGACGGCCCGGACGTCGCGCGCACCTGCTCGCGAATCGCCCAGCCCACGAAGAACAGCAGCTGAACGCCCACCCATCCGGCGGCCAGCTTGACCCGCGTCACGTGGCTGCCTCGATCCCTGCAACGACCGCGCGGCGCCACCGCTCCATGCCCCACGCGGTGCCGAGCAGCACCACCCCGCCAAGCAGGAACAACGTGCCGGTATCGGCGAGACCGCCGATCAAATCAATGAACCGCGTGACGATGCCGAGGCCGAACGCCAGGACGCCGGTATTCACGAAGTCCCGCTGCCGCGACAGGGCACCGTAGACCACCAACCAGAGCGCAAACAGGAACCACACGACCCAGGCCGCGGCCGATACGATCACCGTCCCGACGGCGAATCGAGCCGACGTACCGAACTCGAAAACCCTGACCGGGGGCCCGCGGGGAATCACGTCGAGGTCGATCAGCAGCGCCGCGACGCACGTCGCCATTAGCACGAGGAGCAGCAGCGAGAGCCGCGCCCGTAGCCATGGAACTAGAGGCGCCAGACGGGTCCAGCCCAGGACGACGCCAGCCGACCCGAGGACCAAGGCGCCCAACGGCAGCGCAATCGAGCCCGTCGACACGACGGCCTCGCCTTCGGAAAAGCGGCGGAAGAACCCCAGCATGTAGACGCCGTAGAAGAGCATCAGCTGTGCGGCGCTCCGCATCACCAATCGGATACGGCGTTCATCCCGCCCCAGCGTGCTCTGCACGCCGAGCAGCGCGAGCCCCAGGCCGATGGACAGCATGAGATAGGAGGTAAATCCACGGATATGCAGCGGTGAGTCGGAATCCGCGCCTGCAAAGTGGAGCCACAGCCACGCGGCAAAAATCCCGAGGCCGGAGATGGCCGGAGACCGGAGCAACACCGCCAGCGGGACGATGGCCACGAGCCAGACCAGCATCGCGCGCGCCGGGTTGGCCGGGAGATGGTAGATCTGGCCGACGAGCGCGAGACCTCCCACGAACAGGCCGGCGCCGAGAAAGTGCAACGCCTCGGCGAAGCGTCGATACGGCCGTCCGGTCCACTCGATCCAGAGCCCGGCGCCATGCGTGCCGCCGAGCAGGAGCAAGAAGCCCACGATCTTGACCCCAGCGCCGATATGCCGCCAGTTGGCGGCAATGAGGAGCATGACGCCCAGCATGGTGACGGCGGCCCCGAGCCGTCCGAGCACGCCACCCAGGCTCAGCCACCCCCGCTCGCGCTCCCGCTCGGTCGCCAGCGCCGTCAGTTGCTCCGCGACGCCCGAATCCACGAGCCCCTGCGCTCGCGCGGCGCGCAGCAGCTGCTCCAGCTGTTGAGCGAAGGAAGCCATACGGTCTAAGGTAGGAGTGGCGGCCGGGAATGCCAGCCGTCCTCCCTTGCGACAAATGGCGCAAAGGCTCACAATCCCACGTCGCCCGCGAACCCGCTGAGACGGAGGTCGTATGATGGATCGCCGAGCTTTTCTTCAGGATACGGCCGCCGGAGCGGTGACGCTCGCCCTGCCGGGCCGCACCCCGCTGACGCACGCCGATGATCTCTCCCCCGTGTTCGCGCAGGTCGAACGGCGTCACGACGAGGCGGTGCAGCGACTCCAGGAATGGATCCGCCAGCCGTCGATCGCGGCCGAGCACCGGGGCATGGACGAGGGGTGCGAGCTCACCATGCGGCTGCTGCGCGATGCCGGATTCGGGCAGGTGGCCAAGGTGCCGACCGACGGCCAGCCCGGGATCTTTGCGACGCTCGATGCCGGCGCTCCGCACACGCTGGGCCTGTACTTCATGTACGACGTGAAGCAGGCGGACCCGGCCGAGTGGACGTCGCCACCCTGGGTCGCCGCGCTCGTCGACAAACCCGGTTTGGGAAAAGCGGTGGTGGGCCGGGGCGCCGTGAACCAGAAGGGTCCGGAAGCCGCGTTTCTCGCGGCACTGCACGCGATACGCGGCGCGGGCCGCAAGTCGCCGATGAACCTCGTGCTCGTGGCCGAGGGCGAAGAAGAGATCGGCTCGCCGCACTTCCCCCAGATCGTGCGCCGGCCGGAGGTGCTCGCGGCGCTGCGGCGCTCCGTGGGGATCTTCATGCCGGCCGCCGCCCAGGGGCTCGACGGCCAAGTGACCATCACGCTCGGTGCCAAGGGTGTGATCGAGTGCGAGCTGGTGTCGAGCGGCGAGCGCTGGGGCCGCGGGCCGCGCCAGGACATCCACTCGAGCAACAAGGCACGCGTCGACAGCCCGGCGTGGCACCTGGTGCAGGCGCTCGCCACGCTCGTGTCGGCCGACGGGAACGAGCCCGCCATCGATGGCTACGCCGACAAGGCACGTCCAGTCTCGCCGGCGGAGCAGGCGATGATCGCGGAGGCAGCCCGTCGACTGGACGAAGCCGCCGCGAAGCGGCAGCTCGGCGTCGAGCACTGGGTGCGCGATGTGAGCTGGCCAGAAGCGCTGGAGCGGCTGGTGTCGCGCCCCACGGTCAACATCGAGGGCCTGGTCGGCGGGTACACGGGGCCCGGCGGGAAGACCATCCTTCCCCACAGGGCTGTGGCCAAGCTCGACCTGCGGCTGGTGCCGGACATGACCGCCGCCGAGTCCCTCGCCGCGCTCAAAGCGCACCTGGCGAAGCGGGGGTTCGGGGATATCGAGGTGAACATGACGGGCGGGTACGACCCCACCAGCACGCCCCGCGACGCCATGCTCATCCGCGTGCAGGAAGCCGTATACCGGCGCTCCCAGATCGACCCGCTCATCCTGCCGCGCAACGCCGGCTCCTGGCCGGGCTACGTGTTCACCGGGGACCCGCTGCGGCTCCCGGCGGGTCACTTCGGGTTGGGCCACGGCAGCGGTGCGCACGCCCCCGACGAGTACTACCTCATCGAGTCGACCAACCCCAAGGTCGAAGGCTTTGACGGCGCGGTGCGCTCCTACGTCGAATACCTGTACGAAGTCGCGCGAGTGGGCTGAGCGTCGCGTCGTACCTTCGAGAGGAGAGGCCAGCATGGCGCACAACGGGAAGCACGCTCTGATCACCGGAAGCTCGCGCGGCATCGGCCGCGGCATCGCGCTCAAGCTGGCGCAGCAGGGCGTGAAAGTCGCGATCAACTACCGCAAGAACGAAGCAGCCGCGAAGGACACCCTCGCCAAGGTGCGGCAGGCCGGCTCGGATGGCTTCACGATCCAGGCCGATGTCTGCCGGGCCGAAGACATCACCCGCATGGTCGGCCGTGCGAAGCAAGAGTTCGGCGGGCTCGACATCTTCGTCAGCAACGCCCGCCCCGACGTGCCGGAGTTCTATCAGGGACCGATGAACATCACCGTGGGGCAATGGGACACGGCCATGAATTCCCAGGCGAAGGCGTTCTTGCTGGCGGTCCGCGAGGTGTGTCCGTTGATGGGTGACGATGGCAGGATCATCGCGATCACGTACGCGCCGGGGGGCCGTACGGGCAGCTGGCAACCGTGGGTCGGGATGGGCGCGGCGAAGGTCGCCATGGAGTCGCTGTGCCGCTACTTCGCCGTCGCGCTCGCCAAGCGAGGCATCACCGTGAACGCGATCAGTCCCGGGTGGATCGAGGACAGCGTGCTCAACACGCTCCCGGACGCCGCGCAGGACATGATTCGCACGTGGCATCGAGGGGGCTGGACTCCGATGGGCCGGCTCGGCACGCCGGCGGACATCGGGAATGCTGTGGCGCTGCTCTGCTCCGAGGACGCCGGCTGGATCACGGGCCAGACGATCGCGGTGGACGGCGGCTCGTCGCTGATGGACCCGGGGTTGCCGCTCGAGATCCAGCGCGGCTGATCGCGTCGGTGCAGGGGAGGAGAGGGGTGAACTGCCCTTCGGCACCCCTCCGACGTCGTGCGAGCCGCCTCGCCGCAGCTCGAATAGATTGCAACCGCTCCAGGAGGCGACCATGCCGGTCCGCGCGAACTCGCACCCCCGACGTCGGGACTTTCTCGGGCAACTCGGAGCCGCCGCCGCAGCTCTCTGCGCACGGCCGATCCGATCAGACGGACATCACGTCCCAGGACCCGACTCCCCGTGGGATCTGTCGTGGGTCGACCGGCTGGCGGACGTACCGTATCGCGTCGTGTTCGACGCCACCGATGTCGCCGACGGCTTCGCGTTGGACCTCGCCGTGATGTTTCTCGATCAGTACCACGAAGTCTACGGCACACGGGACGATCAGGCTCGAGCCGTCATCGTGATGCGCCAGCTCGGAACGCCGCTGGCGCTCGGCGATGCCCTGTGGGATCGCTATGCGATCGGGGAGGAGATCAAGCTGCGAGATCCCGCGACGCACCAGCCGGCGCGCCGTAACCCCTTTTTGAGAGCGGCCGCCGGCGCGTCGCCTGAAGCCGCCAAACCGAAGCTCGAGGCGCTGCGGGCGCGCGGGACGATCCTGCTCCTCTGCAACATCGCCGCCAACAACTGGGCCTCGCGTCACGCGAGCCTGGCGCACCGCGATGTGGAAGAAGTCCGTGCCGAGGTGCGCAATGGCCTCGCACCAGGTGTGATTCTCGTGCCGTCCGGAGTCTTCGCCCTGATCCGCGCGCAGAACGCGGGTTGCGCGTTAATGCGTGGGGCGTGAAAGGGACAACATGAAAGCGCACACAGCTCCATACGTCGCCGTGATGGTGGTCGGTCTGGCCGCAGTCTGGACCGTCCCCCGAACCCGAACGACCGTCCACCAGCCGCCCGACCCCGCCGCCCGCACGGACGGCGACGCGATCGGCGGAGTGGTCACCGGCCCGAGCGGGCCCGAGGCGGGAGTCTGGGTGATCGCGGAGACGAGCGAGCTCCCTACCAAGTTCGTCAAGATCGTCGTCACGGACGACCAGGGGCGCTACCTGCTGCCCGATCTCCCCAAGGCCACGTACCGCGTGTGGGTGCGCGGCTACGGGCTGGTGGACTCGCCGGCGGCGCGCGCCGCGCCCGGCAGGACGCTCAATCTCACCGCGGTCGTGGCGCCCGACGCGCGTGCGGCCGCGGAGTACTACCCGGCCGGCTACTGGTTTTCCCTGATCCGCGTGCCGGCGAAGAGTGAGTTCGGGTCAACCGGGGCCGACGGGAACGGCATGGCCCCCAACGCGAAGAATCAGGCCGACTGGATCAGGATTCTCAAGTCGGGCGGCTGCTGGGCGTGTCATCAGCTGGGCAGCAGAGGGACGCGGGTCATACCTAAGGCGCTGGGCGCATTCGAGTCTTCCACGGCGGCATGGCTGCGGCGGCTGCAGTCGGGACAGGCCGGGGGCCAGATGATCGGCACCTTGAGCCAGCTCGGCGCCAAGCGCGCGCTGGCGATGTTCGCCGACTGGACCGATCGGATCGCCGCCGGTGCCGTCCCACCCACCCCGCCCCGGCCGCAGGGCGTGGAGCGCAACGTCGTCATCACCGAATGGGATTGGGCCGATCCGAAAGCCTACCTGCACGACGAGGTGTCGACCGACCGCCGCAACCCCACGCTCAACGCCAACGGCTCGATCTACGGGGCGCTCGAGTTGAGCGCCGACTACCTGCCCGTGCTGGACCCGGTGCGCAACGCCGCGAGTCGGGTCCCGCTGACAGTGCGCGATCCCAGCACCGAGCCAGGAGCGGGGCCGCCGACTCAAGCCTCACCCTACTGGGGCAGCGAGGTGCTGTGGAGCAGCAAGAACAACGTACACAATCCGATGTTCGATGAGCGGGGCCGCGTCTGGATCACGTCCACCGTGCGTCCGCCCGACAACCCGGCGTTCTGCAAGGCGGGCTCGAGTCATCCGTCGGCGAAGCTGTTCCCGCTCACGCGGGCGGGGCGCCACCTCGCCCTGTACGATCCCAAGACCCAGCAGCTCACCCACATCGGCACCTGCTTCAGCACGCACCATCTGATGTTCGCGGAAGATGCCAACCGCACGCTGTGGACCTCCGGGGGCGGCCCGGTGGTGGGGTGGTTGAACACGAAACTGTTCGACGAGACCGGCGACGAGGAGAAAGCGCAAGGCTGGACCGCGCTGATCCTCGACGCCAACGGCAACGGCAAACGGGACGCATACGTCGAGCCAGACCAGCCGGTCGATCCGACGAAGGACAAGCGGATCGGCGGCGGCTTGTACGCCGTTGCCCCGGCCCCCGACGGCTCCGTCTGGGGATCGGTGTTGGGGTTCCCAGGCGCCGTCATCCGGCTCGTTCCCGGCTCGAACCCGCCCGAGACGGCGCTCGCCGAGTTGTACGAGCTCCCGCTCGACCGGTCCGGCGTGCCGGTCGAGGGGTTCTCACCGCGCGGCGGCGACGTGGACCGGAACGGGGTCTATTGGACGGCGCTCGCGAGCGGGCATCTCGCCAGCTTCGATCGTCGCAAATGCAAGGGACCGCTCAACGGACCGACCGCGACTGGCCAGCACTGTCCCGAGGGGTGGACCTTCTATCCGGAGCCGATCCCGCAACTCCAGGGGCTGACCGATCGGGGCAGCGCGGAAGCCAGCTACTACACCTGGGTCGATCAGTTCGGCGTGCTCGGCCTCGGCAAGAACGTGCCGATCAACACCGGCAACGGGTCCGAGGGGCTGCTGGTTTTCCAGGACGGGAAATGGATCGTGCTGCGCGTCCCCTATCCAGTCGGGTTCTATACGAAATGGATGGACGGCCGCATCGACGATCCCACCGCCGGCTGGAAGGGCAGGGAGCTGTGGGCGACCGTGAGCACACGCGCACCGTTTCACATGGAAGGGGGAAAAGGGACGACGAGCAAGGTGCTGAGGTTCCAATTGCGCCCCGATCCGCTGGCGCGGTAACGCCAGCGGGTTCTACAGGGATGACGGCACTCAACGCATGCGTCCGGCTTGTCGGGGCGACTCTTGCCGCCGCCCTCTGCGGTTGCAACACGCACGCTCGCCAGCAGGCCGGCCACTTCGAGATCCGCTCCGTCCGCGACGATTTTGCCGGACACTCACGGACCACGATGTCGCTCGTCTACCAGCGCCGCACGCTCGCCGGCCGCCTCACAGACTGGACGGTCGATCCCCGGCGCCCCGACCGCATCGCCTACGCGTCCACCGCACCGTGCGGGACCTTCTTCTTGGACGGTGCGGGACAGCGCCGCCTGGTGCTCGCTCCCGCACCCATCATCGTGCACGCAGCCGAGGATGACTCTCCCGAGTTCGCCGGCAGCACCCCTTGGTCGCCGGACGGCCGACACGTGTGGATCGGAAACGACATCGCGAATCCGATCGTGGTCGATCTCGATCGCGGGGAACGGATCGACCTCACCGACGCCCTGTCCGCAGCCGGACACCGCCTTCCGATGACCGCGCTCCTGTGGTCGCCGGACGGGGATCAGGTAGCGGTGATCGTGCAACCGGCCGGCTACAACGACCCGGACCGCGATCTCGTGGCGATCACGCTGGCGCCGCTCCGCGTCAGCTACATCGCTACGATGACCGACACCGTCGGTCACGGCCTCCTGCTGTGGACGACCGCCGACTTCCTGTGGCGCGACGGTCGTTTGGTCAGCGCGTCCCAGCGCCGCCGCGGGTCGATCGTCGTCAAGCCTCTCGGGCAGGTCAGATGGACGCCGACGCGGCCGAGCGCTCCACCGGTGCCCTTGGAGGGAGCGCCCTGTCCATGAATGCGCGTGTTCGGGTCGCAGCTACGCTGCTCGTTGCCATCGCGTGCTCGGCGCCGGAACCGTCGATCGGCGGGGCATGGTTCGTCGTGAACGTCCCGGCGCGGTCGGATCCTCGCACTCCGGCCAGGCGGGATCTCCTGCGACGGGTGAACCGCAGGACGGTCCTGGTGGCGTCGTTCATCGGGCACGCCCGGTACTACGACCCCGATTGCGTTGCCTTCGAGCAAAGCCGGACGGCGGCGCTGTCGGTCTACGCCTTCCGCGAGATCGATTTCGTGTGTGGCGACCGCACGCCGGCCACCGTGGCCGTCGTCTCTGCGCGAGGAGTGCAGTTCGACCCCGACGGCATTCGACCACAGCCTGGAGTCCTGATGAACGCGAGCCCCGGCGCCGATCGCGGACTCGTCCCGAGGACGTTCGTCCCGCTCGCGGACCTGGTCGCCCTCGCCCGTCACGAGGAGCTGAGTCCCCGAGCTGCTAAGGCGGTGGTGCCGCACCTGAATGGCATCGTGACGTGGACGCTGTTCACGGCGATCGGTCTCCTTGCGCTCGTCGTCGGGATTTACCGGCGCCGTCACCGGCCCGGGCAACACGATTGAGTCCATGAATCGACGCGAGTTCGTCGCCCTTTCCGCGGCCGCGGGAGCCGCCGCGCACGCCGGCCGCCGCCTGCATGCGGCGGCGCCGCCCGCGCCCTGGTACGCCACCATGCGGCGCTGCGGACAGCTCAACTTCAACGAGCGCGACCCCCTCACGCTCGACGTGGAAGCGTGGGCCGAGTACTGGGCCTCGCTGCGGGTCAACGCGCTGCTGGTGAACGGCGGCGGAATCATGGCCTTCTACCCGACCGACGTCCCGTATCACCGCCGCAGCGCGTTCCTCGGCACGCGCGACCTGTTCGGCGAAATGGCCGCGGCGGCCCGCACGCGCGGCATCCGGGTGGTGGCGCGCATGGACTGCAACTACTCCTGGGAGGAGGCCCTGCAGGCGCACCCGGAGTGGTTCGAGCGCGACCGTGACGGCCAGCCACGCCGGCACAACGAATCCACCTGGCTCTTCAAGACCTGCATGTTCTCGCCGTATTTCACCGAGCAGATGCCGGCCATCTACCGGGAGATCGGTAAGGGCTATGCGGTCGACTCATTCTTCACCAACGGCTGGCCCAGCACCGGCGCGCTCGGCGTGTGCTATTGCGAGAGCTGCCAGAAGGTCTATCGCGAGCAGGTGGGCGGCGTGCCGCCCGAGCAGACCGACGCCACCAGCCCCCTCTACCGTCGCTACTACGCGGCGTTCATGGACCGCCTGTTGGAGGTGTGGCGGCTGTGGGACGCGGTGGCGCGAGAGAGCCGTCCCGACGCGGTCTACGTGGGCAACCTGGGCGGCGGCATCCGCGTGGTCAAAGACCTCGCCCGCATCGGCCAGGTGGCCGGCTGGTTCAACGCCGACCACCAGGGCCGCTCCGGCGACACGCCGCTGTGGGACTGCGCGCAGCAGGGCCGGGTAGCCCGCTCGGTGATGCAGGGGCGCACGATCACCAACGTGACCGGCGCCTACAGCAACAGCCGCCCGGTCTGGCGGCACGTCGCCAAGCCGGCAGCCGAGACGACGCTGTGGATGGCCCAGACCGTGGCCAGCGGCATGGTGCCGTGGTTTCACTGGCTGGGCGGCTCCCCCGAGGACCAGCGGTGGCGTGACACGGGACGCGAGTTTTTCTCCTGGCTGGCGGCCCAGGAGCTGCACTTCCGTAACACACGATCCGTGGCGGACGTGGCGGTATTGTTCCCGCAGAGCACGATCGCCTTTTACCGCGCTGGGGGCGTGCAGGCGACCGACTACCTGCAGGGACTCTACGCGTCGTTACTCCAAGGGCGTTTCCTCTTCGACTTCGTGCACGAGAGCGACCTGTCGGACAAAACGCTGGGCCGCTACCGCGCCCTCCTCGTCCCCAACGCCGCCCACCTGGCCGACGAGCCCTGCCGGCAGATCCGCGCATACGTCCAGGCGGGCGGCTCGCTCTTGGCCACCTTCGAGACCGCGCGCTACAACGAGTGGGGCGACCCGCGCGGCGAGCCGGCCCTCGCCGATCTCTGCGGCGTCAGCGCGGCGGGCGAGGTCGTAGGCCCCGCCGCGAACAGCTACATGCGGATCGAGGGGCCCCATCCGGTGCTGGCGGGCTTCGCAGGCACGGCCCTCCTGCCCGGGCCCGAGAGCCGTCTCCCCGTGCGCCTCCGCGAACCCGGTCGGCCGGTCCTGACCGTGGTCCCATCGTATCCGGCCTTCCCGCCCGAGATGGTCTACCCGCGCACGCCGCGCACCGACGAGCCGGCGGCCGTGTTCCGGCAGCGCGACAATTCACGGGTGGCGTATTTCGCGGGCGACGTGGAGCGCACGTTCTGGCGCTCGGGGAATCCGGACCTGAGTCGCCTGCTCCAGAACACTGTTCACTGGCTGCGCGGCGACCGGACGCCACCGGCGACGATCGAAGGGGAGGGGCTGCTGGAGGCGTTCGCGTGGGAGACGGAGCCGGGCTACGCCCTGCATCTGCTCAACTACACGACCCCCAACCTGACGTGGGGTCTGGTAGACCGCTCCTACGCCGTCGGGCCCCAGCGCGTACGGTTCGAGGTCGCGCCGGGCCGGACGATCCGACGGGTGCAGGCGCTGCGCAGCGGTCGCGAGCTCGCCTTCGAGCACGACGGGGCTGCGATCCGCTTCGCGGTGCCGTCAGTGGTCGACTACGAGGTCGTGGCGCTCACCTAAAGAAGCGGGCCTAGAACTCGAGCTTCTTCAGAAACTCGTAGTCCTGCTTGGCGCTGGCCAGGGGATCGGTAGCGCCCTCTTGCTCGATATAGCACGGTTTGCGATCGATATCCGGCACCGCCGCCAGCAGGCGCCGGAAGTCGACCGTGCCCGTGCCGAGCTCGGTGTCGTGCGAGCGATCGGCGACGACGTCTTTCAGGTGAAAGCTCCAGTAGCGGTCGCGGTAGCGCTGGAGGTAGGCGAACGGATCGCCGCCGCCCATCACCATGTTGCCGACGTCGAGTTGGTGGCGGACGACGGTCGGGTCGGTTCGCGCCACGAACACGTCATACGGCACGGTGCCGCCGATCGGCGTCATGTCGTCGGCCTCGGTGTGGAAGGCCAGCCAGATCCCGGCGCGACGCGCGGCAGCCCCGGCGGTGTTGAAACGATCGGCCCACTCCCGCCAGTCGTCGAGCGAGCGCGAGGTTTCCCCCGTAAAGCTGGGCACGATCAGGTACTCGTGGCCCAGCCGATGGGCGATCTCGAGGCTCCGCTCCCACCCGACGAACAGCATGATCGGCGAGATGTGAGCCGAGGGCGCGTGCAATCCTTCCCGATCGAGGGTCGCACGCACCTGCTCGGTCGTGCGGCCAAAGTTACCGAAGGACCAGAGCAGCTCCACATCGGTGTAGCCCATGGTGCGCACCGCGGCGAGGGTGCGCTCGGGGTCCCGGTGCATCGCGTCTCGCACCGAAAAGAGCTCGAGCCCGATACGGGCGAGGCGGCCCGATCGGGCCGGCCGAAGCGACGCTAACGGGCCTGTCGCGACCGAGGCGCCGAGAGCGTGGACAAAGGTTCGCCGATGCACGCCTCAAACTGCGATGCGATCACCGGAATGACAAGGCCGCGCTCAGGGCGCGACGATCGTCGCGCGTGTGATCCGGTCCAGTTTGGGGAAGTCGCGCGCCAGGTAGGCGTTCCCCTCGGCCTGAATGCGGCCCTGGTCGGGCCCGCGGCCGCCGGGGGCGCCTTCGCCATATCCCGGATAGAGGCGGTCCACGACCTCCATGCCAAGGACCACGCGGCCGAACGGGGAGAACCCCATCCCGTCGAGCCGGCTGTTGTCGGCGTAATTGATGAAGAGCTGCGTCGTGCGGGTGCCCGGGCCGGCGGTCGCGAAGCTCACCGCGCCGCGCGAATTGTGCTGCCGCACCGGATCGTCCGGGATGCGGGCATCGCGCCACGCGGCCGCCACGTGCGGATCGCCGTGGATCCCGAACTGCGCCATGAATCCCGAGATCACTCGGAAGAACCGGGTGTCATCGTAATAGCCGCTCTTTACCAGGTTGTAGAACCGGTCCGCGCCGAACGGCGCCCAGTCGCGATGGACTTCGATCACGACGTCCCCCGCGCTGGTCTCGAAGCGGGCGCGGAACGTGTCCGGGGCACGTTCTCGCATGGCGGCACTCGCCGGGTTGTGAAAGTCGGCCGGGCTCGTCACGGACGGGGCGGCGCGCGAGCGCTCGCCGGGGCGGCAACCCACGACCAGCAGGGCGAAGACGAAGGCGAGGCGGTAGGTCATGACACAAAATAAACAGTCTTGCCCGAACCGCACCTAGCCGGTATTGCGCAAGCCCTGGGCGATGCCGTTGAGCGTCGCAGCGAGGCCGGCGCTCACGGCCGCCACGGCCGGGTCGTCGGCGGCCGCGCCGGGCGGGGCGGCGTGGGAACGCTGCAACAGCGTGACCTGGAGCAGCGACAGTGGGTCCACGTACGGATTGCGCAGGCCGATCGCCGTCTGGAGCATCGGATTGTCTCGCATCAGGTAGTCGCTCTCCCGGATGCGCAGCAGCGCGGCGACCGTGCGCTGGAACTCAGCGTCGAGCCGGTCGAACAGCGCGAGGTCGCCGCCCAGCTCGCGTACGTACATCCGCGCGATCGCCATGTCGGCCTTGGCGCACACCATCTCCAACTTTCCGAGCAGGTCGTCGAAGAACGGCCAGGCGGTGGCCATCCGGCGCAGCACCGCCAGACCGCCGGGCTCGGCGGCGACGGCTTCGAGCGCCGTCCCCACCCCCAGCCATCCCGGGAGCATCAGTCGCGTCTGGGTCCAGCCGAACACCCAGGGAATCGCCCGGATCTCCTCCATCGTCTGCTCACCCGAGCCCCCCCCCCGGTACGCGGGCCGCGACCCGAACCGCACATGGGCCAGCTCCCGCACGGGCGTGGTCTCGAGGAACAGTTTGAACAGATCCGGGCTGCCGTACACCACCGCGCGATAGTGTGGTAACGCCTGCGCCGCCAGGCGGTCCATGACCTCCCGGAAGCGCGCTTCCTCGCCGGGCTCGAGCTCGCTGCGCCAGTCCTCGAACCGGTGCAGCAACACCCCGCTCAGCATCAGCTCGAGGCTCCGCTCCGCGATGGATGGGAGACCGAAGTTCTGCGAGACGATTTCGCCCTGCTCGGTGATCTTGATCCCGCCGTGTACCGTGCCCGGGGGCAGCGCGGTGAGCGCGCGCGCCACGGGCGAGCCGCCGCCGCGGCCCACAGTGCCGCCGCGCCCGTGGAACAGCGTCCACGACACGCCGGCCTCGGCGCAGGCCCGCGCCACCTCCTCCTGCACCCGGTACAGCGCCCACGCCGACGGAAGCAGCCCCGCGTCCTTGGCGGAATCGGAGTAACCGAGCATCACTTCCTGGTGCCGCCCCCGGGCCTCGAGCTGCCGTCGCCAGATCGGATCGACCAAGAGTGACCGTACGACGGCGGGGGCGTGCCCGAGATCCTCGAGCGTCTCGAACAGCGGCACGATGTCGACGCGCGAGAGCGCAGGCTCCCGCGACAGGTCCACCAGCCCTCCCTCACGGGCCAGCAGCAATACGCGCAGCAGGTCATCGGCCGACCGCGTGCGTGACACGATGTAGGTCGACGCCGCGGCCCCGCCGATCTCGTCCTGGATCGCCCGCATGACCCGAAAGACCTCCAGTGCTCGGTCGGTCGGGGCGGCGAGCGTGACGTGGGAGGCGTGCAGCGGCCGCCGACCGGCGAGCTCGCGGCGCAGCGCGGCACCGTCCAGCTCGCCCAGCCCGACCGCCGCGGTGAGGTCGTGGAGCGCGCGCGTGTGGACGGCGGCGTCCTCGCGGAGATCGAGCCGAAACCCGTGGAACCCATGGGCCCGCACTTGCGCCAGCAGGGGTTCCACCAGGGCGCGCCGCGCGTGCGCCGCCCCCACGGTGTCGAGAGCGTCGGCGAGCAGCGTGAGGTCGCGCTCCAGCTCCTGCGGCGTGCCGTAGCCCGGCGGATCGGCCCCGACCCGAGCCCGCATGAAGCTGACCTTCAGGCGGAGCGGCTCGTCCGCATTGCGGCGGCGATTCTGCTCCCAGACAGCCGGCAGGTCGTCACGGTCCCGCTCGAGCGATGCCCGCAGCTCGGGCGAGACGGGCGCGAGGCGCTCGGAGACGGAGAGCCGCGCCGCCAAGTCCGCCAGGGCTTTCGCATAGTGGTCCAGCACCGCCCGCCGGGCGCGCCGCGCCGCGGCGAGCGTGATCTCCGCGGTGACGAAGGGGTTCCCGTCCCGGTCCCCCCCGACCCAGCTCCCCAGGGTGAGCGGCGTCACCGGGGCAACGCCGAGTCCGCGGCCGAACTCATCCTCGAAGGCTTCCACGAGCCGCTCGCGCACGCGCGACGCCGCCTCCAGCAGGCGATCTTCCAGATACCACAGCGCGTTCGACACCTCGTCCATGACCGACGGCCGGTCGCGCCGGATTTCTTCGGTGAGCCAGAGGAGCTCCACCTCGCCCTCCAGGTGCCGGTCGATCGCGCGACGCTGCGGCTCGGGTGCGCCGTCCCGCGTGAGTAACCCCTCCGCCAGGCGGGCCTGCAGATCGAGGATGGTGCGGCGGGCGGACTCCGTGGGATGCGCGGTGAGGACCGGCCGTACGTCGAGCGACGCCAGGGCACGTGCGACCTCTTCGGCCCCCCGACCGGCCTCCCGCAGGCGGCGCAGCGACCAGCGCACCGATCCGCGTTGCGCGGCGGTGAGGTCGTCCTGCCGCGACCGCCGCACGCGGTGGGCCTGCTCTGCCGCGTTGATCAGGATGAAGAACACCGTGAAGGCACGGGCCGTGAGCCGCGCGGTCTCGGGCGCGAGCGAGCGGGTCCGCGCGAGCAGCGCGTCGAGATCCGGCGCGCCCGCGACGCCGAGCCGGCGGGCCCGGCAGGCCCGCCGCAGCTCTTCGACCGCCCGGAACGTTTCTTCCCCCGCCAGCCGGCCGACCACCCGTCCGAGCGTCGCCGC
>Ga0137415_10003101_pt1 | contig 16472 bp, 13 predicted proteins | sample CZODoug3_1_1_16f_FD_183082 | JGI IMG/M metagenome (GOLD analysis project Ga0137415, IMG submission 183082) | Vadose zone soil fungal communities from Angelo Coast Range Reserve, California, USA - CZODoug3_1_1_16fungal (Hybrid Assembly) | ecosystem: Environmental > Terrestrial > Soil > Vadose...
TGTCCAGCGGGGGTGGCATGAGCATGCGCTTCCCGGCGCCGTGCATGATCTCGCTCAGCGCATCGTAAGCCGCCTCGATGAGTGCTCCGGAAGCCGGCGCGGCAAACATCGTGCGGGCAGTGATCCTGGTCGTGATCGCCTGCATGCTCGCGACCACGTCGAGCACCTCACCGTCCCGCCACGAGCCGGTGATGGCGGAGGTCTCGGTGTTCATCATCGACGTGTAGCCGGCGAACCGCTTCGGATGGAACGCGGGCTGCATCAGGCGCCGCTGCCGGCGGTGCTGGCTGTGTGGACACGTCGACACGCTGTCCCCGATGAACTCCCGCAGCCGGTCGACGAACGGGCCGCCCTTGTCGAACACTCGGTCATTGACCAGCACCTGACGCGTGAGTTCGGCATTGCAGACCACGTACGCCGTCGACGCACCGAGCCGAATGCGCACGAGGTCGCCGTGCTGTGGCAACGATGTCAGGAACTTGCGGGGATTGCGCAGCAGCGAAAGTACGTGGCCAAGAACGGGAAGCGCGCCTGCTGCCGGCGCGGAGGTGAACGTGGCGGTCATGGCTTCCCTCTCGCTGGACGTGCTCAGCGTTGGTGATGCCGAGTCTGTCCAAGCCCGATGGCGGGGTCCATGCGGCGTTCTGTGTCGCGGAACAGGTGGCTACCCGCGGTGAGAGTCCACGGCCATCAATCGCCGCGCGGCTGTCTGTGCGCCGTCGGTGCGCACGGCGTCGGCGATGGGTTTGGCGCGGGCCGCTACCTCCGGCTGGAGGGCGTGGCGCAGGGCCGCGGCCAGCGAGTCGGTGGTCGGTACGGCGGGCGGGTGGGTGGCTCCGATCCCGAGTTCGCGGATTCGTTGGGCGAAGTAGTGCTGGTCGTAGTGCTGGGGGATGATGACCTGGGGTGCCCCGGCTCGGGTGGCCGCGGTGGTGGTGCCCGCGCCGCCGTGGTGCACGACGGCGGCGACCCGCTGGAAGAGCGCCTGCTGGTTGACATCTCCGATGGATATGCAGTCGCGTTCGCCGTCCAGCAATGCCAGATCGGCCCATCCCCGGGAGATGATCGCGCGGCGGCCGAGCGCTCGGGCAGTTTCGATCATCGTCTTGGCGAGGTCTTCTGGAGCGCGGATGCTGCCGAAACCGAAGTACACAGGTGGTTCACCGGCCTCGAGCCAGGTCTCCAGCTCGCCGGACAGTGGACTCTGGTCCGGCAGGATCCAGGCGCCGGTCTGGAACACGTCCAGGTCCGCGGTCTCGGGCCAGGGCGCCAACGTCGGGTCGGCGGCCAGCCAGGGCGTGTCGGTGAAGATGTGGCTCCGCACGTCGTCGACCGGGGCCAGGCCAAGGGATGCCCGATGCGAGTTGAGAGCCCCGCCCCAGGTGTCGTTGAAGCGTTGAGCATCCGCGGCCCAGAGCGCGCGATTGTCGACCGTTCCGTCCGCCGGGGTGTCTCCCAGCATCGTCAGAACCGGTGGCGCGTGGTGCGGGGAGGGCAGGGCTGTCGGGCAGTAGCTGGCGTAGACATAGCCGATTCCCCGCTGCTCGGCCACCGAGCGAGCGGCGATCTGCAGTGCCGTCGCCCCCACGATGACGTCGCAGCCTTCAGCCGCCGCCGGGATGGTCTCGAACTGGGCGGCGACCGTGCCCTCCACCATCTGACGCCGCTGCTCGGGCGAGGGTAGGGCCCGGGCGGCTGATGGGCTGGGTTTCGCGGTCTGGCGCAACTCGGGTCCGATGGGTACGAACGGGATCCCGAGGCCCTCGATCCAGTCACCGAAGTCAGGGGGCGCGCACACGCGGACCTCCTGGTCAAGCTCCCTCAACCGCGTCGCCAGCGCCACCACCGGCTGGACATCGCCACGCGACCCGATGGTCGACAGCAACACACGCATCAAGAACTCCCCCCGTGCAACGGCCTCGGTCATGATCGGCCGGCATATCGCGAAATGCGAGCCGATTAGGCCACATCTCCGGCGATTCGCATCGCTTCCTCGATCAATGCCTCCGCGATCTTGTGCTCGGGCACGGTCATGATCACCTTGCCTTTGACGAAGATCTGCCCCTTGCCGTTCCCGGACGCCACACCGAGGTCGGCCTCGCGCGCTTCGCCGGGGCCGTTGACCACGCAACCCATCACCGCCACCCGGAGCGGCACCGCCATCCCGTCCAGGGCCGCCTGGACCTCGGCGACGAGCCGGTACACGTCGACCTGGGCTCGTCCGCACGAAGGGCAGGACACGATCTCCAGCTGGCGCGGCCGCAGCCCCAGGGATTCCAGGATCTGCGCGCCGACCTTGACCTCCTCGACCGGTGGCGCGGACAGCGACACCCGGATCGTGTCCCCGATGCCCTCGGACAACAACGCACCGAAGGCAGCGGCGGACTTGATCGTGCCTTGAAAGGTGGGCCCGGCCTCGGTCACACCGAGGTGCAACGGGTAGTCGCAGCGCTGCGCCAGTTGCCGGTACGCCTCGACCATGACGACGCAGTCGTGGTGCTTCACCGAGATCTTGATGTCCCAGAAATCGTGCTCGGCGAAGAGCGATGCCTCCCACAGCGCCGATTCCACCAGCGCTTCGGGCGTGACTCGGCCGTGTTTGGCCAGCATGCGCTCATCCAACGACCCGGCGTTGACCCCGATTCGGATCGGCGTGCCGTACTCCCTGGCCGCCGCCGCGATGTCCTTGATCTTGTCGTCGAACTTCTTGATGTTGCCGGGGTTGACCCGGACCGCGGCGCAACCGCCCTCGATCGCCGCCAACACGTATTTCGGCTGGAAGTGGATGTCCGCGATCACCGGGATCTGTGACTTGCGGGCGATCAGCGGCAGCGCGTCGGCGTCGTCCTGCGACGGGCACGCCACCCGGACGATGTCGCATCCCGCCGCCGTCAGCTCGGCGATCTGTTGCAGGGTGGCGTCCACGTCCGCGGTCACGGTAGTGGTCATCGACTGCACCGACACCGGAGAGTCGCTGCCGACGCCGACCGTGCCGACCCTGATCTGCCGGGTGGCTCGACGAGCGGCGAGTTGCCGGCTCACCGCGACGACCGGTGTGCCGAGCGAGATGACGTTGGTCATCACTGTCCCTTTCAGATTTGCCACAGGGCGGTGAGGGGCGCCTCGTCCGGTTCGTGCCGGAGGAGGCCCTCGCCGTTCAGTGCCCGCTGGACGGCGAACGCCATCGCCTCGGCCGTGTAACCGTGCTCGTCGAGGATCTGTCGGCGGCTCGCGTGTGGGATGAAACGCCTGGGCAGGCCCAGGTTGTGCACCGGGACCAGCAGACCGGCATCGGTGGCGGACTGAGCCACCAGGCAGCCCGCCGAGCCCGTCCGGCCACCGTCCTCGACGGTGAGCACGACCCGGTGGGCGCGGATCAGGTCGATCAGGTCCCGTTCCGCCGGTACCACCCAACGGGGGTCGACCACGGTCGTCCCGATGCCCCGTTCGGCGAGCAGCGCGGCCGCCGCGAGACACGGCTCGGCCACCGGCCCCATCGAGACCAGGAGGGCGTCCTGGCGCGGGTCTGATCGCAGGATGTCCACCCGGCCGCACCGTTCCACTAGGTCGACCGGCTGGCCGACGGTTGCCTTGGGGAATCGGACGACGGTCGGCCCGCTGGTCACGGCCATGGCCTCGCGGAGCAGTTCCCGCAGCCGGGTGGCGTCACGCGGCGCGGCGACCCGGAGACCTGGGATCCCGGCCAGCAGACTGAGGTCCCAGACGCCGTGATGGCTGGGTCCGTCGGGTCCGGTGACACCCGACCTGTCGAGCACGAAGGTGACCGCCAGCCGGTGCAGCGCGACGTCGCTCAGCACCTGGTCCACGGCACGGTTGAGGAACGTGGAGTAGACCGCGACCACCGGGTGGCAGCCGCCCATCGCCAGTCCGGCGGCGGAGGTGACCATGTGCTGTTCGGCGATACCGACGTCGAAGACCCGCTTCGGAAAGCGCTCGGCGAACCTGCCGAGCCCGGTCGGGAGCAACATCGCGGCCGTCAGGCAGACCACATCGGGCCGCTCCTCGCCGATCCGCGCTATTTCCTCGCCGAACACGTCGGTCCACGTCGACTTCGGGAGCGCCCTGGGCCGCCCGGTCACCGAGTCGATCACGCCGACGGCGTGCATCCGGTCGGCGTCGTTGGCCTCCGCGTGATCGAACCCGTGTCCCTTGCGCGTCACGCAGTGCACGACCACGGGCCGGCGCAGCGAGTGCGCCTTCCGCAGGACATGCTCCACCGCCTCCACGTCGTGGCCGTCGACCGGTCCGAGGTAGTCCAGGCCGAGTTGCTCGAACACGTTCGGCCCGCCCGGCCGGCCCCGCAGCCCGCGCAGGTGTACCGCGATGCCTCCGCTGGTCGGCGCGTAGGACCGGCCGTTGTCGTTGAGCACCACGACGATCGGCCGGTTGGCGCTGCCGATGCTGTTGAGCGCCTCCCAGCACATCCCGCCGGTGATCGCGCCATCGCCGACCACGGCCACCGTCGAGCGCCCCAGTGCCCCGCGTACCTCGTCTGCCTTGGCCAGTCCGTCCGCGTAGGACAGTGCGGTGGATGCGTGCGAGTTCTCGATGATGTCGTGTACCGACTCGGACTGGCTGGGGTAGCCGGAGAGCCCGTCGCGGGTGCGCAGGGTGGCGAATCCGTCCAGGCGGCCGGTCAGAATCTTGTGCACGTACGCCTGATGCCCGGTGTCGAACAGCAGCCGATCGTGCGGCGAGCGGAACACGCGATGCAGCGAGAGGGTCAGCTCGACCACCCCGAGGTTGGGGCCGAGGTGGCCCCCACCGCGGCAGACGTTGTGCACCAGGAAGGCCCGGATCGCGGCCGCGAGCCGCCGCAGCTCCGGATACCCGAGTCCGCGCAACCAATCGGGATCGGAAATGGCGTGCGGCAGGTCCCTGTGCGGCGTGGGAGGGCTCGAGATGCTGCTCGGCAGGATGCTCATGTCAATCCTCACCTCCCGTGTTCTCCGAATGCAGCGAATTCTGTGCTCACCCGTTCCCCTCGGTCCAGCGGCTGTTCTGGAATCCGGAATCGCCTCTCGTTGCGGCATTGGTCGGCGGCTAGTTTCGGGGCATCGTTGCCGCGAAGGAGAAAGCCATGGGGTCAACCCCCGCACGACGAGTTCTGCTGGCCGCTCCGCGCGGTTTCTGCGCCGGAGTTGATCGTGCCGTAGCCACTGTCGAGCGCACGTTGGAGGCCTATGGCGCTCCGGTCTACGTACGTAAGGAGATCGTGCACAACAAATATGTTGTGGAAAGTCTCCGCGAGCGGGGAGTGATCTTCGTCGAGGAGATCGAGGAAGTGCCGGCGGGCGCGGTGGTCGTGTTCTCGGCGCACGGGGTCTCGCCGGCGGTTCGCACCGAATCGGCGCAACGGGAATTGCGGACCATCGATGCGACCTGCCCGCTTGTGACGAAAGTGCACCAGGAGGCTGTGCGGTTCGCCCACGAGGGCTACCAGATCCTGCTCGTCGGGCACGAGGGGCACGAGGAGGTCGAGGGGACCATGGGGGAGGCGCCGGACCGGGTCCAGCTGATCGACACCGCGTGGGACGTGGCGCGGGCATCGGTGGCCGACCCGGCCAAGGTGATCTGGTTGTCGCAGACCACGCTCAGCGTCGACGAGACGATCGAACGTGTCGAGGGGCTGCGGGAACGGTTCCCCGAGTTGCGGGATCCACCGAGCAGCGACATCTGTTACGCCACCCAGAACCGCCAGGTGGCGGTGAAGCGGATCGCCCCGGAGTGCGAGCTCGTGCTGGTGGTCGGGTCTCGGAACTCGTCCAACTCCCAGCGGTTGGTCGAGGTGGCGGTGCAGGCCGGCGCCGGTGCCGCGTACTTGATCGACTCCGCGGCGGATATCGATCCGTCCTGGTTGGCGGCCGCCGACACGGTGGGGCTGAGCAGCGGCGCGTCGGTTCCCGAGAGCCTGGTCGCCGAGGTGCTCGATTTCCTGGCAGGCCACGGGTGGCCGGCGCCCGAGGAGATCCATACCGCGAGTGAACACCAGGTGTTCGCGCTGCCCCGCGACCTGTCCAGGAGGCCTGGATCGGCGCGCCACTGAGCACCCGCTACGCGGATCGCCGCACGTCGCGCGGTCGTATCGCGCCGAGCGGTCGCATCGGGCCGAGGATCTTCCGGTCGGCGCTGCTGGCTATCCAGCGCAACTGATGCAACACGCGTTCCTGGTTGATGTTCTTCCCCTTGATGGTCAGCGCGACCCTCGGATACCCGTGGACTCCGAGCATCGGCACCGCCAGGCAGGTCACCCCGGGCTGACGCTGTTTCCTGGCGAACCGCTCCTGTCTGATCCGGGCCAGGTCATGGTGCAGAACCGCGGTCTCGTCCGGCTCCAGCCCGAACATGTCGATGATGTGCCGGGCGGCGGCGTGGTCGTACGCCATGAGCAGGTGTCCTGCCGCCGTGCCGTAGGCGCACTCCTTGCCCGTCTCGTCACTCGGGCTCCACACCCCGTCGTGGCCGTGTACCCGGTGGGCGAACACGACGCTGGTTCCCTGCAGGACGGCGAGGCTCGCGGTCAGCCCGGTCCTGATCAGAACGTCACCGGTGAACGGCGCAAGCCCGCGCAGCAACGTCGCGTGAACGCCGGGCGCGTTCACCGTGTCGCCGCGCCCCGACGCCTGGTAGCAGGATCCGACCCTGGTCACCACGCCTGACGCGAGCAACGCGCTGAGCATCCGGTGGGTGGTTGATTTCGCCAGCCCGGTCTTCCTGCTGAGCTCGGTCAGCCGCACCGCGCCTTCCGCCACCTGTAGTTCGGTCAACAGTGCGAGCGCCTTGTCGATCACGCTGGTTCTCCGCCGCGACACGGTCATCGCTGCCTCCCTCTCGGCTCATCACCCAGCCCGAGTGTGCGAGACGCGATCGCCGCATCCACCTGACGCGTTGTGGCCCACACGCCGGTGGGACAAGAGGTACCAACTTTTGTTGGAACAGTCGGCCCGAGCCCGTGTCGTCAATCCCTGTCGGGAAATTGCGCAATTTTTTCTGGCAAGACCGATGGTTCCGCGGCCCGGAACGATCTCTGTTTTGGTGCTCGGGGGCCCACTTACCTTGAGAGCACGTCGGGCATGCGGAATTCGAAATATTTCGGTCGCCCGATCACATCTCTTTCGGGCCGCTGTCGGTGCCGGGACCAGGGGAGCCGTATGACTGCGCAGATCAGTTTCGCCGACAGTTCGGCCGGGGAGATCTTGTCGTGGAGCCGACGGACGGTCGACACCGCGCTGCGCGGTGCGGTCGCCCAGCTCCCGGGGTCCATCGGACGCGTCGCCCGGTACCACTTCGGCTGGTGCGACCAGGCCGGTCGACCCCTGCCCGGCTCGGGCTCCGGCAAGTCGATCCGGCCGGCGCTGGTCCTGCTGTCGGCGGAGGCGGTCGGTGGGGATCCGGAGGCGGCGGTACCCGCCGCGGTCGCGGTGGAACTGGTGCACAACTTCACGCTGCTGCACGACGACGTCCTCGATCACGACCGACTGCGTCGACACCGCCCCACGGCGTGGGCCGTTTTCGGCGTTGCCGAAGCAATCCTGGCTGGTGACGCCCTGCTCGCCCTTGCCCTCGAGCACCTGGCGCGCAGCGGTACGGCGTCCGGTGCGGTCGCGGCGGAGTGGCTTGCCCGCTGCGTGGTCGAGCTGTGTCAGGGGCAGTCCTTGGACATCTCCTTCGAGCGGCGCGACGACGTGGAGATGGACGAATGCCTGGCCATGGCCGCCGGCAAGACCGGTGCACTGCTCGGCTGCGCATGCGCGCTCGGCGGCCTGGCCGCCGGCGGGGACAGCCGGCAGACGAGGCTGTTGCGTGACCTCGGCCATCATCTCGGCCTGGCATTTCAGCTGGTCGATGACCTGTTGGGGATCTGGGGGGACCCGGCGGTGACCGGGAAGCCGGCCCACTCCGACCTGGCGAGCCGGAAGAAGTCACTGCCGGTGGTAGCCGCGCTGACCTCGGGCGGTACCGCCGGCCAGGACCTCGCCGCGCTCTTCGGCCAGCCGGGGGAGCTCACCGCGGACGAGTTGAGGCGCGCCGCCGGTCTCGTCGAGCGGTCCGGCGCGCGCGAGTGGGCGCGCCACCGAGCGGCCCACGAAGTGTGGTTGGCAGGCGAATGTCTCACCGCGGTGGACTGCCAGGGGGACGTCGCGGCCGGCGTCGACGCGCTGGCACACATGGTCATGTCGCGCGATCACTGAGCGAAACCGGGCAACGGAGGGACTATTCATGAGTATTCCGGATACCATTCCGCTGTGGTGCCCACTCGCTCCTGGGATTCATCCGGACTGGCAGCGCTGGGAACGTGACACGGTCAGTTGGATTGAGCGTTTCGACCTCGACGAGGAGCAGAAAGAAGCCGGCCGACTACGCAGTACCACGGCAGGTGAGTTGGCTGGCCGGACTATTCTCACCGCCGAGAGCCCGCCCGGTGGACAGTTTTCCACAGACAGCCTGATGTGGTTGTTCGCCTTTGATGACGCTTACTGCGACGAAGGCCGCTACAGTCACGATCCGGGCGAGATGGCGGTGCTTGTGGCGGAGATGATTCGCATCGCCGAGACCGGGCAGACCACGTCGACCAGACCACTTTCGCGAGCCCTCGCCGATTTGCGGCAGCGGCTCGCCGCACTGACCGGTGCTACCCAGGTCAGCCGCTGGGAGCAGGCCATGAAGGGATATCTCGGCTATCAGATCTGGGAGGCGTCCTACCGGAGTTCGAACCGGATGCCGACGATCGATCAGTACGCCGTGGCACGAATCCGCAATGGCAGCATGGAGGTCTGCACCATGACCCTCGACGTGGCCGAGGGGTACGAAGTGCCGGCCGCGGAGATGGCCGATCCGGATGTCCGTGCCCTCACCGAGATGGCGTGCTCGCTGGTTGGCCTGGACAACGACATCGCGTCGTACTACAAGGAGCACGAGCGCAGCGGCGACAAGCTCAATCTGGTCGACGTCATCGCCCACGAGCGCGGACAGCGGCCAGCGCGGGCACTACCGGAAGCCGTCGCTTTCCGCGACGCCGTCCTCACCCTCTACCTGGAGCTGAGCGAGCAGGTTCGGCCGGCCGTCAGCGCGCAGACCCAGCGGTACATGCGCGGGCTCTCCGGCTGGATTCGGGGAAACCTGGACTGGAGCGCGAACACGCCCAGATACCGCAAACACGGCCGACCGACGGTCGTTGTGGCCGACCAGCGGCACGGTGAGGTGGCTAGGTTCACGCCGCCTCCCGGGGTGGCCTGGTGGTGGTCACGACTGCGCAATGTGATCCCCGAGCAGCGCCACAATCAATCAGGTCAGCTCACAGCACAGGTAGCCGCGAATTGACCCGATGTCTAAAATCGCTATATCCAATATCTTAGACCACTCGCGCATTGGCCCTCGCGGGTGGCGGGCGCTTGTCCGTCCGGTGAACCGGTTTAGTCCTATGAGCAACAATGTTTGGTTATCGCCGTCCTTGCCGCTACTGTGTCGTTGACATGTAATCCCTGTCAGTACAGGGTGCCTGTCAGTACAGGATGCAACTGATGCGCCGGGTTGCGTCCAGGGGGACACGGGGAGGCCTACCGATGCGCGGGACGATGAGCGGTCCACGGAGGTCGGATGTGCTGGGCACGGGGCTGTCCCCGCACGTGCGAGCGGGTCAGCCGGTGCCAGCGCCGGACGCGGTTACCGAGCCCGACCTCGGTGAACGGGTGTGGATCCGGCGTCGACAGCAGGGCCTGTCGCGGCGGGTCGTGGCGAACCTGGTGGGGCGTAGCGAGGAGTGGCTTCGTCAGATCGAGCGTGGTCAGCGGCGGTTGGACAGCCTTGAGGTAGTGCTGCACCTCTCGCGTGTGCTGCACATCGAGGACATACCCGAGTTTCTCGGTTGGCGGGCCGGTCCGGTGGGGAAGTCCCGTTTCGACGGCCCGATGACGAGTGGTCTGCGCGCGGTCCTGATCGAACCTGTGCCGCTCAATTCCCTACCCTGCCCGTCGCATGCGATGCCGGCTTCCGCCGCGCACCTCGAGGCTGGCGTGGACCGGGCCTGGGAAACCTGGCAGCAGTCCCCCCGGCGGTTCACCCAGCTCGCCGTTCTGCTACCGAATCTGTTGTGCGAGCTCAGATCCGCATGGGTGGCCGGCGAACGGACGTCGCTGTTGGTGACGTTGCTCGGACGCACCTACGGACTGGCCAGGATCCTCGCCAGCGCGTTCGGGGACGACCATCTCGGCTGGGTCGCCTCCGATCGGTACGTCGCCATCGCGGAGAGATCGGTCAGCCCGGTCGAGCAGGGCGCGGCCGCCGTACACCGTGCCGCGGGCATGCTGGCCATGCACTACCTCTGGGAGGCACACAGCTTCGCGATCCGGTATGCGGACTGTTTGACATCTCCCGCCGAGCTGCCCCTGCGCGGCGCGCTGCTCCTGCAGGCAGCGGCGGCCGCGGCCGAGCTCGACCAGCATGAAGAGGCCCACCGGCTACTCGTTCTCGCCAGGGCGATCGCCGAGGCGATGGGATCGGACGAAGTCACCGAGTTCATCTCGTTCGGGCCGACCGCGGTGGGCATCAGCGAAATTCAGATCGCCATGCGCCTGGGGAAGCTCAGCGCGGCGCTTCGGCTAGCCCGCAATGTCTCGCTGCCCGTGGGTCCATCGATCGAACAGCACGCCAGCTACCTCATCACCATCGCACATGCTTATATGCGCGCGCGCGACGACGTTGCCGCCGTGTTCGCGCTCAACCGGGTCTCCGACCTGTCGCCGGAAGACCTACGGTTCAACCCACTCGCGCGCCATACGATTCAGCGACTCGCCCAGCGCGACCATGTACTGGTGGCGGCGGACGTGAAGAGGCTGTCGAGTTTGCTGCCTGGTCATACCGGCAGGCTCAAGGCGGTGCGCGGCTGAGCGCCGGCGCGCGGCGCGGCGCCGGCTACCGGGTCGCGGACTCGGAGATTCCGTACACCGCGTCGAAGAATTCCAGCTCGAGCGCGACCGCGCGGGCGAAGGTGGCGGCCGCGCGCCCACGTGCGGTGTCGTCGAGGGCGGTGGTGACGCGGTCGAACTCCGAGCGCAGGAACGCCACCCAGGCGGTGAACGCCGGCCCTCGGTGCAGGTCGATCCACTCGCGCTGGATCCAGTCGTGTGGGGTGTCCGTGTCCGGGCGATCGGCCCAGTCCAGGTAGAGCCACTCCGCGACGAGGAGCACGGCCAGGCAGGTGGCGTAGTCGGCGCTGGCGCGGGCGGAGTCCATGAGGTCCAGGAAGCCGACGGTGGCTCCGGCGAGCCGCGGCGCGACGCGGTCGGGGAGCGGGACGTCGAGCGCATCCAGGGCACGGGTGAAGAAGTCGTTCTCCGGCCCGGCGATCAGCCCGAGCTGACGTGCGAGCACGATCCGGGGCACTGGTTGGTCGGCGGCGGCGACCGCGGCGCCCAGCAGCGCGACGAAGGCGTCGAAGAACTGGTTGTCCTGCACGAAGTAGGCGCGCAGTACCGAGGGCGGGGCGGCGCCGCGCCACAGTTCGTCGACGAACCGGTGGGCCACCGCGGCGTCCCAGGTGGTGGCGGCGCGGTTCCTGAGCTCCGTGCTGAACGACACGACCGCCGACCCTATCCGCTCGTTCTCCGACCAGCCCCAAAGCCGTGTAGTTAGCGGCTGCGCTGTGTGGTCAAGGATCTTGGTGTGACGGCGTGTTGACGCACTCATGGGAGCGGAGCTCCGGTAGGAGAGGTCGTCCTCCAAGACATCCTCGCCACCACCGGGAGCTCCGCTGAGCACGGATTCTGTCATCACACGTGTCGTGAGGGTGGCCGAGGGCCGGTTCGCGTCTGGGGGCCGCGCGGGGTGTGCAACCGGGTCGGCTCCGGGCGCTGGGGCCCTCGATGCCTGATCACTGTTTCGGGAGATTCCCGGAGTGCACAGCTCCGAAGGGCTCCCCAATCGACGATCTTCCCCTGGGCGCGTGGCGGGTTTGCGGGGCGGTCGGATGTGGGCACGCGGCGGCGCCGGCTGGTGAGCCACGCGGCTGCGCGGCCGGCCGCGGCCGCTGGGCGTACCTGGGTTGCCGCGCTCCACAAGGTGGTGCGCTCGCGCGGGCTGCTGGAGGAGGGTTACGTCAACCCGGAGGACCGGGAGGAGTCGCGGGAAACCGGAGCGCCGGAGAGCTAGTGCGCCTGACAAGCGCAACTCGCCACAAGCCAGCTTCACCACGCCGCCGAGCTCACCACGTAGATGTGCCGGTGGCCCTATGGTCATCGCGAGGATTGTGACCTAACGTCGCGCTGTCCCGACGGAGGCGATTGTGGCAGCAGCCCCCGAATCCGGCCGGCCGCGTCGAAGTGGCTGGTGGCGGCGCGGTGCGCGGGCGCAGCCCCGGCGCGGCGCACGGGAGCGGCCGAGAACGGACGCGATGGAGGCCGTCGCGCAGGGCAGGCGGGTGGCCGCGGCGGTGCGGGCCGGTCTGGACGGGCCGGGCGCGATCGGCGCGGTCCGGCGACTGCGCCGCCTGCTCGGTGCGGACGCCGTTGCGTTGAGCGGATTGAGCGGCGTCCCGGCCTGGTCAGGTCAACCGTCGGACCCGGTCGCGGCGGTCGAGCTCGTGGCGCGGGTGCTGCGCACGGACGCACGGGCGGCGCGCGGTGACCTCGTCGCGCTGCCGCTGCACGCCCGCGACGAGCTCGTCGGGGCGCTCGTCGTCGAGGGTGACGTGGCCTCCTCGGCATCCCGTGAGGCCGCCGCGCTGCTGGGTGAGGCGCTCGACCGGGCCCGGCTGGAGGCGTCCGCGGACATTGCCGAGCAGGCCGAGTTGCGGGCATTGCGGGCGGAGATCTCGCCGCACTTCGTCTACAACAGCCTCACCGCGATCGCGTCGTTCGTCGAATCCGACCCCGAACGAGCCCGCGACCTCATGCTCGACTTCGCCGCATACACTCGGCACAGCCTGGCCCGACACGGTGATTACACGACCGTCGCGGGGGAGTTCCAGGCGATCGAGGCCTATCTCACGCTGGCCCGCGCCGTGCTCGGCGACCGGCTGCGCGTGCAGGTGCGGATCGCACCCGAGATCCTTCCGGTCGCACTGCCGTACCTCGCGCTGCAGCCGCTGGTCGAGAATGCCGTGCGACATGGGGTGGAGCTCACCGGCGCGAACGGGTTCGTGCAGGTGAGTGGGCAGGCCGAAGGGACCGAGTGCGTGATCACTGTCGAGGACGACGGGCCGGGCATGGCCCCGGACTACGCCGCCGACGTGCTGGCCGGACGCGGAAAGCCGGGCAGCCTCGGGCTGATGAACGTCGATCGACGGCTGCGCACCGTGTTCGGCCCCGGATACGGACTCGTGATCGAGACCGCCGACGGGGCGGGTACCAAGGTCGTGCTCCGGGTGCCGCGCTTCCAGCCGGGGGTGGTTGCCCAATGACCGGTTGGATGGCGGGCGGGTTGCGGGTGCTCGCCGTCGACGACGTCGCCCCCGCGCTGGACGAGCTGCGCAGGCTCCTGCTCGAGTCGCCGGACGTTGCCGACGTGGCTACCGCCGCGGACGCGATCACGGCGCTGCGGCTCATCCAGGCCAGCCCGTTCGACGTGGTGTTCCTGGACATCTCGATGCCCGCGATGGACGGGATGGAGTTGGCGTCGCTGCTCACCCGGATGACCGACCCGCCAGTGGTCGTGTTCGTCACGGCCTTCGAGGAACACGCGGCGTCGGCATACGGCATCGGCGCCGTCGACTACCTGCTCAAACCGGTGGGTCGGGAGCGCATGCGCGCGGCACTCGAGCGGGTTCGGCGGTTCCTCGCGGCGGACGCCGGTGCCGCCCCGGCCCGGGCCGGGGTGGACGCGCTGGCCGCCGTCCCGGTGGAGCTCGCCGGGCGCACCCGATTCGTCCGGCGCGACGACGTGCGGTTCGCCGAGGCGCACGGGGACTACGTGCGGCTGAACACCCCGTCGGGCACGCATCTGGTCCGCATCCCGATCTCGCGGCTGGAGCAGCACTGGCGCCCCGCCGGGTTCGTTCGGGTGCACCGCAGCTACCTGCTCGCCGTGGCGGCGGTGCGTGAGCTGCGCAGCGACATCACCGGAGGGTTGCTCGCGCACACCGACGTCGGAGACGTCCCGGTCAGCCGCCGGCACGCCCGCGAGCTGCGCGAGCGCCTGCTCGAGGCCGCGACCAGGGGCGAGTTCGACGCGGGTGCGGCGCCGCCGGCGGGCCGGGAGCGCCGATGACCCGCCAGCGCAGGGCACCTGCCGAGGTGGTCCGATGATCCGCCAGCGCAGGGCACCTGCCGAGGTGATGCGATGATCCGCCAGCGCAGGGTCACGGTCACCAGCCCGCAGACGCACCTCGCCATGGCCCGGCGCCGCACCGGAGTCCGCGCGGACCTCCCGCACCTCGCCCCCGCGGACCTCGAGCGAGCCCGGCGCATCCACCGGGAGCAGCTGCGGCGCGCGCTCGTCGCGGTGGCGCTGCTGGCGGTGCTGATCATCGGGCTGCCCGCGCTGCTGTCGGCGTTCCCCTGGCTCGACAAGGTCCGGATCGTCGGGGTGCCGGTGTCCTGGCTCGCGGTGGCCGCGCTGCCCTACCCGGTGCTCGCGCTGCTCGCGCGCTGGCAGCTGCGCCGGGCCGAGCAGGTCGAGCGCCACCGGGGCGCACCGTGATCGGCGCGGCGATCGCGCTGGTCGTGCTGGCCACGCTGCTGATCGGAGCCCGAGGCGTCGCCGCGATCCGCACCACCCCGGACTTCCTGGTCGCCTCGCGGAGGATCTCCCCCACGCTCAACGCCGCCGCGGTCTCCGGCGAGTACCTGTCCGCCGCGTCGTTCCTGGGCGTGGCCGGGCTGGTGCTCAAGGACGGAGTCGGGGCGCTCTGGTACGGGGTCGGATTCACCGCCGGGTACATCGCGATGCTCGCGTTGGTCGCCGCCCCGATGCGCCGGACCGGTGCCCTCACCGTGCCCGACTTCGCCGAAGCCCGGCTCGGTTCGGCCGGGCTGCGCAAGCTGTCGGCGGTGGCGGTGCTGGTGATCGCGACCTTGTACCTGGTGCCGCAGTTCAAGGCGGCCGGGCTGGTGCTCACGGTGGTCAGCGGTACGCCGTACTGGGTGGGCGTGGTCGTCGCGGGCGCGGCGGTGAGCGTCACCCTCGCCCTCGGCGGGATGCGGGCCGCCACCTACGTGCAGGCGTTCCAGTTCGGACTCAAGCTGCTGCTGTTCATCGTTCCGGCGATCTGGCTGGTCCTGCAGGTCAGCCCGGACACCCGGCGCGAGGCTCTGGCTCCCGTCGAGTTCACCCGCTTCGACCACCCGACGCCGGTGGTGTTCCGCCTCGCCGTCGAGCTGACGATCACCGAGCCGACCCCGGTGACCATCTCCGGCCAGCCCCCCCGGCTGCTCCAACCAGGCCACTACACCGCCGCGACCGGGACCACCTGGACGTTCGCCGAGGGCGCCGCGGTGCCGGGGGTCGACGGCGCGCTGCCACCGGGCGGGGAGCGCTGGTCACGCCCGTTGCTCGACCCGGACGCGGCCGGGTACCCGCTGCTCGCCACGCTGTCGGTGTTGGTCGCCACGGTGCTCGGCACGATGGGGCTGCCGCACATCATCGTGCGGTTCCACACCAGCGCGGACGGCCGGGGGGCGCGCCGAACCGCGGCGATCACGGTGGCCCTGCTCAGCGCGTTCTACCTGTTCCCGGTGGTGTACGGGTTGCTGGGCGCGGTCCTGCTCCCCGAGCTGTTCCTCTCCGCCGGTACCGACACGGTTGTGGTGGCGCTACCGGCCAGGGTGGATACCGGGTGGGCCGGCTCGCTGTTCACCGCGATGCTGACCGCCGGCGCGTTCGCGGCGTTCCTCGCGACGTCGCTGGGCCTGCTGCTCGCCCTGTCCGGCGCCGTGTCGCACGATCTGCTGCCCGGCGCCACCGTGCGCCGACTGCGGCTCACGACGCTCGGCGCGGCGGTGTTCGTGGTGGCGCTCGCGCTGCCCTCGCCGCACCTGGACGTCGGCGTGCTGGTCACCTCGGCGTTCGCGGTGGCCGCCTCGACCTTCTGCCCGCTGCTGGTGCTGGGGATCTGGTGGTCCCGACTCACCGCGCGGGGCGCCGCCGCCGGCATGGTGGTCGGGCTGGTGGCCTCCGCCGGCGTGATCGGGGCGGGCTTCTTCCTGGCCCCGATGCCCGGACTGGCGGCGATCCTGCTCGGGCAACCCGCGCTGTGGTCGGTACCGCTGGCCTTCGTGACGATGGTGCTGGTGTCGCTGCGCGGTAGCCCCCCGGCGTGGGCAAACGCGGCGATGCTGCGGCTGCACCTCGATGAGACGGAGCGCTCCCGCCAGCGACCCTGACCACCCTGACCATTCGTCGGTTTGCGGGACCGTTCGTCGACCGCTCGTCGCCCAGCCTGGCGACGTGTCGTACGCCACTTCCGCTCTCGCGCCGCGACCCCTTGGCTGTCCTCCCAGCGAGCTGGGCAAGCGCCG
>Ga0137415_10003104_pt1 | contig 16469 bp, 11 predicted proteins | sample CZODoug3_1_1_16f_FD_183082 | JGI IMG/M metagenome (GOLD analysis project Ga0137415, IMG submission 183082) | Vadose zone soil fungal communities from Angelo Coast Range Reserve, California, USA - CZODoug3_1_1_16fungal (Hybrid Assembly) | ecosystem: Environmental > Terrestrial > Soil > Vadose...
TAACCCTAAGCAGATGAACCGGCGCCTTCGACGTTGCAACCACCGAAGCTGCATGAGATCCCTGCACCCATCGGATATCGCCATCCGTCATGAGCTCACCCTGCTGCGCCGCATCACTCCCCACAATCATGAGCGGCGAGAAAGCGACAAAGAGTGCAGGAGAGGCTGAGGTTTCTAGCTTGCAAGGCATTCCAGGTTCGCAAACAACCCGCTGCACATCGAACCACTGGCTACTGAATTCAACCGCGCTGCTGTTCTGTGCCAGGTTCTCTGGAGCTTTGCCGCGGAATAACTGCAGAGAGCTTTCCAACGGTATTTGCTTGAGCTCCACACGCAAAAAATCGGAGGGCTTATCGCTCAGGTTCTCTGCCGTATGGCGTTCAATACGCCCAGGGCTCACGCGAAACGATCCCTTGATGGCCGGCGGTCTGGTGAGTTCAAAAGGCGGGTTCTCGTCATGCTTGAAATGCACCGGACCCGAATCGTTTAAATAGACATACAGCGTCGGAAACTTCGAATGCTCATGCACGCCAACCGTTTCATGCGGCCCGTAATGCGCACGAATCACCGCAACTACGTCATTATCCAATGCAAGGCTGTAGTTCTTCGGAAAAGCGGTAACGGCATCCTGAGCAGCCGCAATATAAGTGCTCGCACCGATGGATAGCAACAATAAAAGCGATCTCGAAATGGAGAACATGGCTCGAAGTGTAAAGCATCCGAGTTACTGTAGCCTGAGCAGGAATCTCATCCAGCACTTCCCTGCTCAACAGGCGTCGGAGTCCGCGGCGGCACAATCCCCAACTCCTCATAAATAGGCCGCATCTCTTTGCGGATTGTCTTCAGGCGCGTCCAGAACCACGCTGCACCCGCGATGCACACCACTCCGCTAATCATCACTGTCCGCGGAGCGCCAATCGCATGTGCCAGCGCACCGGCAAGCAAGCTGCCAAATGGAGCCATCCCGACAAACGCGACCGTGTAGTAGCTCATCACGCGGCCACGCATGTTCTCGCTTACCAGCGTCTGGATGATCGTATTACTTGCCGTCAGCCCCTGCATCATGCCAAAGCCGATGACCAGCATCATCAACATCGAGAGCCACATTGTTTTGGATAAGCCAAAGAGGATGAGCCCCACTCCGAACGACACAGCCGCTACCGGGATCATCTTTGTAAGGCCACGAACCGATTTGCGCACCACCAGAGCCAGCGCTGATGCCAGCGATCCCACGCCGACCGCGCCCATCAGGAATCCCAACGTATGCGGACCACCATGCAGCACTTGAGCCGCGAAGACCGGCATCAGCACCATAAACGGCCAACCCATCAGGCTCAACACTGCGAAGAGCAGAAGAATGGTGCGGATCGGCGCGAACCCTGCGACATAAACCCATCCTTCTTTTAACTGCTCGAGCATCGACGTGGAAGCCTGCTTCACCGCGGCAACATTCACCCGCATCAGCAACAGCGAAACAATGACGGCAATGTAACTGATGCCATCGACAAGAAAGCACCAGCCTTCACTGGTAGCGGCAATCAGCAATCCCGCAAGCGATGGCCCAATCAGTCGCGCCAGATTCACCATCGATGAGTTGATGGCAATGGCATTCGAAAGATCGGCGCGATCCTCCACCATCTGCACCATAAAGGACTGGCGGCCCGGCATATCGAACGCGTTGATCACGCCCTGGCATGCGCTCAGAATCAGTACTTCATGAATGTTGATGCGATGCGAAAGAGTGAGAAACGCAAGCAACAGGGACTGCACCATGGCCAGCGCCTGCGTCCAGATGAGAACATTGCGCCGGTTCATGCGATCGACGATGACACCTGCCAACGGAGCCAGCAGAAATGTAGGGATCTGTCCTGCGAAGCTGACCGTACCCAGCAGCAGCGACGACTTCGTCAGCCGGTAGACAAGCCACGACGTAGCGATGCGCGTCATCCACGTGCCGATAAGCGAGATGCTCTGGCCACCAAAGAAGAGACGGAAATTCCTATGTCGCAGAGCACGCCAGGCATGCGAAAAATCATGCACAGCAGGCTTCGGATTATTTCCTGATTCTGTTCGCTCTGTAGTCATGCCTGGAAGGATACGCAGCAACTAATGGATCGCAATCTCCCCAGTACTCGAAGCACGCGGATTATTCTTCTGCAACAGAAACGCCATAGGAACCATCAACAACGACGCTCCGCACAAAATATAAAAGATATCGACGTACGCCAGTGACTGGGCCTGCCGCTGCATCTGGTTGAATATCTGTCCTTGCGCCAGCATTCCGGCATTCGATGAACCCGCTGAGCCGCTGAATGCTCCAGTCAACGATTGCACGCGGCTTTGAAAGACCGCGCTCGACGGGGTCAGATACTTGATCAACTGATTGTGATGAAACTGCCCGCGCTCGGTCACACCGGCATTTGTCAACGAGATCAAAATACTGCCACCGATATTGCGCACGAAGTTAATCAAACCGGAGATCTGGTTGCTCTTCTCGCGCGGCAGCCCGAAATAAGCAGCCGTCGTGACGGAAATAAACACGAACGGAATGGAGAAGATCTGCACAACGCGCATCCATGATGCGGTGCCGAAGCTCAACCCAAGATTCAACCGCGTAGCCGTGTAGAAATACGAACAGGCAAAGCATGTGAATCCGAATGCAATCAGGTTGCGCGCCGGGAAGCGGCTGACTGCCTGTCCTGCAAACGGCATGACGAAGATCAGCGCGAGACCTCCGCCGGAAAGCGATAAGCCTGCGATGGTTGCGGTATATCCCAACTGTCCTTGCAGAAACTGCGGCTGCAAGACAGTCGTCGCATTCAACAAACCGCCAGTCAGCAGCATCAGGAAACAGCACACGGCGAAGTTTCTAGACTTCAGTAGCTTCAAATCCATCAGAGGATTTTTTGACGTCCACTGCTGGATGATGAGGGCAACGAATGTGATCAGGAACGCTATTCCGAAGAACTGAATAAAGCCAGACTGGAACCAGTCCTTCTCCTCGCCCTTGTCCAGCATGATCTGTAGAGTTGCCATGGAAAGCACCAGCAGGCTTACACCGATGTAGTCGAGACGGAAGAAGTTCTTTCTATCCGCCTTGTTCCACGGAGGATCTTCGACCAATCGCTGCGTTAGAACGAACGCCAGAATCCCGACTGGGATATTGATATAGAAAATCCAGTTCCAGCTGTAGTTGTCGGTAATCCATCCACCCAAAGTAGGACCGATCGACGGGGCGAGAACGGCGACCAGGCCATACAGCGCAAATGCAAGCCCGCGCTTCGAGGCTTCAAATGAGTCTGCCATGATGGCCTGCGCCATCGGCTGCAAACCACCACCGCCCGCTCCTTGTATTACGCGGAATAGCAGTAACAGCGGCAACGTGGGAGCAATGCCGCACAAAAAAGAACTGATCGTGAAGATCACGATGCAGAGCATGAAGAAATTCTTGCGGCCAATGACGCTTGCCGCCCATCCGCCCATCGGAAGCACAACGGCATTCGCCACCAGATAGGCGGTCAGCACCCATGTGCTCTCATCCTGGCTGGCTCCGAGCGAGCCGGCAATATGCGGAAGCGCAACGTTGGCGATGGAGGTATCCAGCACCTCCATGAATGCCGCCAGCGCGACCGTAGCTGCGATGAGCCACGGGTTCGTTTTCGGCTTCCATTTATCCTGCGCAATCAGCTTAGGCTCGGCCGCAGCCGTGGATGTTGCCATGTACGGCGTAACCCTTTCTTACGGCGCAGCCATTCTCAACTCAAGCGCGCCGCCGCAAACATCATGTAAGTGGTAACACATACATAGATGCAGTTTGTACAGCAATGGACGCGAATTCCTCGTTCTTCTTCGATGAACTCTTACAAAACGAGAATGAACTTCCACAAGAGTATCGCTTTTCAAATCCCGCGCAACAGAAACAAATCAAGCCGTGCAAAAGGTCTTCATCAATTTCTCAACAGAACCATATACCATCCTGTCGAGAACAAAATTCAGATGATTTTGAACCGACAGATACTCTCCGCCATCGTACTCGCATCTTCCCTATGCACCCATGCACTCGCGCAATCGAACGCCGCGCATCCCGGCGCCCGCACCATCATGGATGCGCATAACTGCTATCCCTATTTCGAATGGTGGTACGACCGCATCGACCGCGCCCTCTCTGCTGGAACACCGCTTGCCATTGAGCAGGACCTCTACTGGTATACCGATCCCAAAACCGGCAAATCGCAGTCACTGGTAGCCCACGGCGATCCGCTCAGCGGCAACGAGCCTACGATGGAGCATTATTTCTTCGACAAGGTACGCCCCACCGTCGAACGGGCATTGAAAAGCGGCGATAAGAAAAACTGGCCTATCATCACACTCAATCTTGACTTCAAAACGAATGAAACAGAGCATCTCGAAGCCGTCCTGGCTTTGTTGACGAAATATCAGGACTGGTTAACCACTGCGGTGAAGACCTCCGATCCGGCAACGCCCCAGCCGCTCGATGTAAAACCAATTCTCGTCCTCACCGGCGAAAACGATACGCAACAGGCCGTCTTCTACGACAAGGTTCCGGTGGGAGGCAAAATCCTTCTCTTTGGAGCCGTTCATAATCATGACCACGATCCAATGGCGGCACCCGACATTCTCGAAACCGAAAAAGCCAGCAACTATCGCCGCTGGTGGAACAATCCCTGGAACGTGGTCGAGAAGGGTGGTCAGAACCACGCTGGCGAGTGGACAGCAGAGGATAACCAGCGTCTTCGTTCTCTGGTACAACAGGCTCACGCCAACGATTTATGGATTCGCTTTTACACACTGGACGGAGCAACGGAAAAAGAACTCAGCGCCAACGGCTGGTTCCACGGCTACAACTTCGGCTCCCACCCGGCCGCCCATCTACGCTGGCAAGCGGCGCAACAAGCAGGAGTCGATTACATCGCAAGTGACGAATATGAAGAACTGGCCGCTTTCCTGAAACACAGGAAGTAAACAGCATCATCTTGTCTCAAGAAGTGTCATCCAATTGGATACATGCAGGAAATAACAACGAATACGCTATGACCGATTCGATGATCGGCACGATGATCGCTGCATATCCATCAGCACTCCTCCCGCGTCACTCTTCCCGCATGAGTTTGGAGGGATCGACGGCAAGCGCTCGGCGGGCTGGGATGGCAGACGCTGCAATCCCCAGCAGCGCCATGGTCAGCACCGCGCCGCCCACAACCACGGGGTCCCGCGGATTCGCCTGATACACGATGTGCCCCAGCAACCGGCTGGCAAAAACACCCGCCAGCAAGCCCACCGCCGATCCCACGCCGAGCAGGATAATGGGACGGCCGACCGCCGCACTCATCACCTGCGTCCTGCGCGCACCCAATGCCACGCGGATGCCCAGCTCCTTCATTCGACGGCTCACGCTGTAGGCTGCCATGCCGAAGATGCCTGTCACCGCCAGCATCGCTGCCAGCAGACCCATGACGCCCAGCGCCATGGTCGCCGCCCGTGCCGGGAACAGCTCACCATCCAGCGAATTGGTCCAGCTCTGCACAGTGATGGGGGCATTCGGCGCGATGCCGCTTAGTGTGTGCTGTAGCGCTGACGCCATCTCGCTCGGCGTCCGCCGCGACCGCACCACGAAGACCGCGCCACTGTTCTCATTTTGCGGCAACGGCACATACACGACAGGCGGCGTCGACTCTGTCAGATCGTGGTATTTGCCGTCCTCCGCCACGCCTACTACTTCCGTCAGGTGTTCCGACAGAATAAAGTGCTGTCCGATCGCTGGCGTTTCTTTCCACAACTGGCGCGCGAAGGTCTCGTTCACGACCGCGACATACGGTGTCTTTGTGGTGTCCTGCCATGAGACATCTCGCCCGCCCAGCAGCCGAGTACCGGCAGCCTCCAGGTATCCCGGTGACATCGTAAAGACGTATGGCGCGAGCGCTGAATTATTCAGCTTGAACTCTGTCGTTCCCGGCCGGAAGACAGGAGTCCCACGCATTCCGCCAGTGAAAGGTGTTTTGCTCACTGCACCTGCTGCCGTTACGCCGGGGATGCTGCGCACCGCCTCAATGATTTCTTTCTCACTTGCTTGTCCTGACTCGCTCAGATCTATATCAGCGAGCATTGCACCCTGCGGCTGGAAGCCCAGTGGGACATGCAGCATGCGCACCATGCCGCGCACCGACACCAGCGAGGCTGTTACCAGCAATGTGCAGATGGCGATTTGCGCCCCCAGCAACAGGTCGCGCAGGGCAAACCGTCGAAGGTGCATCGATTCTGCCGGTCCGCTCTTCATCGCCTGCAACGGACTGCTCTGCCACGCCTGCCGCGCTGGAACCATCCCAAACAGCAGCGCGCTTCCCAGAGTGAATACCAGACCTGCCAGGTACACACGCGCATCCACGCTTACTACCAGATGACTTTCAACAAATGGATGCATCCGGTTCAGCACATGCAGAAGTAAGTCCGCGGTCAGCAGCCCCGCTGCTCCGCCCATCAGCGAAACGATCAGCGCCTCGGTCAGCAATTGCCTCACCAGCCGCCGCCGGCTCGATCCAAGGGCCATACGGAGCGCCAGTTCCCTGCTGCGATCCGCCACGCGCGCTGCAAACAGACTTGCCAGATTCGCGCAAGCCGCCGCCAGCACCAGCAGCGCCAGCACGGTCACGCTCCAAAGAAATCCGCGAATGACATCGCCCTCGTCCCCGATGAGTCCTGGATGGATCAGTCGCAGCGGCTGACCGTCGTCGGTCTCCGGATACCCTTTCGCCAGCTCGGCTGAAATTGCATTCAGATTTTCCGTTGCCTGCTGCTGCGTCACGCCCGGCTTCAGCCGGCCAATCACCGTAACAGCTATCGATGCCCGGCGATGCAGGTAATCCGACCCAGTTTCCACCTGCCCCTCGTTCACCATAGGTATCCAATAGTCCGGCCACACAAACCGCTCCGTGCCGTGGAACCGCGCTGGTGCCACGCCCACCACCGTAAATGGATGCTTGTTCAACTCGATGGTTGTTCCGATTACGCCTCGATCAGCGTGAAACGAATTTCGCCACTGAGCGTTGCTCAACACCACATACGGCGCTGAATCCGGGCCATGCTCGTCGGCTTCGTGGAAGAATCGTCCCACTTCCGGCTGCACGCCGAGCAGATCGAAATAGTTGCCGGTAACCTCGTCGCCGTGGAGGCTCATCACCGCGTTACGCCAGCTCACTCTTGCATGAGAATATCCAGAGAACCCGATCATTCCACTGAAGGTGGTGTTGCGCCGCCGAAAATCCTCAAACGCTGGATACGACGTCGTCAGCAGCCTTCCCTGCGCCCACTGCTTATGGCGCAACTGATAGAGGTTCTGCGGATCGCTCACCTCCAGCGGGTGCAGCAGGATTGCATTCAGCACTCCAAAGACGACGACGTTTGCCCCAATGCCCAGCATCAGAGTGACTAAGGCTACGACGGTGAATGCGGGAGACTTCCGAAGTACGCGCAGTGCATAACGAACATCGAGCAGCAGGTTCTCCAGGAGTGGCAGGCCTCCCTCAGCGTGATAGTCTTCCCGAACCGCCTCTACGGTTCCGAACTTCAGGCGGGCCTGGCGGCGGGCTTCTTTGGGAGTCATGCCGTCGCGGATGTTCTCTTCAGCCTGCAACGCGAGATGCTGCTCCATCTCTTCGCGCAGTCGCTCATCGCCTCGGCGCTTGGCCGCAAAGTTCCGGACACGTGCGAATAAACGCTTCATTTGTCTCATTCGCTCCTCAGCGTACGAACCGGATCAAGGTAGGCGGATCGCAGAGCCGGAACGACACATGCTGCGAGTGAAATCAGTCCCAGCAAAACAACGGACGAGCAAAAGCTTGTCGCGTCGAGCGGGCTGATACCGAAAAGTAGTTGAGCAAGTGCCTGAGTTGTCAGCAGTGCCATGCCTACACCGAGGGAAATACCGATGAGCGTCAGCTTTAAACCCTGGCGGAACACGACAACCGCGATGTTGCTGCGCGTTGCTCCCACGGCGATACGAATACCGAATTCCCGATTCCTCTGGAGAGTCGTATAGGACACAATCGCATAGATGCCAACTGCGGAGACGAGCAGCGCCAGTGCCGCGAACGCGGTGAGCAGAGACAAACTATATCGTCTCGGCGCAAGGGAGTTCGAGACGACGTCCTGCATGCTCCGTATTGCATCGACAGGCTGATCAGGTCGGACAGCGTGGATTCTTATGCGAATGGCGTGGTCCAGCGCAAGCGGATCGCCTACGCTACGCACGAACAGGCTCATGCTTGCCAGATCGTGATGGGTCTCGTCCTGCAGGTAGGGCATATAAACCGCAGGCTCAGTCGGCGATTCTGGAGACCCAAATTTCATCCCCTGCACAACGCCAACAATCTCGCGCATTCGTGGAGCCGATGTGCCTACTCTGCCGGGCCCCGTGTAGTTAACGCCAATGAGTTTTCCTATGGGATTTTCTCCGGGCCAATAGCGACGCGCCGCCTGTTCGTCGATGATGACCACCGGCGCGGAATCGGCATTGTCGCCAGAATTGAAGAAGCGTCCTCGGATGAGAGGTGTTCCGCTGACATGAAAGAAATCGGAGCTCGCCCAGCAGCCCTCAGCAGGCGGAGCATGATTGGGATCATTCGCCCGATCACCGAATACCAGCGTTGCAATGGCAACGTTCTGACCAGGAGTACAGTCGCCAACAGCCACGGCACGCACCCCTGGAAGGCTTCCTACGCCTTCCAGTACATCTCTCCAGAAACCCCGCCCCTCTGGGCCATAGTAAATTGTCCGCAAATATGTTGTAAGCATGTGGTAGGGCTCAAATCCTGAATCCACGCGCGAAAGGCGCCAGTAGCTATGCAGGAGCAGTCCGGCACAGATCGATAGCACCATCGAGCACGCGATCTCAGCAACGATCAGCGAAGAAAAGAAGCGATGATGCCGGGTGCCGGTGCTGGCCCGGCCCGATTTCAGCGATGATGCAAGATTGAGTCCGGAAAACATAAGGGACGGTGCCCAGCCGAAGAGGAGGGTCGTCAGGACAGCGATACCTGTAGTCACCAGCAGCGCAAGACCGTTCAGATGGATGCCCTCCAGTCTGGGCAGCCCGAGTGCGGGCAAGCGAGGAAGAAGCTGGAGTGCGAGCCATGCCGCGAAAACGCCCGGAGAACAAGCCACGACTGTCAGCACGAATCCTTCTGTCAAAAGCTGCTGCCGCAACCGCTTCCGGCCAGCCCCCAGGCTCAGTCGAACTGCCATCTCAGCGCTGCGGCGTGCCGATCTGGCAAGCAGAAGAGCCGCGACATTGATGCACGCCACCAACAGTACGAGCACGACGGCCAGCACAATGATCTGCAATTGTGTCCGGACCGAACCCACTAGGTCCTCTTTCAAGGGAACGAGCTGCACACGAACGTCGGGTGGTTCTCCTGGAGCCGGTCGCAGTATTCCGATCAGGTCATCCTCTGCCATGGCAGCAGTAACGCCTGGTTTCAGTCGACCCATGACCCTCATGAATTTGTTGCTCCGCCACTTCATAAATTCCCAGCTGGGCCGTGTGGTAACTTCGGCAAAAATATCCGTATCCGGGAACAGATCGGGGAGGGGCGGCGCTACGCCAATGATGGTATTTGCCCCGCCGCCGACGTGAATCACGCGGCCAATGACGTGGGGATCACCTCCAAGCATGGATTTCCAGAATCGGTAGGACACCACAGTCGTAGGGTTCCGAAGCTCGCTGTATTCCTTTGCGGTGTAAAAGCGGCCCAGGTAGGGGCCGACACCCAGCATGTCGAAGAAACCCTCCGAAATACCAGTGCAGTGGAGCAGCTTAGGATCACCGTCACCTGTCCACGTCTCGCTGAAGTAGCGAATGTACTCCGCAATCCGGGAAAAGGATCGGTTGTGATCCTGATAGTCGAGGAAATCAGGGCCTGACGCCGCGATTTGCGCGTTTCCCTGGGCATCGGAGCGTGCCCAAACTGCATAGAGCTGATTGGATTGTGGGAAGGGCAGAGGTTCTAGCAGGATGTGGTAGACGATGCTGAAAATCGCCATATTCACGCCAATTCCGAGAGTCAGAATCAGAGCCGTCAGCAACGTGAAGCCTGGCGATCTGTGCATCTGACGAAGGGCGTACCGCAGATCCTGCAGCAGGTTCTCAAAGAATGGCAACCCCTGCTCATCGTGATAATCTTCCCGAACTGCTTCTACGGCACCAAATTTCAACACCGCCTGCCGTCGCGCCTCAGCCGGTGACATGCCAGCACGTAGATTCTCTTCCGTCTGCATCGCGAGATGCTCTTCCATTTCTTCGCGCAGCCGCTGATCGCCTCGTCGCCCCATTACGAAGTTCTCCAGGCGCGCAACAGACCGTCTCAGGATTCTCATGGCAAATCCTCCGCTTTCACTTCAAAAAAGCGCGCGATGATCGCCGCTGTCTGCTCCCAATCGTGTTTTTCGGCTTCCAGTAACTTATGTCCCGCGCGCGTCAGCCGGTAAAAGCGCGCCCGGCGGTTGTTTTCCGAGGGGCCCCAATCCGATGCGATCGCACCCTCCTGCTCCAGTCTCAGCAGAACGGGATAAAGCGTGCCCTGATTGACCGATAGCAGAGCGCCGCTGATCTGTTCGATGCGCCGGGCGATGCCATACCCGTGCAGCGGCCCCAGCACATCGAGGGTCTTCAGGACCATAAGGGCCAGCGTTCCCTGCTGGACATCCTTTTTCTGTTTCATGCGGCTTCGTCTCGCGTGATGGTCATTTGGCTTACCAACAGAAGAATGCCACAACTCTATTGGGAAAGCAACAGGAGCAAATGATCTAACAGCTGTTCCTTGTCGACCTTGTGAATCATGTCAAGCGTCATACGCTCTCAATGCAAGGCAGCCTATTCATTTCAAGCCGTTTGCCAGAAGAAATAATTGGCATGCTATTTCAATCAGTTCGGTAAAATAGAGATAGAGATGACAGAGAAGGCTCGCCAAATGGCGAGCCTTCTCTGTTCCCGGAAATGCTACAACGCACTACAAATCATAAACAGCACCTAACCCACTTAGAATGAGATGAATAGAAATTGCCATTTTAGAATCAAAGGCATAAGAGCAAAATGAAAATAGTGCCCTAATAAAATCAAATACTTACAAAAATCGAAGGGGTAGGGGGTACCCCAAAAATCGGCTGAGAAGCCCATCTGCGCCTCTGACAGTACGACCTAATAATTATTGATGTAGACAGGATTTCCGAGTAAGTAAAGCGCCCCATCCAGATCGCGCACCTCTACACTCAACCAGTGACGCTTACCATCGCTCTGCCACGTCCGCTCGGCTGTCTGGTCATCATGCATCAACACCTCGTCGGCGAGCGATGCCATCTGCTGGCCATCCAATAGCACGCGTACCTGGTTACCCTGGCATCGCACGATGTGGATCGCCAGCTTCACAGTATCGCCGGCATTTGCAGTCAGCAGGCCGCCCATCTGAGCCGTTCCGTGACTATCGGATGCAGTAATTTCTAAAAGGCGGTCCCGCGATCCATAGAGATCGACGAAGACATGCCCGGCACGAATGCCTTCGAGAATCGCCGGGACGGACAACTCCGGAGCATGCACAACCGTCGTAGGACTGCCAATGGAACCGATCTGATCGAGCGGCCGCTGCGGCTGGTGGTTGTCGCTGTCGCCAATGGCCGTAGGGCGGAAACCAGCCCGAAGCTGCTCTTCCCAGAAGTGCCTGCTGGAAAGGGTACCTCGCGCGTTCCCGTTATTGAATACCTCCACCGCATCGACAAAGTGCATGTCGACCGGAGGATCAGGCTCCCACCGGCAGCCACGGCAAATCTCGCCGCCAGGAGCTTCAGCATGATTGATGGAGAAGATACCGCCAAGCTCGCGAGCGCTTTTAGCCAAGATGGTTATATCTGGCACCGCGCTAGTGCCGTACTGGTAGTTAAGAAAACGCATGCTGCCAAAGAAATTGGCATGCCCCTGGATCGTAGTCACCTCACGAGCCGGAATAAAAAGGAGTTGGTCGAAGTAAGGCTGCAACTCACGCAGCGAGTTGTATTGCGAAATAGTGTTGTGGTCGCTCACGCCAATAAAATCCAAACCCCGGCGCGCAGCAGCCTCCGCAGTCACAAATACCGGGCAAGGTACTGAATGCCCGCTCTGGCTCTTGCAAGTTCCATCGCTATGACCGGTGTGCATATGCAGATCGCCGCGATACCAGCCAGCCTCGGCTTTTAGGGGCTTATCAGTAAAGGAAACATCATCGGAGGCTTTATCGAAGTAGATGTCTGCCTCATAAGAGGAAGTCATATTAGAGCGGATATTCGAAACAGCGAAGACAAGCTTCCACTTGCCAGGGAGAATCGCTCCCGGCAGATAGGACGGCGTGGCATCTGACTCGCCGATAGTGAAATGAGATTTGTTGCTGCCGCTGTTTCCCCGAAACCGTTCCGGATCGAAGATTTCCGTGTTCAACACCGTCTCCTTATCGCGGTCGGTGTAGCGGATATCGACGGTAATGCGGTGAGTTCCTTTGGGAACATCAAATGGTAGCTCAAGGAACTTGTGATTCTGGGCATAAGTCACCGTGCCCTTCAGAACCACCTGCGGCACATCATCGGCTGCAAATGCAACATGAGCCAAAGCAAGAATCAGCAGCAAGAAAAAGCTTTTCTGTTCGAAGCGGACAAACTTCTGTATCGGCATACCCGACCATTATGCGCGAGCAAGGCAACATTTTCATGAACACGCAATGGATCAGTAAATATGTATCAGCTACTGAGACAAATCGAGCCAGCGGTCGAAATCTCCATTCCGGATCATCGAAGCAATCTGCTCAATATCGCCAGCCAAAGCACGATCGGCCTCCAGCGATGCGATGTGTTCGCGGATCAGCAAATATGCTTCATGAATCTGACGTCCTGGCTTCAGCGGCAGCCGGAAATCCAATCCCTGCGCAGCGCAGAGAAGTTCAATTGCCAAGACATACTCGACGTTCTCCACAATTTGCCGCAGCTTAAGCGCAGCAGTCATGCCCATCGATACATGATCTTCCTTACCGCCGGAGGTCGGCACGCTGTCCACGCTCGCCGGATGCGCCAACACCTTCGCCTCGTTCAACAAAGCAGCAGCAGCCACATGCGCAATCATGAATCCCGAAGACAAGCCTGCATGTTTGGAAAGAAACGCCGGCAGCCCTTCGTTGATATCTGGATTGATAAGCCGGTCGATGCGCCTCTCGCTGATGCTCATCAGATCGGTCAGAGCGATAGCGGCATAGTCAAAGACCAGCGCCAGCGGAGCCCCATGAAAATTGCCGCCAGAGAGAACATCTGGCGCATCAGCAAAAACCAGCGGATTATCCGTAGCCGAACCGGACTCAACTTCGACAACTTCTTTCCCGTGTTCCAACGCTTGACGAACAGCCCCATGCACCTGCGGCATACAGCGCAAACAATAAGCATCCTGCACACGAGGATCATTGCTCACATGCGACTCGCGAATCTCGCTCGCCTCCAGCAATGCAAGCAGGTGCTGCGCGGCCGCAATCTGTCCGGCATGCGGCCTGGCTCGATGAATCCGCAAGTCAAACGCTGTCGGTGTTCCGCGCAAAGCCTCAAGCGACATAGCTCCGGCAACATCCGCCAGCTTCACAAGACGAAGCGCGTGCTGCAGTGACAGTCCACCCACGGACGTCAACGCCTGCGTGCCATTCAACAACGCGAGGCCTTCCTTCGCCTCTAATTTGATAGGCGCAAGGCCCGCAGCGCGCAGAGCATCGGCGCTCTCCATCGCAACACCTTGACAGAAAGCTTTCCCCTCACCGATCAGCGTAAGCGCCAGATGCGCGAGAGGAGCCAGATCGCCACTCGCTCCGACAGAACCCTTCTCGGGAATCACAGGATGAACGCCAGTATTCAGCATGGCAAGCAGCAACTCGATAACTTCAAGACGAACACCACTGAATCCCTTGGCCAAAACGTTCGCGCGCAGCAGCAGCATGACGCGCACTTCACGTTCGGCCAGAGGCTTCCCAAGCCCGCAGGCATGGCTGCGAACAAGGTTCAACTGCAAAGCTGCAAGCTCATCTCGAGGAATACTGATGTCGGACAACTTGCCAAAGCCTGTGTTCACGCCGTACACAGTCTGGCCACGGGCAATGATGTCATCAATCACTCGCCGAGAGCGATGAATTCCCGGCACGGCTTCAGCAGACAGGTAGACGTCTATTCGTCCTAGTGCAACCTGTTCGATATCATTCAGCTTCAATGGCTCGCCAGAGATGGAAATACCAGCTTTGGACTTCTTAGTAGACATATAAAAATCCTAAAGAATTGCTTTGCATAGAAACATGGACGATGCCCATTAAGAATGAGAGAATATAGAGAAATTCACTACAAATTACATGCTTATCTATGAATTCCTCTAGCTTGCTTGATTCTTATGGTCGCCATCTTTTGGATGAACTGCAAAAGGATGCGCGTCTTTCCATCGCAGAATTGTCACGCCGCATCGGCCTCTCGCCCACAGCGACTACGGAACGCTTACGTCAGATGGAAGAAATTGGCATCATTGCAGGTTATTCCATAGAGATTGACCGCGAAGCATTAGGCTTGCCGCTACTGGCTTTTATCCGCATGACATGCGAAGGCGAGCGATATAACAAATTCCTCACCTTTGTCCAGACACTCGAAGAAGTGCGCGAATGCCACCACCTTACCGGCGCAGATGCTTTTCTACTGAAGGTTACGACTACTTCGATTGAAGATCTTGAGGCATTGATCGAAGCGTTGCTTCCCTACGGAAGCCCCACTACGAGCATTGCATTTTCATCCCCAGTGGAACGTCGCCGTTACGCCGTCAATGCGAGGCTCACGACGATTACGAAGAAGAAAACTCTTCGCTCTGTTCGCAGATGACGCTCACGCCAGATCAATTTTTTCAATAAGCAGTTGCTTAAGACAATCTTTCCACTCTTCCAACTCGACAACAGGAACACATTCGCGTTCGCTATGTGCCGTGCGCATATCTCCTGGCCCGATCACAACAACTTCTTTGGCCACTTTTGTAAATCGTGTCGCCTCCGATCCGAAGGCGATTCCAGTCAAAGGTCTTGCGAGCATCTGTGATAGAGCAGAGGCTATATGCGGCTCTCCAGCAGTGGCAAATCCAACTTCAGCTCTTTGTATATCTACTTCGATTCTGCATCCGGCGTTACTACTCTCTATTTCATGAGCAAGCCGTTGAAGTCCGGCGGCTATTTGTTGCGGATCTTCCTCTGGCAACGGTCTCCACTCAACGAGAAATGAACAACTGCCAGGGATGATGTTCTTAGCGCTGCCTCCGTCAATTCTGCCAATGTTGAAGGTCGTCCGAGGAGGATCGAAGAGAACGTTGCTTGCGCCATCACGCTGCTGCATCCAGTTTTCGATTACGCTTACAAGTTTTGCTGACACTAAGATTGCTGACACACCCTGCTGAGGAAATGCGCTGTGCGCTTCCCTACCCTGCACGCGGATAGAAGCCAGTCCATAGCCTTTTCCTGCCACTGCCGGACGCAAGGAGGTTGGCTCGCAAATCACTGCACACTGTGGCACAATGGCTTCCGCTTCCAGTAATCGCGAGGTTCCGATGCACCCAATTTCTTCGTCAGCAGTGAGTATTAACGCGACTGAGTTTTGCACATCGCTGGTGGACACTTCAGAGATAGCTGCCAGCAGACACGCCAGCGATCCTTTCACATCACAGGAGCCGCAGCCGTGAAGCATATCGCCTTCACGCATAAGCGAAGTGGCATCAGGCCATGACTGCGCAAAGGGAACGGTATCTGTATGGCAGATAAATGCGAGGTCAACTTTTAACTTAGAGATGCCCTGCTGCAAAGGAACAGCAATCAGATTGATCTTTTCCACGCCGTAAGTATCGTGATAGATAATCTCACGCCAGTGCCATCCAGAGTCCTTTAACAGGCCGCAGACATAGTCGATCAGCGGACGATTCGACATGGAGGAGACAGACGGAATCGCTACCAGCCGCTCAAGAATCTCTTCCACTTTCAAAAGACAACTTCCTTCCCAGCCACGAAGACTCGCGGTCTTGTCGGAGCAGCAACGAAGTATGCCAATTCGCGATAGTCCGTAACTTCGTGAATGACGAAATCGGCCCGCTTGCCTGCTTCCAGCGATCCGATTTCATCTCCGAGTTGTAGGCTGTACGCAGCATTGATGGTTGCAGCTACAATCGCCTCTGCTGGCAGCATCCGCATGTACAGACAAGCGAGCGAGAGCACGAAGTACATCGATGGTGTTGGCGAAGAGCCGGGATTAAAATCCGTTGCGATCACCGGAGCCAACCCGTGCTCAATCATCAGGCGCGCTTTGGGGTACTCGCTTCGTCCAAGCGCGAAGACGGATGCAGGAAGCAGAATCGGCTGCACTTTTGCATCGCAGAGTGCTTTGATGCCGTCGAT
>Ga0137415_10003105_pt1 | contig 16465 bp, 13 predicted proteins | sample CZODoug3_1_1_16f_FD_183082 | JGI IMG/M metagenome (GOLD analysis project Ga0137415, IMG submission 183082) | Vadose zone soil fungal communities from Angelo Coast Range Reserve, California, USA - CZODoug3_1_1_16fungal (Hybrid Assembly) | ecosystem: Environmental > Terrestrial > Soil > Vadose...
TTGTTCACCAGCGAGTCGGTGACCGAGGGTCACCCGGACAAGATGTGCGACGCGATCAGTGACTCGGTGCTGGACGCACTACTGGCGGTGGACCCGCGCAGTCGGGTCGCGGTCGAGACGATGGTCACCACGGGCCAGGTGCACGTGGCCGGCGAGGTGACCACGAGTGCCTACGTGGACATTCCGACGCTGGTCCGGGAGCGCATCCTGGAGATCGGGTACGACTCCTCGGCCAAGGGCTTCGACGGCAACTCCTGCGGGGTCAACGTCGCGATCGGGGCCCAGTCGGCCGACATCGCGCAGGGCGTGGACACCGCGTACGAGGCGCGCGTCGAGGCCAGCGCCCAACTCGAGGACCTGATCGCGAGGCAGGGCGCCGGCGACCAGGGCCTGATGTTCGGCTACGCCTGCACCGACACCCCCGAGCTGATGCCGCTGCCGATTGCATTGGCGCACCGGCTGGCCCGCCGGCTGGCCGAGGTGCGCAAGTCCGGCCTGCTGCCTTACCTGCGCCCGGACGGCAAGACGCAGGTCACCATCGAGTACGCCGGCGACCAGGCGGTCCGGCTGGACACCGTCGTGGTGTCCAGCCAGCACGCCGAGCACGTCGACCTGGACGGCCAGATGGTCGGCGACATCAAGACCCACGTCGTCGGGCCCGAGCTGGCGGCCCTGAAGCTGGACACCACCGACACCCGGCTGCTGGTCAACCCGACCGGGCGGTTCGTCATTGGCGGCCCGATGGGCGACGCCGGCCTGACCGGCCGCAAGATCATCGTGGACACCTACGGCGGTATGGCCCGGCACGGCGGCGGGGCCTTCTCCGGCAAGGACCCGTCCAAGGTCGACCGGTCGGCCGCCTACGCGATGCGCTGGGTGGCGAAGAACGTGGTCGCCGCCGGGCTGGCGCAGCGGGTCGAGGTGCAGGTCGCCTACGCGATCGGCAAGGCGGCCCCGGTCGGGCTGTTCGTCGAGACGTTCGGCACCGAGACGGTCGACCCCAGCAAGATTCAGAACGCCATCGCCGACGTGTTCGACCTGCGCCCCGCCGCGCTGATCCGGGACATGGACCTGCTGCGGCCGATCTACGCGCCGACCGCCGCCTACGGTCACTTCGGCCGCACCGACCTGGACCTGCCGTGGGAGCACACGGACCGGGCCGACGCGCTGAAGTCCGCGGCGGGCGCCTGAGCGGTCTCGGACCGGCCGGGCGGAGGTATCTACCCGCCCGGCCCGGGCCGGGCGGAGTTGGGTCGGCCGGTGGCGGGGTGGCCCGGCGGCGTCTGATAAACCGGGCGACGTGACCACGGCACGCCCGACGCGGCGGGGGGAACGGCGCCCGGCCGAGGAGCTCCCGGTCGCCAGGGTCGCCGTCGACGTGCCGCTCGCCCACCTGGACCGGCCCTTCGACTACCAGGTGCCCGACCAGCTGGCCGACGACGCGCGCCCCGGGGTCCGGGTCCGCGTGCGGTTCGCCGGGCGGCTGGTGGACGGCGTGCTGCTGGATCGGGTGGCGCGCTCCGAGCACGTCGGCAAACTGGGCTGGCTGGAGCGGGTCGTATCGCCCGAACCGGTGCTCTCTCCGGAGCTGGTCGCGCTGTGCCGCACGGTCGCCGACCGCTACGCCGGCACCTTCGCCGACGTGGTCCGGCTGGCCGTGCCACCCCGGCACGCCCGCGTCGAGGCCGAGACCACCCGTCCCGAGCCGGTCGATCTGGCCGGCCTCACCGCCGAGCCGGCGGCTGCCGTGCCGGACGGCGTTGAGCCGGACAGCGTTGAGCCGGACAGCCGTGTTGAGCCGGCCGTCGTCGTGTCCGGGCCGGTCTCGGTGGCGGTGCCCGGCGCGGCCGGCTGGGGGCGTTACCGGCACGGTGGCGCGCTGCTGGACGCCGTGGCCGCCGGCCGGGGCGCGCACGCTGTGTGGCAGCCGGTGCCGGGGGAGGACTGGCCGGCCCGGCTCGCCGAGGTGGCCGCCGGGGCACTGACCGCCGGGCGGGGCACCCTGATCATCTGCCCTGACCAGCGGGACGTGGCGCGCGTGGCGGACGCCTGCACCGCGCTGCTCGGCCGGGACCTGGTCGGCACCCTCACCGCCGACCTCGGCCCGGCGCGCCGCTACCGCAGCTGGCTGGCCGTCCGGCGCGGCGTCACGCGGGTCGTCGTGGGCACCCGGTCGGCCGCGTTCGCCCCGATCGTGGACCCCGGCGTGCTCGTGATCTGGGACGACGGCGACGACCTGCACGCCGAACCGCGCGCGCCGTACCCGCACACCCGCGACGTGCTGGTTTACCGGGCGCACGCCACCGGGGCCGCGCTGCTGGTCGCCGGGTTCGCGAGGACGGCCGAGGCGCAGCTGCTGGTCGAGTCCCGCTGGGCGCGCGAGGTGATCGCCGAGCGCACCGAGGTGCGGGCCGCCGCGCCCCGGATCGCCTCGGTCGGCGACACCGACGTCCACCTCGCCGCCGACCCGCACGCCAAGGCCGCCCGGCTGGCCAAGGTCGCGTTCGACGTGGCGCGGGCGGCGCTCGGCCGAGGCGAGCCCGTGCTGATCCAGGTGCCCCGGGCCGGCTACGTGCCGGGGTTGGCCTGCGCGAGCTGCCGGGAACGGGCCCGCTGCCGGCACTGCGCGGGTCCGCTCGGCCTGCCGCGCTCGTCCCGGGCGGCGGCCGGCTCGGCGAGGTCAGCCGGGGCGAACGGGTCGGCCGGGGCGAACGGGTCGGCCGGGGGTCATGGTGGCGGTCCCGCGGGGGCCGGGGCGGCGGCGGGTGCCGGGGCGGACGCGGCGGCGTCGCCGACCTGCCGGTGGTGCGGGGTCGCCGAGCCCACGTTCCGCTGCCCGAGCTGCGGGTCGCGGCGGCTGCGGGCCACCGTGGTCGGCGCGGGGCGCACCGCCGAGGAGCTCGGCCGGGCGTTCCCCGGGGTCCCCGTGCGGGGTTCCGGGGGTGGCGCCGACGTGCATGCGACGGTGCCGCCGGGCCCGGCGCTGGTGGTGGCGACCCCGGGCGCCGAACCGTGGGTGGCGGGCGTCGGCGGCGGGGCCGGCTACGGCGCGGCACTGCTGCTGGACGGCTGGGCGCTGCTGTCCCGGCCGGACCTGCGGGTGGCCGAGGAGACGCTGCGCCGTTGGATGGCTGCCGCCGCGCTGGTCCGGCCGGGGGGCGACGGGGGCCGGGTCGTGGTCGGCGCCGAGACCGAGCTCGCCGTGGTGCAGGCGCTGATCCGCTGGGACCCGGTCGGGCACGCCGCCGCCGAGCTGGCCGCCCGCACGGAGGTCGGCTTCCCGCCGGCGGTCCGGATGGCGGCCGTGGACGGTCCGCCCGCCGCGGTCGCCGAGCTGATCGAGGCCGCCCAGCTCCCGGAGTCGGCGGAGGTGCTGGGGCCGGTGGAGCTGGACCCGGGGCCGTCCGGGGCGGTCCGCGAGCGGGCCCTGGTGCGGGTGCCCCGGTCCGACGGCCGGGCGCTGGCCGCCGCCATGGTCGCCGCGCAGGCCGCCCGGACCGCGCGCAAGGCGGCCGACCCGGTCCGCGTCCAGCTCGACCCCCAAGCGATCGGCTGACTCCCCAGGGAGGGACCCGGCGCCGCGCACCTTGCGGGGTTCTCGCGCATCTTGCGGAGGGACGTCGCGCACCTTGCGGGGTTCTCGCGCACCCCGCACCATGCGCGGGAACCACGGACGGTGCGCGGGAACCATGTCGGGCGTGGCTGGACCGGGGGCGGCAGGGGTGGCAGGGCGGACACTAAGCTGGTCGCTGGTCATAACGTGTTCGAGCAGGGGGCGACTACCCACGATGGCGATCCAGCCGATTCGACTTTTCGGTGATCCGGTGCTGCGCAGCCGCGCGGCGGAGGTCGTCGATTTCGATGCCGAGCTGCGCAGGCTGGTCGCCGACCTGACCGACACGATGAACGAGGAGGGCGGCGCCGGCCTGGCCGCCCCGCAGCTGGGTGTCGGGCTTCGGGTGTTCGCCTACCACTGTGACGGCTTCGAGGGGCACCTGGTCAACCCGACGTTCGACGTGGTCGGCGAGGACATGCAGGACGGCCCGGAGGGGTGCCTGTCCATCCCGGGGCTGGCCTGGGACTGCCGCCGGCACCTGCACGTCGTGGCCAACGGCTGGAACATGCACGGCGAGCCGGTACAGGTGGAGGGTTCGCAGATGCTGGCGCGGTGCATCCAGCACGAGACCGACCACCTCGACGGCGTGCTGTTCCTGGACCGGTTGGACGTCGAGACGCGCAAGGCCGCGATGGCCGAGATCCGCTCGGCGCCGTGGTTCGCCGAGGCCGACCCGGTGAGCCGGCCGGTGGTCAGGACCAGCCCCCATCCACTGTTCGGGAAGGCTCGGTAGGCACGTGAGGCTCGTATTCGCCGGGACGCCGACCGCCGCGTTGCCGGCCCTGTCCGCGTTGCTCGAGTCACCTCGGCACGACGTGGTCGCGGTGCTCACCCGGCCGGACGCGCCGACCGGGCGGGGCCGCCGGCTGGCCGCGTCGCCGGTGGCCGAGCTGGCCGTGGAGCGCGGCATCCCGGTGCTGCGCCCGCCCAAACCGTCCGCGCCGGACTTCGTGGCCTCGCTGGCCGCCTACGCGCCGGACTGCTGCCCGGTGGTGGCCTACGGCTCGCTGCTGCGCCCGGCGCTGCTCGCGGTGCCCACCGAGGGCTGGGTGAACCTGCACTTCTCGGTGCTGCCGGCGTGGCGGGGCGCGGCGCCGGTGCAGGCGGCGATCCGGCACGGCGACGAGGTGACCGGGGCCACCGCGTTCCGGCTGGAGGAAGGCATGGACACGGGTCCGGTGTACGGCGTGGTGACCGAGTCGATCGGCCCCCGGGACACCGCTGGGGACCTGTTGGGCCGGCTGGCCCGGTCCGGCGCCGAGCTGTTGCTCGCCACCCTGGACGGCATCGAGGACGGCCTGCTGCGCCCGGTGCCGCAGCCCGCCGAGGGCGTCTCCTACGCGCCCAAGGTGACGGTCGCGGACGCGGAGGTGGATTGGCGGGCGCCGGCGTCGGCGGCGGACCGGTTGATCCGGTCGGTCACCCCGGGGCCGGGCGCCTGGACCACGTTCCGCGCCGAGCGGCTGGGTCTCGGCCCGGCGCACCCGGTTGAGCAGGGCGGCCTGCTGCCCGGTGAGCTGCGGGTGGAGAAGCGGCGGGTGCTGGTCGGTGCGGCCACCGGCGCGCTGGAGCTGAGCACGGTGCGGGCCGCCGGCAAGCGCGAGATGCCGGCTTCGGACTGGGCGCGCGGGATCCGCCCCGAGCCGGGCGAGCGGTTCGTCGCGGCGAGCAGCGGACTGACCGAGGTGCGGGCATGACCACGCCCCGACGCTCCGGGCGGCCGTCCCGCCCTGGTAACGCGGGACCGCCCGCGCGCCGGACCACCCCCGTGCGGCCGCCCGCCACCGACCCGGCCAGGGCCGCCGCGCTCGAGCTGCTCACCGCGGTCCGGGAACGCGACGCTTACGCCAACCTGGCGCTCCCGTCCATCCTGCGCAAGGCCAAGCTCGCCGGTCGGGACGCCGCGCTGGCCACCGAGCTCGGCTACGGCGCCTGCCGGGCCCGCGGCCTGCTCGACGCGGTGATCCTGGCCTGCGCCAGCCGCCCGGCGAGCAAGATCGAACCGCCGCTGCTGGACGCGCTGCGGCTGGGTACCTACCAGCTGCTGCGGACGCGGATCCCGGCGCACGCGGCGGTGGACTCCACCGTGGAGCTGGTGCGGTCCTCGGCAGGGTCACGCTCGGCCGGCTTCGTGAACGCCATCCTGCGCAAGGTCGGCGAGCGCACCGAGCCGGAGTGGGTGACCCAGCTGGCCCCGGACGAGAAGACCGACCCGATCGGGCACCTCGCGTTCCGGCACGCCCACCCGAAGTGGATCGCGCAGGCCTTCGCGGACGCGCTGGGCGGGGACTCGGCCGAGCTGGGCGCGCTGCTGGCCGCCGACGACGAGCGCCCGCTAGTGCACCTGCTGGCCCGACCAGGGGTGATCACGGCCGAGGAGCTGGCGCTGGCCACCGGCGGCGAGCAGTCGCCGTACTCGCCATACGGGGTGCGGCTGGATTCCGGTTCCGGCGACCCTGGCGACTTCGACGCGATCAAGCAGGGCCTCGCGCTGGTGATCGACGAGGGCAGCCAGCTGGTCGCGTACGGGCTGGCCAACGCGCCGCTGGTCGGTGCCGACGCCGGCCGCTGGCTGGACCTGTGCGCCGGCCCCGGCGGCAAGGCGGCGATGCTGGGCGGACTGGTCGAGCTGGACGGCGGCCAGCTGGACGCGGTCGAACCGTCCGAGCACCGGGCCCAGCTGGTCCGCGACAACACCGCCGAGCTGCCGGTCACCGTGCACGTGGCGGACGGGCGGGCGGCGCCGCTGCCGGACGGCGAGTACGACCGGGTGCTGGTGGACGTGCCGTGCACCGGGCTCGGCGCGCTGCGGCGGCGGCCGGAGGCCCGCTGGCGGCGTGAGCCGTCCGACGTAGCCGGCCTGACCGCGCTGCAGCGCGAGCTGGTGACCGCCGCGCTGCGGCACGTCCGGGTCGGCGGCGTGGTCGGCTACGCGACCTGTTCGCCCCACGTCGGCGAGACGCACGGCGTGCTGGCCGGGGTGCTGCGCAAACACCCGAACGTCGAGCGGCTGGACGCCCGCGAGGTGCTGCCGGCGATGCCGGGGCTCGGCGAAGGGCCGACCGTGCAGCTCTGGCCGCACCGGCACGGCACCGACGCGATGTTCCTCGCCCTGCTTCGCCGGACCGGCTGAGCCGGTCCCCGTTCGAGGGTAATCGTCGTCACTCAGGGTCGACCCCCGCTGCCATACGTGTGGCGCGTCATCCGGGCGTAATCTGCGGACGTGTCCCCGATGATCGCGCCGAGCATCCTGTCGGCGGACTTTGCCCGGCTGGCCGACGAGGCCGCCGCGGTGGCCGGCGCGGACTGGCTGCACGTGGACGTCATGGACGCGCACTTCGTGCCGAACCTGACGCTCGGGTTGCCCGTGGTGGAGGCGCTGCTGAAGGCGACCGACATCCCACTGGACTGCCACCTGATGATCGACGACCCGGACCGCTGGGCGATCGGCTACGCGGAGGCCGGCGCCTACAACGTGACGGTGCACGTGGAGGCCGCCGCCGACCCGGTGAAGCTGGCCGCGAACCTGCGGGCGGCCGGGGCCAAGGCGGGGCTGTCGGTGAAACCGAACACACCGCTCGAGCCGTATCTGGAAATACTTCGGCACTACGACACGCTGTTGGTGATGAGTGTCGAGCCGGGCTTCGGCGGCCAGGGATTCATCAGCGAGGTGTTGGACAAGGTGCGCATGGCGCGGCGACTGGTGGACACCGGGCAGCTGACCCTGCTGGTGGAGATCGACGGCGGGATCAACCGGGACACCATCGAGGCGGCGGCGGAGGCGGGCGTGGACTGTTTCGTGGCCGGCTCTGCGGTGTACGGCGCGGCGGACCCCGCGAGGGCGGTCGAGGCGCTGCGGGCCCAGGCCGGCCGGGTGTCCGCACACCGGGGAGGGGTGCACTGATGTTCACCGGGCTGGTGGAAGAGGTCGGCGAGGTCCGCGAGGTGCTCGAGCAGGCCGACGTGGTGCGGCTGGTGATCGCCGGTCCGGTGGTCGCCTCGGACACCCGGCACGGCGACTCGATCGCGGTCAACGGCGTGTGTCTGACCGTCGTCGAGGTGGCCGGCGCGGACTTCAGCGTGGAGCTGGTGCCGGAGACGCTGCGCCGGTCCAGCCTGGCGGGTGTCGCGGCCGGCGCGCGGGTGAACCTGGAGCGGGCGATGTCCAACGGACAGCGCTTCGGTGGGCACATCATGCAGGGCCATGTGGACGGTACCGCCACGGTGATATCGCACACACCGGGCGAGCGCACCGCCGAGATCAGGTTCAGGCTGGGCGATGGACTCGCCCGTTACGTGGTCGAGAAAGGGTCGATCGCGGTGGACGGGGTGTCGCTGACGGTGGCCTCGGTGGACCGGGACAGTTTCTCCGTCGCGCTCATCCCGACCACCCTGGCCGACACGACACTCGGGGTGCGGCAACCGGGCGACCGGGTCAATATCGAGGTCGACGTGCTCGCCAAATACGTCGAGCGATTGGTCTCGGGCTACCTGCCCGGACCGGTGGGACAGGCTCCGCCGGTAGCGGTGGAGCCCGTCGAGAAGGGCGGTGCGAGGTCGTGGTGAGCAACCCGGGATATCACTCCCTCGAGGACCGGTTCGCGGGCGTCGAACGGGCGATAGTCGACCTTGCCGCTGGCAAGGCCGTCGTCGTGGTGGACGACGAGGACCGCGAGAACGAGGGCGACCTGATCTTCGCGGCGGAGCGCGCGACGCCGGAGCTGGTGTCGTTCATGGTCCGCTACACGTCCGGGTACATCTGCGTGGCGCTCACCGAGGACGACTGCGACCGGCTCGACCTGCCGCCGATGTACCACTCCAACGGCGACGCCTTCCGCACCGCGTTCACCGTCACGGTGGACGCCAAGGAGGGCGTCAGCACCGGCATCTCGGCGACCGACCGGGCGCACACGATGCGGCTGCTGGCTAACGCCGAGGCGCACGCCAGTGACTTCGTCCGGCCGGGGCACGTGCTGCCGCTGCGGGCCAAGGCCGGCGGCGTGCTGCGCCGGCCAGGGCACACCGAGGCGGCCGTCGACCTGGCCCGGCTCGCCGGGCTGCACCCGGCCGGCGCGCTCTGCGAGATCGTGTCGCAGAAGAACGAGGGCGACATGGCCAGGGCGGACGAGCTGCGGGTGTTCGCCGATGATCACGACCTGGCGCTGGTCACCATCGCCGACCTGATCGCCTACCGCCGCCGCTTCGAGAAGCAGGTCGAACGGGTGGCCGAGGCGCGGATCCCGACGCCGCACGGCGGTTTCGTGGCCTACGGCTACGACAACGTGCTGGACGGCATCGAGCACATCGCGCTGGTCTACGGTGACCTCGGCGACGGGGAGAACGTGCTGGTCCGGGTGCACTCGGAGTGCCTGACCGGGGACGTGTTCGGCTCGCTGCGCTGCGACTGCGGCCCGCAGCTGGACGCCGCGCTGGCCGCGGTTGCCGCCGAGGGCCGGGGTGTGGTGCTGTACGTGCGCGGTCACGAGGGCCGGGGCATCGGCCTGATGCACAAGCTGCAGGCCTACCAGCTGCAGGAGTCCGGCGTGGACACGGTGGACGCGAACCTGGCGCTGGGCATGCCGGCCGACGCCCGCGACTACGGCACCGGGGCGCAGATCCTGGTCGACCTCGGGGTGGTGTCCATGCGGCTGCTCACCAACAACCCGGACAAGCGGGCTGGGCTGGAGGGCTACGGGCTGCGCGTGGTGGAGCGGGTGTCCCTGCCGATCCGGCCGACCCGGGAGAACCTGCACTACCTGCGCACCAAGCGGGACCGGATGGGCCACGACCTGCCGAACCTGGACTCGATCGACGGCCTGGAGGACCTGGGCACCGGCGGCGTCACCGCCTGAGCCAGAGCCTGGGTCGAGCCTGAGTCACCGCGGGTCCGGTACCGCTGGACGCCCAGGGGACCCGCCGCACCGGCACCGGCACCGGATCCGGCAAGGTAGCGGTATGAACGCAACCGGGCAGGTGAGCAAGTGAGTGGGGAAGGCCGGCCGGAGGTATCCGGTGAGCTGAACGCGGCGGGCCTACGGCTGGGCATCGTGGCCGCGCAGTGGCACCCGAAGATCGCCGAGTCGCTGCTGGAGCGGGCGCTGGCGGTGGCCGCCGAGGCCGGCATCCCCGAGCCGACCGTGGTGCGGGTGCCCGGCTCGCTGGAGCTGCCGGTGATCTGCCAGGAGCTGGCCAGGGGGCACGACGCGGTGGTCGCGCTCGGCGTGGTGATCAAGGGCGGTACTCCGCACTTCGACTACGTGTGCGACTCGGTCACCGCCGGGCTGACCCGGATCGCGCTCGACGAGGCCACCCCGATCGGCAACGGCGTGCTGACCTGCAACACCGAGGACCAGGCGATGGCCCGCAGCGGCCGCCCCGGCTCCGACGAGGACAAGGGCGCCGACGCCTGCCACGCCGCGCTGCGCACCGCGCTGGCTCTGCGCGAGCTGCGCGGCCGGGCGGGCACGGGCACGGGCGGCTCGGGGTGACCGAGCCCCAGCTGGTGATCAGGCCGAGGCGGGTGCGCTGGGTGGCCTGGATCGCCGCGGTCGCGCTGTTTGTTGTGATGACGGTGATCGCGGTGGCCCTGCGCACCGTCTCCACCGGCGTGTACTTCCGCGTCGAGGACCAGGTGGCGATGGTGGTGCTCGGGCTGCTCATCTCGCTCGGCGTGCTGACCCCGACCCTGGCCAGGGTGCGCGCCGACGAGCACGGCGTGGAGGTGCGCAACCTGCTGATCACCCGGCGGCTGCCCTGGTCGGAGGTGCTCGAGGTGAGCTTCCCGGACGGCTCCCGGTGGGCCCGGCTGGAGCTGGCCGACGACGAGTACCTGCCGGTGTCGGCGATCCAGCTGGTGGACGGCCAGCGCGCGGTCACCGCGATCGGCCAGCTGCGCGCGCTGCACGCGCGCTACAGCACCGCGGGCACCGCGCCGGAGTAGCCCTCCGACCTCGGCCGGGCCGCCACCGGCTGGCCGGGTCACGGGCCGGCCGGGCCACGGGCTGGCCGGGCCACGGGCTGGCCGGGGCGCCGAGATCGACGCCATGGTCGTCTGCTCATGATCGAACAACCACGACGTCGATCTCGACTAGGAGATGATGTGTCGGGCAGCTCGGCGCCCGCGGGGTGGCACACGGCGTCTGGCTGCCCGGGGTACGTACGTGGCACACAGCGCCTCGTTCTGGCACAAGGAGTTTGGACACCACACACGCGTTAGAACTCGTGTGTGGTGTCGGAAGTTGGTGTGCCAGACCGGCAGGCCGTGTGCCGGCGCCACGGCGCCGGCGGCCGGCCCGCTCTGACACCGCCCGGTTCGGTGGAAACGCCCGGCTGGCCGTGGTGGACAATGGGGGCAGGTGTCACGGGCGGATCGGGAGGTCCAGGTGCCGCGGTCGCGGGGTAATCAGGCGGGCGGGTCTGTCCGGCTCGGCGACATCGAGCTGCGCAACCGGCTGGTCACGTCGTCCAGCCTGCTCGGCTACGGGGTGTCCAGCTCGGGATTCTACGGGATGAGCCCGATCGCACTGCTCGTGCCGCTGGCCGAGTTCGGCGCGGTGACCACCCGGACGCTCACGGTGGCGCCCCGGGAGGGGCACTTCACCACCCGGGAGGACTGGTCCCCCCGGGAGCTACCGGGCCTGCTCAAGCGCTACGCCAGGGTGCTGCGCGGCGTCGACGGGGGCTTCATCAACGCCTTCGGCTGGTGCAACATCGGCGTCGAGGCCTACCTGCGTGACTACTACCCGCGCACCCGGGACCAGCGCACCATCGTCTCCCTCGGCGGGTTCTCCGCCGAGGAGTTCGTCAGCCTGGTCGACTCGGTGAACGCGGCCGTGCCGGCCGGGGACATCGCCGCCGTCGAGTTCAACGTGTCCTGCCACAACGTGAACTTCGACTTTTCCCAGATCCTGGACGCGGTGCTGGCCGAGGCGGTGCCGCGCAGCAACCACCCGGTCATTCTGAAGCTGTCCCCGGACGTGGACTACCTGGACAACGCCCGGCGGGCGGCGAAGGCCGGGGTGAGCGCGCTGACCGCGATCAACACCGTGAAGGCGCTCCGGCTGGACCCGCGCACCGGCGAGCCGCTGCTGGCCAACCGGTTCGGCGGGCTGTCCGGGCGGGCGATCAAGCCGATCGGGCTGCGGGTGGTTGCCGAGCTGCGGGACGCCGGCGTGACGCTGCCGATCATCGCCACCGGCGGCATCCGGACCGTCGACGACTGCCGGGAGTACTTCTGGGCCGGCGCCGACGCGGTGAGCCTCGGTAGCGCCAGCTGGCTGGCTTCCTACCCTGGTTACGCGCTCGCGCCGCTGTACGCTGCCCGGGTGCGAAGGGTCCTCCGGGCGGTTAGGCGCTACCGGGAGCAACCGCCCGGACGCCCCCCGTTACCCTCCTCTCCCGTTACGTCCTCAAGATCCCCTAACCGATGAGGCGGTGCGGTATTGACCCCGCCGACGAGTCAGCCGGAGCGCACCAGGGCCCGGCGCCCCAAGGTGGTGCTGCTCGACGTCTTCGAGACGTTGCTGCAGCTGGAAGCGCTGCGTCCCCGGTTCGTTGATGTCGGGCGCCCGGAGCACGAGCTGGAGCTGTTCTTCGCGCGCACGCTGCGCGACGGCATGGCGCTCACCCTGGCCGGCGGGGCACCGCCGTTCGTCGAGGTGGCCCGCTCGGCATTGATCAACACCACCGGTCGGCGGCTGTCCGAGGCGGCCGTCCAGCACGTGCTGGCCGGCTTCAACGAGCTGCCGCCGCACCCGGACGTCGAGCCGGCGCTGATCATGCTGGCCAAGGCGAAGGTGCCGGCGTACGCGTTCACCCACGGCTCGGCCGACGTGGTCCGCGAGGCGCTGGACCGCGCCCAGCTGCGCAGCTACCTGCGCGGGGTGCTCTCCGCCGAGGAGCTCAGCTCGTTCAAGCCGCCGCCGACGGTGTACCACTGGGCGTGCGAGCGGGTCGGCGCGGAGCCGTCCCGTACCGCGCTGGTCGCGGCGCACTCCTGGGACATCCACGGGGCCGTCCGGGCCGGGTTGCTGGCCGGGTTCACCACACGGGCGGAGGGTGGCATGTCCGACGTGTTCGACGCGCCGCACGTGGTCGCGGAGCGGTTGGACGACGTCATCGAGCGGTTGCTGGCGCTGCCCGCCTGAGCGGTGCGGCGAGGGTGCTTGGCCACCCATCTACGCTGGAGTCATCATGGCCGATCCCTCCACCTATCGCCCGGCCGCCGGCACCATCCCGGAGGCCCCGGGCGTGTACCGCTTTTCCGACCAACGCGGCCGGGTGATCTACGTCGGCAAGGCGAAGAGCCTGCGCAGCCGACTCAACTCGTACTTCGCCGACCTGTCCAACCTGCACCCCCGGACCCGCCAGATGGTCACCACGGCGGCGCACGTGGAGTGGACGGTGGTCACCACCGAGGTCGAGGCACTCCAGCTCGAGTACAACTGGATCAAGGAGTTCGACCCCCGGTTCAACGTGCGCTACCGGGACGACAAAACGTACCCGGTGCTGGCGGTCACGCTGCACGAGGAGTACCCGAGGCTGCACGTCTACCGGGGCCCCCGGCGCAAGGGCGTGCGCTACTTCGGCCCGTACGCGCACGCCTGGGCGATCCGGGAGACGCTGGACCTGCTGCTGCGGGTGTTCCCGGCGCGGACCTGCTCGAACGGGGTGTTCCGCCGGCACGGTCAGATGGGCCGGCCCTGCCTGCTCGGCTACATCGACAAGTGCTCCGCGCCGTGCGTCGGCCGGGTCACCGCCGACGAGCACCGGGACATCGTGGGGGACTTCACCGAGTTCCTGTCCGGGCGAACCGACCGGATGGTCCGCGAATTCGAGCGGCAGATGACCGAAGCGTCCGACGCGCTGGAGTTCGAGCGGGCCGCCCGGCTGCGCGACGACATCGGGGCGCTGCGCCGGGCCATGGAGCGCCAGGCGGTGGTGTTCGGCGACGGCACCGACGCCGACGTGGTCGCCTTCGCGCGCGACGAGCTGGAGGCCGCCGTCCAGGTGTTCCACGTGCGCGGCGGCCGGGTCCGGGGCCAGCGCGGCTGGGTGACGGACACGGTCGACGGGACCGCGACCGCCGAGCTGGTCGAGCGGTTCATCACGCAGTTCTACGGCGAGCAGGCCGCGCTGGCCGAGTCCGCCGACGACGCGATCCAGCCGGTGCCCCGGGAGATCCTGGTGCCCGAGCTGCCGCCGGAGGCCGACGCGCTCGCCGACTGGCTCTCCGGGCTGCGCGGCTCCCGGGTGCAGCTGCGGGTGCCCCAGCGCGGGGACAAGCGCGCGCTGGCCGAGACCGTGGCCCGCAACGCCGCCGAGTCGCTGAACCAGCACAAGCTGCGCCGCGCCGGTGACCTCACCGCCCGCTCGGCCGCGCTGACCGAGATCCAGGAAGCGCTCGGGCTGGACTCCGCGCCGCTGCGCATCGAGTGCGTGGACGTCAGCCACGTGCAGGGCAGCGACGTGGTGGCCTCGCTGGTCGTCTTCGAGGACGGGCTGGCCCGCAAGTCGGAGTACCGCCGGTTCGCGGTGCGTGACGGGGCCGACGGCGGCGATGTGGCCTCCATCGCCGAAGTGGTCCGCCGCCGGTTCCGGCGCTACCTGGCCGAGACCGGTGAGCCCGCCGCCGACCCGACCAACGCCGCCGCCGACCCGACCGCCGCCGACCCGACCGCCGCCGACCCGACCGCCGCCGAGCCGGCCGACGAGCTCGAGCTGGACGAGGCTGAACCGGCGGTCCGGGGCGGCATCGACCCGGTGACCGGCCGGCCGCGCAAGTTCGCCTACCCGCCGAACCTGCTGGTGGTGGACGGTGGCCAGCCGCAGGTGGAGGCCGCCTCGGACGTGCTCACCGAGCTGGGCATCACCGACGTGGCGGTCTGCGGGCTGGCCAAGCGGCTGGAGGAGGTCTGGCTGCCCGGCGACCCAGACCCGGTGATCCTGCCGCGCACCAGCGAAGGGCTCTACCTGCTACAGCGGATCCGGGACGAGGCACACCGGTTCGCCATCACCTACCACCGGCAGAAGCGGTCCAAGCGGATGACCGCGTCCGAGCTGGACGCGGTGCCCGGGTTGGGGCAGTCCCGGCGGACGGCGCTGCTCAAGCACTTCGGCTCGTTGCGCAAGTTGCGCCAGGCCGGCCCCGACGAGATCGCCGCCGTACCTGGGATGGGTCCCCGGACGGCGGCGGCCGTGGTCGCCGCGCTGCACGTCGAAAGCCAGGGCCACGCACAGCGGCCGACCGGTACCGAGGGGGAACAGTCGTGAGCACATCGCCGGGGGGCACCGGAACCGGTACGCCGGGCATCGAGGTCGCGCTGGTCAGCGGCCTGTCCGGGGCGGGGAGGAGCACAGCGGCCAAGGTCCTGGAGGACCTCGGCTGGTTCGTGGTGGACAACCTGCCGCCCGAACTGATCTCGACCATGGTCGAGCTCGGCGCCAAGGCCAGGGGCGACATCACCCGCATCGCGGTGGTGATGGACGTGCGCAGCCGGGCGTTCACCGACGACCTGTCCTCGGTGATCAAGGACCTGGACGCGCGGGGCTACAAGCCGAGGCTGCTGTTCCTGGAGGCCAGCGACCAGGTGCTGATCCGGCGGTTCGAGCACGTCCGGCGGGGTCACCCGCTGCAGGGCGCCGGCCGGCTGGCCGACGGAATCGCCGCCGAGCGGGAGCTGCTCGGCCCGTTGCGCAACGTCGCCGACCTGGTGCTGGACACCAGCGCGCTGTCGGTGCACCAGCTCCGTTCGGCGCTCGAGCAAACCTTCGGGACCGAATTCTCGTTGCACACCCGAATGACCCTGTTGTCCTTCGGCTACAAATACGGCTTGCCGATGGACGCCGACCTGGTGGTGGACATGCGGTTCTTGCCCAACCCGTACTGGATCCCGGAGCTGCGCGAGTTCACGGGCCAGGACACGGCGGTGCGCGACTACGTGCTGTCCCAGGAGGGCGCCTCGGAGTTCCTGGACCGCTACCACGACCTGTTGCACCTGGTGAACGGCGGCTACCGGCGCGAGGGCAAGCGGTACCTGACCGTGGCGGTCGGCTGCACCGGCGGCAAGCACCGCAGCGTGGCCATCGCCGAGGAGCTGGCCCGGCGGCTGCGTGGCGAGGACGCGCTGACCGTCAGCGTGGTGCACCGCGACCTGGGCCGCGAGTGACCGCCACCCCCGAAGGTGACGCCGCCCCCGTCCCGGGCGGCCCGCGGGCGGTGGCGCTCGGTGGCGGGCACGGGCTGTACGCCACGCTGAGCGCGCTGCGGCTGCTCACCGAGCGGGTCACGGCGGTGGTCACGGTGGCCGACGACGGTGGCTCGTCGGGGCGGCTGCGGGGCGAGCTGGGGGTGCTGCCGCCGGGCGACCTGCGGATGGCGCTCGCCGCGCTGGCCGACCACACGCCGTCCGGCGCGCTGTGGGGCGAGCTGTTCCAGCACCGGTTCGGTGGCAGCGGTGCGCTGGCCGGGCACGCGGTGGGCAACCTGCTGCTGGCCGGCCTGATCGAGGTGCTCGGCGACCCGGTGGCCGCCCTGGACGAGGCCTGCCGGCTGCTCGGGGTGCGCGGCCGGGTGCTGCCGATGAGCGCCGAGCCGCTGGTCATCGAGGCCGAGGTGGTCGGGCTGGGGCACGACCCGAACGACGAGACCACGGTCAGCCGGATCCGGGGCCAGGTCGCGGTGGCCAGCACGCCGGGCCGGGTGCGCCGGGTGTGGGTGCAGCCCAGCCACCCCAAGGCGTGCCCCGAGGCGGTGGCCGCGGTGCGCGACGCCGAGCTGGTGCTGCTCGGCCCCGGGTCCTGGTTCACCAGCGTGCTGCCGCACCTGATGGTGCCGGAGCTGCGGCAGGC
>Ga0137415_10003106_pt1 | contig 16464 bp, 10 predicted proteins | sample CZODoug3_1_1_16f_FD_183082 | JGI IMG/M metagenome (GOLD analysis project Ga0137415, IMG submission 183082) | Vadose zone soil fungal communities from Angelo Coast Range Reserve, California, USA - CZODoug3_1_1_16fungal (Hybrid Assembly) | ecosystem: Environmental > Terrestrial > Soil > Vadose...
ACGCATTTGCCGGAAGTCACCAACGGTAACAATCAAACACAGAACAACCTGCGCGTTTCCACCGGAATCGTTTTCCACTTCAAGTAATTCTTCCGGCGGAAACACCCGCCACGGCGGGCAGGCCCAGTATCGGTTGCCCGGTGCAGGCAGAGGGGCCGTTCTCCAAAGGGGGGCGGCCCCTTGCACTGTTCGGGCATAAATTTCAGTACTGCATGGTGTAGACCACTGTGATGAACGTGTCAATTTCAACGGGCTGGCCATTCAGAATCGTTGGCCGATAGCGCCACTGACTGACTGCCTCTTTCGCGGAAAGATCAAATAGCGGATCACTAGCAACAATTTGCAAAGATTGAATGCTGCCGTCGGTGCCGATGATCGCACGCAGTTCCACGCGGCCTTCGCGATGCGTCTGCTTCGCCAGCGCCGGATACGCCGGTTCCACGCGGTGAATGAGCATCGCCGGGTCTATTTGCGTCTTGATGAGTCGCGGCCGTGAGGGAGGTTCCACTGCTGGCTGTGGCGGACGCGGTCCGGTTTCTCTCCCGCCAATGTTCACGCACCCGGAACAGCCCGGATCATCGCTCGGGACATTCCCGCCCGGATCGAATTCGACGTGCGGACCGACCGGGGTTTCATTTTCAACCGGATGGTGATTCACACTGTTTGTTGGCGGGTGAAACGTAAACCGTCGGTCCGGAATGGTTGGCCGGGGAGTGGCATTCCTTGCATGGCCCCGTGGATGATTGTTTGGATGTCCGTACGGCACAACCGGAGTGACGATGACGAGGCTTATCCGCTCCGCTTTTCCTAACAGGGGCACGGCAATAAGCGCTGCAAGAACAACGCTTTGCAAAAGGATTGAAATGGCCAGCGCACGGCGCTTCACCCGGCGTTCGCGGGTACGCTGTTCCGCATCGCCATCCACCAGGCATCCGCTTAGAGATCCAAGGCTTTCTTTGGGGCCTATTTCTGAAACTCTTCGGGGCTCGGACGACATCACACACCTCTCATTCTTTTCTGCGAGCGTCTATAGCTCTGCGGTCCACAGAACGGAACCACAGAAAATTTTGCGGCGCCGACTTCCTGGGGGTTGCTCTAGATCTCCAGGAGACCGGCGCCGCGCTCGCAGGGATGTGAGGTTGCGCGCGTCCTCACTGCGTTGGACACCAAGGGTGGAGACAAGTTCCCATGGCTTAAGAGTGAGAACGGTTTCAGAAGGCCAAACAGGTGTGCAACGCTTTCAAGGTGCAACGGTAAGCCATTTGTAATGAATATGTTACGGAAAGCTGTATCCGGGAGACACTGTAATACATCTTATTGCTTGTGGACGTGGATCTTAGGAGGAAAGCCCCGATGGACCGGCACAATCTCGAAACGGTAGGTGTGCGCCGCACCGGCTGGGCTGCTCTGGACCGCGATCCGCAGCAGGACACGGTGGAATTCATCTGTCCGCACTGCGGCGCGCGGGACAAAAAGAATGCCCGGCGCGAGCGCGCTCTCTATCATTTTACGGATGGTTTTTTGCAGGACTTGCAAGGAGAAGTGACGCAGTGTCATGCGTGCAAACAGTATTTGCGCGTGGTTCCGATCGTGATGTTGCACGACCAGGATGAAACTCGCCGCTTTGAAGCTGTTTTTTCAGATGATCAGCTGGTGAATTCGCGCTAAATCTTGTTCACAAAGCAAAATGGAAACGGGGCGCGCTTGTTTGCAGACGCCCCTTTTTCTTTTTGTTCTTCACCAATTTTGGCAATTTAGCTTCGAGCAAATAAAAGAGGGCGCGGCTGCCCGCGCCCCGAGTGACACTGTTGTTAGTTAGTGGCGATCGTGGTCGTGGTCATCCCAATCGCGATCGGAATGCCAGCGGTGGCCGTCTTCGTCCCACCAGCGATGCCGCTCATTCCAGCAGCGTTCCCGCGCTTCACGCAACTCGTGACGAGCATGTTCCGCTTGGCGGCTATTCCAGCCGTGATGTTCCGCGGCTTCGTGAAGCTTGTGGTCCGCCTTGGCGATTCGTCGCTGACAACGATAGTAGTCCTCGGCGGATGCGCGGGGTGCTCCCGCGAATGCTAGCATGCCAAGAACTACTGCTGACGCCAGCAGGGCCCTTGATCGAAACTTCTTCTCTCCTGATTGAAACGTCATGGTCTCTCCATCCTCCCTATGTGGCCCCGACTGGGATGGGGACATCTTTTTTATCAAACACGCCAGCGGACAAAATGTAGCGAGAAAAGAGCTAACTCATTGAAATTCTCATACTTAACAAAACGCCGGGCTTAGTAGGCCTGCAAAAATGGGTCGGCATCCATGTGATATTTCTCGAGCCCTGCGCGGATGTGATCGAAGGCCTCGTCGACGGTATCGGCAAATTGCAGCATCTTGTATTCGTTCTCGTTGATGGTGCCCCAGCGAACCATGGCTTTCCAGTTCAGCACTTCGTCCCAATACTTGCGGCCGTAGATCAGGATGATGTTCTGTTTGGCAAGCTTTCCGGTTTGCAGCAGCGTCAGCATTTCCCAGAGTTCGTCCATCGTCCCGAATCCGCCCGGAAACACGATCAAGGCTTTAGCGATTTGCGCGAACCACAGTTTGCGCATGAAAAAGTATTTGAAATTGAAGCTGAGCTCCGGGCTGATATAGGGATTTGCGAATTGCTCGTGTGGAAGCTCGATCGACAGGCCAACAGATTTGCCACCTGCTTCGTACGCTCCGCGATTTGCCGCTTCCATGATTCCCGGCCCGCCGCCGGAACAAACCACAAAGCGCCGCGGCCGGGGTCCTAGCGTGAGCGACCAGGTGGTCAGCTTGTGCGAAAGCTGCCGCGCTTCTTCGTAATAGCGCGACATTTCCAGCAAACTCCTCGCGTGGCGCACATCCGCGCGATGCTTGGCCAGCTTGGCCGCGGACATCTTCGAGGTCTTGGTGTTCTTCAGCCGCGTGCATCGCGCCTGAGCGGTTTCGTGCGATTCGATGCGCGCGGAACCGAACATCACGACGGTGTCCCCGATTCCTTCTCTTTTGAGCTGCACTAACGGGTGGATATATTCCCCGAGGATGCGGATGGGCCTGGCCGGCGTGCTCTTCAAGAACTTTTGGTCTTCGTGTGGCGCTTTCGGCGCATGCTGCGGTTTCAGTTTGTGGCCGTCGGACATGGGTCTTTATTCTCCCGTTGAGACAAACTCTGATTGTAGGAATCGCAGCGGCTGGCGGCAACGTCTTCCGCTGACCATGCGTCGAATCAAGTACAGTGTAGTGCAGGAGCATTAGCCCCGGCAGGTATTAGTTGTGTTGGGCGCCGGCTACCTACTGTCGTACCAGGGAATCAGAATGATCCGACTTGCACGTGCATCCCTAACTCTAGCGTTCTTTCTGGCTGTTGCGGGCCACCCCGCTTGCGCGCAATCCCCCTCCGGTCCCGTCGCTCCCAAGCCCGGCGTCGAAGTCCAATTGCCCCCTAAGGACACGCAAGCCAAGGTAAGAGTGAGGGTCGCTCTGGTGAACACGCCGGTGACGGTGCGCAATGGCCGTGGCGAGATGGTTCACGATCTGGAAGCGGAAAATTTTAGGGTTACCGATAATGGCGTTGCTCAGCAGATCTCCCACTTCGATCTCGGCGGCGACCCAATATCCATGGTGATTTTGATCGAGACAAGCTCGCGTATCGAGCCCTTGATGCCGCAGATTCGCAAAACGGGCATTTTGTTCACGCAAACTGTGATGGGGCCGACTGGTGAAGCGGCCGTGGTGAGCTTCAACTACGCGGTCGACAAACTGCAGGATTTCACGACCAACGGAGACATGGTCGAGAACACCATCACGCACCTGGGAGCAGGGACGTCGGGATCGAAACTCTACGATGCCATGGCTGTGGGCGTGGAAATGCTCTCCGGCCGGCCACAGGCGGCTGCAGATAAGCCTGGGCGCCGCCGCGTGATGATGATTCTTTCCGAAGCCACCGACGCCGGCAGCGAAGCAAAACTAGGCGAAGTGCTGCGGCAGGCTCAGTTGGCCAACGTGACGATTTACAGCGTGGGCCTTTCGACCACTCGCGCCGAGTTGCAAGCCAAGCCCAAAGACACGCGGCCGCAAATCACGCCACCCGGCACGTTTCCGCTTCCACCGCAGCCCGGCGTGCCCCAAACGCCGACCAGCGAGCAAGACCGCTACGGTAATATTGACTTGATGGCCGCGGCCGTGTGGGCCGTGCAGCATATCCACGATCAAGTGAAGGATCATGCGCTCGAAGTCGCTGCCACCGCTACCGGCGGCGAGCACCTCGCCACCTTCAAAGACCGCTCCATCGAAAGAGCCATCGACGAAATCGGCGGCGAGCTGCACTCGCAATACACTCTCAGCTACACGCCGGCGGGTTCGGATGCCACCGGCTACCACGAAATTAAAGTGAGTGTCCTACGCAACGACGCGAAAAACCTGAAGGTGCGCGCCCGCCCGGGCTACTTCCTCGCTGCGCCCGAAAGCTAAGGTCTCACTTGGGCTTAAACGATTTGCTTCCAGAAATTGGCATCGCGCGAGGCTAGGAGCGCGTCCTTGCGCGCATTCCAGCGCAAGAAATGCGGCGTGTGGGAGTGCTCGGTGTGGGCCTCGCGAGTAGCCCACACTTCGTGCAGCAGGAGTTCGCCAGGTGCGTCGACCGAGCGGTGCAAATCATAGCGCAGGCAGCCTTCCTCTCTGCGTGACGGACCGACAAGCGCGCGCAGTTCCGCTTCGAGCAACGTCTCCTGGCCTTCGCGTGCACGCAGAATGACAATGAGCGTAACGGCTTCCTTCGGAAGCCTCTCGTTCCGACCCACGCGTGACCTGCGCGAGACTCTCTTCTTGTTGGAACGTCTGGATGCCGCTCTCTTCGCTTTGCGCTTCGCCATAATGGCGGGGATTGTACTCCAACTACTAGAAACTGCCAGGGATTCATGCGCCCCCAGCCCGGACTCACTCGCCGGCAAAGAAACGCCTATTTCTCGGCTAGCTTACGACCAGCGTCGAGGCTGTCGAAGTTGAGAATGGTGTTCAGCACCATGGAGTAGGTGCCGCGTGTCTCGCCGCGATAGACCGGATTGATCGAAAAGAGCACCACGTGTCCTTTGCCTGCTGGAACATCGACGACGGCGGGATGCTGGGCGATTTCGTCTCCACCTTCGACCAAACCGGAAATGAGCAGATCCTTCTTATCGGCATAGCGAAAAATTACACGCGCGCGGTTGGCTGGCGGAATCACGCGGAAGCCGTTGCGCCTCTGTTCGTCGGTTACCGGCGGCGCTTCCCAAATCTCGGAGGTAAGCTCTTCGGGAGCCTCCGTTGCGGGGCGGCCCACGGTGAAATCCGGATCATCCGCGGTGCCGCGGCCAGTGGCGCGAGTATGCGATTCGTTGCCGAGGCGGCGGCGTCCCCGGGCACCGGCAATACTACTGAGGGAAAAGATCGGCCCGTTGTCACAATAGGCGGCGACTTTCTCGTCGTAACCATAGGCGAGGGGGCTGCCACTGTCCACGAGTCGGGTACCAACGACAGAGCCGACAATTTTCATGTGCTCCGACGCGTGCGTACTGACGCCCGCGACGAGGCCAATCTCCGTGGCGAATCGGGAAGTGTCCGTAGCGGTCAGCAGCACGCCACCCTTCTGCACGAAAGTCTGCAGTTTAGCGAGGCCGTCCCAGCCGAGGCCGGGCCGCATATCGTCCGTGGAATCATTTTTTCCGACAAGGTTTGGCGTTTCTGGGGTGTTCTTCCAGGGCAACGGATTGCCCCAGGCCGTGGTCATGCCGTTGATGATGGCGGTTGGTCCCGGGAAATAGCCGACCGGAGGAAACAAGATGACGTCGTACTTGGCGTTGAGATCGTCGATCTTCGCAATCGTTTGCGTGCTGATGTAGTCGTAGGGAATTTTCAGGTCGTCAAGCGCCAGCCGCCACCAGCCTTCGGTCTGCGTGCTGAGCCAAGTGTGCACAAAGGCCACGCGCGCGGCGCGGACGGGATGGGTCTTTACGCTGGGAACGGTCCCCAGCGCGACGACCTGCAAACCCAGATCGTTGGCGGCGTGATCGAGGTCGGCACGGCTCCCGTTGCGAATGACCAATGAGCCGCGGTTGAATTTTTTCCCGCTGCCCTCGAACGGTTCTTCGGCGGCTTCCATGCCCGCATCCTTCATCTTGTAACGAAGGGTGGCGAGGGCAGGCTCGGCATTGTTGTTGATCGCGAAGACTGCGCCGCTGCCTTTAACGCCGCCAGGCGCGTGAACATTCACGACCCGTTCCATCGCCACATCGAGAACTTTCAAGTCGGTCACACGCACAACTTGTACGCCGAATAGTTCTCCGAACGTCCAGCCCGTGTCGTCATAAGGGGTCTTCTGCGGATCCTCCGGGCTCCAGTATTGGTGGTCGAGCAGTGCGTCAGCGATGCGCGCATAGGGCTGATCCATGCGGATAATGTAACTGCCAGCCGGAAAATCTTTGGTAGTCGGCTCTGGCTTCTTTTCCTTGTCGGTTTCCTTGCTGTCCTTCGCGTCCTTCTTGGGTTTTTCTTTCTTCACCGGCAGCGACACGGTGAATGCTGACTTTGCGCGCGAGATTTCCACTGCTTGCTTTTGCAGCACGCGCAGCAGCTCCGCCTGCAAACCGGGGCGCGGTTCGTCAGTAGGCAACACGTAGGCGGCCGGGCCTTCCGCGGCCGGTTTCATCACCGAGCGTTTGGCTTTCAAATAAAAATTCTTCAGGAAGAGCCGCTTGTTCTCGTTGAAATAATGGAGCGAGGTAAGAAGGCCGGTCTGCTCGTAATTATTATTGTCGCGCTGCGACCACAGGGTCTTGGGAAGCGGCGGGTTCTGGCGAAACCACGTTCGCGAATACTCTTCGGGGTCGAGCGTGCGCTCTTGTGTATCCGCGCCGCCATTGCCGAAGGTCTCATACAGCCGGCTGATGCCATTGTGCATCGCGGCGATGAACATCAGGTAGCCGGGGGACCAGGTGTCAAAATCGCCGTGGGTGAAAACGCCCGGCATGCCGAACTTGGTCATGTCCGCGACGTTGCGTGCGCCGATCATCTGCCACTCGTCAGTCAGGATCGGGTCGACCCAGGCGTTGTAAGGGCCATCGCCAACCGTATTGTCGTAAAGGTATGGCACTGACTCGTGGAGATCGTGGAGCACCTGGGCCTTCCAGCCGACGTAGGTATTCAGCACATTTTCGGTGAGCTTGAGTGTCACACCCATGGCGTCGCGATTGTTGTCGTGCGCGACGTACTTGCCCCAGTAAATCAAGGGTGGATAGAAATCCTTGGGATGCGCGAGGTGCCATCTGTAAATGTCGACCATGCGATCGCGGCCATCCACTTCTACTACCGGCGTGATCAGCGTGATCATGCCATCGCGGATTTCCTGGATGTACGGACTTTCGTCCACAGTCAAGCGGTAGGCCAGCTCCATTAGCGCGGTGGGCGCGCCGGTTTCCGGAGAATGGATGGTTCCGGTGATGTAGTAAACGGGCACAGCTTGTGCGACGAGCTTGTCGGCTTCCGCATCATCCAGCTTGATGGTTCGCGGGTCGGCCAGCTTCGCGAGCCGCGCGCGATTTTCTTCGAGGTTCTTCAAATTCTCGGGCGAAGACACGGCCACCGCAATCATTTCCCGTCCCTCTTCCGTCGTGCCGATCGAAAAAACCTTCACGCGAGGGCTGGCCTTTTCCAGCATGCGCATGTACTTGTAAACATCCTTGGCGTAGGGCAGCACGCCGGGCGCACCAGCTACGTCGCCGAGCACAGCTTCGGGAGTCGGCACAGTGTTGGACGCAGGAAGGTAATTGACGAGTGGCGAGGTGAAGTATGGCGCCGTAGTGTACTTCTGAATTTTGGCGGTATACGGCTCGTCGATGGCTTGTTTCGGATCGCGCGCCGGTGCGGTCTCTCCATCTGCGGCCGTGGCCGGGGATGGAGCCAGAATCAGGAACAGCGCGGAAAAGATACCAAGCGCTGTGTTGCGCACGTTTCTTGAATCCGTCATTTAGATTTCTCCCGAACGGCTATAACTGCGAATGCGGATTGTAGCGCAGCGTGTTACTCGGCGGTGACGAAAGTTAAGTCCACGGGCGAAGGCACTTCCACTACTTGTCCGGTAGGTGTCAGGCCGCCCGTCGTGGGATCGATCTTGAAGACGACGATGTTGTTGGAGAACTGGTTCTCCGCGAGCAGATATTTTCCGGTGGGATCGATCGCGAAGTGACGTGGTTCCTTTCCGCCCGTCGAAACGTCGGCGACGGAAGTCAGCGTACCGTTTGCTTCATCTATGGCGAAGACAGCGATGCTGTCGTGACCCCGGTTCGACGCATACAGGAACTTGCCATTAGGATGCACGGCGATTTCCGCCGCATCGTTCCGTCCGGAAAAGTTCTGCGGTAGCAGGGAAACTTGCTGCTTCAGAACCAGATACGGTTGGTTCTTTTTCTGCGCGGCGGATGAAAACACCGTGACTGTGGATTTCAGCTCGTTCGCTGCGTAGACGAATCGGCCGTTAGGATGGATTGCGATGTGCCGCGGCCCCGCGCCAGGATCGAGCGTCGCGAACGCTGGCTCATGGGGCACTAGCGAACCTTTGTTCGCATCAAAACGGTACATCATAATCTCGTCGAGACCCAGATCAGCTACGAACGCGAAGAGGTTACCGGGCGTAACTCCAATCCAGTGAGCGTGCGGCGCTTCCTGGCGCTCTTTGTTTGGACCCGTGGCGCCCTCGTCTTTCACGAGCGCCGTGTGTTCTCCCAGCCGGCCATCCGCCAAGACCGGGAACACGGCAATCGTCCCCGAACTGTAGTTGGCAACTAGGACATACTTCCCCGTCTTGTCGAACGACAAATAGCACGGGTCCTCGCCGAGCGCCGGTATCTGATTCAATAGCGTAAGCTTTCCGTTCTTCGCATCCACGGCAAAAGCACTCACCGTGCTCGCCTTGCCCGCTTCGTTCGCGGCATACGCATATTTTCCGCTAGGATGCACCACCACCCAAGATGGGTCCGGCGTCTCGGCCGCAACCCCGATCGCGGTGAGCTGTCCGGTCGCAGTGTCAAAATGGAACGCGTAGATGCCTTTGCTGTTCGTCTTGGCCGTGTACGTGCCGACGTAGGCGAGGTATTGGCCTTTGGCCGCAGCCTTCCCGGAAGTTTGCGCCGAAGAAAAAAGCAACAGCGGTGCCGCCAGCACAATCAGAAACGCAATAAATCGTCTTGTGATTTTCATGAGGCCGAGAATTCTAACATCATCGATGAGGTAAGAACGACTAGCATAAGGACGATCTTGTAGGGGCGCAGCGTAGTGCGCCCCTCCCGCCTAGATCTACTTCTTCTCTTCCTCGTTTTCTTCCTGCAAGACCGCGGCGGCGGCGACGGAGTCGTCCGCTTCGAGCCGCAGCAGGCGCACACCTTGCGTCGAACGGCCCGCTTCGCGGATTTCGTTCGCGTGCACGCGAATCACTTTGCCGTTGTGCGTGATGATCATCACGTCCGACTCTTCGGTCACCTGCAGCGTGGCGACGACGAACCCATTTCGGTCCGTGGTCTTCATGTTCACGACGCCCTTGCCCCCGCGCGACGTAATGCGGTACTCCGCCAGCGGTGTGCGCTTGCCGAAGCCCTTTTCCGCCACCGTCAGCATCAACGTCACCAGCGAATCCTTAATCTGCTCGTTTTCGAGCTCCTCAAGATTCTGCGTAGTCGTGTTGTGTTCCTTGGCGATGATCTCGAAGTCCGGCTGCACCGCGTCCATGCTGACGACGTAGTCGTCCTTGTCGAGATCCATCCCGTTTACTCCACCGGCGTTGCGCCCCATCGGCCGTACTTCCGTTTCGCGGAAGAGGATGGCCTGGCCTTCGTGACTGGCCAGGAAAATCATCTTCTTGCCATCGGTGAGTTTCGCGCCGATCAATTCGTCCTTGCCGTCCAGAGTGAGAGCAATGATGCCGGTCGAGCGTGGATTGGAGAATTCCGTCAGCGCCGATTTCTTCACTGTGCCGCTCTTTGTGGCCATGAAGACGAACTGGCCGGCTTCTTCCAGGTTGCGGGCCGCGACCAGCGCAGTAAGTTTTTCATCTTCCTGGAATTTCACCAGGCTGGAAATCGCCTTGCCGCGAGTGGCCGCCGCCGCTTCCGGCAGTTCGTACACTTTCAGCCAATAAACGCGGCCCTTCGATGTGAACAGCAAGATGTAGCTGTGCGCCGAAGCGATGAATAGATGCTCGACGAAATCTTCTTCTTTCGTCCTGGCGCCGATGCGCCCCTTGCCGCCGCGCGACTGATGCCGGTACGTATCAGCGGCTGTGCGCTTGATGTAGCCGGCGTGGCTGACGGTGATCAGCATCTCCGTGTCGGCAATTAGGTCTTCCAGCTTGATCTCATCGACCTTGTCCACGATCTGAGTGCGGCGATCGTCTCCGTATGCTTTGTGCACTTCGCGAAGCTCGGCGATGATGACTTGCTTGAGTTTCTTGTCGCTCGCCAGAATCTCGCGCAATTCCGCGATCAATTCGCGAATGGATTTCAATTCCTTCAAGATTTCATCGATGGAGAGCTGCGTCAGCCGGTGCAATTGCAATTCGAGGATGGCGTCGATCTGCGCGTAACTGAGGCCGAGCGCGTTTCCACGGCCAGCGGCTTCGATTTCCAGCGCTCCCTGTGCGCGGTATTTCCGTCCGTCCAGCTTCACGCCCTCGATTTTCTTCGACTTCCCGTTTTCCGTGATGGTGACGTCCTGCTCGCTGAAGTATTTGAACAGGTTCTCCTTGGCGTCCACACGGCTGGAGGAACCGCGGATGATGCGAATCACGTTGTCGAGATGATCCAGAGCGATCTGATAGCCGAGCAAAATGTGCTCGCGCTGTTCGGCTCTCTTCAGCTCGAAGATTGTCCGGCGCCGGATCACGTCGATGCGGTGTTCGATAAAGAGCTTGATCATCGCGATCAAGCCCAGCTCGCGCGGCTGCCCGCCAACAATGGAGAGCAGGATCATGCCGAACGATTCCTGCATCTGCGTGTATTTGAAAAGATTGTTCAGGATGAGCTGCGACTCTTCACCGCGCTTCAGCTCGATGACGATGCGCATGCCTTCGCGCGAGGATTCATCTCGCACGTCGGAAATGCCTTCGAGCTTTTTCGTCTGCACCAGTTCGGCAATGCGCTCGATCAGCCGCGCTTTGTTCACTTGGTACGGAATCTCGGTGATGATGATGCTTTCGCGGTCTTTAGTGGTCTCTTCGATGGCGGCTTTGGCGCGCATGACGAAGCTGCCGCGGCCCGTTTTGTAAGCAGCTTCGATGCCTTCGCGCCCCGCGATGTACGCTCCGGTCGGAAAATCTGGCCCGGGCACAATTTTCATCACTTCTTTCAAAGTCGTATCGGGCTTTTCAATCAGCAGAATCGCCGCGTCCACGATCTCGCGCAGGTTGTGAGGCGGGATGTTCGTGGCCATGCCAACAGCGATGCCGCTCGCGCCATTGACCAGCAAATTCGGGATACGCGAAGGAAGCACTACGGGTTCTTCGCGCGTCTGATCGAAGTTTGGAATGAAATCGACGGTTTCTTTTTCCAGGTCGGCGAGAATATCTTCTGAGATCTTCGCCAGGCGCGCTTCGGTGTACCGCATGGCCGCCGGAGGATCGCCGTCAACCGACCCGAAGTTTCCCTGCCCGTCGACCAGCATGTAACGCAGGTTAAAGTCTTGCGCCATGCGCACCATCGCGGGGTAAATCACTGCTTCGCCATGCGGATGATAATTGCCGGAGGTGTCGCCGCAAATCTTCGCGCACTTGCGGTAGCCGCGGTTCGAGGCCAGGCCGAGGTCGTTCATGGCCACCAGGATGCGCCGTTGCACCGGCTTCAACCCATCGCGCACGTCAGGCAGTGCGCGCGCGATGATCACGCTCATCGCGTAGTCGAGATACGACTTCCTCATTTCTGCTTCGATATCGATCGGAAGCAGTACCGATGTATTTGTCTCGTCTGCCATTTCCCCTCGCTGTTGCTGAAATTCTCTACGGCTTCGCAGCGTGTTCCAGAACGTAAGCCTTCACGGTGTCAAAGGCGTCCGCTGAATTCGTAAACCGCCGCGCGGCAAAATGCTTTTCGAGTTGCCGCAAGAATTCATCACATTGGATGCTGTCTGCAAATTCGACCGCCACGCCGCTCTCATTGTCCGGCGCTGCCGTCGGCGTCGCGCGGAACTCGCTGCAACTTAATCCCCGCAATCCCGGCAGCGTCGTCCACCCCAGCTGATAAATCATGGCCGGCTCTTGCTGCGCGGCCGCAAAACGAAAAAGATCACCACGCCGAAAGCCAGCACAATCAGGAGTCCGATGGAATCGGCGGCCAAGAAGGTTCGCCAGCTTTCTGCTCCCGACCGGTCGCCCATCCGAACGGCTCCGCGCCACGCCCGAAATTCATTCATCAGGCGCGGCAGCCGAAAGCCCAAGGTTGCAACCGCCGCTAGAAGCAGGCCCCAGCGAATGGCGCTGCGAATGGACCCGGCGTCGGCTTGAGAATCGACCGGCACGCGTCAGATATCCAGGTTCACGACTTCCAGCGCGTTGTCTTCAATAAACTTGCGGCGTGCTTCCACGTTTTCACCCATCAGTGTCGTAAAAATGTCTTCCGCTGCAACCGCGTCTTCGAGCTTTACTTGAAGCAACGTGCGCGTGTCCGCATTCATGGTCGTGTCCCATAGTTGCTCGGCGTTCATTTCGCCCAGCCCCTTGAATCGCGTGATGGTGAAATCTTTCTTGGCGTCCTCGACCACGTAGTTGAGTACGTCAGTCACCTTTTCCTTGGTCACCTTGTCGCCGTTGCGCGACACTGTGAACGGTGGATGGTTGAACTCCTCGATTTGCTTGGCGAGCCCGCGCAGGCGCTTATATTCTGCCGTTGACGCCACGGCCCAGTTGATCTTCTGGCTGTGCGGCGGGCCAAACTGAATCTCGTGCAAGCTGTGTTCTTCATCAAACACAATCTTGCCTTCGAGTTCCAGCTTGGTCTTTTCCAGTTGCTTCAAGAGTTTTTCGAGTCCCTTCTTGTCCTCAAAGTCCGTCTTCTTTTCGAGTCCGCTTTCCACCAGCAGTTCGACAAGGGCAGGCTCGCGCAGCCTGCGTCCAAGCTTTGCCGCAGCCGCTTCGTACTCCTGTACGTTCAGCAAAAAAGAAGTCAGCCTGGCCCCCTCGAGATTCACGCCTTCCTTGGCTTTTACGACGTGGTCTTCCGTGGCGCGCTTCATCAACTCGCGCGCGAACTCGCGATCATCACGAATATATTTTTCGGTCTTGCCGCGCTTAACGCGGTACAGCGGCGGCTGCGCGATGTAGATGTGCCCGCGCTCGATTAATTCCTTCATGTGGCGGAAGAAAAAAGTCAGCAGCAGCGTGCGGATGTGGCTGCCGTCGACATCCGCATCGGTCATCAGAATAATTTTGTGGTAGCGCAGTTTTCCGGCGTCGAAATCGTCCTTGCCGATGCCGGTCCCCAGCGCCGTGATGATGGCGCGAATTTCTTCGTGGCCCAGCATCTTGTCGTAGCGGGCTTTTTCGACGTTGAGGATTTTGCCCTTGAGCGGCAGGATCGCCTGATACTTGCGGTCGCGCCCCATCTTCGCCGAGCCGCCTGCCGATTCACCCTCTACGACGAACAGTTCGCACCGTGCCGGATCGCGTTCCTGGCAATCGGCCAGTTTTCCCGGCAAGCCGCTGGAATCCATCGCGGACTTGCGGCGCGTGAGCTCGCGTGCTTTGCGGGCGGCTTCGCGGGCGCGCGCTGCGTCAATACACTTGGAGATAATGCGGCGAGCCACAGTCGAGTGCTTGTCAAACCACTCGCCGAGTTTTTCATTCACCAGTTGCTCGACGTCGCCCTTGATGTCGCTGTTGAGCTTGCCTTTCGTCTGTCCTTCAAACTGCGGCTGCGGGAGCCTCACGCTGACCACCGCGACGAGCCCCTCGCGAACATCATCTCCTGTGATGGTGACTTCGTCTTTCTGCTCCTTGAGCATGCCCGCTGCCGACGCGAAGTTGTTGATCGAACGCGTCAGCGCGGAGCGGAAACCGGAGAGGTGCGTGCCGCCGTCCACAGTGTTGATGGTATTCGCGAAAGCAAAAACGTTTTCGCCGTAGGTATCGTTGTACTGCAGCGCGATTTCGATCTCCACGGTTCCGCGCTTCCCCTCGATGTAGATCGGCGAATCATGCAGTGTGGCTTTCCCGCGATTCAGGTGCTTTACGAATTCAGTGATGCCTCCGCTGAACTTGAATTCCGCTGTTTTTTCGGTGCGTTCATCGGTGAGCGTGATCGTCAAACCCTTGTTTAGGAAAGCCAGTTCGCGCAAGCGTTGCGCCAGCGTGTCAAAACTGTAGATAGTCTTATCAAAAATAGTCGGATCAGGATGAAATTTAACTTTCGTCCCTGTCTTGCGCGTTTTTCCCGTCTGCTTCAGCTTGTTGGTGGGCTTGCCTTTTGCGTAACTCTGTTCCCACACCGCGCCATCGCGCGAAATCTCCAACTCCAGCCAATCGGAAAGCGCGTTGACGACCGAAACGCCTACGCCGTGCAAACCGCCGGAAACTTTGTAGGTGTCGCTATCGAATTTTCCGCCCGCGTGCAAAACCGTGAGCACGACTTCCGCCGCGGGACGCTTCTCCGTCGCGTGCATGTCCACTGGGATGCCGCGGCCGTTGTCGACCACAGTGACGGATTCGTCGGCGTGTACCGTGACGTTGATCTCGTCCGCGAAGCCGGCCATCGCTTCGTCGACCGAGTTGTCGACCACTTCCCACACGAGATGGTGCAAGCCCATCTCCCCGGTCGAGCCGATGTACATCGCCGGGCGCAGGCGCACGGCTTCCAGGCCGCCCAAGACTTTGATCGATTTCGCGTCGTACTTGTGGCCGCCCTGGGGCGCGCCTCCCACGTTTTCTTTGTCGCCCATTTTTTCTCCTGGCCCAGCAACTTCTCGCGCGTACCTGCGGCGTTGGACAGACTCCGGGCAATTCGGAGTGTAAGTCCGCGCTCAAAAAACATTTTCTGTGAAGCAAGGAAGGCGTATTTGCGGAATGCTCCGTGCGTCGCCTCACCCTGTGATTCCAGATTCGCCGGGCAAATCCAGAACTCGTAGGGTTCCTGCTCCATCCCATCTCGCGCAGCGAGACGTGGCGAAGACTCTTTACCCTGGGGACCAAAGGTCCGAAGGGAGTTTCTCCAGGGTCCGTGCTCCTGAGCTCCTGGCGCGAAGCCCAAATTCCGGGTCACTTATACCTGGCGGACGTGTCGATTTGGAGGATACGAATCAGCGAATCGACAACACAAAAATTATACCCGATAGGGACCATTTTCTCAAGCGCTAGAAGGATCTCATTGTCCGAATAAGTAGTTTATTTACTTAATCTTCCGTGGCGCTTGCGATTCAAAAACAAATATAAGAAAAGGCGCCTCGACGGGCGCCCTTTTTTAAGGTTCTCTTGCCTTTGGTCGCTTCAAATACGCATGGGCATGATGATGTAGCGGTAGCGGTAGGACTCGTCGGCGAGCGGCCGCATCTGCCCGGCGGACTGCTCGTCTTTTAGTTCGATGCTGATGGGGCCATCGGCCGCGGCGCCAAGGAAATCCAACATATAGCTGGAATTGAATCCGATGGCGATAGGCTCGCCTTTAAATTCTTTCTCGATGCTTTCCTTGGCTTCGCCGTATTCCGGGCTCGACGCGGAGATCTCGATGCCCTCTTTCGAAACAGCCAGCTTCACGGCGTGAGAGCGCTGGTCGGCAAGCTGCGAGACGCGCCGCACCGCATCGCCCAATTCCGCGCGCTCGATGACCACTGTTTTGTTGTTGTCCCGCGGAAGAACTGCTTCGTAGTTCGGAAATTGTCCGGTGAGAATGCGCGAAATCAGCAGCCGATGACCGACCTGAAAAAAAAGGTGGCTTTCGTCTTTTGCAAATTCGATGTGCGCATCAGCGCCGGCGGCGCTGGAGAGTTTCTCCACTTCATCCATGGCCTTCTTCGGGACAAGAACTCTTACTTCGCCATTCAGCCCGGAAAGTTTGTGATCGGTTTCCGCCAGCGCCAGGCGGTGGCCATCCGTCGCCACCATCGCCAGCGTGTCAGGTTTCAGGATTAGCATGCCGCCATTCAGCGTATACCGAGACTCTTCCATGGAGATCGCAAATTTTGTTTTCGCAATGAGGTTTTCAATGATCGGGGCGGGAATCTTGACGAGTGTGTGCGGCATCACCGGCAGCGCGGGAAAATTTTCCTTGGCCATGCCTACCAGTTTGTATTTTTTTCTGTCGCTGACGATCTCCACCCAGTGATTCTCAAGAAGCTTAACCTTGATCTCGCCTTCCGGAAGCAGACGCACGAGTTCCAGTAATTTCTTGGCAGGGATGGTTCCGGCGCCTTCTTTCTTGATTTTGGCTTCGCACGACGTGCGAATGCTCA